>Ga0102952_1000637_pt1 | contig 12650 bp, 8 predicted proteins | sample SalPon2A_C_D1_MG_FD_78506 | JGI IMG/M metagenome (GOLD analysis project Ga0102952, IMG submission 78506) | Soil microbial communities from South San Francisco under conditions of wetland restoration - Salt Pond MetaG R2A_C_D1_MG | ecosystem: Environmental > Terrestrial > Soil > Wetlands | place... | reverse complement strand
TCCCCGGCCGTCAGTAAAGCTTTGGCCGCGTTCACCATGGAGGCGTATGAATGGTAAATGCTGGCAGCCCATTTGCCCTCCTCAAGGGCCGTCCGGGCATTCCCTATCTTTTCTTCACTTTCAAACAACAGGGTCGCTACCAGGTCGATTACCACGCCAGCGCATTCCCCGATGCCGATCGCCTTCTCATACCGCTCCGTGGTACCCCAGTCGATAAAATCCTGGTCGGTCAGGTGGTCCGTATCGGAAAGCGATTTCAGAAAATCGTAAAAATACAATTGGCCTTTGGCGGCATAGTAGTCTTCGTAGGATAGCCCGTTTCCATGTTCTTCATAGTCGTCCAGGATCAGTCGCAACGCCTGCGGGCCCCGGCGGGATGGGAGCTTGATGACCTTGTCCGCAAAAATACCCTGTCCGTTGCCCTTGTTGCCGCCGCCCAGGAGGACCTGCAGGGCGGGGGCGACACGCTTGTCCCTGGCCCGGATAGACATGCCCTGGAAACCGATATGGGCCATTGTATGTTGCCCGCAGGCGTTCATACATCCGCTGATTTTGATGACCACGTCGGCATTGTTGACATAGTGGGGGTACTCGGCCTTGAGGACCCGCTCCAGTTCAGCGGCTATGCCCGTACTACTGGCGATTCCCAGGTTGCAGGTATCGGTGCCCGGGCATGCGGTAATATCCAGCGCCTTGTTATAACCGGCTTCGGCCAGGTCCAGTTTCTCCAAAACCGTATAGAAGAAGGGGACATCAGTTTCTTTGACATGGGGTATGAGGATATTCTGCCTCAGGGACAGGCGTATCTCGCCAGCCGCATACTGCTCTACCAGGTCTGCCAGGTGCCGGGCCTTATCGGTATAAAAATCACCCAGCAATACCTTGATCCCAATGGCCACATAGCCCTCCTGCTTCTGCGGGATGAGGTTGGTGGATTTCCACTGTTCGAACGCTTCGCGATCTGTTATTTTTACCTCCGGAGCCACTTTTTCCGAGGGCATTGCCACCGGGTAGGCCCCGGCGTCTATGGGAAAGCTAGTGTGGGGTACCGCCGTTTTTTCAGCTTCCAGTAACTCCTTAAACCCTTGCAGGCCCAGGTCTTTGATCAGGAACTTCATCCGTGCCTTGGCCCTGCTCTTTCGTTCCCCGTAGCGGTCGAATACGCGAAGGACCCCGTCCATCAGGGGAATGATCCGGTCTGCAGGCAGAAATTCATATAACAGGTCGGCATGCCGTGGCTGGGATCCGAGGCCCCCGCCGATCAATACTTTAAAACCCCTTTCGCCATCCCGTTCACGGGCGATAAAGCCGAGGTCGTGCATGTAGGACAGGCCAGTATCGGCATCGCTGGCCGAAAAGGACACTTTGAACTTCCTGCCCATTTCCTGGCCGATGGGATTCCTTAGAAAATATTGGAACAGGGCGTGGGCATAGGGAGAGACATCAAAGGGTTCGCCCGGGTCGATCCCGGCCGTTTCACTGGCCGTGACATTGCGGACCGTATTGCCGCAGGCCTCCCTGAGGGTGACCTCATCCTTTTCCAGTTCCGCCCACAACTCCGGGGTGCGCTCCAGGGCCACATAGTGGATCTGTATGTCCTGGCGCGTGGTAATATGCAGGCGGCCGGTGGAATATTCATCCGCCACGGCCGAAATCCGCCTCAGCTGGGCGGAAGTCACTTTCCCGTATGGCAATTTGATCCGCACCATTTGCACCCCTTCCTGCCTTTGTCCGTATACGCCCCGTGCCAGCCTCAGGCTCCTGAACTTTTCTTCATCCAGTTTTCCTTCCCGGAACTGCCGTATTTTCCGTTCCAGTTCAATGATGTCCCTGGCTACTATCGGATTTTCAATCTCGGTTCGAAAGCTTTGCATATTTACCTATTTATCCTATCTATTTTATAGATTTTAAATCAACGTATTTTGTAATTCCATCATTTTTTGATTCCTAGGTATGCAAGCCGCATTCGCGGTTGGCAAGTACCTTGGTCGGATCGAAATACCGGTGTTCGTTGGGCAGGCCCAGGTCTTTCAGGTAGATGTCCAGCTGGGAATCGCTCCAGTGGTAAAAAGGGCTCACTTTAAGGACCCCGTTTTTCCCTAGGCTCAAAATGTCCAGGGTATCCCTCAGGGCGGTTTGCCCCTTGCGCAGATTGGTAAACCAAACGTCCGGCTGATGTTCCGACATGGCCCGGCGGAAAGGTTCCAGTTTCACCTGCTCGGTGAATTCCGCATGCCTGGGGTCATCTATTTCCGGAATTCCCATTACGGCGTCCCTGTGGGCGGTAGTTTGCCTGGGGACATACAACTTCAGGTTCAGTTGCAACCGGCTGATAAGTTCCTCGGCGTGTTTGTAGGTATTCGGGGTATTGTAGCCGGTATCACACCAAATTACGGGGATATCCCGATCCACTTCCGTGACGGCGTGCAGAATGGCCACTTCATATGGCCTGAAATTGGTGGTGACCACGGCTTTCTTTCCATATGAGACGGCCCATGAAATAATTTCTTCGGGGGGTATCCCTTTCAACTGGGTGTTCAGGCCGCGAATTTGTTCTTCCGATAATCGCATATGATCCGTTGCTATAGTGCTCCCTCATAAGAATGGGAACTTCGATTTCACAATTCTTCCGTTGGGGTAACCTTGTAAATTAATAATCCTATCGACTTAATAGGATAAACAAAAATAAAGCATTTGTGATCAGGAAGACGTTAAAAAAGGTACAATTATTTGGTTTACCCTATAGTTTTAATAGATTTTTAAAAAAGGCCGCTGTTTAATAATAATTTTTTATTAAAATTTACCCTTGCCTGTCAATTTAATAAGAAGGGGAAACGGGATAGGGAGCATACCCCCTGCCATTGGTCGGGATGGGGTGCCGTTTGTCGATGGGGTCAGATAAGGATATCGGCCAGGGTATTGTTGCGGTATACATCCAACGCACTGTCGCGCACCATCAACATGAGTTTGTGTACGGAACATTCGTTTTCGTCCGGGCAGTCGTCACATTGCTCGTAGAAATTGAGGCTTACGCAGGGCACCATGGCAATGGGCCCTTCCAGGACGCGGATAACCGAAGTCATGGGGATTTCCTCAGGGCTTTTGATCAGGTAATACCCCCCGCCCTTCCCTTTTTTGGAGCCCAGGAATCCTGTTTTCCTCAAAGTGAGCAGGATACTTTCCAGAAATTTCTGTGAAATATTCTCGTGCCTGGCGATCTCAGCGATCTGTACGGGCTTTTTGTTGTCCTGGTTAGCCAGGTAAGTCAGCGCTTTTAACCCGTATTTAGTCTTTTTGGAAAGCATGGTACGAAGATAACTAAAATTAACATTCCCCTGCCAGCTTCTTCCAATGCTTCAAGTTTCACAACAGGGCGCTATCCCCTTCCCATTTTGCATTCAGAAGGATCCCGGTCAGGAGCGGTCGAGTGCCTGTGCCACATCCGATATGATATCGTCTATGTGCTCCAGGCCCACAGAAACCCGGACCATCCCGTCTGAGATACCGGATGCCGCCCGTTCTTCCGGAGCAAGTTTGCTATGGGTGGTCGAGGCGGGATGGGTGACGATGCTGCGGGTGTCGCCCAAATTTGCCGAGAGGGACAGCATCTGTATGGCATCGAAGAAGGTACGGCCGGCGTCCAGGCCTCCCTTCACCTCGAAAGCCACTACGCAGCCCCCGGCCTTCATTTGTTTTTGCGCCAGCTCATACTGCGGATGGGATGGCAGGAAGGGATATTTCACCCAATTGATATTCTTGTGGCCCTCCAGGTACGAGGCCAGTTTCAGGGCATTCTCGCAGTGACGGTCTACCCGTACTGCGAGGGTCTCCAGGCTGCGCGATAGGATCCAGGCATTAAAAGGGGAAAGGGCCGGTCCCGTGATCCTCGAAAAGCGGTAAACCCTGTCTATAAGTTCATGGCTGCCTACGGTAATCCCGGCCAGCACCCTCCCCTGCCCGTCCATCAGTTTGGTACCGGAATGGATCACCAGATCTGCCCCGAATTTCAGGGGTTGCTGCAGGTAGGGGGTGGCGAAACAATTGTCTATGACCAGAAGCAACCCATGTTTTTTTGCCAGCTTGCCCAGGAATGCCAGGTCCAGGATATCCACCCCGGGGTTGGTAGGGGATTCTGCATATAGGATGCGGGTATTCGGCTGGATGAGGGACTCGATGGATTCCGGCTCCTGCACGTTAAAATAGCTATGGCTGATACCCCATCTGGGGAAGAAATCCGTGAACAGGCCGTGGGTAGACCCAAAGATACTCCGGGCCGAAACCACATGGTCCCCGCTGTCCAGCAGGGCCGCAAAGGTGGAGAATACGGCTGCCATCCCGGACGCAAAAGCGAATCCGGCCTCCGCGCCTTCCATTTTGCAAACCTTATCAATGAATTCGGAACTATTGGGGTTGGAATAACGCGAATATATATTCCGCTCCTTTTCTTCAGCAAAAGAGGCCCTCATATCTTCCGCATCTTCAAATACAAAACTGGAGGTGAGGTAGATAGGGTTGGAATGCTCCAGGAAGGCGCTTCGTTCTATCTGAGTCCTGATGGCTTCGGTTTCGAATTTTCTTTTTTTCATGTTGTGGTATTTCAATTATAGATGCTCTCTGCTTATCCTTTTTCCGCTATCCTTAGGATGTCCCCGAACACCCCCCGGGCAGTTACAGCCGCCCCGGCACCCGCCCCCTGGATCACCAGGGGATGGGCCCCGTAGGATTCAGTATAAATTTCAATTATGGAATCAGACCCCTTCACCTGCCCCAGGGCACTTTCGCCAGGGACGGAGACCAGTTGCACATCCAGCTGTCCTTTATCCTTTTGCAGGTCGCCGTGCAGGTCGCCGATATACCGGAGGACATGACCCGGTTTTTGCTTTTCCCGTTCTTTCTCGAACATCTTGTCCAGCAAGGGCAGATTTTCCAGGAACCCCTCCACTCCACCTTCCCGTAGTTCCGGAGGGATCAGGTTTTCGATGCGGATGTCCTGGAATTCGTTCCGGAGGTCCAGTTCCCGTGCCAGGATCAGCAGCTTTCTGCCTACATCGTTCCCCGAAAGGTCTTCCCTGGGATCCGGCTCGGTATAGCCCCTGGCAATGGCGTCTTTCAAAATGGCTGAAAACGGCTGGTCACCTTCTGAAAAAGTATTGAAAATATAGCTCAGAGAACCCGAGAAAACCCCCTTGATACGGGTGATGTTTTCACCCGAAAGGTGCAGCAGCTTGATGGTATCGATCAGGGGAAGACCGGCCCCCACATTGGTCTCATAAAGGTATTGCTTCTGATGTTTCCCCAGCTCTTCCCGCAACAGCTCGTAGAAATCAAATCGCAGCGTATTGGCAATCTTGTTTGAAGACACCAGGTCGAATCCATTGGCGACGAAGTCAAAATAACCGGCTACGAATTCCTCGCTGGCGGTATTGTCTACAGCGATGAGGTTTTCCAGGTGGTTTTGGCGTGCAAATTCGAATATATCTTCCAGGGAATAGTCCGTTCCCTTCTCCCGCATGGCTGCTTCCCAGTTCCTGCCGATTCCCTGTTTGCTAAGCAGCAGCTTCCTGGAGTTGGCGAGGGCAAAGACATTCAAATGGATGCCTTTCCTTTTTTCAATGGTTTTAGCGGATCGCAGGATTTGTTCCACAAGCGTTCCCCCCACATTGCCATGCCCGAACAGGGCCAGGTTGATCTTCTTGCTGATCCCGAAGATCTGCCCGTGCATTACATTCAATGCCTTATGCAGGTCGGACTTCCGAACCACCAGGCTCACGTTCTTGCCGGTTACCGTGTTGTTGAACAACAGGGGCACAACCTGGTTTTTGATCAGGCGTTGAAAGGTTTGTGGAAGGTACTCAGGTCCTGCCCGATGATGGAGATCACCGAGACGTCTTCTATGATGGAAATGGCATTGATGTCCTGCGACTGAAAGGCGTCCTCGAATTCGGCCTCCAGCACAGCCCGGGCCTGCCGAGCTTTGTCTGAGGCGACCACCAGCCCTATCCCGCGCTCCGAGGAACCCTGTGAAATGATGCCGACGTTGATGTTGTTCTGCCCCAGCGCCTTAAAAATCCGTGCGTCTACCCCTACCTTCCCCAGGAGGCCCCGTCCCTCCAGGTTGATCAGGGCTTCATTTTCGATGACCGACAGGGATTTAATGCCTTCGGTCCCGCTTTTCGCCGAGATAAGGGTCCCTTCCCCGTCGTGGTTGAAGGTATTCAGGATCCGAAGCGGGATGTTTTTCTCCAGTAAGGGGATTATGGTTTTGGCGTGCAGGATGGTAGCCCCGAAATTGGCCAGTTCATTTGCTTCGCTGTACGAAAGTTGAGATATTTTCTGGGCTTCGGGCACCAATTCCGGGTTGGCTGTAAAAATGCCGTCTACATGGGTATAGTTCTGTAATTCCTGGGCATCCAGGAAGTTTGCCAGCAGCGAAGCCGTATAATTGCTGCCATTCCTACCCAGGGTGGTGGTTTCCCCGGCCCTGGTAGACGCGATAAAGCCGGTGAATACCGGTACATCGTCTGGCTCCAGCCTGGAGAATGCCTTGAGCACCATTTCTTTGGAAAGGGATTCAAGGACCTTGGCTTCCCCGAAATTGGAATCGGTCTTGATCAGCTCCCTGGTGTCGAGCAACACGGCTTTCACCCCTTTGCCAATCAGCAGTTTGGTGATCAATTTGGCGGCGATGAGTTCGCCGTAGGCCAGTACCTGGTCCTTGGTTTTCAGGCTGTAATCCCCCAGCAGGGCCACCCCTTCAAACAGGCTGGCCAGTTCCCGGAATTCGGCAGACAGGTTCACATTGTGGAAACTGTGTTTCTGATAGGTTTCAAAGGCTTCGAAATCCTTGCGGTAGTCCCGTCCGGAAGCAGCCTTCTCCAGAATGACCTCCAACTGGTCTGTCGCCTTTTCCCGGGCCGAAAGGACCACCACGACATTGTCCCCGGCAGCCACCTTTCCGCATACGATCTCCAGTACCCGGCCAATCCCTTCCCCATTCGCCAGGGAAGTACCGCCGAATTTAAGCACTTTTACCCGCCGGCTCCTGCCATTCTGGTCGAATATGGTCTTCAGCAATTTTTGTATCTGTTCGAACTCGATCAGGAAGGCATCGTGCCCGTGAACCGATTGTATTTCCCCGTAGGTGACATTGCTGTTGGCCTGCGCCAGCTGTTTATAGGTCTCCTTGTTTTCCTTGGCTGTAAAAAAGAGGTCTGAATCCACCCCAATGATATGGATGTTGGTGCTGCTGTTTTGCAGGTTGACGAAAGCCGCTTCCCCTTTCCGGGTTATGTCTATGGTTTTCAACAATTGATTGGTGAGTTTGTAGGCCGACAACTGGAAGCGTTCCTGCAATTTTTTCCCGTGATGCATCAGCCAGCTTTCCACGTTGAAAACCTGCAATTCCTCATTGGTGCTTCTCTGGAAGCGCTGCTTAAAGGATTCCGGTGTCCGGTAGCACAACATGGCATGCATCCGTGCATCGTGCACAGGTTGTTTGGAGTTTACCAGGAATTGTTCCTGGATCTGGCAGTTGGCGATCAGCCAGTCTGTGGATTTCCAATCGGAAGCCACCGGGATGAGGTGTTCCGTGAGGCCCGGGTCCAGGGCCGCCATTTCCCAGGCGATCCCTCCGCCCAAAGAACCCCCGATGATAGCGAAAAGCCGATTGATCCCCAGTGATTCGAGACCTAGCAGGAATATCCGGGCCATATCTCCCGCAACAAAATCCTTATAGTTATCGATCACAAAGCCGTCATAGCCGTTCCCGGGTACGTTGAAGGCCAGGATGGTATATTTTTTTGTATCGATGCACTTCCCCTCCCCGATCAGGGAAGACCACCAGCCATCTTTTCCGGTAACGTTTGAGTTGCCGGTAAGCGCATGGTTTACGAGTACGATAGGGGCCGAATGGAGTTCGGGCCCGAACAGCTGGTATGAAAGGCTGATGTCCTGGGTTACCCCGCTGTAGGTGGTAAATGCCTTTATTTTTAAATGATACAGCATCTGTTTTCTTGGGCTATTACGCATGGTTTAGCTCCCCGGCCCGCATGGTGCCGGGGTCCGGTTACGGCAAACCGATTGCCGTTCCGGAAAGATCCGGGGATATCGAAGCGTTAAAAAGAAAGGGAGAATTACCGGGCGTGAATTCACATATGTTATCTATTCCGCAGGTTTCGGGCGGCACCCGGCCTTTCGGATAGAATGTAGCACCTTCTCTGCCGGGGGCAAAGGGTTGCTAAGGCTTCAAAGGGTCTATTCCCTCCACCTTTCTTGATAACTTTCAATATGTCCCGGAACTTTATGCCTGCAAATATAGGGTGCAGGCGCCCGAATTTCCTAATCTTTTTAAAAAAATCAGAGCCCGAAAGCCTGTTTCACCCGGTCTACCATATCGAGTTTCTCCCAGGTAAAGAGTTCCACTTCCGTTTCAATACGCCCGTTATACGGTGATTCGAAGACCTTTTTGACCATCCTGGGCGATTTTCCCATATGCCCGTAGGCGGCCGTTTCAAAATAGATGGGGTTCCTGAGTTTGAGGCGCTCCTCAATGGCAAAAGGGCGCATATCGAACAATTCTCCGGCTTTTTGGGCAATCTGGCTGTCGCTCATGTCCACCCGGGCCGTCCCATAGGTATCGACATAGACGGAGGTAGGTTCCACTACCCCTATGGCATAACTGAGTTGTACCAGGAGTTCATCCGCCACCCCGGCGGCCACCAGGTTCTTGGCCATATGCCTGGCCGCGTAAGCGGCGCTCCTATCTACCTTGCTGGGGTCCTTACCGCTGAAAGCGCCCCCGCCATGGCCTCCTTTGCCCCCGTAGGTATCCACGATAATCTTCCTTCCGGTTAGCCCGCTGTCTCCATGGGGGCCTCCAATGACAAATTTTCCGGTCGGATTGACGTGGTAGGTGATATCCCCCTTAAATAGCGCCTGCACCTTGGGCACCATTTGGCGAATCACCCTGGGCATCAGTTTTTCTATTACATCCTTGCGGATGGTCTCCAGCATCTTGTCGTCCCCATTGTCAAATTCGTCATGCTGGGTGGAAACGACAATGGTTGCGATCCGGCTGGCCATCTTCTCGTCATCGTATTCTATGGTTACCTGGGCCTTGGCATCCGGCCGCAGGTAGGGCATCTCCTCCTTTTCATGCCGCATGCGCGCCAGTTCCATCAGGATCCGGTGTGAAATATCCAGGGCCAGGGGCATGTAATTCCCTGTTTCCGTGGTGGCATAGCCGAACATCATTCCCTGATCTCCGGCCCCCTGTTCTTCCTTGGACCCGCGGTCCACTCCCTGGTTGATATCCTGGGACTGTTCGTGGATCAGGGAAATTATGCCGCAGGAATCCCCGCTGAACTGGTATTCCCCTTTGGTATATCCGATTCGGTTAATGGTTTCGCGTGCAATGCTTTGCAGGTCTACATAGGTGCGGCTTTTCACTTCGCCGGCCAGGATTACCTGCCCCGTGGTCACCAGGGTTTCACAAGCCACCTTGCTTTCCGGGTCGAAGGCCAGAAAGTTATCCAGCAGCGCATCGCTGATCTGGTCGGCTATCTTATCTGGATGGCCTTCGCTCACCGATTCGGAGGTAAAATAATAGGGCATGATATCGCGGTAAAATATGGTTTAGATTCCTTTATATAGCGCCAAGTAGTTTGCTGCTGGATTCCCGGAAGAAACTGCTTTAGCATTTTTTGTATTTCCCGGTGCCTGCAATCACTTTAAAAGCTGTTTGTTCAAAGGAAGCAGCCACCCGGGCCCAGAGGTTGCAATCAGTCAAATCTTTCCTCTGTTCAAGATTCGGACAAAAGTACATATTTGCACATGAAATAAAAATTTTGCACAGGAATTATTGGGGCGGCATTTCCCCGACTATTTTTTCTGGAGCCCGAGATACTTTGTATATTGTATGCCTTAAGTTGTTTCGAACTCCAACCATTAATTGCTGCGCCTCATGCACATTGCCGTCGCTGGAAACATCGGTTCCGGAAAAACCACCCTCACTAAACTCCTTTCGAAGCACTATAAGTGGGAAGCACATTATGAGGATGTGGTAGATAACCCGTACCTGGACGATTTTTATACCCAGATGGCCCGCTGGAGTTTCAACCTGCAAATTTATTTCCTCAACAGCCGCTACCGGCAGATCCTGAAGATCAGGGAAACCGGGAAAAATGTGATACAGGACCGTACTATTTACGAGGATGCCCATATTTTCGCTCCCAACCTGCATGCCATGGGCCTGATGACCAACCGGGATTACAAAAACTATTCGGGCCTGTTCGAGCTGATGGAAAGCCTGGTACAACCGCCAGACCTGCTCATCTACCTCCGGAGTTCCATCCCCAACCTGGTAGACCAGATCCATAAAAGGGGACGGGAATATGAAAATTCCATCTCCATCGACTACCTGAGCCGGCTCAACGAGCGCTATGAGGCCTGGGTGCAGAATTACGAAAAAGGCAAGCTGCTGATCATTAATGTAGATCAGTTTAACTTTGTTGACAATCCCGAACACCTGGGGGAGGTCATCAATCGGATCGATGCCGAAATACACGGATTGTTCTGAAATCTTCCTAGTGGATAAACCCTTTTTCCCGCGCATGGGAAATGAGTTCACCGCTGTTTTCGGCCAGGAGGACATGGGTGGTCCTGTAGTTCTCGAAAAGGCTCCGTACCCGCAAACGCCTCGCACGGTGGCGTACACTTCTCAGATAGATGGCCAGGATGCGTCCTGGATGCGCCTCCGCAATTTCCATATAGATATCTGCATCGTGTTCCCCGCTGTCCCCTATCAGGATAAAGGGCAAATGGGGGTAGGTTTTGAGGATATTCATGATCTCCTTTTGTTTTTGGGGCTTTTCCCTGGATTTCCTTCGCTGCAGGAAACTTTTAAACGTCCGGAGCAGGATGGGGCCTTTGGGGAAATTGTTCTTTGTCAGAAAGTACAGGAGGTAGCGGTAGAGGTTCCAGGGACTGTGGCTGACATAAAAAACAGGATTGGCCGCATGTCCGCTCCGTCCCTGCTGCAGCAGCCTCAGGAAATTGGCTGCGCCTTCCAGGGGAATCCGCTTTTCTGGCCTTTTGAAAATGGTGTTGATAATAACCTGCCATTTCAGGGAAGACACCACCCCGGTATGGATTATGGTGTCGTCAATATCGCTGATCACACCGAACTCGGCCTGGGCGGAAGGGATCAACAGTTCACCCGGGAAACGGTTCACCAGGTTTACGCGCCGGCGTTGTTCTGCCGAAACATAGGATACTTTGAAGGGCACCCATCCGTCCCCGTTTGCGAATGCTTCCAGGTTGGGGTGTTCGGCATCCACCAGGAAAAACCCATCCCTGTCCGTACTGGTTTCATAGCACGAGCCGTCGGGTAGTTCCAGGGCCACCGGGCTATACCCGATCTCATCGGTGTCGAACCGCCTCCAGGAATTTATCAGGAGTTTCCAGATGCTTTTTGCCGAGAGGTTGATACTCTCGTCTTCCAGGGCTCTGCCCCTCGCATAGAAATGGGTCCTGGTCCCGTAGGTGTAAAATGCTATAATCTGTAAAGGGTCCTTGTACCGAAAGACGTTCATTCAAAAATGCCAATTAGCCGGCCAGAGCCAAATTAACAATAATCCGGCCGCTATGGAAATGCCAAAGGAAACTGCCAGCCATTTCAACAATGCCCTGCTCCCCATCATTAGTACGAGCAGGGTCTTGAATACCAGGTTGGAAAGAGCGGCAGTGAGGATGAGCCGCCATCCGACGTTCGTTTCAATGGTGCCCTTTTTCATCAGCTGGGACAGGGATAAGGTGATGGCATCCATATCGGTCAATCCACTGATCACGGCCACCCCGTACAGGGCCCCGCTGCCAAATTCCTTCTTGGCAAAGGCGACGGCCAGTAGAATGATCCCATACAACAGCCCGAAAACAAGTGCACTTTTAAATTGAGCCGGGTTACTGGGTTCGGGCATCTCCTCTTCCGGGCCTTTGCGGTTCAGGAGATAAAACATGCCCAGGCTTAGGCCGGTCATCACCAGAAATAAGGTGGCGAAGGGCAGGAGGAGTGCAGAGAATTTTTCGGGGATCACGATGCCGACTTCAATCAGCACCCGGATCAGCGTAACCGAGGAAGCGGCCATGATCACGAAGGCCGCCATAGGGGCAACAGCGTGGCTTTCTGTGGATTTACGTGAATAGCTGACTGTAGTCGCGGTGCTACTGATCAGGCCCCCCAGGACCCCGCCGGAGATGATCCCAACCCGTTGCCCCACAAACTTGTAGATAAAGTAACCTACCACGCTGATCCCCACAATAAGCACCACCATCAACCAGATATTATAGGGATTGAGGACCATTAGAGGACCATAACTCCTGTCTGGGAGGATAGGCAATACCACCAGGGAAATCCCCGCAAAGGTCATAATGGCATCCAGTTCCTTTTTTTTCAGCCTGGCAATAAACCCGTGCAGGCGTTCCTTGACAAAGAGGAGGATGGCCATCCCGGTTCCGGCAATGATCCCCAGGACCTGGTGGCCCAAAACCAGGTACCCGCCTATCGCGAAAATAAGGAGGGCCGCCACTTCCGTGGTTTGCCCCATATCCGGTTCGGGTACGGTTTTAATCTTGATGAGGTTGCCGATGTAAAG
>Ga0102952_1000635_pt1 | contig 12658 bp, 11 predicted proteins | sample SalPon2A_C_D1_MG_FD_78506 | JGI IMG/M metagenome (GOLD analysis project Ga0102952, IMG submission 78506) | Soil microbial communities from South San Francisco under conditions of wetland restoration - Salt Pond MetaG R2A_C_D1_MG | ecosystem: Environmental > Terrestrial > Soil > Wetlands | place... | reverse complement strand
TTCTTCCGGTCGGTTTGTCCCGGTAGGTCCTCGTCGCCGGGAAGACCCATTGCCATGGCGCCGAGCGACCGGCACCCGGGGACTTCCTCGCGAACGCGTGCGGCAGCTCGACCCAGCCAGCCCCCTGTTCGACGTCGCGGGCGTGCTGCGCCAGGGCCGAATCGATGGCCGCGGAGAGCGCGGGCCGTGAAGATTCGGGAAGTAGGGCACGACGGTCGCGATCGCCCTTCCCGGAACGAACGGTCAGCACGTGGGACTCGAGATCGACGTCCTTGACGCGCAGGCGCAGCGCCTCGAGCAGCCTGAGGCCGGCCCCGTACAGAAGCGTAGCGACTAGCCGCGGCCGGCCGTGCATGTGCGCTAGGAGGGCGCGAACCTCTGATCTTGTCAGGACGACTGGGACTCGCCGCGTACGTTTCGCGCGCACGATGTCGTCCAGCCAGGGGAGCTCCTGCTCCAGCACCGCGCTGTAGAGGAACAGGATCGCGGCCAGCGCCTGGTTCTGGGTGGAGGCGCTCACACGCCCGCGCGTCGCGAGGTCGGAGAGGAAGGCCACGACCTCTGCACGGCCGAGCTCGCCGGGATGGCGCCAGCCGTACGACACCAGGAACCGGCGGATCCAGTTTTGGTAGCACGCCTCGGTTCGGCGGGCCAGGTGCCGCAGGCGGGCGGCTCGATGAAGGGCCCGGCCGAGGGCTGGGCCCCACGCCGATGCGCGGCTTCCCGGGGTTTTCCAGTTCGGGACCTCCATCCTCGCTCGACGTCCGATGGCCCGCCTGTGGCCTGCCTGGCGCGCGTGCTCGCCACGGAAACCGAAGCGACGGACCGCCCTAGCGCGTCGGGGTTGCGGGGAAAGTCCTGAGGGTATCCGGGGCCGGACCGGGAAGGGTCGGGCGAGGGGGCGCTCGCTCCACGCCCGTCGTGGGCGCCGACGAATCGAGGTGGGCGGCGATCGGATCGGGCGGCGCCGGAGCGTCCAGCGCGCTCCCTACGACGGCAGCGGCCCCCCCCCTACAACGAAGCCAGCAGATCCAAACTCCGCCGCGCCCACTCCTGCAGCGGCGTCGTGTAGATCCCCAGCAGGATCGTGCACACGCTCAACGCCGTCACGAACCCCACGAACCAGGGCTGCGGCCGGACCTCGCGCTCGGAGGCGTCCGACAGGAACAACGCCTTCGCCACGCGGAAGTAATAGAACAGGCTCAGCACCGTGTTCGCGCCGGCGATCACCAGCAGCCACGCGAACCCCGACCGCCAGCCTTCCAGGAACAGCAGGTACTTGCCGTAGAAGCCGACCGTCGGGGGCAGGCCGGTGAGGCTGATCAGGAAGGCGACCATGGCGACCGAGATCAGCGGGGCACGCGGGCCCATGCCCTTCAGGCTGTCGATGGTGCTCTTGCCGGTGACGCCCTCGAAGTAGAGCAGGAAGCCGAAGGCGCCCAGGTTCATGAAGTAGTAGGCGGCGAGGTAGTACATCGCCGCGCTGAACCCGGCGGGGGTCATGCAGGCCAGGCCGATCAGCACGTAGCCGGCGTGGGCGATCGACGAGTAGGCGAGCATGCGCTTGAGGCTCGTCTGGCGCAGTGCCGCGAGGTTGCCGATGGTCATCGTCACCGCGGCCAGAATCCCCAGCAGCAACCCGATGCGGTCGCCGTAGTCGGCCACCACCTGTTGCACGCCGTCGCGCAGGAACAGCGCGCCGAGGAAGCGCAGCAGCGCGCCGAAGCCCGCGGCCTTGGAGCCCACGGCCAGGAAGGTGGTGACCGGCGTGGGCGCGCCCTCGTAGACGTCGGGCGTCCAGAAGTGGAAGGGCGCGATGGAGACCTTGTAGGCGAAGCCGGCGAGCACCATCACGATCGCGATGGCCACCGGCACCGGGCTGGTGCCGAGCTGGCCGACCAGGCCGACGACCGCGCCCGTGCCGTCGCTGGTGCCCATCCGCGCCAGATCGATGGTCCCGGTCAGCCCGTACAGCAGGCTGACGCCGTAGACCATGATCCCGGTCGAGAGGCCGCCGAAGATCACGTACTTCATCGACGCCTCGGCGGAGCGTCGCTCGTTCTTGTGGAAGCCCGCCAGCGAGTAGGAGGACAGGGACAACAGCTCCAGCGCCAGCACCATCAACAGCAGGTTGTTGGTGCCGACCATGAAGAAGGCCCCGATCGCGGCGCCGAGCAGCAGGAAGTAGTACTCGCCGATGCCGTCCTTGCGTTCGCGGCGGTCGTTCATCACGAAGACCACGACGACGGCGAGCGACAGCACCGTGAACAGCTTGAAGAAGTTGGCGAACTGGTCGACGACGACCATCCCGAACACCACCTGCGACTGCTGCCCCCACTGACCCCACAGCAGCCAGGCGGTGACCGCCAGCCCGGCGAGCGAGAGCCAGCCCACGCGCCGCGAGTCCCGCCCCTGCTGCACCAGGTCCAGCACCAGCACCGCGAGCGCGGTCACCGTCAGACACACCTCGGGCGCCAGGGCGGACAGGCCGTCGAGATAGGAGTTGGTCACCGGGAGGGTCCTAGTGAGCGGCGGCGAGGAGGTCGACCAGGTTGCGCACGCTGGGCTCCATGTAGTCGAGCAGGAACCACGGCGCGATGCCCAGCGCGACGCACAGGAACAACAGCGGCGCCTGGCAGAAGGTCTCCCGCGCGTTGATGTCGGGCAGGCTCTTGTACTTCTCGTTGAGGTTGCCGAGGAAGATGCGCTGCATCGCCCACAGCAGGAAGGCCGCGGTGAAGACGATGCCGAGCGTCGAGATCAGCACCATCGTCTGGAAGCGCGTGTCCGACGCCCCGTAGGCGCCGACCAGGGTCATCGCCTCGGAGACGAAGCCCGCCAGGCCGGGCAGGCCGAGCGCGGCGAAGAAGCCCAGGGTGGTCAGCGCCCAGTAGCGCTTCTGCACCTGCGCGAGCCCGCCGAAGCCGTTGAGGTCGCGGTGGTGCGCGCGGTCGTAGATCACCCCCACGATGAGGAACAAGGCGGCGGAGGACGTGCCGTGGTTGAACATCTGCAGCACCGCGCCGCTGGTACCCCAGTAGGTCAGCGCGGCCATGCCCAGCAGCACGTAGCCCATGTGGCTGACCGAGGAGTAGGCCACCATGCGCTTGAAGTCGGTCTGGCCCAGGGCGACGAAAGCACCGTAGACGATGCTGATCACGCCGAGCACGGCCAGCGCGAAGGCGAACTGGTTGAACGCCGTCGGCACCAGCGGGAAGCAGGCGCGCAGCATGCCGTAGCCGCCGAGCTTGAGCAGGATGCCGGCCAGGATCACCGAGATCGGCGTCGGCGCCTGCACGTGCGCGTCGGGCAGCCAGGTGTGGAAGGGGAACACCGGCACCTTGATCGCGAAGCCGATGAACAGGAACCAGAAGATCCAGGTGGTGAACTGCATGCCGAGCAGGTGCCCGTGCAGCGGCAGGTTGGCGCCGGTCAGGCTGCCGGCGGCGGCCAGCTCGACCAGCCGCGGGATGCTGAACGTGTTGCCGTCCAGGCGCAGCGCCACCAACGCGACCAGCATCAGCATCGAGCCGGCCAGCGTGTACAGGAAGAACTTGATGGCCGCGTACTCCCGCCGGGGACCGCCCCAGATCCCGATCAGGAAGTACATCGGGAGCAGCATCACCTCCCAGAACACGTAGAAGAGGAAGAAGTCCAGCGAGACGAACACGCCGGAGATGCCGACCTCGAGCAGCAGCAGCAGCGCGTAGTAGGCCTTGCCCGCCTTCTCGATCCCGAAGCTCGCGATCACGCCGATGAAGAGCAGCAGGGCCGTCAACCACACCAGCGCGAGCGACAAGCCGTCGATGCCGATGAAGTAGTTGGCGCCGAGCGCCTTGATCCAGGGCACGTTCTCGACGAACTGGTACTTGGCCGTGCCCATCTCGAACAGGCCGAAGTACATCCAGGTCGCGAGCACCAGCGGGATCGCGGTGGCGATCACGCTGACGCCCTTGACCGCGTTGATCGCGCTCTTGGGCAAGAGCAGGATCAGCGCCGTGCCGATCAGCGGAACGAAGACGATCCAGGAGAGGATGTTGGCTTCCATGTGGGATTGATGCGTTCCGGGGGGGCTCTCAGAGGAGGATCAACCAAGCGGCGGCGGCGAGCCCACCGACCACGGCGAAGGTCGCGTACTGCTGGATGCGACCGGTCTGGAACAGGCGCACCACCGAGCCGAAGGTCTGGGCGACGAGCGCGCAGGCGTTGACCGCGCCGTCGACGAAGGTCTTGTCCACCCAGGCGGAGAAGGTGCCCAGCGTGCGGCCCGTGCGCCCGACGAGGTTCACCAGCCCGTCGACGAGGTACTCGTCCATCAGGCGCAGCACCTTGGCCGTGCCCAGCGAGCCCGCGATCACCGTCGCGTTGACGAACTCGTCGACGTAGTACTTGTTCGCCACCACCCGGTAGACGGGCCCGATGGCGCGCGTGAACGCGCCGGGCAGGCCGCGCTTGACCCCGTAGAGCAGCCAGGCGGAGAGCAGGCCGATCAGCACCACCGTCAGGGAGGTGCGCAGCGCGAGCTGGTGGGCCTCGTGCTCGATGTGTTCCGCCCCGTGGGCTTCGGCGGCGCCGTGACCCTCGGCGGCGGCGGCGCCGTGGGCGGCCGTCTCCGCGCCGTGGGCGACGGGCTCCCCGTGCCCGACTGGCTCACCGGGCTCGGCGGCGCCCGCCATCTCGCTGCTGACCCAGGCGCCGACGTCGTGGCCGTACAGACTCTCCGGCGAGACCAGCCGCACGAACCAGGGCTCGCTGTGCGACGCGAGCGGGTCGCCGGCCGGCCAGAAGTGACCGCCGAACAGACCGAGCAGCGCCAGCACGCTGATGGCGATGACGATCGGCAGCGGCGACTCGTGGGGCTCGTGGGCGTGATCGTCATGACCGTGCCCGTGGTCGTGGTACACGATGTTCCCGCCGCGACCGTGGCGCGCGAGCTCGGCGGAGTACATGTGCTGCTTCATGCTGCCGCGGTACTCCCCGAAGAAGGTCAGGAAGATCATGCGGAACATGTAGAAGGTGGTCAGGCAGGCGGCGACGGCCAGGGCGACGGTGGCGTACCAGGCGGCTCCGTTCGGCGAGCCCGACAGCACGTTCACGAAGCCCGCCTTGAGGATCATGTCCTTCGAGTAGAAGCCCGAGAACAGCGGCACGCCGGAGATCGCCAGGCTGCAGATCAGCATGCAGGCGAAGGTGATCGGCATCTTGCGCCGCAGGCCGCCCATCAGCCGCATGTCCTGCTCGTGGTGGCAGCCGTGGATCACCGAGCCCGCGGTGAGGAACAGGCAGCCCTTGAAGAAGGCGTGCGTGACCATGTGGAACAGGCCGGCCACCAGGCCACCCAGTCCGATCGCCGCGACCATGAACCCGAGCTGCGAGATGGTCGAATAGGCGAGCACCCCCTTGAGGTCCCAGGCGGTCATGCCGATCGTCGCCGCGAACAGCGCCGTGGTCGCGCCGACGATGGTGATCACGAGCAGCGCGTCGGGGCTCATCAGCGGGTACATGCGGCCCAGCAGGAACACGCCGGCGGCGACCATCGTCGCCGCGTGGATCATCGCCGAGACGGGCGTCGGACCGGCCATCGCGTCGGGCAGCCAGATGTGCAGCGGGAACTGCGCGGACTTGCCCATCGTCCCGCCGAACACGAACAGGCCGGCGACGGTCATCCAGCGCGGGAACTCGCCCTGGTTGCGGGCGACCTCCTCGGAGCCCAGGCGCCACAGCTCGGTGAAGCTGAAGGTGTGGAAGTGCTGGTAGAGGATCAGGATCCCGATCAACAGGCAGACGTCGCCGACGCGCGTCGTCATGAAGGCCTTCTTCGAGGCCCAGGTCGCCCAGCCATGGAAGCCCGAGTCCTGGTCGTGCGCGAAGTGCCCGATGAGCAGGTAGCTCATCAACCCCATGATCTCCCAGAACACGAACAGGAAGAGCACGTTGTCGGCGAGCACCAGGCCCAGCATCGCGAACGTGAACAGGCTGAGGTTCGCGAAGAACAGGTGGTAGCGCTTGTCCCCGTGCATGTAGCCCACGGAGAACAGGTGCACGAAGAAGGAGACCACGCCGACGACGGCGAGCATCGCCGCGCCCAGCGGGTCGTAGAGGATGCCCACGCTGAGGTTGGCCGTCTCGCCGGCGCGCTCGGCGCTGGAGTACAGCCAGTGGAACCACAGGCCCGCTTCCCTCCCCGAGTGGTGGAAGAACTCCTCGCCGGCGTAGGCGGCGGAGATCGCCTTGGCCGCCATGTACACGGTGATGCACATGGTCACGCCCATCCCGCCGATCAGCAGCCAGTCGCCCTTGCGCGGGAGGTGCCGACCGAAGCTGAGCTGCAGCACGTACCCCACCAGCGGGGTGAACAGTGCGATCAGCAGCAGCTGGAAGTCCGTCTGCGGGTCGAAGTGGAGATCCATGGATCCCGGGGTGGGCTGGGGCTCGGGGACTGGGGGCGGGGAGGGAGGACTATTCCCTCATCAGGTCGGCCTCGGAGGGCTTGACCGACTGGAACAGGTGATAGACGTTCAGCACGATCGCCAGCGCCACCGCGGCTTCCGCGGCGGCGAGGATGATGACGAAGATCGCGAACATGCGTCCGTCGAGGCCGTCGCCGTTGAAGCGGTTGAAGGCCACGAAGTTGATGTTGGCCGCGTTGAGGATCATCTCGATGCCCATCAGCACGTAGAGCACGTTGCGGCGGGCGATGATCACGGTGACGCCGAGCGCGAACAGCGCGGCGGACACGGCGACGTAGGCTCCGAGGCCCATCAGGCGGCGCTCCCCTCTTGGTCGTAGTCCAGCTTGCGGCGGCGGGCGATGTAGACGGCGGCGACGAGCGCCACGGTGAGCACCACGGCGGCCAGCTCGAAGACGATCACGTACCCGGCGGGATCGAGGAAGCCGACACCGATCTCACGGGCGTGCCCGCCGGGCCGCGGCAGGGTCTCCGCCTGCGCCCAGCTCACGGTGGCCGACACCTTGGCCGCGACCCAGGCGACGGCCAGGCCGACGGCGATCATCGCCCCGGCGACGCGCGGCACGCTGCGCTCGGTGAGGTCGGGCGGCGTGAGCATCACGCCGAACAGGATCAGCGCCAGGATGCCGCCGACGTAGATCAGGATCTGGCTGACCGCGAGGAAGTCGGCGCCGAGCAGCAGGAACAACCCGGCCGCGCCCCCGAAGGTCGCGAGCAGACTGAACGCGCTGCGCACGATCGAGGGCTCCCACAGGCAGACCACCGCGCCGCCGATCACCAGGAAGGCGAACAGCCCGAAGGCCATGCCCAGCGGGCCGCCGGCGGCGAACCCGGCGATCGGCGAGACCAGACCGAGGACGGCCATGATCCCGTAGAAGACCTTGGGCGGCAGCTCCATCTAGGCCTCGTCCCCCTCGGGTTGCTGCTCGGCCGGCGGTTCCTCGTCCTGCTTCTCCGCCTGCTCCTCCTGCTGCTTCTCGGGAGCTTCGGCGGATTCGGCGGCCGCGGCCTCGGCCTCGGCGGCCTTCTTGGCCTTGGCTTCTTCCTTGGCCTTCTTCTTGGCCTCGGCTTCCTTCATGCGCACGCGCGCGGCGCGGTCCATGCCCTTGAAGGAGAGCAGGTCGAACTTGAACTCGCTGCGATCGAAGGCGACGAAGGCGAACTCCGTGCCCATGTGGATGCAGTCCTTCGGGCAGGGGTAGACGCATAGCTCGCAGAACATGCACTTCTGGTAGTCGAGCGTGAACGACACCCACTCGAGCTCCTTGCCGTGGCGGATGGCGTCCATCTCGATGCAGTCGATCGGGCAGGCGCGCGCGCAGGCCAGGCAGTTGATGCACTTCTCCTGCTCGAGGTAGTGGATGCCCCGGTAGCGGTCGGGGATCGGCAGGCGCTCGTCGGGGTACTGGACGGTGATCGGCTTCTGCATCAGGTACTTGCCCGTGATGCGCATGCCCACCAGCGTCGACACGACGCTGTCCCAGATGTTCTTGACGTAACCCGCCGGGGTAGTGGTGGCTTGGACCTGCATGTCAGCTCCGGATGGCCTCCCAGATCCCGGCCCCGAGCACGCACAGGAGCGACAGCGGGGTGAGGTACTTGTATCCCATGGTCATCACCTGATCGATGCGGATGCGCGGCAGCGTCCAGCGCAGCCACATCATCATGAACACCCCGAACAGCGCCTTGAGGATCAGCGTCAGGCCCGCGGCGAGGTGGTAGGGGAGGCCGGCGAGGCTCAGGCTCGTCACCCCGTCGGCGGTGACGAACAGCTTGTCGCCCCACAGCGCATTCGCGAAGTGCGTCAGCGGGCTCTCGAAGCCGCCGAGGAAGAACACCGCGGCCACCGCGGACATCAGCAGCATCGCGGCGTACTCCTCCATGAAGAAGAACGACCAGCGGATGCCGGAGTACTCGGTCATGAAGCCGGCGACGAGCTCGGACTCCGCCTCGGGGAGGTCGAAGGGCGCGCGCTTGGTCTCCGCCAAGCTGGCGACGAAGAACAGCACCAGCGCCGGGATCATGAACGGGTTGCGGAAGATGAACCAGTGCATGCCGTACCACCCGGACTGCTCGGCCGACGCGTCCAGCAGGTTGAACGTGCCCGCGACCATCACCGGCACCAGCAGCGAGATGCCCAGCGGGACCTCGTAGGCGACGACCTGCGCCGCCTCGCGCATCGCGCCGTACAGCGACCACTTCGAGTTCGACGCCCAGCCGGCCATCACCACGCCGATCGTCGTCAGCGCCGACAGGCCGAGGATGAAGTAGACCCCCAGGTCGACGTTCGCGAAGTAGATCTGCGGCGTGATCGGGAAGGCCACCATCGCGCCGAAGATCGCCGCGAGCAGCAGCGCCGGCGCGAACATGAACAGCGTGCGGTCCCCGCCGCGGGGCACCAGGTCCTCCTTGGTGATCAGCTTGATCCCGTCCGCCAGCGACTGCGCCCAACCGTGCCAGCCGCCGACGTACATCGGGCCGAAGCGGCACTGGATGTGACCGGAGACCTTGCGCTCCAGCCAGGTCGCGAACAGGGCATTGACCGCGATCAGCGTCAGCGCGCCGCCGACCGCCAGCAGCGTCGAGCCGAGCACCAGCACCCAGCCCGGCGCCAGATCGCCGAAGGCCATGCGCAGGACCTCGAGGAATGCGTTGGTTCCGCTCTCCATGGCGGGCTCAGCGATCCGTTTCCCCGACGACGATGTCGGTCGAGCCGATGATGGCGATGGCGTCCCCCACGAGGGAGCCGGGGAGCAGGTCCTCGAGCACGGCGAGGTTGGTGAACGACGGTCCGCGCACGCGTACGCGCAGCGCGACCTTGTCGCCGCCGGAGACGACGTAGTGCCCCAGCTCGCCGCGCGGGTTCTCGATGCCGACGTAGGCCTCGCCGGGCGGGACGCGCAGCGTCTTCGGCAGGTCGCCGAGGACCGGGCCCTCCTCGATGTGCGCCAGGCACCAGCGCACGATCTTGATCGACTCCATCATCTCGACCATGCGCACCCAGGTGCGGTCCCAGCAGTCGCCGAGGTGGCCCTTCTCGCCCTTGCCCACCGGGATGCGGAAGGCGCCGTCCTTCCAGATCTCGCCGTACAGCGAGTAGGGCAGGTCGCGGCGCAGGTCGAAGTCGATGCCCGAGGCGCGCAACATCGGACCGGTCAGCCCGAAGTCCAGCGCCATGTCGTGCGGGATGATCCCGACGTTGGCGGTGCGCTTGATGAAGATCTGGTTCTCGATCAACAGGTCGTAGTACTCCGGCCACTTCTGCTCGAAGGTGTCGCAGAACAGCGCGACCTCCTCGAGCCAGCCGGGCGGGGCGTCGTTGAACACGCCGCCGATGCGGATGTAGCTGTAGGTCAGCCGCGCGCCGCAGATCTTCTCGAACAGCGCCTGCATCCACTCGCGCTCGCGGAAGGCGTAGAAGAAGGGCGTGAAGGCGCCGATGTCGAGGCCGTAGGTGCCGAAGGCGATGAGGTGCGAGCCGATGCGGTTCAGCTCGGCGCAGATGACGCGCAGCATCTCGGCGCGGCGCGGGATCTCGATGCCCAGGACCGCTTCCACGGCCATCGAGTACCCGAGGTTGTTGTTCATCGCCGCCAGGTAGTCGTAGCGGTCGGTGTACGGCAGGTACTGCAGCCACTCGACGTTCTCGCCGATCTTCTCCGCGCAGCGGTGCAGGTAGCCGAGGTGCGGCTGGGCGCCGGTGCAGAGCTCGCCGTCGGTGCGCATCAGCACGCGCATCACGCCGTGGGTCGCCGGGTGCTGCGGGCCGAAGTTCACCTCCATGTCCTGCGTGCGGACGTCGAGCATGAACTCCTGCTCGCCGCCGCCGGCGACCTGCGCCTCGCGGACGCGGGCCTCGAGCTGCTCCGTGGCTGTGGAACGTTCGTCCATGGGCGGGCTACTCGCAGGAGATGCCGTGGTACTCCTTCGGGAACTCGTAGTCCTTGCGCAGCGGGTGCCCGACCCAGTCGTCCGGCAGCAGCATGTGCCGCGGATCGGGGTGCCCGGCGAAGGTGATGCCGAACATCTCGGCGCACTCGCGTTCGTGCCACTGCGACGCGCGGTAGACCGGCGTGGTCGAGGGCAGCACGGGGTCCGCCTTGGGCAGCTGGCACTTGATCGACAGCCGGTGGCGGTGGGTCACCGAGAGCAGCGCCACGTTGATCCACAACTGCTCGTCGTCGACCGCGGGATCGGTCGCGGTGAGGTCGACGAGCAGCTCGAAGCGCAGCCGCTCGTCGTCGCGACAGACCTCGAGGAACGGTACCAGTTGCTGCGGATCGACGAGCACGTAGGGGTCGCCCGAGCGGCCCTTGTCCTTCTTGTCCGCGGGATCGGGCGGCCGGGGCTCGTCGGCGCCGAGCAGCCCCGGCGCGTGGAGTACCAGCAGGCGGTCGTTGATTCCCTGGAAGTCCATCGTCGACGCCGATCAGGCGGTGCGCGCCGGCTTGCGAACGACCGACGAGTTCCGGATCTTCTCCTGCAACTTCATCAGTCCCTCGAGCAGGGCCTCCGGCCGCGGCGGGCAACCGGCGATGTACACGTCCACCGGCACGATTCGATCGACGCCCTTCATGACCGTGTAGCCGTACTTGTAGTAGGGGCCACCACCGGTCGCGCAGGCGCCCATGGCCATCACGTACTTGGGCGAGGGCATCTGGTCGTAGAGCCGCTTGATGCGGTCGCCCATCTTGAAGTTGACCGTCCCCGCCACGATCATCAGGTCCGCCTGCCGCGGCGTGGCCCGGAAGGCGCCGGCGCCGAAGCGGTCGATGTCGTGGTGCGCGGCGCCGACGGCCATCATCTCGATGGCGCAGCAGGCCAGGCCGAAGGTCATCGGCCAGATGCTCGACAGGCGAGCCCAGTTGATCAGCCAGTCGACCTTCGTCGTCAGGACGTTCTCTTCGAAGCTGTTCTCGAGCAGCGCCATGGTTCAGCTGTTCTCGGCGGCGGCGGCCGGCTCGGCCGCGGTCTCGGTCTCGGATTCGGCCTCGCCGGCGCCGGCGAGCTGCTCGGCCTCGGCCGCGGCCTCCCGCTCGGCCAGGATCTCGGCGACGTTGCGCAGCGGCGCGCCCTTGCGGGTCTTGGGCTGGTAGCCGGGGCCGGAGTACGCCAGCACCCAGTCCAGGTCGCCCTTGGCCCACACGTAGGCCAGGCCGAGGAACAGGATGGCGATGAATGCGATCCCCTCGACCAGCGCGAAGCCGCCGATGCCGACGCCCTCGGCCGCGCCGGTGCCCCCCAGCGATTCCCGCAGGACCAACGCCCAGGGGAACAGGAAGGCGATCTCCACCGCGAACACGACGTAGACGAGCGCGACCGTGTAGTAGCGGATGTCGAACCGCACCCAGGCGTCGCCGATGGTCTCCTCGCCGCACTCGTAGGTCTCGAGGCCGATGTCCGTCGAGCGCGCGGGCCGGATCACCGCGGCGACCAGCAGGTTCGCGAAGACGAACAGCAGCCCGACCGAGGCGAAGACCAGGACGTTGAGGTAGTCGAAATACATTGAGGTGGCCGAAGTGCGGGGCCCGCACGCAGCCCCCCCAACCCCCGTTCCAGGCCCGTCGGCGGCCCGTGCACGGAGCCGGTGGCAGAAGACCTTAGAGGCGGCCACGGCACTGTCAAGGCCGGGGGAGCCCCGAGGCGCCCTCCGGGCCCCGGCCCGACGGAACGCCCCGGCGCCGGCCCGAACGCACCGCCGCCCCTCGCACCGCCCCTCGCACCACACGGCAGGGCGACGGCCGGGCCGGGCGGGCCCCGACCCGGCGGGCTGCGGGCCCGCGCGGAGCTTCGGCGGGCGGCGGTTCCGATCCTCACCCCGCGAAACGCCAAATGGGGCACGACTGTGAGGCAGCCTGCCCTGAACGACCCACGTTGTTCCAGTGGAAGCTGCATCGACCGGCGGCCCTCGAGCGAACTCCCGCCAGAACGGTCGCAACCGCCCGCGCGTCGGCCGGTCCCCCCGCCGTGGCATGGATCCCCGCCTCCGAGCTCCCCGACGAGGACCGCCAGCCCGGGCGTCCTGCAGCGGGACCGGGCCCGCGGGCGGCCCTGCTCTGCTGGGCCCTCGCCGCGGCCGGCGCTTGGCTCGTGCACCGCGTCCCCGCCGATTTCGACGAACCGCTGTGGCTGCGCTGGGCCCGCGCCTGCGGGGACCATCCGGTCCGCACGCCGCTGGCGCTGTTCCTG
>Ga0102952_1000634_pt1 | contig 12659 bp, 11 predicted proteins | sample SalPon2A_C_D1_MG_FD_78506 | JGI IMG/M metagenome (GOLD analysis project Ga0102952, IMG submission 78506) | Soil microbial communities from South San Francisco under conditions of wetland restoration - Salt Pond MetaG R2A_C_D1_MG | ecosystem: Environmental > Terrestrial > Soil > Wetlands | place... | reverse complement strand
CTACCCCCGGACCAGGTCGTGATCTCGGCCGACGACCACCTCGACATCCACGCCATGCCGCCCGACGTGTGGTCCACCCGCCTGCCGGCCGAGTGGCGGGAGCGCGGCCCCCACGTGGAGGACACCGACGACGGCCCCTGGTGGTTCTGCGAGGGCCGGCGCATCTCGCCGAGCGGCCGCAAGGAGAAGGGGTACATCTCGGCCAACGACCACGGCTTCCGCCCCGGCCAGCCGGGGACGCGGCTCGAGGACATGGACCGCGACGGCGTGCGCGCCCAGGTCGTCTACGGACCGACCTGCACCCAGCTGCGGATCGGCGACGCGGCGCTGCACGAGCAGGTGGCCAAGGTCTACAACGAGTGGGCGGCCGAGTTCCAGCGCGAGGCCCCCGACCGGCTGATCCTGCTGGCGGACCTCCCGTCCCACGATCCCGAGGCCGCCCGCCAAGAGCTCGCGCGCTGCGCGAAGCTCGGCCACCGCGGCGCGATCGTGAGCAGCACCGTCGGCAAGGGCCAGCCGTTGTTCGAGGACGCCTGGGAGGGCTTCTGGGACACCGCGCAGGAGATCGGCATGCCGATCCACGTGCATCTCGCCGGCGGCCTGCACAGCCTGCAGATGAAGCTCGGCTCCTGGCGCATGCCCGCCGCCGTGGCGGTGGTGCCGATGCAGCTCGACGAGACGCTCGCGGGCCTGATCTTCTCGGGCGCGCTCGAGAAGCGCCCCGACGTCAAGTTCGTGATGGGCGAGGCGGGCCTCGGCTGGATCCCGTACGTGATCGAGCGGCTCGACCATGAGCTCGACAAGTACGGCGCGAAGATCACCGACCACAAGATCGAGATGCGGCCGAGCGAGATCTTCGCGCGCCAGGTGTTCACGACCTACGAGGACGAGGATCTCGGCGTCGAGCTGATCCCCCGCATCGGCACGGGCAACGTGATGTGGGCCTCGGACTATCCTCACGGGGACAGCACCTGGCCGCACTCGCGCAAGGCGCTGGCCGAGTCGCCGCTCGCGCAGCACGGCCCGGACGTCCTGCGCAAGGTGACCTGCGAGAACGTGGCAAAGGTCTACGGCTTCCCGATCTAGGCGAAGAGGTCCCCGATGCCGATGGGTGAGCGATGAGCGAGATCTACTACGACCCCTACGACTTCGAGATCGACACCGATCCGCACCCGGTGTGGCGCCGGATGCGCGACGAGGCGCCCCTCTACCGCAACGACCGGTACGAGTTCTGGGCCCTCTCCCGCTACGAGGACGTCGCCGAGGGGCTGGTCGACTGGCGCACCTACAGCTCCGCGCGCGGAACGGTGCTCGACTTCATCCGCAACGGCGTGCAGTTCCCGCCCGGGAACATCCTGTTCGAGGACCCGCCGCTCCACGACGCGCACCGGGCCCTGCTCGCGCGGCTGTTCACGCCGCGTCGCATCGCCGAGCTCGAGCCGCAGGTCCGCGCGTTCTGCGCGCGGAGCCTCGACCCGCTGGTGGGCGGCGACCGCATCGACTTCATCGCCGACCTCGGCTCGCAGATGCCGATGCGCGTGATCGGGATGCTGCTCGGGATCCCCGAGGACGACCAGGAGGCGCTGCGCGACGGCTACGACACCGGCCTCGACCTCGAGTCGAGCGGGGAGCCCTCGCCGAACGAGCAGCTGGGCTTCGCGATGCAGCGCTTCGCCGAGTACGTCGAGTGGCGCCGCAAGCACCCCTCCGACGACATGATGTCCGAGCTGCTGAAGGCGCGCTTCACCGACGACGAGGGCACGGAGCGGACGCTGCGCGACGACGAGCTGCTCGGCTACATCGGCCTGCTGGCCGGCGCGGGCAACGAGACGACGACGCGCCTGATCGGATGGATCGCCTGGCTGCTCGACCACTTTCCCGACCAGCGCCGGCTCGTCGCCGAGGATCGCAGCCTGGTCGCGAACGCCGTCGAGGAGGTCCTGCGCTACGAGGCGCCCTCGCCGGTGCAGGCCCGCTACGTCATGCGCGACGTGGAGCTGCACGGCACGAAGGTCCCCGAGGGCTCGATCATGATGCTGGTGAACGGCTCCGCGAACCGGGACGAGCGCGAGTTCCCCGACGCCGACCGACTCGACGTGCGGCGCAAGAACGTCCACCACCTGAGCTTCGGCTACGGCATCCACTTCTGCATGGGCGCGAGCCTCGCCCGGCTCGAGGGCTGCATCGCCCTCGACGAGGTGCTGGCGCGCTGGCCCGACTGGGAGATCGACCGCGACGCCGCCGTGATGGCGCACACCTCGTCGGTGCGCGGCTGGAAGAAGCTGCCGGCGCGGGTCTAGCCGGGCTGCCGAGCCCGGTCGCCGAAGCCGAGACCCATGTACGTCGCCCTCGAAGATCTGCTTCGCTGCCTCGACCTCGAGCCCGTTGCGACGGACGCGTGGGAGGGGCGAAGCCCGAACCCCGACGTGCCGCATCTGTTCGGCGGCCAGGTCGTGGCGCAGGCCCTGGCCGCCGCGCACCGCTCGCTCGGCCGTGGGCTCGCCCGCTCGATGCACGCCAGCTTCCTGAGCCGCGGAAGCTCCGCCCGGCCGATCCGCTTCGTCGCGCGGAGTCTGCGGGCCGGCCGCTCGGTTCGCACGGGCACGGTGACGGCCCTCCAGGACGAGGACGTCCTTCTCCACGCGACCGTCTCGTATCACCGCGACGAGCCGGGGCCCTCGCACCAGATCCCCATGGACGACGTCGGCGTTCCCGAGGGAGAGGCCTACGAGGAAGGGATCGAGCGGGCGATGGGCCGGGTGCTCGGCTACGAGCTGGCGAAGCGACGCCTTCCGGTCGAGGTCCGCGGCGTCGGTGGCATCGGGCTCTTCCGCGACGAAATCGGGCCGCCGCGGGCGCGCTGCTGGCTGCGCAGCCGGGGCCCGCTGCCGGACGACCCGCTCGTCCATCAGTGCGTCTTCGCCTACGCCTCGGACTACGCGATGATGATGCCCGTGCTGAACCCGCATCCCGTGAGCATCCCGGCGCTGCGGACGACGAGCCTCGACCACGCCGTCTGGTTCCACCGCGACTTCCGCATCGACGACTGGGTGCTGCTCGAGCTCGACAGCCCCATCGGCCGCGGAGGCCGCGGGCTCGGTCGCGGACTGCTCTACACGCGGGAAGGCGAGCTCGTGGCGTCCTGCGTGCAGGAAGGGCTGCTGCGGTCGACCTAGCCGCCGCGGAGGAGGAGGAACCCGTGTCCGAAGCTTCCCTCGACGAGACCATCCCCGGCGCCGTGATGGCGAGCATCGCCGCGCGCCCCGAGGCCGAGGCCGTCGTCGAGCCGGAGCGGCGCGTGACCTACGGCGAGCTCGGCGGGCTCGCCCTTGCCGCGACGCGCGCCATGATGGCCGCCGGCGTCGGCCCCGGCGACCGCGTCGCCCTCTGGGCGCCCAACGGCCTCGGCTGGATCGTCGCCGCCCTCGGCGCCCAGTGCGCGGGCGCCGCCCTCGTCCCGATCAACACGCGCTTCAAGGGCGAGGAGGCCGCCTGGCTGCTCTCGGCCTCGAAGGCGCCGGTGCTGGTGACGACGGTCGGCTTCCTCGACAGCGACACGGTCGGCATGCTGGCCTCGGCGGAGATGCCGTTCCCCGCGCTGCGGCGCATCGTGCTCCTGGAAGGCTCCCGACCCGCGAAGACGGCACCCGACGGCGTCGAGCTGGAGGCGTGGAGCGACTTCCTGGCCCGCGGCGACCAGGTCGACCCGGCCGCGGCCGGCGCGCGCCGCGACGGCGTGCGGCCCACGGACCCGAGCGACGTGCTCTTCACCTCCGGCACCACCGGGCGCCCCAAGGGCGTCGTCATGAGCCATGGCCAGACGGTCCGGCTCTTCCGCGAGTGGAGCGACTTCGCGGGGCTCGAGCCCGGCGACCGCTACCTGATCGTGAATCCGTTCTTCCACATGTTCGGCTACAAGGCCGGCTGGCTCGCGAGCCTGATGCGCGGGGCCACGATCTTCCCCGTCCCGGTGTTCGACGTGCCCGAGGTGCTGTCGCTGGCCGAGCGGGAGCGGATCACGTTCCTGCCCGGCCCGCCGACGCTCTACCGCTCGATCCTCGACCACCCCGACCGCACGTGCTTCGACCTCGCGAGCCTGCGGGTCGCCATCACCGGAGCGGCCGACATCCCCGTCACGCTGATCGAGGAGATGCGCGCCGAGCTGCCCTTCCGCTCGATCCTCGTGGGCTACGGGCTCACCGAGGCCGGCACCTGCACCGGCAGCCACCCCGACGACGACGCCGAGACCATCGCCACCACGGTCGGCCGCGCGATGCCCGGGTTCGAGGTCGTCGTCGCCGACGCCGACGGCCGGGAGCTGCCGCGCGGGGAGACCGGCGAGCTGCTCGTGCGCGGCCATGGCGTGATGCAGGGCTACCTCGACGACCCCGACGCCACCGCGGCGACGATCGACAAGCGCGGCTTCCTCCACACCGGCGACCTGGCCACCCAGGACGAGCGCGGCATCGTGCGCATCGTCGGGCGGCTCAAGGACATGATCCTGGTCGGCGGCTTCAACGTGTACCCGGCCGAGGTCGAGAACGCGCTGCTCGCCCACGAGGCGATCGGCCAGGTGGCCGTGGTGGGCCTGCCCGACGCGCGCATGGGCGAGGTCCCGGTGGCCTACGTGGTCGCCGCCGCGGGCGCCGCCATCGACCCGCCCGCAATCGTCGCCTGGTCGCGCGAGCGCCTCGCCAACTACAAGGTGCCGCGCCACGTGGTCGCCGTGGACGCGCTGCCGATCAACGCCACCGGCAAGGTCGTGAAGCAGGAGCTGCGCGACCGGGCGGCGGCCGAGCTGGGCGGCGCGTGAGCGACCGCTGGCCGCTACGCCAAATCCCGCCCGAGCTCGAGCGACGCTACGTCGCCCAGGGCTGGTGGACGGAGGAGACCCTCGGCGCGATGGTGGCGCGCCAGATGGCCTCGCACCCCACGTCGCCGGTCGCCCTCTGGTCGCGGTCGCGCGCCTGGCGCGGGAGCTACGCGGACGTCGACGCCGAGGCCCGCCGGGTCGTCGCCCTGCTGCGCGAGCAGGGCGTGGAGCCGGGCGAGGCCGTCGCCTTCCAGCTCCCGAACTGGCGCGAGGCCGTCGTCTCGTTCGCGGCCCTCGCCCTCGGCGGGTACGTGCTCGTGCCGATCGTGCACATCTACGGCCGCAAGGAGGTGTCGTTCATCCTCGAGGAGAGCGGCGCCGCGGCCTACGTCGCGCCGCTCTCGTACGGACACGTCGACTACGGCGAGATCGTCGCGACGTCCGCGCCCGACTCGCTGCGGCTGCACGTGGTGGTGGGGGAGGGCGACGTCCCGCCGAGCCGATCGGGGCCGGCCCGGGTTCGCTGGGACGCGTGCGAGGCGATGGCGCCGGCCGCGGATCTCCCCGAGGTCCGGCCCGACGCGGTCGCAGTGCTCGCGTACACCTCGGGCACCACCAGCGACCCGAAGGGGGTGATCCACGACCACCGCACGCTGCTCGGCGAGCTGCGACACATGGCGGCGTACATGATGCCGGGTCGTCCCAAGCTCATGGGCTCGCCCGTCACCCACGCCACCGGGATGCTCGGCGCCGTGCTCGGCCCGCTCGTCACGGGCGAGGCCATCCACCTGATCGACCGCTGGGACCCGGGGCACGTGCTCGAGGTGATGCGCGAGGCCGGCATCGGCAGCGGCACGGGGGCGTCGGTGTTCCTGGCGAGCCTGCTCGACCACCCCGACTTCACCGCGGAGGACGCCGTGCGGATCGACCGGGTCGGCCTCGGCGGCGCGCCGGTGCCCGTGGCCCTCGGCGAGCGCGCGGCCTCGCTCGGCATCCGGATCATCCGCTCCTACGGCTCCAGCGAGCACCCGTCCACGACGGGCTGCCAGTTCGACGACCCGGCGGACCGGCGCCACCGCACCGACGGCCGCGCGCTGGAGGGCGTCGAGCTGCGTCTCGTCGACGAGGAGGGCGCCCCGGTGCCGGCCGGCATCCCTGGCGAGATCCTCTCGCGCGGCCCCGACCTGTGCCTGGGCTACACCGACCCGGCGCTGACGGCGGCGGCGTTCGACGCCGAGGGCTGGTATCGGACCGGCGACGTCGGGGTCCTCGACGACGGGGGCTTCCTCACGATCACCGATCGCGTGAAGGACGTGATCATCCGCGGCGGCGAGAACGTGTCGCCGGCCGAGGTGGAGGGGGCGCTCCAGCGCCTGCCCGGCGTGGCGGAGGTCGCCGTGGTGGCCGCGCCCGACGCTCGCCTCGGCGAGCACGCCTGCGCGTTCTTCCGCATGCAGCCGGGCGTCGAGCCTCCGACCCTCGAAGACGTCACCGCGCATCTGGAGAAGACTGGACTGGCGCGCCAGAAATGGCCCGAGGAGCTGCGCCTCGTGGAAGACTTCCCGCGCACCGCTGCGGGCAAGGTCCGCAAGGTCGAGCTGCGCGCCCGGCTGCGCGCCGAGGCCGGGGCTCAGAGGTCCGACAGGTAGCGGACGCCGGTCAGCGACTCCGACAGGCTCCAGAGCTTCCGGCCGAGCTCGACGTCCCGCGCGACCGGGTTGACGCGCGCTCGGCCGGGCGCGCCCGCGATCTCGAGGAATCCGCTCGGGCCCCAGTAGTCGCCTCCGCGCACGTCTTCGTCGCACGCCGCGTGGACGATCGAGCGGCAAGCCTCGGCCGGCGTGGGGGTGAACCACGCGCCGACCGTGTCGACCCAGCGGCCGAGGAAGCCGGGAGGCGTCAGCTTGGGGCTGTGGCGCCGGATGTCGGTGGCCGCGAAGCCGGGGTGCGCACCGACGGCGACGACCTGGCTGCCGCTGCGCCGCAGGCGCCGCTCGAGCTCCATCGTGAAGGCGAGCAGGGCGAGCTTGGACCGGGCGTAGGCGCGCAGCTCGCCGTAGGGCTCGCGCTCCCAGTTCGGGTCGTCCAGCGGCAGCTTGCCGAACCGGTTCGCGTGGCTGCCCACCGTGACCACGCGCGGCTCGCCGTCCGTGCGAAACAGCGGGAGCAGCAGCCCGGTCAGCGCGAACGCGCCCAGGTAGTTGGTGGCGAGCTGCATCTCGTGGCCGACGCGGTTGCGCGCCAGGGGCACCGCCACGATCCCGGCGTTGTGGATCAGCGCGTCGATGGGCTCGCCGCGGTCGGTGAGCTCGCGGGCGAACGACCGGACCGACTCGGGCTCGGAGACGTCGAGCGCGGCGAGCGTCGTCCGGGCCGACGGCACCGCCTCCAGCAGCTCGCGCCGGGCCTGCTCCCCCCGCTCCTTGCTGCGGCAGGCCAGGATCACGTGCGCGCCCGTGCGGGCGAAGGCGAGCGCCGTCTCGTAGCCGAGGCCGGCGTTCGCGCCCGTGATCACGACGGTCGGGGGCGACACGGCGATCGGGCGTCAGCCCCCGAAGTTCATCGACTGGGAGAGGATCGCGAAGCCCTCGGTGGCCGCGAGCCGCTTGGGCAGCGCGGCCTGGTACTCCGGCGAGTCGTACCAGGCCTTGGCGGCCTCGCTCGACTCGAACTTCACGATCACCGTCTGGGGCCCGGGCGGGGCGCCCTCGAGGGTCTCGGCGGCGACGTCGAAGGACACGACCTCGCCGCCGGCGGCGGCGATGGTCTTCCCCGCGGCGGCCTGGTACTCGCCGTAGAGCTTCGGGTCGTTCACGACGTACTGGGCGATGAAGTACGCGGCCATGGCTCCCTCTCTACTGGATCGCGGCCTGGATGCCGTCGAAGAACTGCCACCACGCGTCGAGCGAGTGCTGGAGCGCGTCGCGCACGCGGGCCTGGATCGCCGCGTCCGTGGCGTGGCGCACGACGATGTTGTCGCCCACGTCGCTGTGATCGGCGTCGGCCATCTCGTGCAGGTCCCAGAACTCGACCGCCTCCTTGGAGAGCCCGTAGTGCTCCTGGAGGCTCCGCGCCATCGGGCCGAAGGCGCCCGGCACCTGACCCTCGGCCGCCAGGTTGATCGCGGCCGCGCCCTCGATGAACGAGCGCTGCTTGGTGGACAGCTCGAACCAGTCGATCAGCGCACGCGTCGCCGGCAGCGGCTGGCCCTCGACCAGGTCGGCGCGCGAGAGGCCCAGGGCCTCGCCGAAGCGGATGAAGAGCTCGGGGTGGGGCTGGTTGCAGCCGGAGATGCGGCCCGTCTCCTCCTCGTAGACGTTCTCCGCGAGCTCCATGCGCTCCTCGGGGAACGGGCAGTTGGCGTGCATCGCGCTCACGGCGCGCGGGAACTCGCGCACCTGGAGGAAGAACTGGACGGCGAAGCGCTTGAGCTGCTCGCCGGTGAGCTTGCCGTCGGCGATCTCGAGCCACAGCGGGTGGCTGCCGAACGTCCGCCGCGCCTGGATGCGCGCCTCGAGATCCTGGATGAAGGCCTCGGGGCTCAGTGTCTCGCTCATGGATCGCCTCGGTCGCCCGCGGCGGCGGGCGAGAATGTGGTTTCCGATTCTGGATAGTGGCATTATAGTCGGCCCAAGCCGCTCCGGGGCCGCTATTGCGATGCCTCGGGCAGCCAGGCCCTAGGACCCGAGCGTGTCTTCCACCCCCTCTTCCGAAGCGGGCAGCCACCTTCCCGAGCCCAGCGCCCCGCTGGCCGAGTACCGGGCGCGGCTGCACGCCTGGCTCGACGCCCAGCACGAGGCCCTGGCCCCGCGCTACGAGCCGCCGGGCACCCTCGACGACCACGTGGCCCAGATGCAGCGCGTGAAATCGCTCCTCCACGAGGGAGGCTGGATGCAGTACGGCTGGCCCGAGCGCGTGGGCGGGCGCGGCGGCTCGCCCATGCTGCGCACCGAGCTCGGCGCCGCCCTCGCGGCGCGCGACCTCGCCGACCCGGGGCTCTTCTCTCTCGTCGAGGTGCTCGCACCCTCGCTCATCGACTTCGCCTCGCCCGAGCTCGCCGCCCAAGCCGTCCCGCGCCTGCTCTCGGGCGAGGAGCTCTGGTGCCAGGGCTTCTCCGAGCCCGACTCGGGCAGCGACCTCGCGTCGCTTCGCTGCCGCGCCACGCCGCGCGGCGGCGACCCGGCGACCGCCCGCGAGTGGGTGATCCGCGGCCAGAAGGTCTGGACCAGCCTGGCCCAGTACTCGCAGCGCTGCGTGCTTCTCACCCGCACCGGCAGCGCCGAGTCGCGCCACCGGGGCATCACCGCGTTCTTCGTGGACATGGACACGCCGGGTGTCACCGTGCGGCCCATCGAGATGATCAACGGCGAGCAGGAGTTCGCCGAGGTCTTCTTCGACGACGCCGTGGTACCCGCCGACCGGATGCTGGGCTCGCCGGGCGGCGGCTGGGCGGTGGCCATGAGCATCCTCCCCTACGAGCGCTCCTCGTGCTTCTGGCAGCGCATCGCCTTCCTCTACGGGCGGCTCCAGCGGCTGGTGGAGGTGGCGCCCGACGACGAGCGCGCGGCCGAGACCGTGGGCCAGGCCTACCTCGAGCTCTTCGCCCTGCGCGCCCGATCGCGCGCGACCCAGCACCGACTCGCGGCGACCGGCACGATCGGCGCCGAGACCTCCATCGACAAGGTGCTCGTGGCGACCACGGAGCAGACCGTCTTCGACGCGGTGCGGCGGCTCCTGCCGGGGACGGTCGAGCTCGACGACGGCGCCGCGGGCGAGCGGTGGCGCAACGAGTATCTCTACTCGCGCGCCGCGACCATCTACGGCGGCACCGGCGAGGTGCAGCGCAACATCATCGCGCGCCGCCTGCTCGGGCTCGGGGACGAAGCGTGATCGAGGCCGAAGAACGCGCGCAGATGTCGGAGGCCGTGCGCGGCGCGCTCGCGGGCGCCGTGGCGAACGGAGACGACGTCGACGCGACGCTCGCGAAGCTCGACTGGCTCGAGATGCTGCGCGACGAGCCCGACGACGCGATCGGCATCGTGTTCGGCGCGCTGGGACGCACCAACGCGGCCGCCACGGCGCTCGACGACGTGCTGGCCGCGGCGCTCGGCCACGAGCCGCGCCCGGACCTCGCCGTGCTGCTGCCGCCCTTCGCGGCGTGGGCCGCGCCGGGGCGCGTCGCGGGAGGCGAGCTGCGCGCCGAGGGGCTCGCGACGGCGCGCGCCGCCGGCGCGCACGAGTGGTGGGTCGTCTGCGAGACGGACGCCGGGCCGCGCGCGACCCTCGTCCCCGCCGCGGCCGCCGAGATCCGCCGGGTGGACGGCGTGGATCCCGGTGGCGGGCTTCACTCCGTTCGCATCCAGGCAGACGCTCCGGATCTCGTTCCCGCCGACTGGACGGCCGCCCTCGGCCGCGGCCGGCGCGCCGTCGCGCACCAGATCGAGGGCGGGTGCCGCACCCTGCTCGAGCTCGCGCGCAGCCACACCCTCGAGCGCGAGCAGTTCGGCGGGCCGATCGCGCGCTTCCAGGCCGTGCGCCACAAGCTCGCCGAGGCGCTGGTGGCGACGGAGGCCCTCGAGGCGGCGCTCGACGCGGCGCGCCAGGACCCGGGCCCCGAGACCGCGGCGCTCGCGAAGGCCGTCGCCGGACGCTCCCAGCGCACGGTGGCCCGCCACGCGCAGCAGGTGCTCGCCGGCATCGGCTTCACCATCGAGCACGCCCTCCACCGCTACCTCAAACGCACGATGGCGCTCGAGGGTCTGCTCGGCTCGGCGGATGCGATCGCGCTCGACGTGGGGCGCCGGCTGCTCGCCGAGCGCCGCGTTCCGACGCTGATCGAGCTCTGAGCCGGGTCGCGGCGAATCAGTCCTGCAAGCGCCGCCACGCCAGGCCGAGCAGCCGACCGGGGAGGTTCGGCGCCAGGCGGTGCAGCCAATCCATCAGGTAGGCGTCCGCGCCGACCCGCACGCGGGTGCGGTCGTGGCGGATGGCGCGCACGATGCGGCGCGCCACCGCCTCGGGCGGACGGCCGAAGCGCTCCATGCCGTCCACCAGACGCGCGAGCCGCTCGTCCGAGCGGCGGGCGTCGGCGAGCACGCGGGTGCGGATCGTTCCGGGGTGCACGCTCGTCACGCCCACGGGCCCGCCCGACAGCTCGATGCGGAGCGCGTCGGAGAACCCGTACACCGCGGCCTTGGCCGCCGAGTAGCTCGACTGGAGCGGGAAGGCGACGAAGCCCGCCATGCTGGAGACGTTCACGATGTGGGCCTCGTCGGCCCGCAGCAGGTGGGGAAGGAACACCTTGCAGCCGTGGATCACGCCCCAGAGGTCGATGCCGAGGATCCAGTCGAGATCGTCCCAGTCGTGGTCCTCGAAGCTGCGCCCGACGGTCACGCCCGCGTTGTTCACCAGGACGTGGACGGCGCCGTGCTCGGCCAGCACCTCCGCGGGCAGCGTCTCCATCCGGGCGCGGTCGGCCACGTCGGCCACGTGGAGGCTCACCCGGCGCCCGGGGGCCGCGAGCGCGTCGCGCACCTCGGCGAGGCGCTCGGGCATCACGTCGACCAGGGCGAGCTCGCAGCCCGCGTCCCTCAGCGCCCGGGCGGTTGCGCGGCCGATGCCGCTGCCCGCTCCCGTGACCACCGCCACGCGTCCCTCGAGCCGCCTCATTCCGGATCGATCCTCCCGGCGTCCGACGCCTTCCGTCCTACGAGCGCTTCAGGAAGCGGGCCACGTTCGCCTGGAGATCCTCCGTCTCGAACGACTCGGTCTCGGCGGACATCGCGAAGTCGATGGTGGCGAGCACGGAGCGCTCGAGGTGCAGGTTGAGGACGCGCTTGGTGTTCTCGACGGCCTGCTTCGGGAGCTTCGCGATCTTCTGCGCGGCGGCCATCGCGGCGGAGAACACCTCGGCGTCGGGGCAGACGTGGTTCGCGAGGCCGATCTCCTTCGCGCGCGCCGCCGGGATGCGGTCGCCCGTGAAGGCGTACTCCTTCGCGAGCAGCAGGCTCGTGTGCAGCGGCCAGGTCAGCGGGCCGCCGTCGGCCGCCACGAGGCCCACCGCCACGTGCGGGTCCGACAGGTAGGCCGACTCCGCCATGTAGACCACGTCCGAGAGCGCGACGACGCTGCAGCCGAGACCGACCGCCGGCCCGTTCACCGCGGCCACCACCGGGACGCGGCAGCGGAGCATGTTGACCACGAGCTCCCGGGCCTCGGCGATCACGTCGTGGCGCAGCCGGCGGTCCTTCACCATGCGGTCGAGCAGGTCGAAGTCGCCGCCCGCCGAGAAGGCGCGGCCCTCGCCCGTGATCACCGCGACGCGCGCGTCGGCGTCGGCCGTGAGCTGGGGGAAGACGCGGGTCAGCGCCAGGTGGAGGTCCTCGTTCACGGCGTTGAGCTGGTCGGGGCGCGAGAGCCGGACGATGCGCACGGGCCCGTCGGTCTCGACGCGCACCGCGTCGGGGAGGTCGTACTTCATGGGCTCCTCTGCGCTCAGCCCGCCGGCAGGCCGAGGATGCGCTGGGCGATGATGTTCTTCTGGATCTGCGAGGTGCCGCCCATCACGCTCTGGGCGCGGCTGTAGAGATAGATCTTCAGCGCGACGTCCTCGCCGTCGACCACCGCCCGGGGCCCCGACGCGGCGAGAGCGGCGTGGCCCACGGCCTGCTCGACCCAGGTCATCAGCAGCTTGTCCACGGAGCCGCCCGGGCCGTGGTCCACGCCGTCGAGCCGCTCGGAGAGGCGCGAGGGTCCGGCGGCCCGGTAGCCGGCCCGGCGGCCGATCGCCTCGACTTGCCTGCGTCGGGCCGCGAAGACGTCGATCGTGGGAAGCTGCACCCCCCGT
>Ga0102952_1000633_pt1 | contig 12689 bp, 9 predicted proteins | sample SalPon2A_C_D1_MG_FD_78506 | JGI IMG/M metagenome (GOLD analysis project Ga0102952, IMG submission 78506) | Soil microbial communities from South San Francisco under conditions of wetland restoration - Salt Pond MetaG R2A_C_D1_MG | ecosystem: Environmental > Terrestrial > Soil > Wetlands | place... | reverse complement strand
TATGCCGATATCCTGTCGGTTGTAACGATCAGCAGTCGGCTTCCGAGGTCATAAATATCCCTTACCTTGCCGCTCCTCTTTGGTGCCACACCGCCAAGATCTGTTTCAAGAATTATATCGTTCATTATATTCACGCCTTTTATAAATTGTCTGTTATGTATGCACACATATAACAAGTAAACTTGATTTCAGGACTCTGGAATTTGAAAAATATTCAAAATATTATAATAACTGCAAATTTAATTAGTTTAGTAATTGTGCAAGAGCGTGATTATATTTATTAGTTGCTTGCATCTGACTTCATACTTTTGTAGTTTTATATCCTTGACAAAACATGCATATTAAACAAAATAGTTGATTTATTTCGTGAGCGCGTAGCTCAGAGGAAGAGCGCTTGCTTGACACGCAAGAGGTCGCAGGTTCAATTCCTGCCGTGCTCACCATTTCAGGTAATTATGTTAATAAAAATAAAAGACGGGGAATCATCGGAATTTAAAGAGGGCACGACTGTGGGGGAAGTACTCGAGTCATTCGGGTTGAAGAAAAGATCAGTTGGAGCCAGGATAAACAGCCAAAATGTGGATTTCTGGCATGTTCTGGAGGATGATACAGAGATAGAACCCGTAAAAATAAACTCGGAGGAAGGACTTTTTTTTATAAGACACACAGCTGCGCATATAATGGCTGAAGCCGTACAGTCACTTTATGACGACGTAAAAGTAACTATCGGCCCGGTTATAGAGGATGGGTTCTACTATGATTTTGATTCTCCCGAAAGTTTTACTCCGGAGGACCTGGAAAAAATCGAGAGTAAAATGCAGGAGATCGTAAAAAATGACAAGCCTCTTGTAAGAAAGAAAGTTTCAAGAGAAGAAGCTATCGATATTTTCACTAAAGATAATGAGAATTATAAAGTGGAAATTATTAATGACCTTCCGGTCAATCAGGAAATTACAATATATAAACAGGATGGCTGGCACGATCTTTGCCGTGGACCACATGCACCGTCAACATCATTTGTAAAATCATTTAAACTTACTAGCACTGCCGGGGCATACTGGAGGGGGGATGAAAAAAACCCGATGCTCCAGAGGATCTACGGCACTGCGTTCTGGAATAACAAGGAATTAAAAAAATATCTTAACAGGCTTGAAGAAGCGAAGAAGAGGGATCACAGGAAGCTCGGGAAAGAGCTTGATCTTTTCAGTATTCAGGAAAGTGTAGGCCCGGGGCTTATTCTCTGGCATCCCAAAGGATCACGTATAAGAAGAATTATCGAGGATTTCTGGCGTGATCAGCACGATGATGCGGGGTATGAGCTTCTTTATACACCTCATATAGCAAAATTGGATCTCTGGAAAACCAGCGGACATGTAGACTTCTACAGGGAGAACATGTTCTCGTCAATGGAAGTTGAGAACCTGGATTACCAGATCAAGCCCATGAACTGCCCTTTTCATATACTTATCTACAAATCCGCAGTAAGAAGTTACAGAGACCTGCCCCTGAGATGGGCCGAGATCGGTACTGTTTACAGGTATGAAAGATCGGGGGTGCTCCACGGCCTTATGAGAGTACGCGGATTCTCACAGGATGATGCCCATATATTTTGCAGGCCTGACCAGATTAAGGATGAAATACTGGGTGTTCTGAACCTGACCATTAAATTCTTAAAAACATTCGGTTTCAATGATTACGAAGTATATCTTTCAACGAGACCGCAAAAATTCGTTGGTGATGAACAGGACTGGCTCATGGCTACAGATGCAATAAAAGATGCACTTGATACGAGAGGGCTGCGATACGAAATAGATGAGGGTGGGGGAGCATTTTACGGTCCCAAGATAGATCTGAAGATAAATGATGCAATAGGAAGATCTTGGCAGTGTTCTACCGTTCAGGTAGATTTTAACCTTCCTAAAAGATTTGACATGAGCTTCATTGGTGAGGACAATGTTAAGCATACCCCGATCATGATACACAGAGCTATTTTTGGCTCTATTGAAAGGTTTTTTGGTATATTGATCGAGCATTATGCCGGAGCATTTCCACTCTGGCTCAGTCCCGAGCAGGTTCGTATAGCTACGATAAGCGAAGACCAGGAAGATTATGCTGATCTGGTTTATGGAAAACTTGCAGAAAAGGGGATCAGGGTAGAAAAAGATGCCAGGAACGAAAAGCTCGGTTACAAGGTTAGGGAAGCACAGATAATGAAAGTACCGTATCTCCTTGTTGTAGGGGATAATGAAAAGAAAGATAAAACTGTATCACCTAGAAAACACGGTGGGCAGAACATGGGCTCAATGAAGTTAAACGAATTTATTGAGCTTGTTGAAAAAGAGAATGAGGCTTATTTGTATACGGAGGTAAATTAACTATAGCAAAGGGCAAAGGTAGAGGGTCTCGTAATAAGAGCCCTGAAGTCAGAGTCAACAACAGAATAAGAGCCAAGGAAGTGAGACTTATAGATCCTGACGGCAAGCAGTTGGGCATCGTTCCTACATCAGACGCTTTAAAGCAGGCAGATGAGTTCGGGGTGGATCTTGTGGAAGTGGCACCAAATGCCAATCCGCCTGTATGCAGATTGATGGACTACGGCAAATACAAATACGAATTGAAGAAACAGCAAAGTGCTAAAAAACAAAAAGTCCATCCGATGAAGGAAATTAAATTCAGACCCAATATAGGAGATCACGATCTGAATGTTAAAATAAATCATATAAAGGATTTTCTTTCCAGTGGACATAAAACAAGGGTCAGGATATTCTTTCGCGGAAGAGAAATAGTTCATTCGGATATAGGACACGAGCTTGCTCAGAAGATTATAGATGAAGTTAAGGAAGTAGGAGCTGTAGACTCCGCTCCAAAACTCGAGGGTAAGAATTTATTAATGGTTTTATCACCCAAGAAAAAAAGATGAGGTATAATTAAATGCCAAAAAACAAAATGAAAACTAACAGAAGTGCCGCCAAGAGGTTCGGTGTTACCGGAACCGGCAAGGTGAAACATAATAACGGCGGAAAAAGTCATCTTAATGTTAAGAAGAATTCCAAGAGGAAAAGAAGGTTAAGTAAAAAAGTTTATCTTGAAGGCGCTGCTGCAAACAGGATTAAATCATATATCCCATATGCCTGATACTGATAAATTTTACCGGAGAATATAAAATGAGGATTAAAAGAAGCGTAACATCAAGAAAGAGAAGAAGAAAACTGCTCAATTCAACAAAAGGATACTGGGGCAGAAGAAAGAACAACCTCAGAAAGGCAAAAGAAACCCTGCTCAGGGCAATGGCATATGCCTACAGGGACAGGAAACAGAAAAAAAGAGATTTCAGATCTCTGTGGATAACACGAATAAATGCAGCTGTAGTTCCTCTGGGACTTTCATACAGCAAATTTATAGGGGGTCTGAAAAAAGCGGGTGTTGAACTTAACAGAAAAACACTTTCGGAAATGGCAATTAGAAATCACGAAGACTTTAAAGCTGTAGTTGAAGTAGCAAAGAACCATATCAACTAGCTGTAACTATATTTATAGTTCGATATTCTTTTCTCTCAGGTCATATTCGAGCGGACATCCGTGACAAATTGCCTTTTTCCTGCAGTGTTCCTTGCCGAGCCTGACCAGAAGCGCATGATATTCATTAAAGACAGTGGAATCCTCCTCCAGCGCCTGCATGAAAGTCTCCTGTATCTCTGAATAGTCCGAGTCTTCCGGGATGACCATGTGTCTTGACAGAATTCGATAAGTGTATTTGTCGACGACGAAGACTGTTCTATCATCCGCATATAACAATATACTGTCTGCGGTTTCAGGTCCTATGCCTTTTATCCCGAGTAGTTTTTCTCTAAGTTCCGCAGTTTCGGTGTCGAACATTATATCGAGATCACCTGAAAAATTTTCGTTAAGAAAGTGCACAAAGTGTTTTATTTTAATTGCTTTTTGATTGTAGTACCCTGCAGGACGTATCATGCCTGCAAGCTGATCTAGAGGTATTTTATCAAGATTATCTGCTGTCAGTCTCATTTCAGATTTCAGATTGGATATTGCCCTGGCCGCATTTGTCCATGATGTATTCTGAGTGAGAATAGTTCCCAGGATGCATTCAAATTTGCTGTCAGCGGGCCACCAGTTCTGGAGACCGTAGTGGTTGAAAAGTATATGGTAGAATTCCCTGATCTTTTCGAGGTTACTTATCATAAATGTTAATTATATGCTTATAATTCTGATTGATATAATACGAATCGCATGTTGTTGACAATTTTTTTTTCTATTGTTAACTCATAGTGTATTGTAATAAGTCCTATGAAGAAAACAGCTCTTAATGATATTCACAGAAAAAACAAGGCAAAAATGGTGGAATTCGCCGGTTGGGATATGCCGGTCGTATATTCCGGATTGAAAAAAGAACATAAAGCTGTAAGAGAGAACGCGGGTCTTTTTGATGTCAGTCATATGGGAGAGATAGAGGTTACCGGTCCCGAAGCAGCCGGATTTTGCCAGAGGCTTACTACTAACGATGTCGGGAAGCTGGAAAATTATAAAGCCCAGTATACTATAGTTTGTAACGATGAGGGCGGTGTTCTTGACGATGTCATAATCTACAGGATATCAGAAACAAATTTCTTTTTCTGTATAAATGCTGCAAATATTGACAAGATATATGACTGGTTTGTAGAACACACTCCCGGGTATGACGTAAAAGTTGAAAATGTGAGCAGTAAATATTCCCAGATAGCTATACAGGGACCGAAATCCGAAGCTATACTTCGGAAAGTTCTTGGTGACGAGATAAAATCATTAAAAAGATTCAGAATCAGTTTCATGGACTGGAAGGGCGCTAAAGTCATGGTTGCCAGAACCGGATATACCGGAGAGAACGGTTATGAGATATTCCTGCCATGGGACAAAGGTCCGGAGTTATGGGAAGATATTTATGAATCGGGAAAAGACCAGGGGATTGAACTGTGTGGACTTGGTTCAAGGGATACCCTGAGGCTTGAAGCAACACTGCCTCTTTACGGACATGAAATAAGTGAGGATATAAATCCCCTTGAAGCAAGACTGGAAAAATACATAAATTTCGGTGAGGATGATTTTATAGGCAGAAAAAAGCTCGAACAGATAAAAGAGCACGGGATAAAACGCAAACTTGTAGGTTTTGAAATGACCGAAAGGGGCATCCCCAGAAGCAATTATAAAATATATAACAACGGTGACGAAATAGGTTTTGTTACCAGCGGTACTTTGTCTCCAACGCTGGATAAATCGATAGGGCTGGGACTGGTTAAGAGTGATTCAAAACTGAACGGCGAGATATATATTGAAATAAGAGGAAAAAAAAGAAAGGCAAAAATAGTATCAACTCCATTTTTATAATAAACACGAACAAGGAGTACAAATAATGGTGAACATACCTGAAGACTTAAGATATACAGAGGAACATGAATGGGCCATATTGGGCGAAGATGGAATAATTGAGATTGGCATCACTGACTATGCTCAGGATGCACTAGGCGAGATTGTATTTGTAGAATTGCCGAACGAAGGTGATGAAATATCAATAGGTGATCCTTTCGGTGGTGTTGAGTCAACCAAGTCGGTTTCTGATCTTTATGCACCGATCTCTGGAGAGGTCGTTGAAGTAAACGAGGAACTTCTTGACTCACCGGAGATAATCAATGAAGACCCTTATGGGAATGGCTGGATTATAAGGGTAAAACCTTCTGATGAAGATGAATATGACAACCTAATGGATGCGGATGCTTATAAAGAATATCTTGAAGAAGAGATAGAAGATGAAATTGAATAGTTGAATCTTCTATCTGTTGCCTTTCCCTGAAAACCCCTGTTTTTTTGACTAAATAATTTTAATAAATTTGTAAACGGAGAGAGAAATTGACTCAAAATTCTATATATGATGACGATTTTTCATGTCGACATATCGGACCCTCTGATGAGGACCTGCCTGCGATGCTTGAAACCGTAGGTGTAAGTACGCTGGATCAACTTGTTGAAGAGACAGTTCCCGCTGATATAATGCTCGGGGAAAAGCTTGACCTTCCCGAGGCTATGAGCGAGTACCGATATCTACAGCACGTACATGGAATATCAAAGAAGAACAAGGTTTTCAGATCCTATATAGGTCTGGGGTATTACAATTGCATAATACCGACTGTTATCAAGCGTAACATTTTCGAAAACCCGGGCTGGTATACGCAGTATACTCCTTATCAGTCGGAAATAGCTCAGGGAAGGCTTGAAGCACTATTGAATTTTCAAACCATGGTGTGTGACCTTACGGCTATGGAAATAGCGAATGCCTCGCTTCTGGCTGAAGGTACAGCTGCAGGAGAGGCCATGACATTAATGCACAGGGTCCGCAGCAGAGAACTCGTTAAGAAGGGTGCAGATAAATTCTTCGTATCCGATCAGTGTTTTCCTCAGACCATCGAGGTGCTGAAGTCCAGATCAGAACCGCTTGATATTGAACTCGTTATAGGTGATTTCAGAAAAACGGATCTTAATGATGAATATTTTGGAGCTATTGTACAGTACCCTGATAACAAAGGCCAGATAAATGATTATGAAGAATTTGTAGATAGTGTTCATGAATCCGGAGGCCTTGTTGCGGTTGCAGCCGACATATTGAGCCTGGCTATTCTCAAGGCGCCTGGCGAATTCGGGGCAGATGTAGTTGTTGGCTCAACACAGAGACTAGGTGTACCTCTGGGATATGGTGGTCCTCATGCTGCATATTTTGCTACCAGAGACGAATTCAAGAGACAGGTTCCGGGAAGAATAATAGGGGTTTCAATTGACCAGCACGGGAAACCTGCATACCGTATGGCACTCCAGACCAGGGAGCAACATATAAGGCGAGAGCGTGCAACATCCAATATATGTACTGCACAGGCTCTTCTTGCCATAATGTCCGGCATGTATGCCGTATTTCACGGGCCGGACGGCATACGCAAAATTTCTGATAAAGTGCATTTTCACACACGGTTGCTCGAGGAAAAGCTTTCCGGGATTGGTGTAAAGCAGACAAATACGCAGTATTTTGATACTCTTTACCTCGACTTCTCCGATGAAAAGAAAGGTATTACAAATAAAATTAAAACCATTTCCGAAAAGAAGAACATCAACTTCAGATATTTTAATGGTTCCGCAATAGGAATTTCTCTTGATGAGACCACGTGTATCGACGATGTGAAAGAAATCTTGAACATATTCGAAGAGGCACTTAATAAGGATATTACGAGTGAGATGGAAATTGGAAAACATCAACCGGAAGAGCATATCGGTGCTGATCTTAAAAGGAGATCCGGTTATCTGGCCCACGAAGTTTTCAATGCTCACAATTCCGAAACAGAGATCCTCAGGTATATGAAAAAGCTCGAGAACAAGGATCTTTCACTTGCGCACTCGATGATCCCTCTGGGCTCATGCACAATGAAACTCAATGCATCGACAGAGATGGTACCGGTAAGCTGGGATGAGTTCTCGTCCATTCATCCGTTCGTACCGGCTGGGCAGGTTGAGGGATACAGACAGATAATATCCGAACTTGAAAGGTATCTTTGCAGGATAACAGGATTCAAAGCTGCATCACTCCAGCCTAATTCAGGTGCTCAGGGAGAATATACGGGATTGATGGTGATCAGGGCTTATCATCTTGACAGGGGTGACAGTCAAAGAAATGTAGTGCTGATCCCGTCCTCGGCCCACGGCACCAATCCGGCAAGTGCAACTATATCCGGGATGAAAGTGGTTGTGGTCAAGTGTAATGATGAAGGAAATATAGATCTTGGTGACCTTAGAAAAAAATGTATGAAACATAAGGACGAGCTTTCATCGATAATGATTACCTATCCTTCAACTCACGGTGTATTCGAACCTGATGTTAGAGAAGTGTGCAAGATCGTTCATGACCATGGAGGTCAGGTCTATATGGACGGTGCAAACCTCAATGCACAGGTTGGTCTGACGAACCCTTCTATCATAGGAGCGGATGTATGTCACATAAACCTTCACAAGACTTTCAGCATTCCTCACGGTGGAGGAGGTCCGGGGATGGGCCCGATATGTGTAGCTCCCCACCTCGCTGACTATCTACCGGGTCACGTATTGGTAGATACCGGATCGGGCAGCAAAGCAATTCCATCGGTTGCTTCCGCCCCATGGGGGAGTGCCAGTATTCTGCTGATATCATATGCTTATATCCGCCTTCTCGGGTCTAAAGGTTCAACCGAGGCGTCAAAGTATGCCATTCTCAATGCCAATTACATCAAGAACAGGCTCGAGGAATATTTCCCGATCCTATACCAGAGTAAAAGCAACAGGGTAGCCCATGAATTCATAGTGGATCTCAGGGGTATTAAGAGATCAACCGGGGTCGATGCCGAGGATATAGCGAAAAGGCTTATGGATTATGGGTTCCATGCTCCGACAATGTCCTGGCCCGTGCCGGGTACTATAATGGTCGAACCGACCGAGAGTGAGTCTAAGGAAGAACTCGACAGGTTCTGTGATGCGATGATATCTATTTTTAATGAAGTCAGGGAAATAGAGAACGGCAAGTTTGACAGGGAAGATAATGTACTAAAGAACTCCCCGCATATCATAGACGATGCAATAGAGGAGAAATGGAACCACGAATACTCAAAAAAGAAGGCTTTTTATCCCCTGCAGTTCGTAAGGGATAATAAATTCTGGGTCCCGGTTTCACGAATTGACAATCCTCACGGAGACAGAAACCTGGTTTGCACCTGCCCGTCGATAGAGGACTACATGGAGGAGACAGGCTAGATCTTCCTGTCTATATATGCAGTTTCCTTAACTTCTGTAAGCCAGGCCTGAAGCATTTCCTGCACTTTCTGGTTATAAAGTGTATCTTTTATTTCGTTTTTAGTACTTTCCGGAAGACCTTCATCAGCACTTTTTCTATCTGTAACTTTTAGTATATGGTATCCTGCAGGTGATTCTACAGGGCCAACCACTTCCCCGACTTTTGCACCTTCAACTGCTTCGGACAGTGTATCCATCAGATCTCCTTTTTTGAAAAATCCAAGATCTCCGCCATTCGTTGCTGATGATTGGTCCTTTGAATATCTTTTCGCAAGGTTGGAGAAATCCTCCTCGTTGGACTTGGCAAGATCTGCAACTTTTTCAGCCTCGTCCTTGTCGTACATAAGTATCTGGGCAATTCTTACTTCATCAACATCGTCGATCTTGCCGTAATTCTTCGTATAGTAATCCCTTATCTCTTCATCGGTTATTGCTATTTTTCCCTGTAGTTTTCTGTCCATAACTTTTTTTGTAAGAAGCTGATATTTCCATTGTTCCCTGAATTCCTCTTCTGTCATATTCTGTTGTTTCAGGGCTTCAGACATTTCACTGCCCTGAAGGTTATACCTTTGTTTAAGAGCATTTATGGTACCGTCAACTTCGGCGTCGGTTACGGTAACACCCATTTTTTTTGCTTCCTGTTCAATTAGCATACGATCTATTAACTGATCCAGAGCCTGCTGTTGGCCTACTTTCTCTTTTGAAGTTTTATTGATTTCTTTCATGGCGTTATTGAGCTGTGTCAATGTTATTATGTCGTCATTAACAACTGCTACGACCTTATCTATTAGTTCGCGTGACTGAGAATATTGTGATAAGCAAACTGAAAACAGAAGAATAAACAGAAAATATTTAATTAGATGTTTCATTTACCATAAACTCCTTTTATATTTACTATGTCTGAATTAATGAATAATTTCTTTGAGTCTGGATTTTATATTACTATAACCATGATGCTGCCTGTAATAAACTCTGAATTTCCCCGAAGGTGCAAATCTTTTAAAATATGGCGAATTAGCAGCAAAACTGATAACTGCCTGTTCTTTTCCGATATCGGCTTTTTCGACCCTGTATTCCCTGAGAAAAAGCTTTAGCTCAACGGTATCGAAAAGTCCGTGAAGCTCTTTAGGTATTGTGCCATACCTGTCTGCGATCTCCTCTTTTAATTCATTCAGCTCATTCATTGTGTTAACAGAAGATAAACGCTTGTAATAATAAAGTCTCTCTGCACTGTCAGATATAAAATCGTTTGGTATGAACACTTTTTCAATATTCTTTATTTCCGGGTCGACAACAGGTTCTTCGTCTCCGCTTTTTATGCTATTGACCGCCTTATTCAGCATCTCAAGGTAGAACTCAAGACCAACGTTTGCAATATGGCCCGACTGGGCTTCTCCGAAGAGATTCCCGGCACCTCTTATCTCCAGGTCGGAAAGAGATAGTTTGAAGCCCGAACCGAGGTCGCTAAGCTCAGATATTTTTACAAGTCTCTTCCTTGCTTCCGGGGTCAGTTTATTGGTCCCGGGAATAAGAAAATACGCATAGGCCTTTACAGAGCCGCGCCCGACCCGACCCTTAAGTTGATAAAGATCAGCTATCCCGAAGATGTTGGCGTCTTTGACTATTATTGTATTCGCACGAGGAATATCCAGTCCCGATTCCACAATGGCTGTGGTTACAAGTAAATTTACATCTCCGTTAATAAAATCGTTAACCGTCTTCTCAAGCCTTCTCTGTTGCATTCTTCCGTGGGTGATCCCTATTTTTGCTTCCGGAACTATTTTACTTACCTGTTCAGCTACTTCATCTATCGATTCGATCCTGTTATTAATAAAAAATATGGAACCGCCTCTTCTTAATTCTTCCATAACTGCATAACGTATTGTGTCGGATTCGTCTTTGCAGACGATTACTTCAACTGGCTGCCTCCCCTCGGGAGGAGAGTTTATAAGGCTTATATCCCTTATATCAGCGAGAGAGAACTGAAGTGTTCTTGGTATTGGTGTTGCAGAAAGGGCGAGTACATCAACACCGCTCTTCATAGATCTTAATTTTTCCTTGTGCTTTACCCCGAACTTGTGTTCCTCGTCAATTATAACCAGCCCGAGGTTCCTGAATTTTATTTTGTTGCTCAGTAGCTTGTGTGTCCCTATTATCAGGTCTATCTTTCCTTCTTCAAGCCTTTTCAGTATTTCTTTTTCATCCCGGGCTGTCCTGAAGCGGGATAGCATGTCTATGCTAACAGGATATCCTTTTAACCTATTAGCAGAAGTATCAAAATGCTGATGGGCGAGCAGAGTCGTAGGCACGATAAAAGCTACCTGTTTTCCGTCCAGGCTGGCTTTAAAAGCTGCTCTCAATGCTACTTCGGTTTTGCCGAATCCGACGTCTCCGCAGATGAGCCTGTCCATCGGTTTCGATGATTCCATATCGGCAAGGACTTCTTCAATGGATCTTGCCTGGTCATCGGTTTCCTCGAAAGGGAAACCTATCTCGAATTCTCTGAACATCTGGTCTCTGGGTGAAAAGCTGAATCCTTTCTGTACCTTTCTTTTTGCATAAAGTTCCAGCAGGTCCCTGGCTACGGATTCAACGGCTTTTTTAACCTTTTTTACCGTCCGTTTCCATGTTTCACTGCCAAGTTTATCCACACGGGGTTTATTGTTATCACCGATATACCTCTGAACGAGCTTGAGTTTTTCAACGGGCACGTAAATCTTGTCTCCGCCGTGATATTCACACTGTATGAAATCGTTTTCGGTGTCACCGATCTTCATTCTTTTCATGCCCCGGAATATTCCTACACCGAACTCCTTGTGAACTATATAATCCCCGGGTTTAAGCTCACTGAATTTTTTTATGAATACTGATGATACCGAGTCGTTTTTCCTGATTGTAGAACTTTTCTTCTTAACACTTATATCGTTTTCGGTAATTATTGCTGCCCTGATATCGTTCGATATAAAACCGGTCGTAAGATGACCAACGCTGTAGTCTATGTTATTTACCCCGTAATCTTCAATGATACCGCGAAGCTTCTCACTATCTCTCTGATTAACGGACACAAGCTTTACAGCATATTTCTTTTTCTGAAATGTCTTTATCTGGTCAGCCAGAACTTTTACAGGTGATTCGCCGGTGTCTTCGTGCAGTGAAACCTTATCCGTATTAAGGTTTATGCTTTCTTTGGAGGAATCCCCCAGGATAAGGTCACGATAATGAACGACACGGAATCTTTTCATCATCGACCGCAGTTCATCGGCATTTGTATAAAGATCATCAAATGGAGGTATGAATTTTTCAATTGCCCCTGCGTTTGATAATTCTTTTTCAAAATTCCGGGATATTTGATCATAAACATCTTCCGGATGCTTTTCGGTATCGATTATCAGAATGCAATCACTTTGAATGTAATCGAATATTGTATGTGTATTACTGTAGACATAAGGTACCAGCCATTCTATATTGGGGATGCGTATTCCTGATTCTATGTCTTCCAGGATCCTGTTTTTAAGCTGGGCAGGTATCTCCATTTCAAGCGCTCTTGAACGGAGCATCTCTATAACCGGAGATATATTGTCCCCATCGAAGATTATCTCGGTAACTGGACTTATTTTTACACTATCCGTTTTTTCAATTGATGTCTGATCCGTAACAGAAAATGATCTTATTGATTTTATCTCATCACCGAGAAACTCTATTCTGAATGGATTTGGCGTATCTGGGGGGAATACATCTATAACAGCTCCCCTGATACTGTAATCCGATGGTTTCTCAACTATATCATTTTTTGAATATCCTGCTTTTACCAACTTATCTACAAGATCTTCTCTGCTTATA
>Ga0102952_1000632_pt1 | contig 12749 bp, 14 predicted proteins | sample SalPon2A_C_D1_MG_FD_78506 | JGI IMG/M metagenome (GOLD analysis project Ga0102952, IMG submission 78506) | Soil microbial communities from South San Francisco under conditions of wetland restoration - Salt Pond MetaG R2A_C_D1_MG | ecosystem: Environmental > Terrestrial > Soil > Wetlands | place... | reverse complement strand
GGTTGCCCGGTTCCGGGGCGCGGGCGATCGGCGTCGCGCCGGCCGCGTCCAGTCCGGTGAAGAGGTCGCCGAGCCGTACCAGGCGGTCCTCGACGACGACGTGGTTGTTCAGCATCACCGCCATGGGCGTCTCGGCGGCGCCGGCCGGGGCACGGGCCGCGACCGCGGTCAGCCCGACGACGGCGAGCAGAAGGCTGGAGAGGATCAGTCGCATGGCTATCCGACCTGCCTAGCGGAGCTGCGCGACGCTGGCGAGCATTTCGTCGGCCGCCTGAATGACGCGGGAGTTCATCTCGTACGCGCGCTGCGCCGTGATCATGTTGGTGATCTCGGACACGACGTTGACGTTCGAGGTCTCCAGGGCGCCCTGCTGGATCTCGCCGAAACCGGCCGAGCCGGGTGTCCCGACCACCGCGACGCCGGAGGCCGCGGTTTCCGTGAACAGGCTGTCGCCGATGGCCTGCAGTCCTGCCGGGTTCGGAAAGTTGGCGAGCTGGATCTGGCCGACGTTCTGCGGCGCCGTCTGCCCGGCAAGATTCACGAAGACCTCGCCTGAGCTGTTGATGTTGATGTTCAGCGCATCGTCCGGGATGGTGATTCCGGGCTGGACGATGTAGCCGTTGGCCGTGACCAGGTCTCCGTTCGGGCTGCGTCCCAGGGCGCCCGCGCGGGTGTAGCCGGTCTCGCCCGAGGGAAGCTCGACCTGAAAGTAGCCCTTGCCGTTGACCGCCAGGTCGAGCGGGTTGTCGCTGATCAGGATGTTGCCCTGCTCCTCGATCCGATAGACCGCGGCCGGCTTGACGCCGAGGCCGATCTGGATGCCGGTGGGCACCACCGTTCCGGTCTCCGAGGACTGCGTACCGGGCCGCAGCAGGTCCTGGTAGAGCAGGTCCTGGAATTCCGCCCGCTGCCGCTTGAATCCGGTGGTATTGATGTTGGCGATGTTGTTCGAGATGACCTCGACGTTCGTCTGCTGGGCCAACATTCCAGTCGCGGCAATGCTCAAAGCTCGCATAACGAGAATCCCTTCTTTCTAAGACATTACGCCGTGGACACCAGGGCCTTGATGGCGTCGAGGATGCGCTGGTGCTCTGTCTCGGCAAGGCGGCCGGCGGCCTGGTAGGCGCGCGTCGTATCGATCATCCGGGTCATCTCGACGATTCCGCTGACGTTCGATCCCTCGACCATGCCTTGCAGGATCTCGGCGTCCGGCGCCGGCTGCGGCGTCTGTGCCCCCGGGTTGTACAAGCTGTTGCCTTCCTTGCTCAGGGCCGCTTCGTCGGCGAAATCGACCAGCTTGAACTGGCCGATCGGCTGCCCGTCGACATTGATGGTGCCGTCATGGGTGACGACGATGTTGCCGCCGTTCGGCGGGATCGAGATGGGCGCGCCGCCGACGTCGAGAACGGCATGGCCCTCGGTATTGACGATGCGGCCCTGGTCGTCGAGGCGGAACACGCCATGGCGCGTGTAGCGCTGGCCGTCGGGCGTATCCACCACGAAATATCCCTTGTCGTGAATGGCGAGATCGAGCGGCGCGTGGGTGTTGGTCAGCGGACCTTCGGAGAGGTCTCGCATGAAGCTGACGTCGTGGACGATGCTGAGGGGCGTCCCGTCATCCAGCTGATCGATGACCTCCTTGAAGATCATGTGCTCGGACTTGTAGGACGCCGTGTTCACGTTCGCCAGATTGGTGGCGATCACGTCCATCTGCCGGCCCAGCACCGTCTGTCGCGCCAGAGCGATCGTTAATGAATTTTCCATGAGCGGTCTTCTGTGCTCGTTGGTTCCCGTCGGTCGCTTCTGCTCCACGCCGCCACCGGGCGGCTCCGGGCCATGACATGCACGGCCCGTGCCAAGCGGCCGCCGGCCGGCAAACGGCGGCCGGCCGGTCGGTCGCGTCGGTCGCCGACGCGAGGCCCGCCGGCTCGGGAAGCGCTTACCCGGCAGTTCTTGCCGGTGTCGGCGGAATTTGTCGCTTTTTCTGCAGTTTGGCGGCCCGGCTCAACGGGTTGTTAACCAGAAAGACCTAGCCTCCTCATCGATAATGCGCCGGAGCACAGGGTAGATTTCCAGCATGACTGACGTAGCGGCGTCTGAAGGCATCCAGGACGAGGCCGCCGGCGAGGGCGCCGGCGAAGCCGAGGCCGCGGAGGGCAAGAAGCGAATCCCCGGCAAGAAGATCGTTCTGTTCGGCATACTGCCGATCCTTCTCTTGGGACTCGCCGGTGCCGGAGTGTATTTCTCCGGCCTCGCCGACGGATTGCTCGGCATCTCGCATAAGGACGAACAGGCTGTGGCCGAGGCCGCGCAGAGCCCGTCGGTGTATTTCGATATGCCCGACATGCTGGTGAACCTGAATTCCACCGGGCGGAAGACGAGCTACCTCAAGCTGTCCGTCAGTATCGAGCTGGCGTCGCAGAAGGACCTCGACGCTCTGAACGCGGTCTTGCCCCGCGTCGTCGACACCTTTCAGGTCTATCTGCGCGAGCTCAGGGTCGAAGACCTGCAAGGCTCGGCCGGCATCCAGCGCCTGCGCGAGGAACTGCTCCATCGCGTGATCACGGCCGCGCATCCCGCCGAGGTGAAGGACGTTCTGTTCCGCGAGATGCTGATTCAGTAGGCCCGACGGCACACATGGCAGACGATACCGAGAACCCGGAGGTCGAGGAAGCCGGAGATCCCGACCAGGACGCCATGCTGGCCGAATGGGAGGCGATGGCCGAGCAGGACGACGACGAGGCCGCCGAGGCCGGCGACGGCGCCATGGGCACGGCGCGGGTTCTCGATCAGGACGAGATCGACAGTCTGCTTGGTGTCGGCGACGACGGCCTCGACGACGGCGACAAATCCGGCATCCAGGCGATCCTCAATTCGGCGCTGGTCTCCTACGAGCGCCTGCCGATGCTCGAGGTCGTGTTCGACCGCCTCGTGCGCATGATGTCGACCTCGCTGCGAAATTTCACGTCCGACAACGTCGAGGTCAGCCTCGACAACATCAGCTCGGCGCGTTTCGGCGACTACCTGAACTCCATCCCGCTGCCCGCGATGCTGGCCGTCTTCAAGGCGGAGGAGTGGGACAACTTCGGCCTGATGACGGTCGACAGTGCCTTGATCTATTCGATCGTCGACGTGCTGCTCGGCGGGCGCCGCGGTACGGCCGCCATGCGCATCGAGGGGCGGCCCTACACCACCATCGAGCGCAACTTGGTCGAGCGCATGGTCCATGTCGTCCTGGGCGACCTCTCGGCCGCCTTCGATCCGCTGTCGCCGACGACGTTCCGCTTCGAGCGGCTGGAGACCAACCCGCGCTTCGCCGCCATCGCGCGCGGCGCCAACGCCACGGTCGTCGTGACCCTGCGCGTCGATATGGAGGATCGCGGCGGTCGCATCGAGCTGCTCATACCCTACGCTACGCTGGAGCCCGTGCGCGAACTTCTGCTGCAGATGTTCATGGGTGAAAAGTTCGGCCGCGACTCGATCTGGGAGGGGCACCTGACGGCCGAGCTCTGGCAGACCGACATCGCTCTCCAGGCCGTGCTCGATCGCTTCGAGGTCCGCCTCGGCGACGTGCTGAACTGGACGGAAGGAAGCCGCCTGGAACTCAACTGTGCGCCCAACTCCAAGATCGACCTGCGCTGCGGCGACGTCGAGATGTTCACGGGACTCATGGGCCGCAAGAACGGCCACATCGCCGTAAAGGTGGCCGACAAGGTGATCAAGATCACGTCCGAGGAGGATTCCGAATGAGTCAGGGGTTCGGCCTCAATCTGGTTTTCGACGCGGTCGTCGCGGTGCTGCTGGTCGCGACGATCGTCTATGCCGCGATCCTCAACCGGAAGCTTTCGGCCCTGCGCGGCCTCAAGGCGGAGATGGAAACCCTGGTCACCCGGCTGGCCGAGTCCACCAGGGTCGCCGAAGACGGCTTGAGCCATCTGCGCGGCACGGCGGAACGCTCCGGCGAGACGATGCAGCGGACCGCCGAGACCGCCCGCGGCGTCGCCGACGAACTGAGCTTCCTTATCGAACGCGGAAATTCCCTGGCCCGGCGCCTGGACGGGGCGCCCCCGTCGCCCGCGGCGAACGCATCCGCGCCGCCCGCCGCCCCGTCAACCGCACCGCCCGCCGCCGCGCCCGTCGCAGAGCCCGCGTCGTCCGCGCGGCCGGCGACAAGGCCCGCCACGGGCAACCGGCGTGCCAAGGCGCCGAGCGGCGCGCCAGCCGCCGAGCCCGCGCCGTCCCCGCAGGAAGCGGCGCTCCTCAAGGCGCTGCAAGGCCTGCGCTGAAGTTCGCGTTCCGGAGAGAAGCCGACCCATCATGCGCATTCGTCTGCTCCCCGTTCTGCTGTTGGTCGCCGGCTTCGCCTTGACTGCGCGGGTCGGCGAGCTGTGGACCGGGATCGGCAGTCTGGCGCAGGCCCAGACCAAGACCGGCGCCAACGCGGCCGCCGGTACGGGCACCGCGAACACGGGCACTACCAGCACGGGTACCGCGAGCACGGGCACCGCCGGCACGGGCACCGCGAGCACGGGCACCGCCGGCACGGGTAGCGCGGCCGCAGCGCAGAGCCAGGCGCCGTCGTCGGCCGCGTCGGGGCAGCCGGCGCAGCAGGCGGCGGCCGGCTCCGGATCCGCGCCGCAGACCGACCCGCTGATGATGTCGGACGAGGAAATCAACCTGCTGCAGGCGCTGGGAGACCGGCGCCGCGAGCTCGACCGCCGCGAGCGCCAGATCGCCGAGCGCGAGGCCCTGCTGGCGGCGGCGGAGCGGCGTCTCGAGGAAAAGGTCGCCAGCCTGCAGAAGCTGCAGGAGACGATCCAGGCAAGCCTCAAGCAGCGCGACGGCGAGGACACGGCGCAGATCGACAGCCTGGTCAAGATCTACGAGAGCATGAAGCCCAAGGACGCCGCGCGGATCTTCGATCAACTGGCCATGGGCGTCCTCATGCCGGTGGTCGAGCGCATGAAGGAGCGCAAGACCGCTCCGATCCTGGCCAAGATGACTCCCGCCAAGGCACGCGAAGTGACGGCCGAACTGGCGCGCCGCCGCGACGCGAAAAAGGCCACGCCTTGAGCGCAGGAAAGTCGCGCGAAATCCGTAATTTTACAGTGTGTTAACGCAATCTCGTTAGGGTTTGCCGGGTTTGGGACGGAATTGGGGATCCGCGAGGGCGCCCCGGAACGAGAGGAGACTGTGATGGCCGCCGTCGACATGAACATGCCGATCCTGATCGTGGATGATTACAAGACCATGCTCAGGATCATTCGCAACCTGCTCAAGCAGCTCGGTTTCAACAACGTCGACGAGGCGACCGACGGCAGTCAGGCGCTCCAAAAGTTGCGCGACAAGCCGTTCCACCTGGTCATCTCCGACTGGAACATGGAGCCGATGAGCGGCCTGCAGCTCCTCAAGGAACTGCGCGCCGACAGCAAGCTGAAGGAAACGCCCTTCATCATGATCACGGCCGAGAGCAAGAGCGAGAACGTCATCGCGGCCAAGCAGGCGGGCGTCAGCAATTACATCGTCAAGCCGTTCAACGCGGCCACCCTCAAGGGGAAGTTGGCCACCGTTCTCGGCGCCTTCTGATCGCCCGCGGGGCAGGCGGACGGCGGCCGCACCCGATGGGACGACGCGCTTCGGCCCGGGCGAAACCTTCGCGCGGGTCGAACCACGTTCCGGCAAGCGCCGCGATTTGAGCTCGCCGCGGCGAGGAGGCGGACCAAGAGGGCCTGAGGAGAAGGCCTCTCCATGACAAGGGCGCGATCGGTCAGGACGACCGTCACGCAGCCCGGCACGGTTCGAGCCGAGGCGACATGTCCGACGGGACTTACCGGCAAGAGAACGAGACCCGACACGAGGATGCCGGGATCGTGCTCATGCTCAGCCTGCAGCTCATCCTCCTGGCCTTCTTCATTCTGATCAACAGCATCGCCGAGATCGAATCCACGCGCATGCGCGCGGTTCTCGATAGCGTCGATAACGCCTTCAACGGCACCTATCGCTCGATTCCCGATCCGGCGACCGCGCCGGCGGGCAGCGGCGTGCTGACCGAGGCCACGGATGGCCTGAGCCAGGTTCATGCCCTGGTCTCCGCAGCCATCCCCGGCGCCAACGCCAAGTACGTCGGCGATTCGGAAACGCTGCGGATCGATCTGCCGGCGAACGCCCTGTTCGCCATCGGCGAGGACAGGCTGCGTGCGTCTCGCGCCGATCTGGTGCGGCGCCTGGCGCGGGCCTTGATGCCCGATCCCTCAGGCGCCCAACGATACGAGGTTGAGGTCTTGCACGGCACCGCGCGGCGGTCGGGGCACGAGGCGCCGGCGCCGGACGGGACCCTGCCGCTGGAGATCCGACGCGACGGCGCGCTGGCCCAGGCGCTGCGGGCGCAGGGATTGCCGGCCGAGGCGTTGTCCATCGGGTTGCTGCCGAACCGTCCGGAGCTGATTCGCCTGATCCTGCGGGCAAGGAACGGTGGTGGAAGCGCGGACCAACGCCGTGACGGAGCGTCTCCATGAGCAAAGGCCGGGACAGGTCCCCAGACCAGCGGATCGCCGACGAAGAAGCGGCGGCGGCCGACGGCTTCGGGTCCGCGTCGCCTGGTCTGCACGAGGCCGGCGGCGCGGAGGCAGCCGCGCAGGCCCTGTCCCTGCCGAGCCCCTTCCGCTCGCTCGGTGGGGCCTGGATGATCACCTTCACCGACCTGATCGCCCTGATGCTGACCTTTTTCGTGCTGCTCTATTCGATGTCGAGCCTGGAGAAGCAGAAGTGGCGCGAACTGGTCGGCGCCTTCTCCGAGCAGCTCAACACCATGACCCCGAGCGACGCGCCGCGGCCGACCGTCGTCCTGCAGATCAAGAAGGAGCAGGACCCGGCGCCGGGTGCCGATCTCGATTACCTCGAGCCGATTCTGATCGAACAGCTCGCCGCCGATCCGGAGCTGTCCGCCTTGTCCCTGCGTCGCGGCCGGCGCGGCGTGGTCCTGTCGCTGCCGGCGGGCTCGGTGTTCGACGGGGCCGGTGCCGGCACGACGGCGGCGGCGCGGAGGCTGGCCTATCCGCTCGCCCGCTTGCTGGCGAATCTCGGCAACAGCATCGAACTCACGGTCGTCACCCGGAGCGACGTCGCGGAGCCGGGCTTCCGGTCGCCCTGGGCCTTCGCGCTGGCGCGCGCCGAGTCCGTTTCCGACCTTCTGGCCCATGCCGGTTACGACGGGCCGCTGATCGCCCGCGCCGCGGTCGCCGATCCATCGAGGGACCCGGCGGGTGCGCCGGCCGAGCGCATCGACATCGTCATCACGAAGGAGGCGCGGGGCAGCGAATGAGGCGCCTTCTCGCCGGTCTGGTCCTGGTCGTGCTCGGTGTGCTCGCGGCATTGCCGGCGAACGCGGCAACGACGCAGCGGGTGCCGGTCCGCGTCGGCGAGCACCCCGGTTTCAGCCGTGTCGTCTTCGATTGGCATGGCAAGGCCCGCGCCGCGCTGCAGGAGCAAACGGCCGGCCGCGCCGTTATCCGGTTCGACCGGCCGGGCGCGCTCGATCTCTCGCGCTTCGACGGCGATCCGCCGCCGGGTGTGCGCACCCTGGTGCCGATCTCGGCGGCGGACGGGCTGCATGTCGCCGTGACCTTCGCCGAGGGCTCGCGCCTGCGTCTTTTCGAAAGCGACGGCAGCATCGTGCTCGACGTCTTGGCACCCCCGGCGGCGTCCGAGGCGTCGCCTCCGCCCGAACCGTCGCGCAAGCCGCAGGCGGCGGCCGAAGCGCCGCCCGTGTCCCGCGAGCCGATCCGATCGGCGTCCGAGCCGAAGCCGGCCGGCGCCAGCGCGGCGCCCGACGGACCGGCCGCGCAGGGCGCCGCACAGGGGCCGATCCAGCTCCTGCGGCCGGCCGAGCCGCCGCCGCCCACGGCAAAGGCGCAGACTGAACCGCCGTCGCCTGCCGCGAAGGCGCCGGCCGCTCCGCCGCCGCCCGCGGCGAAGGCGCCGGCCGATCAAGCGTCGCTTGCAGCGAAGGCGCCGGCCAATCCGCCATCCTCTGCGGCGAAGGCACAGGCCGCTCCGCCGCTGCCGGCGGCCAAGCCGGAGACGAAGCGGGCCGAGACCGCGCCGCCGGCGACGCCGCCCGGCAATTTCGCGCAGTCGCTGTGGCAGGCGGCCGAGCTGCGCGGCCAGACGAGCCCGGGCAACGCCGGCGCGATCCGCAAGGCGCAATCCGCTCTGCCGCGGGTCAAGCGCGCCGCGCCCGAGGAGATCCTGGCGTCGCGGACCCTCGACCTCGGCGGTCCGCTGGCCTTGCGCTTTCCGTTCTCTGCGCCGACCGCGGCTGCCGCGTTCCGGCGCGGTCCGTACCTCTGGCTGGCCTTCGACCGGGATTTGCCTGCGGACCTGGTTGCCAAGCTCGACGCCGAAGCGCCCGAGCTGGCGCCTTTCAGCCGCTACGAAGTCCCCGGCGGAACTCTGGTACGCATGATGGCGCCGGGGCTGCGGCAGCCCTACCTGCTGCGCGAAGGTCAGGACTGGGTCGTGGAGATCGCCTCCGCTTCCGATCGCGCGCTGGAGGAGCCGCGCGTCGAGGTCGACGGTGCGGCGCAGCCGGCCGAGGTGCGGTTCCACCTGGCCGAACCCGGCGCCGTGATTTCCTTCACCGATCCGGATTACCTCGACCGCATCGCGGTCGTGCCGTTGCGCCGCGCCGGCATCGGGCTCCGACGGATGCGGGCCTACCCGCAGTTCCGCGCCCTGGAGAGTCTGCAGGGCCTGGTGTTGCAGCCGCTATCCGACGGGTTCGCGGTCACCGTCGACGGCGACGTCGCGCAGGTGCGCGACAGCGACGGCCTGATCGTCTCCTACGGCGGCACGCTTGCCCTGTCGCCGTCGCATGCGATCGCGCCGCGCCGCGGACCCCGCCTGTTCGACCTCGACGCCTGGCGCCGCGGCGGGACCGACCGCTACCAGGTCAACCGGCATGCGCTGCTGAGCGACCTGGCGCGCGCAGCGCCGGGGCGCCTGGACGTGGCGCGGCAGACTCTGGAGCGCTTCTATTTTGCGCACGGGATGGCCAGCGAGACCCTCGGCCTGCTGGCCCTGCGGGCGGAATCCGACGCCCGCCTGACACGGGGTCCCGAGGCCGTGCTGCTGGCCGGGGCGAGCGAGTTTCTCGAAGGCGATTACACGCCCGCCGCCAAGCACATTCTCGACCCCATCCTCGACGGCGAGTCCGAAGCCGAGCTGTGGCGCGCCGCCCTGGCGACCGTCGGTCTCGACTGGGGCACCGCCGTTCGCCTGTTCGACTTCGCCGATCCCTTGATCGCGGCCTATCCGCGCCCGGTGCGCACGCGCCTGCGGCTGCTGGCCGCCGAAGCGAATCTCGCGGTCGAGGACGGCGAGCGCGCAGAGGCCTATCTCGACCAGGTGCGGGCCGACCACCCGAACCGCCTGGAGGCGGCGCAGCTCGCCTTCCTGGTCGGGCGGCAGCGCCAGTTGGCGGGCGACGTCGAGGCGGCGCGCAAGATCTGGCAGCGCGTGGCGCAGAGCGACGATTCCAGCGCCCGCGCCCGGGCCCGCCTGGCGCTGCTCGATCTCGACTACGGCAGCGGCGCGATCGACGAGGATCAGCTGATCGCCGAGCTCGAACGCCTGCGTTTCGCATGGCGCGGCGACCACTTCGAGTTCACGGTGATCCGGCGTCTGGCCGAGCTCTATTTCGATCGCGGCAGGTATCGCGACGGCCTACGCGCGCTGCGCGAGGTCGCGTCGCGCGTCGACAATGCCGGCCTCGCACAGGCGGCGGCCCAGCGCATGCGGGGGGTCTTTACCCAGGTCTTTCTAGACAAGTCGGCGGCCCCGCTGGCGCCGCTCAAGGCCCTGGCGCTCTACGACGAATTCAAGGAGCTGACGCCGACCGGGCCGGACGGCGACCGCATCGTCGCGAGCCTCGCCGAGCGCCTGATCGCGGTGGACCTTCTGGATCGCGCCGCGCAGATGCTGGAAACGCAGGTGGACTATCGCCTGACCGGCAGCGACAAGGCGCGGGCGGGCCTGCGCCTGGCGCAGGTCGACCTGCTGAACCGGCAGCCGGAGAAGGCGCTCGACGCGCTCGCGCGCAGCGACATGGCCGGGCTGCCGGACAAGCTTTCCGCCCGGCGCCGGCGGGTCGAGGCGCGCGCCCTGCTTGAAGCGGGCCGGGCCGACGAGGCGCTCGCCGCCCTGGGCGGCGACACCACGACGGACGGTCAGCGTCTGCGGGCCGACATTCTTTGGCGTCAGCAGGACTGGACGGCCGCCGCCCTGGTGCTCGAGCAACTGGTGCCGGAGACGCCGCCCGGGCGGCCGCTCAAGGGCGACGAGAGCGATGCGGTCATGAATCTGGCCGTGGCGCTGACCATGGCGGGCGACGGGCAACGGCTGACGAAGCTGGCGCAGGCCTACGACAAGGCGATGCAGGCGACTCCGCGCGGCTCCGCCTTCGCCGTTCTGGTGCACGATCCCGGGACGGGGGCGGCGGAGCCGGTGGCCCGGCAGTTGGCCCAGGTTGCCCAGTTCGAGACCTTCCTGTCCGACTATCGGGCCCAGGTGCAGGCCGGCACCGCCAACTGAGGCCGGCACCGCCAGCTGAGGCCGGCACCGCCAACTGAGGCCGGCACCGAAGGGCGTTGGCCGCGGGCGCCGGTGCGCGACGGCACGGCTCGGCAACGCGAATCCGATTTCTCTCGGGAACGGGCCCCGGCGCCGCTGCGCCGGGGAGGGTGCCGCGGCCTCAGCCGCCGTAGCTTTGCACCAGGCTGCCGGCGACCAGGTACCAGCCGTCGACCAGGACGAAGAAGATCAGCTTGAACGGCAGCGAGATCATGATCGGCGGCAGCATCAGCATGCCCATCGACATCAGCACCGAGGCGACCACCATGTCGATGATGATGAACGGCAGGAACAGCAGAAAGCCGATCTCGAAAGCGCGGCGCAGTTCGCTGATCATGAAGGCCGGGATCAGCGAGCGCATCGGGGTCTCCTCCGGCGTCGCCACCGGCCCGCTCTTCGACAGGTCGAGGAACAGGCGCAGGTCCTGCTCGCGGACGTGGCCCAGCATGAAGTCGCGGACCGGTCCGGTGGCGCGATCGAGCGCCTCCATCTCGGTGATGTCCTCGGTGACCAGGGGATGAATGGCGTTGTCGTAGATGGTTTGCAGCGTCGGCATCATGATGAAGGCCGTCAGGAACAGGGCCAGGCTGATCAGGACCGAGTTCGGCGGGGTCTGCTGAATGCCCAAGGCGCTGCGCAGGAACGACAGAACCACGACGATCCGGGTGAACGAGGTGAACATTACCAGGATCGAGGGCGCCAGGCTCAGAATCGTGATCAGCGCGACCAGCTGGATCAGCCGGTTGGCGGTCGAGCCGTCGGCCTCGGAGCCGAGGTCGAGCTGCAGCATCTGCGCCGCGGCCGGCCCGGCGGTGAGCGCCAGGAGCGCGAGGCCGGCGCCGGCGGCGGTCAGCAGCAGGGTCAGGGTGCGCCGCGTCATGCCGAGCGCCTTTCCGCCGAGGCATGCGGCCGCGCTGCCGCTACGGCCTGCGCAGCGCCGTCGGACGGCGCGGGCAGGCCCGCCTCGACCAGCAGGTCCTGGTTGGGCCCGAGCAGGATGAGGTGCTCGCGCTTGTCGCACTGCAGCAGAACCAGCTTGCGGCGCGAATCGAGGACCTTGACCTCGACGACCGCGAGCCGCGCGCTCTTTCCGGCGTTCGGCGTGAGCTGGCCGCCGAAGCCGAAGCGGCGCGCCGCCCAGGTCAGCCCGCCGATCAGGCCGAGCACCAGGATCAGGGCTAGGAGGAAGCGAAAATAGGTTTCCAGTTCCATGTCCGGTCGTTACGGCCCTTTGCGTGTCGGGACCCTCATTGGCCCGAATCGCCGCGCGCGTAGGCGCTGCGCGCGCGGTTGCGTTCCGCCTGGCCGAGCACGTCCTTGAGCTCCGCCATGCGGGCCTCGATCAAAGCGCCGAGCCGCCCGAGTTCGTCGATCAGGGCCAGCAGGCGCGGGCGGATGGTTTCGCCCTCGCCGGCCGGCAGCTGGCCGACGCGTTGGCAAATTTCGTCGACCTGCGGCTCCAGGGCGCCCAGGTCGATCAGGTTGCCCGACTCGAGCTCGCTCTGCGCCCGCGCCAGCAGGCCGGTCAGGGTCTTGATGTCGCGCAGCAGGTCTCCGGCAGCGGTCATGGCATGGGCTCCGCAGAGGCCCGATTCTGGGCCCGGTAGACATAGGAGAGGATCTCCGCCACTGCGGCGAAGGCCTCGAGCGGGATTTCGCTGTCGACGTCGACGGCGGCCAGGATTTCGGCCAGATCGGCGTCGCTGCGCACCTTGATGTCGCGGTCGAAGGCGATCTGCAGGATCTGCTCGGCCAGAGCGCCGCGGCCCTTGGCGACGACGCGCGGCGCCGCGGCGGATTCGGGGTCGTGCTGCAGGGCGACGGCGACCTGGCGCTCGTCGTCGGCTGCCGAGGGCCGTTCTGCCCGCCCGGCGGGCCCCGTGCTGGAAGGATGGTCGTCCACGACGCGGCGGATCCTTACGGAGGTCGGCGCCGGCGCCGCGGGCCCCGATGGCCCGGGCGTCGCGCACCCAGGCCGATCCTGTCGCAACATGCTTAACGAAAGGTTTCGAGGCGCCAGAGAGACGCCGGCCCGGGGATGCCGGCCGAGGGACGCCGGTCGGGGACGCCGGCCCTGGGACATCCGCCCGGGGACGGTCCCCGAGAGACGCCGGGACGAG
>Ga0102952_1000630_pt1 | contig 12763 bp, 10 predicted proteins | sample SalPon2A_C_D1_MG_FD_78506 | JGI IMG/M metagenome (GOLD analysis project Ga0102952, IMG submission 78506) | Soil microbial communities from South San Francisco under conditions of wetland restoration - Salt Pond MetaG R2A_C_D1_MG | ecosystem: Environmental > Terrestrial > Soil > Wetlands | place... | reverse complement strand
GTCGAGCAGGTGCGTGGCGAAGCTGTGGCGCAGCGTGTGCGGCGTCGCCCGGCGGTGGATGCCCGCGGCCAGCGCGTGGCGCTCGACGATCCGCCCCAGCGAGCGCGTCGTCAGTCGCGAACCGCGCTGATTGAGGAACACGGCGCGGCGGTCGGCGGCCGGGCCGTGCGGGCGCTCGGGATCCTCGAGGTACGCCTCCAGTGCCCGCACTGCGTGGCTGCCCAGGGGTGCCAGGCGCTCCTTGCGGCCCTTGCCGCGCACCAGGGCCACGCCGCGCGAGAGGTCCACGTCGCCGCGGTCGAGCCCGACGGTCTCGGCGGCGCGCGTGCCGGCGGAGTACATCACCTCGAGCAGCGCGCGATCCCGGCGCCCGGCGACGGTGGAGACGTCCGGGGCCCCGAGCAGGCGCTCGATCTCGCCCGTCTCCAGGCAGGTCGGCAGCCGGCGCGCGACGCGGGCCTGGCGCAGGCCGGCCGCCGGGTGCACGTCGACCAGACCCTGCTCGAGCAGCGCCTTGAACAGCGAGCGCACGGCGGACAGCTTGCGCTGCACCGAGGTGCGCGCCAGTCCGCGATCGTCGAGGCGCAGCAGGTAACCGCGCAGGGTGCGGGGCGTGACCCCGCGGGGATCCTCGATGCCGCACTCCGTCAGGTAGACGAGCAGCTCGGCGAGGTCGGCGCGGTAGGCGCGCAGCGTGTGCGGGGACGCGCCGCGCGCGGCGGCCAGGCGTTTCAGGAAGGCATCGACGTGCTCCTCCATGGGGCGTCGCCGATCAAGCCCCGCCGGACTCGGGCTCCAGGAGTTCCGCGGGGATCGGCAGGCGTCCGGCGAACCCCGACTCGTAGGTGTGGTAGTGGGCGACGCGCTGCTCGTCGCTCTTCCAGCACAGGAGCACGGGCACGCCTTCCAGCTCGGCGGGGAAATCGACGAGCCCGGCCTCGAAGCCCCAGTCCTTGTAGCTGCAGCCGATGCGCTCCAGCTCCTCGGCCAGCTCGCGGATCTCCAGCTCCAGTGCGCGCATCCGCGACGCGCACTCCGGCTGCGCACGGCGCGGAGCGAGGGCGCGCAGCTCGCGACCTCCGGCCAAGAGGTCGCCGACGATGCGCTTCACCAGGGGCAGCGTGCGGTTGGCCTCCGCGGGCGTGAAGGAGCGCTTGGTCACGCGCCCATTCTTCCCGGCGCGGCGCCGCCTGTCACCACCGCGTTGCGCGCGGCGCGTTGAGGCTATTCGCCCTTGGGGGCCGCGGTCTCGAGCGTGGTGGCGAATTCGTTGAAGCCGGCGAGCAGCACGACGCGCGAGTCGGGGTTGATCCCGTAGGTGAAGCCCTTCTGCTCGGAGTCGGCGAGGACCTGCTTCAGCTTGGTCGCGCTCTGCGCCTGCGTGCGCAGGTAGCCGACCATCTCGTCGAACTCCTCGGCCTTGGGCCCCTGCGCGGCCTTCAGCGCCTGCACCTCGTCCTGGAGACGGGCGACGTCGCGCTTGAGCTGCTCGAACTCGGCCTTCACGTCCTGGCTGCCGCCGGCTCGCGGAGCCTGGGCGAAGGACTGGGCGGTGACCACCAGGGCCAGGACGACGACGGAGAACAGGACAGTGGGCTTCATATCACACCTGACGGGGGACGAAGGACCGGACGGATTCCACGAATCCAGCCTATCGGCCGGAATCGGGCCGGACCTTCATTCCCCGGGGCCGGCGCCCGCCGCAGGGCCCGCCAGGGGGGCCGGCAGCCCCAGTCCCAGGACCAGCGGCAGGATCAGGAAGGCCGCTCCCAGGTAGTACGGGCCCTGGCTGCCGAGGTTCCAGTACAGCGCACCGCCCAGCGCCGGGCCCAGGGAACGGGCCAGGGCGCCCGCCGAGCGCAGGGTCCCCAGGGCCCGGCCCTGGTGCTCGGCCGGCGCGTAGCGCGAGGTCAGGGCGCTGAGCGTGGGCATCACCAGGGCGCTGCCGACCGCCATGCAGGCCAGCCCGAAGTAGAGCATGCCCCCGCCGGTGGCCGCGCCGATCAGCGCGAACCCCGGAGCGACGACGAACACGCCGAACAGTCCCAGCGGCTTGTCGCCGAACCGCGGCGCCAGGCGCCGCAGCAGTCCGCCCTGCACCAGGGCGATGATCACGCCGACGTACACGAACATCAGCGCGTTGTCCGTCGGCGTGTAGCCGAAGCGCTCGACGACCAGGAAGACCAGCGTGAACTCGATCGCGCTGAAGGCGACGAAGAACAGGAAGTAGACCAGGGTCACCCGGCGTAGCCCCGGCTCGCTCATGCCGGTGAACAGCGTGATCGGGTTGATGGTGCGCTCCTGGGTACCGCGGCCGCGCAGGTGCTCGGGACGCGTCTCCGGGAAGCGCGCCGCCGCCCAGCCGAAGTTGATCAGCGCCAGCACCAGCGCGGCGAGCGCCGGCGCGGAGAACGGGTTCAGCCCCCAGGCGCCCAGCCCGTTGCCCGCCCCCGGACCGAGGCTCGGCCAGACGGCCAGCAGGTCCCAGTGCGACGAGAAGCCGCCGATCGCCGGCCCGAAGATGAAGCCCAGCCCGATGGCCGCGCCCATCATGCCCATGCCCCGCGACCGCGTCTCGTGGGTGGTCGTGTCTGCGACCACGGCGGAGACGGTGGCCACGTTGCCGGCCATCAGGCCGCCGATCAGACGCGCGGCGACCAGCAACCCGAACGATCCGGCGAAGACCCACAGCAGGTTGGCGAAGGCGGTGCCCGCGAGCGTCACCAGCAGCGTCGGCCGGCGGCCGATGCGGTCGGAGAGCGAGCCCCAGATCGGCGCGAACACGAACTGCAGGACCGAGTACAGCGAGCCGAGCAGGCCGCCGAACAGCGCGTAGACGAGGAAGCGCGCGTCCGCCTCCGTGCTGACCAGCTCCTGCAGCTGGTGGGCGATGCCGCCGATCATGCTGTGCGGCCCCTCCCGCTGGAGGTAGTGCTCCAGCATCTGCGGGAAGAGCGGGAAGATGATCGAGAACCCCGCCAGGTCGAGGAAGGCGGTGAGGAAGACCAGTCCGAAGACGGACCGCGAGGTGCGCTTGTCGGGAGTGTCCACGGGGCCGACTTGTACGCGCCTGGATCGCGCATGAGAATCGGCTGTCGTGAAATCGTCCTTCACGGCCCCGGAATCCCGCTTGTCGCGCCCCCTCGTCCCCCTCGTCGTCGAGCTGCCGCCGGAGGTGGACGTGCCGCGCGCGCTCGAGCGCCTCGCGAAGCGGCGGCGCGTGTGCGCCATCGACAGCGCCGCTGGCGAGCCGCGGCGTTGCGGCGTGGTGGCCTTCGATCCGCACCGCGAGCTGCTCGCGCGCACCGCCGACGGCGATCCCCTCGCCGCGCTGGCCGCGGGCCTGGCGACGATGGGGCCGCCGGAGGCCGACCTGCCCGGACCGTTCGCCGGAGGATTCCTGGGCGCCCTGGCCTACGACGTCGGCGTGCGCGGCGAGCGCCCCGTCGACTGCGCCCCCGAACCCTGGGGCTTCCCCGACCTGGTGGGCGGCGTGTACGGCGACTTCCTCGTGCGCGACGAGCAACGCGGCCGATCGTGGTTGGTGCTCGACGCCGCGGAGCGCGACGACCGCCCGCCGGTCGAGCACCGGCGGGAGGAGCTGCGCGAGCTGTTGCTCGCCGCGCCGGCGCCGGCCGCGGTCGACCGCGGCCCGGTCGTCGGCTCCGCGCGGCGGCACGTCGAGCGGGACGAGCACATGCAGCGCATCGAGGCCGTGCGCCGGGCGATCGCCGCGGGCGACCTGTACCAGGCCAACCTCGCGCACCGCTTGACCTCGCCCACCGCGCTGGGACCGCTGGAGCTCTACTTGCGGCTGCGCGCGGTGAACCCGGCGCCCTACATGGGCTACTGCGCCTGGCACGACCGGGACTCGGGAGCTGCGGCCTTGCTCTCCGCCTCGCCGGAGCTGTTGTTCGAGTTCGACGGCCGCCGCGCGCGCACCCGGCCGATCAAGGGCACCGCAGCGCGCAGTCCGGACCCCGACGAGGATCGCGCGAGCGCCGCGCGGCTGCTCGCCAGCGACAAGGACCTCGCCGAGCTGACCATGATCGTCGACCTGGAGCGCAACGACCTCGGCCGCATCTGCGTCCCCGGCGGCGTGCGCGTCGAGGGCTGCCCGACCCTGCGCAGCTACGCCCGCGTGCACCACCTGATGGCCGACGTGGTGGGGGAGGTGCGTCCCGGCGTGGCCGCCCTCGACGTGCTCGCCGCGCTGTTCCCCGGTGGCTCGGTCACCGGCGCCCCCAAGCTCGCCAGCATGGAGCTGATCGCACGCCTGGAGCGCGAGGGCCGCGGCTTCTTCTGCGGCTCCCTGGGCTTCGTCGACACCCGCGGTCGCAGCGCCTTCAACATCCTGATCCGCACCCTGCTGTGGCGCGCGGCACCGGGCGGGGGCGAGGTCTCCTTCCGCGTCGGCGGCGGGATCACCTGGTCTTCCGAGGCGGCGGCGGAGGACCGCGAGACCCTGGACAAGGCCGCCGGGCTGCTGGACGCCCTGGGCGGTTCGGCGAGCGCCGTTGTCGAACCCGAAGCCCGACCGTACTAGGGTAGGGCGCACCGGGTCCTCGGCCGGCACGCCCGCCCGGTCCCGCTCGCTCGTGAGGTCGCCATGAACCACTTCCTCTGCTCGTCGCTGCTGCTCCTGGCCCCCCTGTCGGCCGGCCCCGCGCCGGCGCTCCGTCCCCAGGAGGAGACGCCCCCCGAGGACAAGCGCGCGGTCGTGGCGGAGCTGATTCAGCGCCTCCACGACCACGCCGGCGCGCGCGGCAAGGAGGACCAGGAAGCGGTCGGGGTGATCGGGGAGCTGGTCGTCGAGTTCCCGCGCAGCGGACCCCGCGACCGCAAGGCGATCGTCAAGGCGTTGGACAAGTGCTTCGAGGAGAAGCGCGGCGAGCAGGACGGGGAGCTGCAGAACCAGCTCTACCTGGGCGCCGCCGAGGCGCTCGGCGGGATGGCGCCCGAGAGCGTCGACGTGCTGATCGGCTGGATCGGACACAAGGCCCATCGCGACGACGTGACCCTGCAGCGGCGCCTGATCCGCATGCTCGGCAAGACCAAGAGCGAGGACGGGCGCCGCCCGCTGATCAAGCTGCTCACGCACCGCGACGCCCTGATCCAGTCGGCCGCGGCCGAGGCCTTGGGCGACTACGAGGACGCCGAGCAGGACGCGCGCAAGGAGTGCTTCGAGGAGCTGTTGAAGGAGCTGATGACCGTCAAGGGTCAGAAGGACTCGGACCCCAACGACACGATCGCGCGGGATCGCTGGGACGTGATCGCGGCGCCGATCGTCTCCAGCCTCGGCCGGCTCTCGCGTCACCAGGAGCTGACGCCCGAGGACTGGCAGCGTTGGTACAACAAGAACCGGCGCGAAGACTGGGACGAGCCCCGGTGAGCGGCGAGCGGCCGCCCGGCTCGCGGCGCACGGGACCGCTGTTGCTGCTGCTCGCCAGCCTGTTGCCGACGACCGTCTTGGTCGTGCTGCTCGCGCGGCCGCGCAGCAGCGGCGAGGTCGCGGTGCCGGAGGTCAGCGACCCCGATCAGAGCGTTCCGGCCCTGGTCGCGGTGGTCGCCGGGCCGGACGGCTCGCGGCTCGAGGCGCGGCTGACGCCGCTGCACGCCGATCCCCAGCGGCAGGCCTTCGAGGGCGGCGCCCTGCGCGATCGGCTGCACCTGGGCGACGGAGCTCCCTGGAGGCTCTCGGTCGAGTGGTTCGCCCCCGAGCATGAGGCCCCGCCCCCCGAGGCGCCCGGGGGGGCCGCCGCCGGACGCTTCGGCGACCGCGGGCCCGCGCGCGGCGAGCCCGGGCGCGCGGAGGTCTCGGCCATCGGCCTCGGCGCCGTCCAGGTGGTCGACGAGCGGGGCACGGCGCTCGCCTCGATCGACCCGCCCGCCGACGGCGATCGCGATCCGGTGCGCACCCTCTGCGCTCCGCCGGGCGGCGCGCTCCGGCAGGGGCAGGCGTCGTCCTGGGTGCTGTGGGGCCGCGCACCCCAGGAGGGCGCGCGCCTGGTCGGCCTGCTGCCGCCTCCCGAGGCCGCCGAGGCCGAGGACTTCGCCGCCGCCACGGGCCTGCGCGGCCCCCTGCGGTTCGCCGCCGGCGCGGTCTCCCGGCGCAGCCTGTCCACGCCCCTGGCGCGGCTCGACCGTGGCAACGAGTCGGCCCCGACCCGCGGGAAGAACCCCGAGCCCGCCGCGTCCCAGCAGGAGCGATGAGCGCGCCCGGAGGACTCCTGCGACGGACGGCGGCGCTGTGCCTGCTGGCGAGCGCCGGCTGCCGGCCCGCCGCTCCGGAGGCCTCCGAGGGGACGGCCGCGACGGTGCCCGACGCCGCTTCCGCGGAAGGCGCGCCCGCGAGCGCCCCCGCCGCGGAGGTGCCCGCTCCCACCGCCGAGCTCCGCGCCGCCCTGGAGCGCAGCGAAGCCGAGCGGGCCGCCTGCGCCGAGCGGGCGGCCGGCCTGGAGGCCGAGGTGGCGAAGTTGCAGGAGGCGCGGCTGGCCCGCGAGCAGGAGTGGCTGCGTTACCAGAAGGCGCTGGCGAAGCTCGACGTCTCGACGCCGTCCGACGCCGTCGAGTTCGTGCCCGACGTCCCCGCGGGATCGGAAGCAGCGGACGACGCTCCGCCGGCGGCCGGCGGGGCGGGCGAGCCGAGCGCGGCCGCCGAGTCCCCGGAGTTCAGCGGGTCCGCCGAACCGGGCGAACCGGGCGAACCGACCGCTTCCACCGATCGCTCCGATCGCGCCGGGGCCGAGGCCGAGCGCGCCCGCCGGGCCGCGCGCGCCGAGGAGATCGGCCGCACGCTGCACTCGCTGCTCACCATCGAGGAGGTCCACGCCCTCGACCTGCTCGAGGTGGGCTCGCTCGGTGACGGCTGGGTCGGCCCGGTCGTGTTCCGCATCCTCGACGCGCAGGGCCGGCTCGCCGGCAGCCTGTTCGCCGAGCGTCTGCACCTGGAGGGCAGCCGCGCGGGGCGCACGCTGACGTTGGTGCTCGAGGACGGCCACGAGAACCGCGGGGGCCAGAGCACGCCCTTCGCCGCACCCAATCCGCTGCAGCCCGGCGAGCGCCGGATCGTGCTGCCCTACGTCGATCCCGAGCCGTGGGCCCGCGCGCTGCCGGAGCTCTTCGCCGACCATCCACTCGACGTGCTGCACGACGACGGGACCTGGAACCTGACGCTCCTGCGGGGCACCTTGAACCAGCTGCTGCGCGAGGACGCTGCCCTGGGCTGGTACCGGCTGCGGGGCCTGGGCGGGGTCACCGCGGGCGTGCTGCGCGACGTGCGGCTGGAGGAGTTCGACGCGGCGGGGCGGTCGCGCCGGCACCTGTTCGCCGACCGGGTCGAGATCTCGCTCGAGGAACCGGGTGTGGTGTTGCTGCTCGAGGGCGGGGCCTCGATGCAGGGCCAGGACAAGACGCCCTTCCCCGACGGCACCCTGCGCCTGTACCTGCCCCGCGCGCGGCACGAGGCCTGGAGCGCGGATCGGGTGCCGCTGTACGAGGAGCCGGCCATCGAGAGCGGCGACGACGGCGGCGACGACGGCGAAGCCGCCGGCGGGCCGCCGGGCTCCGCCGAGCGGTGAGCGCGCCGGCGCCGGCGATTTGACGCTGCCGCGGCGCGGGGCCATAACCTCGCCATGGCCGCGCGCACGCTGTTCGATCGCCTCCCCGACGATCCCGGGGACGAGGGGCGAGGCGAGGGCGGCGGCCCGCGCGTGGTGTCCGTCGGCGCGCTGACCCGGCGGCTGCGCGAGACGCTCGAGGGACTGGGCCGGATCTCCGTGGAGGGCGAGGTCTCGCGCGTCGTGCGCGCCGCGTCCGGTCACGTGTACCTCGACCTCAAGGACGAGCAGGCCAAGCTCTCCTGCACCATCTGGCGCAGCGCGGTCCAGCGCGCCGTGCGCTTCGACCTGCGCGAGGGCATGCAGGTCGTCGCCCACGGCCAGCTCGACGTCTACGCGCCGCGGGGCACCTACAGCCTGAACGTGCAGCGCATCGAGCAAGCGGGCATCGGCGCGCTGCTGGCGCGCTTCGAGGAGCTGAAGCAACAGCTCGCCGCCCGCGGCTGGTTCGAGCGCCGGCGCCCGCTGCCGGCGATGCCGCGCACGATCGGCGTCGTGACCAGCCGCGACGGCGCCGCGTTCCGCGACTTCCTGCGCACGCGCACGCTGCGCTGGCCGGGCTACCCGGTGCGGCTCGCCCACACCCCCGTGCAGGGTGCGAGCGCCGCGGAGAGCATCGCCGACGCCCTGCGGCGCCTCGACGCGAGCGGCGTCGACGTGATCGTCGTCTGCCGCGGCGGCGGCTCGCTGGAGGACCTGTGGTGCTTCAACGAGCTCCCCGTCGCGCGAGCCATCCACGAGGCCTCGGTGCCGGTCGTCTCCGGCGTCGGGCACGAGACGGACCTGACGCTGGCCGACCTCGTCGCCGACCACCGCGCACACACGCCGACCGACGCGGCGCAGACGGTGATTCCCGACCGCGAGGCGTTGGTGGCCGAACTCGAGCGCTTGACCCACCACCTGGCCCGGGGTGCGGACGCGGTGTTGCGCGCGCGCGCGGACCGGCTCGAGCGGCTGGCCGCGAACCGCGTGCTGCGCGACGGCCGGGTGCTGGTCGCCGACCGGGCGCGGAGCCTGGCCGAGCTGGGCCGGCGGCTGGGGACCGCCGCGCGGGAGGCGCTCGCGACCCGCACCGCGCGCCTGTGGGAGGTCCACCCCCGGCTCCAGGCGCGCAGCCCCGCGCGCATGCTGGGCGCCCGGGAGGCCCGCCTGCAGGCGGCGGCCCTGCGGATCCGACCCGCCGCCCAGCGAGCCCTCGGGGCGCGCGAGCAGGCCCTGGGCCTGTGCGCTTCCCAGCTCGAGGCGTATTCGCCGCTGAAGATCCTGGGCCGCGGCTACTCGATCACCACGCGAGCGGACGAGGCGACCCCGCTGACTCGGGCGAGCGACCTGAAGGTGGGGGAGCCCTTGCGCTCTCGGCTGCATTCGGGGACGGTGGTCTCCCGGGTCACGGAGATCGACGCTACGGATTCGGCGGCATCGAGCCGAGAGTAGCACGGTGGGAGCGAGGCTCCTTTGCGCATCGCGGCAGTCGTAGTCAACTGGAACGGCGGGGACGAGAACCTCGATTGCATCGAGGCGCTGCTCGAGCAAGGCGACGGCCTGGAGCGCATCTACTTCGTCGACAACGCCTCGACCAACGGTTCCGCGGAGCGCATCGCCCGGGCCTTCGACGGCGTCACCCTGCTCGTCAACGACGAGAACCTGGGCTTCGGCGGGGGCAACAACCGGGGCATCGCCCAGGCCCTGGAGGACGGCGCCGAAGCGGTGCTGGTGGTCAACAACGACGTGGTCATGCCCGCCGACACGGTGTCGCACTTGGCCGAGGTGCTCGAGCGAGAGCCGCAGGTGGGCATCGTCGGCCCCCGCGTGCTCTACCGCCCCGATCCGACCCGCGTCTGGGCCGCCGGCGGCACGCTGACCTGGCGCCAGAACCTGACCACGCTGCGCGGCCACGGAGCGCGCGACGGCGAACGCTGGCGCGCGGCCGCGGACGTGGACTACGTCGCCGGCTGCTGCATGCTCGTGCGCGCCGAAGTGTTCCGCGAGATCGGCGCCTTCGACTCCAGCTACTTCGCCTACACCGAGGACGTCGACTTCTGCCTGCGCGCCGCGCAAGGCGGCTACGTGACGCGCTGCCAGGGAGCCGTCGCCGTCTACCACGCGCCCTCGAGCGCCACCGGCGGCGGCTACAACCCGCGCCGCAAGTACATGATGGGCGTCAACTCGGTCTGGTTCCTGCGGGCCTACGCGGGGCCCGAGGACTGGTGCAAGTTCGTCCTCTTCGACGTCCTGACCCTGCCGTTCGTCTGGCTGCTGGGACTGTTCAGCGGCCGCGGCAAGGCGGTGCTGGCCAAGGCGCTGGGCATCCTCGACGGCCTGCGCGGGCGGCGCATCACCGCGGAGGTGATGCGCTCGGGCTACAGCCGGCTGTGGTGATCAGCGGAAGGCCCGGCAGTGCTTGCAGCCGCAGTCGGCGTCGAACCAGTCGTTGAGCGTGCCGTGGCGCACGGTGTTGGCGAACTCGGTGGAGGCCAGCGCCTCGATCGTCGCCGAGTCCTGGATGAGCGCCGGGACGTTCAGGCCCTTGGGCCGTGCCGCGTCGAGCCACTCGATCAGCATCGCCCGCAGCTCGGCGGCGTCCTGGTGCCGCTCCTGCGAGAGCTCGTGCAAGCAGCCCGGGTCGTCGGCCAGGTCGTAGAACTCGACCGAGTGCTTGGGGATCGGCGGGCGGTTCGGATTCTCGACGCGGTGCTCCTCGAGGTGCAGCACCAGGAAGCGGTCGTGCCAGGCCACCGAGGCGGAGAGGCCGTCCTTGGCGATCGAGAAGCGCGGCTCCTCGCGCACGTCCTCCCGCTGATCGCCGAAGCGATCGGTGTTCGGCGCCAGCAGGTTGGTGCCGGGAAAGTCGTCGGTCACGCCGGCGAGGTCCAGCAGCGTCTTGCCGATGTCGAGCTGGCTGGCCGGACGGCTCTCGCGCCGCGGCGCCAGGTCGGGCGCGGTGATGATCAGCGGGATGGCCAGGGTGTCCGGGTAGAGCTCGTCGTGACCGAAGTAGACGTCGTGGGCGGTCAACGACTCGCCGTGGTCGGCGGTGAAGGCGATCACGCCGGACTGGAAGCGGCCGTAGCCGAGCAGGCGCGAGAGCTGGTCGTCGAGGTAGCTGACCTCGGCGCGGTAGAGCGCGCACACGTACTCGGTGTCGCGCACGCCGGCGTGGAACTCGGGGAGCATCCAGGCGGGCGGCGGCTCGCGGCTCTCGTCCCGCGGATCCCGGCCGACGTCGTAGTACCCTCGGCGCCAGATCTCGGGCGGATCGTACGGATCGTGGGCGTCGGCCACGTGGATCCAGACGAAGACCGGCAGGCCCTCCGAGCGCGCGAGCCAGTCGCCCACCGCGGCCAGCGTCTCCGAGGAGTCGCGCGGTCCCATCGGCGGGGCGGAGACGCGGTCGAAGCCCTGCTCCAGGCCGCTGCCGCGCGGCCCGAGCGAGGCGAAGCTGACCGCGGCGAAGTTCAGGAAGCCCGCGACCCGGAAGCGCTCGGCGAGGGTGACGGCGTCGTCGGAGAGCGTGTCCGTGTCGGTCAGGATCCCGGTGTCGCGGGGGGAGAGACCGGTCATCAGCGCCGCGTGGCAGGGATGGGTCTCGTTGGAGGCGGCGAAGCAGTCCTCGAAGAACACGCCGTGGGCGGCGAGCTCGTCGAGGAACGGCGTGGCCACGTCGACGCCCGCGTGGGCCGCGCCCACGTGGTCGGCGCGGTGGGCGTCGGAGGTGATCAGCAGCACGGTGGGCGCGTTGTCGCTGCGGCGCACCAGCCGCGGCTCGCCGAGCGCGAGGTAGGCGTCCTGTTCCGCGGGCGCGTGCAGCTCGAACGTCGCGCTGATCTGGCCCTCGAACTCGTCGAGTCCCATCGACACCGACTTCCACTCCGAGCGCACGGACATGTCCGTCTCGATCGGTACCCGCTGGCTGCGGGTCTTGCCGGCCTCGTCCTCCAGCCGCACCTCCAGCTCCAGCGGCACGTGGGGGATGCGCACGCCCTCGGGCACCGCCCAGTCGAACTCCAGCCGCGCGCCGATCGCCTGGGTGAACGAGGTGGACATCGGCCGCCTGCTGGAGAGGCCGACCGCGGGCCGCCAGTCGGTGCCGATGCGCACGGGCTCGGGCGGCCGGGTGGGGTCGGGCAGCCACAGATGGTGCGGCTTGTCCACCAGCGCCACCGAGACCAGGCCGACGGTGCCGTGACCCTCCGCGAAGTCGATGGCGATCTCGTCGAAGACCGCCTGCTCGCGCTGCATCGTGGGCAGGTCGAAGACCAGGGTCAGCGGATCGCCGCTGGGAATGGCGGGGATGCGGTAGCTGCGGCGCTGCTCCACGCCGTCGCTCAGGAACTCGACGTAGACCGGACGCTGCTCCGCGACCACCACGGCCACGGCGATCTGGTTGAACTGGCGGGCGACGAAGTGTCCGGGAACGACGATGCGCTGGGGGCCCTCGCCCTGGAGTTCCAGGCAATGGAAGGTGCGCAGCGGGCGGTCGAGCAGCCGCAGCTTCGCGTTCGCGGCGGTCCCCCAGGTCGGCATCTCGCGCGGGACCTCGATGGTCTGGACGATCTCGGGCTGCGAGTCCGGAGCGGGCGCGCCGTGCACCTCGAGCGGCAGGTGCCGCACGCGCGCCGGCAGCGGCTCGAGGTTGGCCGCGCCGCCGATCTGCCCGCACCCCGCCAACGCGAGCCCGGTCGATGCCCCGAGCAGGAGCGCCACGGCGAGGCTTCGGGCTCTGGCGGACATGGTCGAGGGGCCGGCGGGTGGGCGGGGAATGGGGTTCGGGTTCACGGCACCGGGGGACGTCCCTGGCGCGGACGATCCCCTCTCCGGCCCCCGGGCGCGGTCGAGATCGAGTCTACCGGAAGATCGAGCACGAGTCGCAGCGGCAGTCCTTCGGGGGCACGGGGGGCAGGTAGAGGGTCTTCGTGGCCGGATCGGACATCCACTCCACCAGCGAGTCGAAGAGCCCGGCGGCGACCTGGGGGTGGTCGGCGAGCACGTTGCGCTCGCAGCCCGGATCCTCGGCCAGGTCGAAGAGCCGGGCCGCGTGGGTGAACTCCGGTTGCGAGGCGCCGGACTCCTCCTCGGGGTTCTCGACCTCGTCGAAGGAGAGCACGAAGAACCACGAGTCCGCCTGCACCGCGACCGAACCGTTG
>Ga0102952_1000628_pt1 | contig 12787 bp, 14 predicted proteins | sample SalPon2A_C_D1_MG_FD_78506 | JGI IMG/M metagenome (GOLD analysis project Ga0102952, IMG submission 78506) | Soil microbial communities from South San Francisco under conditions of wetland restoration - Salt Pond MetaG R2A_C_D1_MG | ecosystem: Environmental > Terrestrial > Soil > Wetlands | place... | reverse complement strand
ATGATCTCGTCCAATAATGATATGTGTGCATCCATAGTTTTGTCTCATGATTGCGTGATGAATTGCCTCTTTTGGTCCAGCATATTTCATCTCAGTTTGCAAGGTTCCAAGAATGCATCTATTTTCAGGATAGTATAGTCTTATCATGGTTTCATAGCATTTTATAATGACTTCATCAACAAAATCACCAGATTTTTTCTTTCCAATGATTGGATTAACAAATACACCATCACGAGTTGTAATTGATGTCTTTTGAAGCATTTCATGTGCAACATGTGGTGGATTTCTGGTTTGAAATGCACAAATTGTCTTCCATCCAGCTTTTGCAAATGCCTCTCTAGTTTGTAATGGAGTCAATCTATTTTTTCGAAGTTCAGTCTCATCTGGTCTTTGAATATAGTCAATCTTTCCGCCTACTAGATAGTCATTCATTGATATTGTCTTTGCAACGCCTGGATGAGAAGGATCAGTAGTTCCATAGACTCCTTGTGCCGATTTTTCTTTATCATAAGAGTATGTTTCTTCAATGTGTAATACGGCTACTCCAATTCCATGTGGGTTTTTTAACAGCACATCTCCAGATTCTTCCATTTTTGATGCAGTTTGTTCATCAACATCAAGGACTATTGGAATGGTCCAGGCTAGATCATTTGCCAATCTTCCATGTGAGATTACACTTTCATAATCTTGTTTTCCCAAAAAGCCTTCTAATGGACTAAAGATTCCATCTGCAATGTTTTCAACATCATTTGCAAGATCTTCGCTAATTGTAATTGAGAATAATCCCGTAGGATCGACTTTGCTGATTCTGTTAACTAGAATTCCACCATGTGGTTTGATTGAATGATTTTCTGACATGTTAATTCCTGTATTTAGGGTTCTATATGAAGGCCACATTCTTTGTTGCCTCCCTGCTCCCACCACCATCTTCCTGCTCGAATATCCTCTCCGGGTTTTATTGCACGGGTACAAGGCTCGCATCCAATACTTGGATAACCCTTATCAAGTAGACCGTTGTATGGAAGATTATTCTGTTTGATATATTCTTGAATCTCATCCCATGTCCAATCAATTATTGGGTTAACCTTTAAAATTCCACCATGTCCATGATCTAGCTGAAATATTTTTACATTTTCTCGATTTTTGGTCTGATCACGTCTCAATCCAGTGATCCAACCATCTAATGTACTGAGAATTTGGTTCATTGGATGTACTTTACGAATCTCACAACATAGTTTTCTGTTCTCTATGCTGTCATAGAAGAGATTCATTCCTTTTTGATTAACCATTTCTTCAACTTCTTTTGCATCAGGAAACAGAACTTCAATTGAAACATTATATTTTTTTCTTACAACATCTATTATATCATAGGTCTCTTGTGGGAGTCGTCCTGTATCTAGTGTGAAGAATCTAAATTTTGGATTGATCTTTAGCATAATATCCATTACAACTGCATCTTCTGCACCAAAACTTGATGCTTTCGCAACCTTGGGATGAAGGTTTTCAGATACCCATTCAAGTGATTCTTGAGTTGTTTTTATTTTTGAGTTAAGATCATCTACCTGTTCTTGCGTGAATTTTGACACATTTTCAATAACAGTATTTGTTTTATATTGATTACCCGAAATTTTAATCCTAAATTATAAACAAGTAGATTTGAAAATAGAGAATATGAAGGAAATATCATATGTTGTAGTTTTCCCAACCATATTTTCAAAAAATAAAATTCCACAGCTAATTTTGAACATCAAAAAAATTCTCAAGATAAAAAATCAGGAATTTAAATCAGTTAAACGTGATAATGATGTGATTTTAGTTGATGCAAATGATCCTGTGTTTGCTTCATCTGCGATCAATTTACTCTTTGGGATCGAAAAAATAGCAATTGCGAGACAAATTAAAAACGATTTTCAAGATATTGTCTTAGAGATCACATTTATCGGAGGCAATCTTTTACTAAAGGGAGAGAAATTCCTAGTAAGAGTTGAAGGATTATCAAAAGGATTTGTGACAAAAGATGTTGAAATTGCAGCAACATCAAGTATTATAGAAAAAAAATCAAATCTTGGAGCTACACCTGGAACTGATGAGAATCACGATAAACTACTGTACACATATCTAACAAAAAATAATGCATACATCAGTATTTTCTCTGATAAAGGTGGAGGTGGAATTCCATATCAATCACAGAATAAAAAAACAATTTGTGCAATATATGATGAAATTTCTGCAGTTTCCTGCTTTGAGACAATTAAGCAAGGTTATGATGTAAAGATCATAGTTTGTTATAGACAGAAATCAGAATTGATGAATCTTGTTAAAATAATTAATCACATCATTCCAAGACTTGTACAAAATGAAATAGATTTGGAGTTTTTTCATCTAAAGATAAAATCAAGTGGGATCAGAAATTATTTGTTATTTGTAAATTCTGTATTGGAGATAATGTTGCAATATCCAGATACTCGTGTATCATTGGCTTTGTCACCTATGATATTTTCTTCAGAGTTTATTGATAGTTCATTAAGACATGTGTTCGAAAAAAACAAAATTCCTCTGATTTCACTTGCAGGAGTAGATTCCAACTTGTTTAACGAGGCAAAAGAGATAGGACTAGAAAGAAATGTGAAAAAATTAGAAAGAATGATTAGTATGTCTTCTAATGATATTCCTGTTTTTTCAAAAAAAGAGATTGAATTAGCAATGAAAACAAAGAAAAAGATTTCAGTCCTGCTAGGACCGAATAATGTACATGATATTTTAGATTCGCTGGAGAATCACTGAAAATTTAAGCGGGAATATCTGGTTCCATATGTGTTCAAAATAGGAGAATTCATCTATCCATGGGGAAGTGGTCACTATTCACGAATGATGAGACTAAACGAAGTATTAGGGGATTATATTAAAGAAAAGTTTGAGGTTCATTTTTCAAGCAAGGATCATGTATATGAGAAACTATTAAAAAAATTTCCAGATCAAAAAGAGAATATTCACGAGATTTTGATGCCAACACCAATTGATGGCAAATTTGGTCCAAGCGTTTCAATGTCATTACTCAATTTGTTACTTCCAATTGCTAAAAATCCACCATTGATTAGTCAGATTATAAACTATTTGAGAGAAGAAAGAAAACTATACAATAATGAAAAATTTGATTTGGTAATTAATGATGGTGATATGGGATCAAACATTCTTGCAAAGAATCGTAATATTCCTAGTTTATTTGTAACAAATCAATTTAGACCAAAATTATATAATTCAAGATCATATCTCTATCCATCATTAATTTTTGTTGCAAAACAAATTGCCAAAGCATCAAAAATTCTTGTTGCAGATTCTCCACCACCATATACAATGTGTGAATATAATTTGAATTTCACAGATGAAGTAAAAGAAAAGATAACATACGTAGGACATTTTACAAATACCAAGGAAATTAAAAAAGAGAATATTTCTGATCTTCAAAAATTAGTTCAAGATAATGAGTTTGGATATTGGATGAGAACTGGAAATAAATCAACTAATGATGGTACTGGCCAAAGATATGAAGAAGTATTGTCTAAAGATGAGATGAATGATGAGAAAAGAGTTATTTCGCATGCAAAAAATGATCCCAGTATTGATTCTGTTTTAGGAAAGAATGGTAAAAAATATTCAATATCAGAAGCTCTGGAAAAAAATATTGATTGGATACAAATTGACATTGGTTTTTTATCAGAACAAGAAAAAGATACAATTTTGAATTTATGTAAATATGCAGTTGTTAATGGTTCTCATACGGTAATGGGTGAAATAATGGGAGGAAAGGCAAAGCCAATAATTGGAATTCCCATTTATGATGAACATACAAACAACATCAAATGGGCTGAAGAGAGAAATTTAGGCATATTAGCAATCAAAACAAATCAAGTCACTCGTGCCATATCCAAAATTAAAGAAAATTATGAGTTATTTGAAGAAAAATTAAACGAGTTTTCAATGAATTTTATTCCTAATGGGGCAGAAAATTCAGCAAAGATTGCATCTCAGATCCTGGAAGAAAAGAGATAATACATTATTTTGGAGATTTTTCTTATCTGGCACGCGGGATTTCGATGGGCGAACGGACCGTAAGGGATGATGAAAAAATCCGCGTGCCAGATAATATCGATCAATTTAGAATGTGGGAACGCTTTTATGGAAAAAATTTAGCCAAAATATTAGTGCCTAACTGTCCAGAATGTACATCACGAGAGAAGAAGAAAATTGAAGCAAAGTATGAGGCAGACTTTCCAGAAGAGGAAAGAAATAGAGATGCTTTGTTCAAGTTATTTGATGAAATTGATATTCCAATGAAAATGGATGAAAAGAACAGAAGGCATTTCATTTGTAAACGCTGTGGGTTATACGCAACACGAGAAGAAATTTCAGATATCAAATTCAAGTTAAATCAAAGAGAAAGAACACGTGATGACAAGCATGACGACTATCTTGAATGGTGGTCAAAAAGTAAAAAAGAAAAAGCAGAAAATTAGAGTGGATTTACAATGGTAAAAAAGAAAGAAGACGATATTCCTGATTGGGTAACTGACGAAATCCAAAATGCAAAGTTCAACAAACCTGAAGAGATGATAAAGACAGGATATATTTTAGAGATATACAAGGATGATAACAAAATTGACACACAGCTGTATGAGCCTGTGGAAGATGGGCGACATATAGTAACAATGGATTTATCAAAAAAGATCAAGATTAGAGACTTGGAGAAAGGAGTTGTCTATGAATTTACTTTTGATCAACATAAGGCTCCATTAAGCAAAAAAGTTTCAGAATTTCTAGAAAAAGAAAAAGAAATTGACATGAATGCAATTTATCAATTTGAATTAAAGTCACTTGAATTGTTGGATGTGGGCTCTAGTGAATCTACAGATGAAGATTTAGAAGAATAAATTCATTCTTATTTTGTAGAATCTAACTGTTTTTTAAAAGACATTCCCAAAATAGGGTTAATGAAGTATGGAAATGTACTTTTCATCCATACCACACCTCTTACTACTGATGGAACGATAATCTCCAATCTTGGAGAACTAGCTGCTTTTAAAATCGCTTTGGCAACGGTTTTAGAACTAAGTGATATAGGAGAATATTTTGGTATTTTAGCAAAAGAATCATGATCAAAAAAATTGGTTCTTACCATGATTGGACTGACAACAGTAATTCCTACGCCAGTATTCTTTAGTTCGTGTCTGAGACCCTCTGAAAATCCAAGCATTGCAAATTTTGATGCACAGTATGAGGCAATTCCAGGTAAACCAAAACTTGCCGCAACAGATGCAACATTAACTATATGCCCAGATGTTCTGTCTAGCATTAGTGGAAGAAAATTTTTAGTGCAGTAAATCATTCCAAAATAATTTGTTTTCATCTGTGATTCAATATCATCTATGGAAAGATCAGAAACAGAGCCATATATTGCAAATCCAGCGTTATTTACCAAGATATCAACATGACCGAATTTGTCTAAAACTTTTTTCGACATTTCATTTACTTGATCTTTTTTTGCAACATCACACTGGCAAACTAGCGTCGTGATAGGAAATTTTTTTAATTCGCTTGCAACTTGTTCAAGTTTGTTTTTTGTTCTTGCAACTAAGACTATGTTAGCACCTTTTTTTGCAAATTCAGTTGCTGTGTCTTTGCCAATTCCAGATGATGCACCGGTAATTAGAACTATTTTATTTTTAAAATCCACAAATGAAAAAAATCGTTTAGAGATAAAGTGGTTTCTATGCATCTTCTGTACTTGATATTTTACTCAAGGCCAATTTTACTAAAAGTAGCCAAGTAAATACAATTGGGATATAGTAGGTTGCAATTCTCCAGCCAATAACTGCATTCCAGCCAACAACATCCTCTGAAACTACAAATGTAAAAGGATCCAAATTGTTCAGATATGCCACAATTCCAAATTCTGCCAAGCCAGAACCTCCTATTGTAATTGGCAAGTTTCCAATTGCGTTTGCACCCATAACTGCCATAATAGAATCAAATGCATTGATTACAAATCCAGTTCCCATTGTAATAATCATAAAAGAAATTCCATAAAATGACCAAGAAACAAGTGAAAATAAAAATGAAACAGTAAAGATTTTTTTGGATTCAGGAGTTTTTAGATTTTCTCTACTCATGGTGCAAACTTCTTCCATCCAAGTATTTGTTTTGTCAATAGCTCTAATGCCTTTTTCTTTTCCAAATCTTTTTGTAAGATTTGTCAATACTTTTGGAACTTGAAATGTATGTTTGGAAGAAAGGAAGAACATTATCATCCACAGAGATGTGATAGTAATGCTGGTAGCTAAAATTACAGCTGCAACTACATATGCACCATTTAGCAGTGCAATAATCCCTGCCATGATGGATAACAAACCTGCTGCAAATACTTCAGTGACTATATCCATTATTGCAATCCATGCAGCTTTTGCAGGGTTGATTCCTTTTTTGTGTAAATAATAGATTACAACAAATTCTGCTCCAACAAACATCGGAGTTGTGAATTTAATGAATTCACTACCTACCCTAACACCAGCTAATTTGAAGATGGAATCAATGTTACCAAGATATTTTCTTGTAATATATGCAAATTTGATTCCCTGAAGACCAAATTTAATCATCATTGTAACAACTGCACCAACAAAGGGAAAGAATCCAATGGCTAAAACATCCTCAGGTCTGATATCAAATTGGATTGCAATAATGAAAATTGGAATTAAGGTAACAGGAATAGCCACTAGTCTCCAGTTCATTAATGATTTTTTTGAGGAATCAAATATGAAAGTTGAGTAAATTTTCAGTCATCAAAAACATACGCCTGAAACTAGGCATTGGAAAGTTAATTTAATTGATGTTTTTCTGTTGATTTTGCAGTTCTATCCTGATTTCATCAAATAATGATTTTAACATAAAGTTTGAAAAGTTTTGATCTTGGAGTATAGCTATCAAATCTTTGAGATTATCTTCCTTTTCTAAAGTATTTTAAATCACAAATACAATTGAATCAGTTAAAGACTAAGTTAGATTTTATTTGGTTTTTTAATATTAATTTGGAATTTAAGAACAAAGTGTGCTTAGCAAGCTAGTTTGAAATATAAGCGAATCAAAAAAAATTAAACGGATTGAAATCAATTTTTATTTCTGGTACTGCAGGTTCAGGAAAAACATTACTCACATCAAAACTATATGAATATTATACAAAGAATGGGGCATTTACTGCTATTTTGAATTTAGATCCTGGTGTTGATAATTTGCCATACACGTGTGACGTAGATGTCAGAGATTATGTAGACTATGTATCAATAATGCAACAGTATGAACTTGGTCCAAATGGGGCTATGATCATGGCAAATGATTTGATTGCATCAAAGATGGATGAAATTCAAAATCAAATAGATAGAGTCAATCCAGATTATCTGATTGTTGATACCCCTGGTCAAATTGAGTTATTTGCATATCGTTCAAGTGGACGTTTTGTTGTAGAGAATCTTTCGGCAGAAGAGAAAACAAGTATTTTTATTTTTGATGGTGCATTAATCACAACGCCAGTAAATTTTGTTTCCATAGCCCTTCTTGCTACATCAATAAGATTACGTTTGAATTTACCTGCAATTAATGTCCTGACGAAAACAGATCTTATTGGGGATAAGTTAGAAAATATTTTAGAGTGGTCAACAAACATGAGGGCATTAGAAAATGCCATTGCAAAAGAGGCTGATGGTGATACATTTTCATTGACTACAAACATTTTACGGGGTCTAAACTTGGGTGGATTTGCGCAAGGATTGATTCCGATATCTAATGTTACAGGAGAGGGTTTTGTTAATCTTGAAGGGGCCCTAAGCAGAATTCTTAATTTGGGTGAGGAAGTGGAAGGTTAGATGATATTAAAAATTACAGTCAAAGCACCATCATCTACTGCAAATCTAGGTCCAGGATTTGATGTGTTTGGATTAGCAATAGACGCATTTTATGATGTAGTTACTCTTACTAAAACAAAGAGCGGAATTACAATAATCACTGATGATAACATTCCTACAGATCCCGAAAATAATACAGCTGGATTAGTTGTGAAAAACATGAAAAAAAAATTCAAAATAAAAGATGGTGTTGAAATTAAAATTAAAAAGGGAGTGCCTGCTGGATTTGGAATGGGGAGTAGCGCAGCATCAGCAGCTGCAACTGCAGTTGCATTTGACAAATTATTTGGATTAAAACTTGATGGAAATTCTTTGGTAGAATTTGCAGGATCTGGAGAAAAGGCAAGTGCAGGATCTGTTCATTATGATAATGTTGCAGCCTCTGTATTGGGTGGTTTTGTAATCGTAAAAACAAATCCTTTAGACGTAATTAGAATAGAACCTCCAATTAATCTTAGAATGTGTATTGCAGTTCCAAAACTTGATGTTCCAAAAAAGAAAACCAAAGTGTCAAGAGGTGTAATTCCAAAAAAGATTAATCTAACTGATAGTGTTTTGAACATATCAAATGCTGCAGGAATTGTTGCAGGCTTTATGAGAAAAGATCCAGAGTTAATTGGAAATTCAATTAAAGATGCAATAGTAGAACCGGCAAGACAGCACATGATCCCGGGATTTCTCAAAGTTAAAGAAAATGCCCTAAAAGCAGGAGCGCTAGGTGTTACAATAAGTGGAGCAGGACCTTCAGTAATTGCATTTTCAAAAAGTTCTGCTGATTTGAAAAAGATTAGCACAGCCATGTCAAAGGGATTCGCATCTGCAAACACAGAATGTCAAACAGTTATTTGTAAACCTAGTAAGGGAGCAGCAGATAAAAGAAAATAATTTGAAAAAATCATGAAAAAAGCTGTCATTGTTTTTAGTGGAGGAATAGATTCTGTTTGTGCAGTTTCTTTTTTAAAATCAAAATATGAGTTGTATGGAATTACATTTTCATATGGTCAAAAAGCAAATAGAGAAATTATAGCTGCGAAATCATTTGCAAAAAAACTTGGTCTAAAACAACATAAAATTATAGATATTGGTTTCATGAAGGATTTGTATGGCGATTCAAATGTTTTAACAAGTGCAAAAAGAAAGATCCCTGATAAGTTCGAGTATTCAATTGTAGTGCCAATTAGAAATGCAGTGTTTTTATCAATAGCATCGGCATGGGCTTTTACACTTGATGCGTCATTAGTTGTGTATGGTGCTCATACTGGAGATAGTCACTATCCTGATTGCAGACCAGCATTTGCAAAAAAACTGGAATCTGCATTTAATCAAGGAGAGATTGATGGTATTAACTCAAAATTACGAAGAAGTATTGAGATTTGGTCACCTTATCGTCAGGGTTTGTCAAAGAGTGATTTACTTAAATCAGGGGTGAAAGTTTTGGGAGATTCAATTTTTAGAACTTGGAGTTGTTATTCCAATAAAAAATATCATTGTGGAGTTTGTGAATCTTGTAATAATAGAAAAATTGCGTTTAAGAAATCTAGGATTACGGATAAAACAAAATATCTAAAATGATTCTAGTATCTATTCCTTAAAATTTTCTTTTTTAAGATAAAGCCCCTAATTCCAACATACCAAGTCAAGAAGATCAATCCAACAATTCCCATGAACACATAATTTTGAATTTCTGGGGTAAGCCCTTCAATAGAATCAGTGATCTTACTTGATGTAATCATGGATATCGCAATAACAATTATACATTCAATTGCATACCATGTCCAGCTAGGCCAAGATTCTTTTGGAATGTGAATGTAAGGATTTACTCCCATATCTATGAACAAAAATAATGATTATTTAATTTTTGAGTATTGATTAAAAATATGAATCTGAGGCATTTTTTCTAATTTGTGTCATAATGGCTGCTTTTTCTTCCTTATTTTCATAAATTCCTCTAAAGGCTGAAGAGGAAAGCATTGCGTCGTTTTTAACACCACGCATTTTCATACAAAGGTGTTCAGCATCTACTAAAACTATGACACCATTAACTCCTTGAGCATTTAACTCATCGGCAATATTCTTAGTTAGTCGCTCTTGAATTTGGAGTCTCTTTGAATATTTTTCAACTAGTCTAACAAGTTTTGAGATACCAAAAACTCTACCATTTGGAGAGTAAGCAATGTGAATTTTTCCATAAAATGGCAACATATGGTGTTCACACATTGAATAAAATTGAATATTACGTGCAATTACTACATCAGAGTCTTCTGAGAATTGTACAGAAAGCTCAGAATCAGAGTCATATCCTCCAAAAATTTCTTTGTACATATTTGCAATTCTTTCAGGAGTCTCTCTCAGTCCTTCACGTGTAGGATCCTCACCTAATTCAATGATTAATTCTCTAACAAGTTTTTTTACACGTTCTTTATCCATTTAACATTTTTAGACGATTTTTCTTGTATTTGAACCTAATCAGATTTTCAGGCAGGTGCTAATTTTATGGCGCGTCAATTAGTTTGTGTAACTGAGGGACTACTTTAACATCTAAGTAATATGGAAAAACCAAATCATATAAATTCAATAAAAGATCTAATGATGGTTCAGATATACCATATGTTGGTTGAATGATAAATCCATCAATGTCATCTTTAGAGATGATTTTAAAAATTTCTTTTACCAGTTCTTTGAATTCATTTAAATTAGTTCTTGAGCTAACTACAATTTTGATATAAGTTGTTTTCTTTGTATTTACAGATGACTCTAGGCATTTCATTGTATTATCAATTAATTTATCATAGTGTTTTGAATCTACAAAATCAGAATCTTTTGTTTTAAATTCTATTTTAACAATATCAATAAAAGGTAAAACGTGATTGAATCTATCAATATCAAAGCATGATGATTCAAGATATGTAGGAATTTTTTTGTCTTGAATGTGTTTTGCAAGTAATGCAACCGCCTCATGTTGAATTAAGGGATCACCTCCAGTAAAATTTACTTTGTATGTTTGGTTTTTTAAATTAGAATCAATCAGATTGTTTGCATCTTCAATTGTATATTCTACTCCAGAATCAAGCGGAAGTGATTCTTTGGTATCACAATAAAAGCAAGTAAAAGGGCATCCTGCAAGTCTCACAAAAAGAGTCTTTGTACCATAAAGAATCCCTTCACCTTCAACTGATGTAAATATCTCAAATAATCTTACTTTCAAGTAATAATAGTAAATTTTTTCATTATTTATTCAATGACTTTTAATGCATTACAGGTTCTTTGGTATAAAATAATCCAGAGACGACAAATATTACTCCCAAGATACCTATAGTGCTGCCAATAAGTTCAACTTGATTTTTAAAATCTTCTTCCATCGGAGCCCATAACCAAGCCATTAATGCACCAACAATTATCATTGGTATACCTACACCGACAATTATTGATTTTGATGCCATGCTCAATGCTGTTTAGAAAATATATATGAAGTTTATGATAACTAATCAAGAAGAATTTTTAATTTCTTCTAATTGTTTTGCCAAATCCCTTAGAAGATCATTTGCTGTTTCAAATTCTCCGTTGTACAAATGACGCTTAATGGTTTGAATGGTATTTCTAGCATCTTTCAAATCATCTAGATTTACTCCATCTATTTGAGATAGTATAGATATGGTTTTTTCTAGTTGTAAAACTCTAGATTCAAGTCTATCATTTTTTGTTAATTCAAACTGATCCTTGATAGAGATTATTTTTCTAATTTGTTCAATAATTTTATTTTTATCATCTGCTAATGACAGATTTTCTTTGGCAGATTCAAGTTGTGCTATAATTTCATCAGCAACACCCTGTTTTTTGGCGTTTTCGATTAATCTGTCAAGTTGTTCTAAGTATTGTTGAGCATATTTTTTAGCCCGTTGAAATTCTTGTTTTGATGCTTCCTCACGAAGTTCCTTGTTTAGTTCCACAATTTTTTCTTTAATTTTAAAGAGTGTTTCTAATGCTAGAGCAAATTGATGATCATTAATCTCTTGTCTTGTTTTACTGAATAATTCATCAAGTTCAGAAAAATCAATTGACGTATTATATTTTTTAGCAATTGTTTTTAGGCTTGTAACATATACTTGTAATCTTTGAAGATCATTTGATGGATCTTTTACATCATTTCTAACAGTATTTGTTTCTACTTGAGGAGGAGTAGTTGACGAAGATTGTCTAGAGAGTTCTGTAAAAATCTTCATTGCCGAAAGAAAATACTCTTTTGCAGAGCTAATGTCATCATTTTCAAGTGCATTTTCCAGAGCACTAACTTTTTGAACTCCTTCTTCAAATAATCTTTTTACTTTATCTGAAGAATCATCAGAGATTTGGTTGTGAATTTGTTCTTCTGCACGTTTTGCAATCTTTAGAAGAATGGTAGGATCATCTTGAGCAGAAACATTACTTGTCATGCCTCCAAAAACCATGCTTACAACTAAAATTAGTAAAGCAAAAGTTGCTACAGTCTTCATTCTTCTTCCTCCACGTCTTTCTTTAATCGAACTAGATTTTGCAAATCTTTTTTAGATGTTTCAACTACTCCTAGTCTTTCTAGTCGTTTTACTGCTCTCCACATTGTAGTTCTAGGTTGTAAGAATTTTTTTCTTAGGTCACTTTCTAAGACTTCTCCTCCGTTTTCGGAAATAAATTTTATAATTTGTTTATCATCATCACGCATATTAGGCCTTAAGTTAAAAATAGTTTCAATATCATTAGAGACAACATTTGCCTTAGGTTCAAAAGTATTTTCAGTTTGTATTACTGGTAAAGATTTTGTTTGTTTTCGTTTAATCATTATGATTGCTAGAGTAACAGTTACT
>Ga0102952_1000626_pt1 | contig 12835 bp, 12 predicted proteins | sample SalPon2A_C_D1_MG_FD_78506 | JGI IMG/M metagenome (GOLD analysis project Ga0102952, IMG submission 78506) | Soil microbial communities from South San Francisco under conditions of wetland restoration - Salt Pond MetaG R2A_C_D1_MG | ecosystem: Environmental > Terrestrial > Soil > Wetlands | place... | reverse complement strand
TGTCGGGCAGCGAGGACCCGGAGGTGCGGCGGGTCACGCCGACCCTGCTGAGCGCGATCGACCGCGCGGTCCACCTCTGCGGCGAAACGCTCAGGTTCACCAGCGAGGGCGCGCCACACATCGAGCGCACGCGTTTCGATCTCAAGGACCTGGTCGACGAGGTCGGACATGGCCTGCCGGCCCGGGTCGACGGTACGCCGGCCTGGCACAACCTCGTCGCGCCGCAGACCGAGATCGAGGCCGACCGCGATCAGCTGCACCGTGCGCTCGGCAATCTGGGCCACAACGCCCTGCAGGCCGGCGCCACGCGGGTCGAGGTCAGCGCCCGCCGCGACAACGCCCACTACGTCATCGAGGTCGCGGACAACGGGCCCGGCCTGGCGCCGCGCGCGCGCGAGCATCTGTTCCAGCCCTTCGCGGCCTCGACGCGGCCCGGCGGCACCGGGCTCGGGCTGGCCATCGCGCGCGAGCTGGTGCGGGCGCACGGCGGCGACCTCAGCCTGGCGCGCTCGACCGCCGAGGGCAGCTGCTTCCGCGTGACTCTGCCGGCATCGCGCTAGGCGGGACGGCGCGCCGCGGCCTCAATCCCCCAGGGCGACGCCCTCGCGCCGCGGGTCGGCGCCGCCCTCCAGGCCGCCGGGGGTGACGGCGATGCCGTGCAGGCCGCTCACCATGGGCACGATGCGCACCGCCTCGCCGCGCGCCGCGAGCGCCGGCGCGAGTGCCGTCAGCGGCGTGTCCGCCTCGAGGTCGGTGGGGCCGTTGCGGTTGACGAAGTTCGGCAGGGCGATCGCCGCCTGCACGTCGAGGCCCCAATCCAGCACGGCAATGATCGTCTTCACGACGTAGCCAATGATGCGGCTGCCGCCGGGCGAGCCGATCGCCAGGACGAGCTTGCCGTCGGCGTCGAAGACCATGGTCGGCGACATCGAACTGCGCGGCCGCTTGCCGGGCGCGACCCGGTTCGCCACGGCGCGCCCGTCCACCAGCGGCTCGAAGGAGAAGTCGGTGAGCTCGTTGTTGAGCAGAAAGCCGCCGGCCATGAGGTGCGAGCCGAAGGCGCTCTCGATCGACGAGGTCATCGAGACCGCATTGCCCGCCGCGTCGACGACGACCAGGTGCGTGGTCCTGGGCGGCTGCGGCTGCTTCGGCATGGCGCCGTTCTGCGTCGGCAGGCCGGGCGCGGCGAGGCCGAGGCTCTTGTCCGGCGCGATCAGACGGCTGCGCCGCGCCAGGTAGCCGCGGTCGAGCAGGCGCGCGACCGGCACCTCGACGAAATCGCTGTCGGCCAGATAGCGGTTGCGGTCGGCGAAGGCGAGGCGGCTCGCCTCGGCGATGAGATGCACGGCCTCGGCGGACTCGGGCGCCAAGGCGGAGAGATCGAAGCGTTCCAGCAGGCCGAGAATCTCCAGCACCGCCACGCCGCCCGAGGTCGGCGGCGGCATGCCGCAGACCGTCCACCGCCGATAGGGGGCGCAGACCGGCGGGCGCGCCTTGGCCCGGTAGCCGGCGAGGTCGGCGAGGGTCATATCCGTCGGGTGGCGCGGCGCGGTCTGCACCGTCGCGGCGATCTCGGCCGCGATCGCGCCCCGATAGAAGGCGTCGGCGCCGCCCTCGGCGATGCGGCGCAGGGTTGCCGCGAAGGCCGGGTTGCGCAGCTTCGCTCCGACCGCCAGCGGCCGGCCCTCGGCGTCGAAGAAATACCGGCGCGCCTCGGGAAACGCCTTCAGGTCTTCGTCCTCGGCGATCAGGTGGTGCAGGCGGGGGGACACCGCGAAGCCCTCCTCCGAGAGCGCGATGGCCGGCGCGAAGAGCCGCGCCCAGGGCAGCCGTCCGTGCTGCCGGTGGGCCAACGCCAGCATGCGCAGCAGCCCGGGTACGCCGACCGAGCGGCCCCCGATCACGGCGTCCCAGAAGTCCATCGGCTGGCCCGCGTCGTCGAGGAACATCTCGGGCGTGGCGGAGGCGGGCGCCGTTTCCCGGCCGTCGTAGGCGTCGAGCCTGCCGCTGGCCGCGTCGTAGTGCAGCATGAAGGCGCCGCCGCCGATGCCCGAGGACTGCGGCTCGACAAGGTTGAGCACCAGCTGCGCCGCGATCGCCGCGTCGACGGCCGAGCCGCCGGCGCGCAGGATCTCCAGCCCGGCGCGCGTCGCGTGCGGATTGGCGGTCGCCACCATCTGCCGTGCGGCCCGCGCCGGCGCCGCCGGATCGGCCGCCGCCGCGGCCGGCGGGAGCGCCGAGGCGCCCAGGACGGCCGCAAGGCATGCGGCCAGGGGAACGAGATGGGCTGGGCGGAAGCGGATAGGCACGGCGCTGACCCCTCGATGGCCTGGGTTTCACCGCAGTCTAACGAAGCCGCGGTCGTGGCGCAGCCGTGTCGGATCGAAGCTGGGAGGGGGCGTCAGGCGGGGGCCGGCAAGCGCTTGCAGAAGCGGATGGTTTCGACCTCGTGGCCGTGCCGGGTCAGCATGTCGATCAAACCGTTCTTCAGGCCGTTGCGCCCGCGTTCCGTCAGTTGCGTATGAAGGGCCCGGCAGTGCAACGACCGCGCCACGGATTCCAGGGCCTCGACGAGGGCGGTGGCGATCGTCTCCCGGTCGAACAGGTCGTAGGCGACGAAAAGATCGACCGCCAGGGTCTGGCCGTGGAGCAGATCCGGCTCGACGCGGTAGTTGCACAGGCCGGCCATGTAGCCCTGCTCGCAATGCACGGTCAGAAAACCGCCATTCGGCCGCGTCTCCGGATCGAGGACCGTTTCCGCGAACCGCCGCCAGTCTTCCAGCGTGATCTCAGGGAACGAGGTCTGGATCAATGGGAAGGCCTGCGGAACGTTTTCCGCCGTCAGCGTTCTTGTCGTTAATTGTCGCAAGGCTCGACCACTCCGGCTCACTGCCGTTATCCTCGGAGTCTTGGCGGGACAGGGTCATTGATGTAAGTCAAGCTCTGTTTCTTGCCCGGGCGGGTCCGGGCGCCGCGTCGAGAATGTAAACCTGGGTTAAGAAACTAATTATTTGAGACACCGTAGGTTGCAGTCCGGCCCTTGCCTTGGCCTCGGGCGCGCGGGATAATCCGACGGTCACGATGGGTGGAATCGAAAAGTGAGGTCGGGGGTGTCGACGGGTGCCGATAAAGCCGCAATGCTGAGACCGGCGCAGCCGCGCTCGAGCGAACACAGCTCGCCTTGCGAAGCCTGCTCGATCCGTGAGCTTTCGCTGTGCGGCGCCCTGGAAGAGCACGAAATCGGCGATATCGCCGCCATCACCACCGGCGTGGAGTTGGACCACGGCGACCCTCTGTTCGACGAGGGCGAGCCGGCCAGGCACGTCTTCAGCGTGACCTCGGGCGCGGTCAAGGTTTACAAGCTGCTGGCCGACGGCCGGCGGCAAATGACGGGATTTCTCTTTCCGGGCGACTTCCTCGGCCTGGCCGACGAAGAGACCTATGCCTACAGCGCCGAGGCGGTCACCCGCTCAAAGCTGTGCCGTTTTCCGCGGCGCCAGCTTCAGGTCCTGCTCGAGCGCTACCCGCGCATGGAGCGCCGCCTGCTCACGATGGCGAGCCACGAGCTGGCCGCGGCCCAGGAGCAGATGCTGCTGCTCGGCCGCAAGACGGCGCGCGAGAAAATCGCGTCCTTCCTTCTCATGCTTTCCCGCCGTGCCGAGCTGCGGGGGCTCGAGGCCAATCCCGTCGAGGTTCCGATGAGCCGCAACGACATTGGCGACTACCTGGGCCTGACCACCGAGACGGTGAGCCGGACCTTCACCCAACTCAAGCACGGCGGGCACATTCGCCTGCTGCCTGGCGGCCGGGTCGAACTCATCGACCGCCACGGGCTGCGCGGGATTTCGGAAGGCGGCTGATCGGCCGCGCCCGAGGCGGCCGGCCCGCGGCCTCGCGGGCATGTTGCACTGCACAATAAACTGCGTTAAATTGCCCGCCGGCAACGGGGCGGATCCCCCCGTTTTGCGAATGAGCCGGGTCGCCGACGGGGTGCGTCCCATTGGGTGAAGGAGGCGGGCCGATGAGCGTAGCAGGACACCGTTCAGCCGTATCGGTAAAGGATATTCGCGGGCGCAAGGGCGGCGATCCGCTCGTCTGCCTGACGGCCTACACGGCGCCGATGGCGCGCATTCTCGACCCGCGCGTCGATCTGATTCTGGTCGGCGACTCTCTGGGCATGGTGCTCTACGGCATGGACACCACCCTGGGCGTCACGCTGGAGACCATGATCGGGCACGGGCGCGCGGTCGCGCGCTCCTGCCGTCACGCCTGCGTCGTGGTCGACATGCCGTTCGGCAGCTATCAGGAATCGCCGCAGCAGGCCTACCGCAATGCCGCCCGCGTGATGGCGGAGACCGGCTGCGCCGCCGTCAAGATCGAAGGCGGCGAGGAAATGGCGGAAACCGTCTCCTTTCTCGCCCGACGCGGCATTCCGGTTCTCGGGCACGTCGGGCTGCTGCCGCAGTCGGTCAACGCCTTCGGCGGCTTCCGTTACCAGGGCCGGGACGATGCCGGCGCGCGCCGCATCGTGGCCGACGCCCAAGCCATCGCCGAGGCCGGGGCCTTCGCCATGGTGATCGAGGCCACGGCCGAGCCGGTGGCGCGCGAGGTCACCGCGCAGGTCGCGGTGCCGACCATCGGGATCGGTGCCTCGCCGGCCTGCGACGGGCAGATCCTGGTGACCGAGGACATCCTCGGCCTGGCGGACGAGTACGCGCCGAGTTTCGTCAAGCGCTACGCCGCCGTCAGCCATCTCATCTCGGCGGCGGTCAACGACTTCGCCGAGGACGTGCGGGCGCGCCGCTTCCCCGGCCCGGAACATTGTTTCGGGCGTGCGGAGAAGGCGAAATGACCATGGCGCCGGCCCCGCGCCCGGTGCGGGGTTTGCCGATCGTGCGCAGCGTTGCCGCGCTGCGCGAATGGACGGCCGCGTGGCGCGGCGAGGGCGCACGACTCGGCATGGTGCCGACCATGGGCGCCCTGCATGCCGGGCACAGCGCGCTGATTGCCCGGGCCCGCGCGGATTGCGGGCGCGTGGTGGCGACGCTCTTCGTCAATCCGAAGCAATTCAATCGCGCCGACGACCTGGAGCGCTATCCGCGCGACGAGGGGCGCGACGTCGCGTTCCTGGAGGCGGCCGGCGTCGACCTTCTGTTCGCGCCGCCGACCGAAGAGATGTATCCCGACGGCTTCGCCACCGCGGTCAAGGTGTCCGGCCTGACCGATTGCCTCTGCGGGGTCGCGCGCCCGGGCCATCTGACCGGGGTGGCGACGGTGGTGACCAAGCTGCTGCTGCAGGGCGCCCCCGACAGTGCCTATTTCGGAGAAAAGGATTATCAGCAGCTGCTCGTCGTGCAGCGGCTGGCCCGGGACCTCGATATCCCGGTCGACATCGTCGGCGTGCCGACGGTGCGCGAGGACGACGGCCTCGCGCTTTCGTCGCGCAATGCCGCGCTCGACCCGGCGCAGCGGGCGGTCGCGCCGGGCCTCTACCGCGTGCTCCGTGCGGCGGTGGCGCGGCTCGCGTCCGGCGAGTCCGCGGAGCCCGTGCTGCGCGACGGGCGGGCCGCCCTGACTGAGGCCGGCTTCGATTCGATCGACTATCTCGAGCTGCGCAGCGGCGAAACGCTCGCCGCGCTCGAACGGGCGACGCCGACGGCCCGCGTCTTCGCCGCCGTCTGGCTCGGCGGAACCCGGCTCATCGACAACCTCGCGGTAACGCCGGCGGCCTAGCGCCGCCCCGGTCAGCCCCCCGCGCCGGTCAGTCCGGCGGCAGCGCCAGCGCGATCGGCGGCACCGACTGCAGTTCCGTGTCCCAGGGAAACAGGATCCAGGTGTCCTGGCTGACTTCGGTCACGAAGGTGTCGACCAACGGCCGGCCTTCCGGCTTGGCGTAGACGGTCGCGAAGTGGGCCTGCGGCAGGTGCTCGCGCACGGTGCGGGCCGTATTGCCCGTGTCGACCAAATCGTCGACGATCAGCCAGCCCGCGCCGTCGCCCGGCACCTCCTTCAGGACCTGCACCGCGCCGCGGTCGCGCTCCTCGTAGCTGGCGATACAGAAGGTGTCGATCAATCGGATCTCCAGTTCGCGCGCGATGATCGCGGCGGGGACCAGCCCGCCGCGCGTGATCGCGACGAGGCCCTGCCACGGGCCCGAGCCGATCAATCGCCACGCCAGGGCGCGCGAGTCCCGATGGAGCTGGTCCCAGGAGACCGGATATGTCTTTTGCGCGGGCGGGGTCGGCGACATGGCGAGGGCCGTGGGCGGCAAGCGGGCCGGCCGATTAAAGCCCAAGCCCCGGGCGATCACAACGACGCCGTGCGGCGCCGTCGGCGCCGGCGCGCCGCGGCGGGACCGAGCCCGCAAATCGTCTGTGGAAAATTCTGTGCAACGATTGTGGGGATCGCGCTCCGCTGTCCACAAGAAACTGCCGTGTCGCGGGCATTCGCCGTTGCGCGCGGGAACCGATCACAGGACGATAAATCGTGTGTTCGACGCCTTCGGGCGGAGGCCGCACGAACCGGAAAGCCCTTGAGGTGGACCGTTGGCCGCAAGGCCGGATCTTCGGATCATGGTCTTGCGGCAGGACGAGACCCCTCGGGTCTTCCGGGAAAGCGAGGCGCCGGTCTTCGGATCGCGTGCTTTGCGGAACCGGAAAGGCTTACGGACGGACCGGTTCGAGAGGCGTCAGGAGTGCTCTTCGGAGCACGTTGTGCTGGGCTCCGCGTCCGCGCACCTGACGCCTCTCTCATTTTGCGGTGCCGCGTGCCGCGGGCGCCGGCGATCCAACGACAAAGACGCTACGGATGTCCGCGACGGCAGCGCGCGGCGTCGCGCCGGGCGATACGCGAAGGGCCCGGCGGGAAGCGGCGCCAAAACGCCATTCCACGCCGGGCCCTTGTCGTCAGGAGTGCATCCAAGGTCCGCGTCCATGCACCTACGCCGACCCTCCTAGCAACCGGTTTCGCGTCGCGTCAAACGAAATTTCGTAGCTGCGGCCGATCGCAACCGCTAGATCTTGCGATCTATCGCCGCGCCGGGAATGGACCGGCCAGACTCCGCAACAGGGCTGCCGATGGGGCCGGCAACGGAACCGGCAACGGAGCGGGGATCGAGGCGATGCGACGGCGGTGGCGCCGTCAGCGCACGAAGACCTGCACTTCGTCGACCTGAACGTTCGGGCTGCTGGTCGCCGACAGGGTGACACGGTCCGCCGGCAGGCCCATGTTGGTCAGCGACCGAAGGACCTTCTCCGCGTTGCGCCGTGCCCGGTTCGTGGCGAGCGCCACCTGAGCGCTGTTGCCCACCTGCGGGGCGACGGCCACGATGTCGAAGGCGGCGTTCGGCCGCCGGTCCAGGGCCCGGCCGACCACGGTGAACAGCACCTGCTCGTAGTCGACGTTCGGGTCACTGAAACGGATCACGACGAGCGGCTGCTTACGGCCGACCAGAGCCGCCGCCCCGCCGGCCGGTGCCGGCACGGGGACGCCGTAGGCACGGTTGGCCAGGCTGCCCCCGATATATTCGCCGTTGTCGATGGCGACCTGCATGGCGGTCAGGTTGGCGCGCTCGGCGGTGTAATAGTTCTGCGCCCGCTGGATGTCCTCGGTCAGCTCGTTGAGCAGGCGGTCGATCACCACGACGGTCTTGTTGACTTCGTCCTCCAGCACCGCGAGCTGCCGGTGGTCCTCCTCGACCGCGCCGCGCAGCTCGAAGGTGGCGCGGGTCGACTCGAGCAGGTAGGCCGCCAGTGACGAGGTCGCCGAGACTTCGTTGCTCAGGGTATTGAGGCTGGAAATACTCTCACCGACCTTGTTCAGTTCGACCTGAGCCTGGTTCCACTGCGCGACCAGTTCGGGGTTGCCGGGCGTGGTGCCGACCTGAAGGCGCGCGTTGATCTGGCCGAGCAGGCTGTGATAGGCGGCCGCGCTCTTCCGCGCCGAGGCGCGGTACGCCTGCATGTTGCCGTTTTCCTTGCTGAGCTGGCTTTGCAGCCGCGCGAGGTCGCCGCGGAGCTCCTGGATCTTCTGCCCGACATGGGTTCCGGTCGGAGTTGCCGAAGTCACGCCCGGCGACTCGAAGCTGCTCGTGCCGAGGACCGGGCCGACGCCGGCGGTATTCGTCTGCGCCAGGGGCTGCGGTGCCGGCTGTGGCTCGGGCTGTGGCTCGGGCTGCGGCTGGGCCGCGCTCTGGCCTTCGCTCCCGGCCGTATTGTCGCCGCTCAATGACGGCAGCAGGGCGTCGTCGGAAAACGCGCAGCCGGACAGCAAAATCAACGTCGCAACGATCGGCGCGGCCCGACGAATCCTAGAAACGACTCCGTTGTGCATTGAGTAGCCCGCCAGATATGCGGAGTAGACCGGCCTTTTCCTAAAGAAACAACCAGTTAACTCCGACCCCCCAAATGTCGGCCGATAGTACCGGACGGATTCTAGCCGGACAAGTCACAATTCCCCTTTGAAAACGTTGGCGAAACCCCGATATTCCAACGAGTTCCAAGGCCTTGCGCAGGGATGTGGCTTCGCGTAATGTCCGGCCGCTTCGACACCGGACGGGCGGAATCCCGCTGCTTCGTCCCTGTTCTCGGCGCCCGTAGCTCAACTGGATAGAGCATCTGACTACGGATCAGAAGGTTGGGAGTTCGAATCTTCCCGGGCGCGCCATTCTCCCAGGGCCAATCTCTCAGCGATAGTGCCTCGAAGCCCAAGACAACCCAGCCGCGTATCGCGCGGCGGGCGGATTCGGCGCATGCAAGGAACCGCTTGGCCGAAAAGTCGTTTTATGGTTAAAGTTCCTTTTGGGGCAAGCGTATAGCAACATTCGCAGCGGGTCTCCGGCCGATCGGCTGCGGTGTGTTCGGAGAGAGGGGGAATGTTCCGCACCTTCCTCGGCCTAGCAGCAGCCGGACTGTACTGTCTCGGCCTGACGCTGCCGGCGGCAGCCCTTAACTTCGACGGTGAATGGCGCGGCGAAGGCTACGCCCAGACGGACGGCTGCGCATCCTTCAAGATCGTCGTCTCGGTCTCTGGCAACAAGTTCGCGGGCAAGGCATTGCACGCGGAAAAGGACCTCACCATCGACGGACGGATCTCCGACGACGGTCGGCTGCGCGGCGAGGTCGACTACGGTTGGTTCACCGTTGCCGAGATGAGCGGCTGGATGGATCGCGACTCGGCGCGCGGCTATTGGCGCTCGATCAAGGGTCCCGATTGCGCCGGCACTTTTTCGGTGCGCAAGCTCTAGGCGAGCCGCGCCCGCAATTTTCAGCATCTCCAACAGCGCTGGCCGAACGTGTGACACGTCAGGCGCGGGCATTATTCCGACTCGGCGGCCCGCCCGCCATGACGCGGTCCGGCACTTCATTCGAGCTTTTTTGCGGCCCGAGCTTTTTTGCGGCCGACGGTCGCGCGGCTCTGTTGCGCCGGCCGTTCGCGAAATTTTTTCTCTGCACGTCGATTCCGTGCCGACGACGGCATCGGCGGCGGTTTTCGGCGCCGGGACGCAAGTCCATGGGCGGCTTGCGGCACGCCGGCGCAAATTGTGAACGTCGCGGACCTTCTCTGCTGCCGTCATAAAGTGTAAGGTGCCGAGTCACGTGCCGCCGCACCCTCAGCGCGGCGCGAACGGGGACGAGAAAACATGAGCGACCGGCTTTTCGTACTCTCGCGCGCGGACCTGCGCCGCCGCCCGCGTGCAGGGTCGGGCGCCGCAACGGCGGGGTCGGCCGCACGGCAGCGCCGCGGCGACGGTCGATTCCAGATATCCGTCGGGCAGCGCTTCTACCGTGTCGGGGTCCAGTCCATCGTATGGCGCGTGGTCGCGGTCTACCACGATGCCCAGGGCGTGGAGCACGCCAACCTGATCGACGAAGGGCGGTCCCTCGACGGCAAGACCCTGGCCGCCTCGGCGCTGCTGGATCGCAGCCGCTATCGCGCGATCTAGCGCCCTGCCCGGCAAGACCCCGGCTTCAGATCCCGATCATTGAACCCGGACCTGGATTCCGGACCTGGATTCCGGACCTAGCTCGCGACTTCGGCGATGACCTCGGCGATGGCGTGCGGCTTCTGCAGCGGCGCCATGATGTGCACGCCGGACACGCCTGAAATCGCGCGCAGTTCCTCGATCAGCTCGACGCAGATTCGGCGTCCTTCGGCCGCCTGGTCGGCCGCGCCCTCGAGCCGCCCGATCACGGCGTCCGGGACCGTGACGCCGAAGAGGTGCTCGTTCATCCAGCGCGCCGAGCGGGCCGAGGCCAGCGGACCGACGCCCAGAATGAAAGTCAGGCGTTCGGTCACGCCGTAATCGGCCAGGCGCGCCATGTAGCGCCGCGCCACGGCGGCATCGAAGCAGAACTGTGTCTGGACGAAGTCGGCCCCGGCGTCCGCCTTGCCGAGCAGACCCGTCGGCTGCCAGTCGGGCGGCGGATCGAAGGGCATGTCGGCGGCGCCGATGAAGAACCGCGGCGGCGCCGCGATCTCGCGCCCGGGCGGCAGCCTGCCGGCGTCGCGCATGTCCCGGGCCAGGCGCATGACGCCGCGCGAATCGAGGTCGTAGACCGGCGCCGCTTCGGGCTGGTCGCCCTTTTCGGGCCCGTCGCCGTGCAGGATCAGCAGGTTGCGCACGCCCTGGGCGGCGGCCCCGAGCAGGTCGCCCGCCAGCGCGATGCGGTTGCGGTCGCGGCAGGTCACCTGCAGGACCGGCTCGTAGCCCGCCCGGCTCAGGATCGCGGCCGCCGCGAAACTCGACATTGTGGCGCGCGCCCCGGCCGCGTCGGTGACGTTGATGGCGTGCACCCGGTCGGCGAGCGGCGCCGCCGCATCGAGGAGCGGCTGTGCCGCTCCCGACAGGGGCGGCGTGATTTCCGCGGTCATCACGAAATCGCCCGCGCCGAGGGCGCGGGCCAGTGCGGACGTCGCTTCCGGCTGCAACACGGCTCTGGCCATCTCCCTTCGACGCTTCGTTATTCGGGCCGCCGGCCGGCTCGCCAGGCGCGTTCCCGCTCGGGAGCGCCGGGCGCACGGCGGCAAACCGCTGTCGTGGCGGAGAAAACGACCTTGGCGGACGCGGACCGCGTCCCGCGGGCGGCGCTTTCTTGTTCTTCTAAGACGCCTTCGCCGCCTCCCGCTCCGCGAGGGCCCTGAGCTTGGCGCGGACCGAGCCGGGCTCGAGCGAGTCGAGATAGAGATCCGGATTGGTCAGCATATCCTCGATGCGGGTCAGGAACCCCTGGGCCACGGTCGAGTTGAAGTCGATCTCGTGCATGATCCGGCGCAGCACCGAACTGCCGGCCACGAAACGCTGCATATGCGCCACGGTGTCGCGCGCCAGCGCCTCGCCGACGATCCAATCGTCGCTGTAGACGCCGGTGTCCTCCGGCACGTCCCAATAATGCCACACCCCGTCGTCGTCGCAGGAGACGGTCGGGAAGGCGAGCCACTGTTCGTTCCACCAGGCTTCGCTCTCTTCCGCCTTTTCGATGGCCGCCGCGACGTCCTCTTGGACCGTTTCGGTGCTGCTCGAAGTCGGGTTGCTCATCAAACCATCTCGCCCCTTTGTCGTGCCCGCGCCCCGGATCGCCCCGCTGGCCGCGGATCGTCGGGCCCGCGCCGCGCGGCCGCGTCCGGCGCGCCGGGCGCCTGCATCGCGGCATCATGGTATACACAAATCGGCAGGCAGCACGAGTCCCGCCGTGCGACCGGGCCTATCCGCGGCGCGGCGCGCGCAGCGCCGGCACCACGAGGACCGCGACCAGGGCCGCGCAGACCAGGGCGAGCGCCACGAACTCGCGCCAGCCGATCGGCTCGCCCAGCAGCAGGCCGCTCGAGAACACGCCGATCACCGGGATGGCCAGCGTGCCGACCGCGGCGATCGAGGCCGGGAACAGGCGGACGACCTTGAACCAGGCCCATTGGCAGAACACCATCGGCAGGATCAGGACGTAGGCCAGGGCGGCGAGTGCGGCGGGACTGAGCGCACCCGGGTCGGGGAAGGGCTGCAGCCAGAGCGCGCCGAGCGTGATCGGCAGGCTGCCGGCGAACAGCTGCCAGCCGGCCAGCGTCCCCGGCCCGATGGTCCAGGACACCCGCTTCATGGCCACGGTGCCGAAGGCCCAGGAGAGCGCGCCGCCCAGCATGAAGAGCGCGCCGAGCGGCGCGGCGCCGAGCGTGGCGAGGTCCGGGCCGATCAGCACCACCAGGCCGGCGCTGCCGAGCGCGAGGCCGAGCAGCTTGCTGCCGGTCAGCGGCTCGCCGAGCACCAGGCGCCCGAGCAGCGCCGCCCAGATCGGCATCGTGAAGGCGATGATGGTCGCGCGGCTGGCCTCGATCAGGGTGAGCGCGTAGGCCGAGCAGAGATGCCAGCCGATCACGTTGAACAGGGCGCAGAACAGCAGCGGGCGCAGCTCGCCGGCCGGCACCCGCACCGGCTTGCGGCCGACCAGGTTGATGCCGAGCAGGGCCAGGCCGCCGACGGCCAGGCAGAGGCTGCGGAACGGCCACGGCGCGATTTCGCCCAGCGCGATCTTCATGATCGGCCAGTTGACGCCCCAGAAGAAAGTCAGGCCGCCGAGCAGCATGAAGCCGAGCGGCGGCAGCGGCGCCGCCGTCTGCGGCATGCCCGAGGCCGCCGTCACCCGGGTCATGCCGGCCGGTCCGCCGCCTTGCGCCGGACGATTCGCTGCAGAATCTCGGTCTTCTCGTCGGCGCCGAGGATCGGCCAGTCGCGGATTTCGTCGATCGCGCGATAGCAGCCGATGCACAGGCCGGTGGCGTCGTCGACCTGACACACGCTGATGCAGGGCGAGGGCACGCTGGTGTCGAAGGTCCGCCGGCGGGC
>Ga0102952_1000623_pt1 | contig 12943 bp, 6 predicted proteins | sample SalPon2A_C_D1_MG_FD_78506 | JGI IMG/M metagenome (GOLD analysis project Ga0102952, IMG submission 78506) | Soil microbial communities from South San Francisco under conditions of wetland restoration - Salt Pond MetaG R2A_C_D1_MG | ecosystem: Environmental > Terrestrial > Soil > Wetlands | place... | reverse complement strand
CGCCCTGGGAACCCGCCGAGAGCAACCACCTGCGGGTCTGGCTCGTGCCCCCGCGCCCGCCGACGCCCTGAGCCCCGGCCCCCCGGTTCGGCGCTCGCCGGGCGGCGGACGGCGTCGGGGGAAACCCGTTGCCCCCCATCCTCCCGGGAGGGACGCGGGCTAGGCTACGCGCTCGCCGGGGGTGCCCGCCGGGCTCCCGCGCCGATCCATCATGTGTCGCTTCATCCTCTACCAGGGTCCGCCCCTGCGCATCGCGGCGCTGGTCGCCGAGCCCGAGAACTCGCTGATCCACCAGAGCGTGCACAGCCGGGAGCGCAAGGAGCCGGTAAACGGCGACGGCTTCGGCCTCGCCTGGTACCCGCCCAACTCCACCGAACCGCCGGCCCGCTTCCGCTCGATCACGCCCGCCTGGAACAACGCCAACCTGCTCGACCTCGCGCGGGTGATCGAGAGTCGCGTGATCCTGGCCCACGTGCGGGCGGCGAGCCAGGCGCGCTCGGTGGCCGAGACGAACTGCCACCCCTTCAAGTACGGGCCCTACACGTTCATGCACAACGGCGACGTGGGCGGCTTCGGCAAGGTGCGTCGGGCGCTGCTCTCCGAGCTCTCGGACGAGGCGTTCGACTCGATCCAGGGCGGCACCGACACGGAGCACGCCTTCGCCCTGTTGCTCGACCGCCTGCGCCCGTTCGGCGTCTGGCCGACGGTCGACCAGATGATCGAAGCGCTGGGAAACACGATCGCGCGCCTCGTCGAGCTGGTGGCGGAGCGCGTCCCCGGGGTCCCCAGCTTCATGAACTTCGCGCTCTCCAACGGCCGCAGCTCGGTGGTCACGCGCTTCACCACCAAGCCCGGCTACGATGGGGAGAGCCTGCACCTGCACCACGGCCGCCGCTACGTGTGCGAGGCGGGCGCGTGTCGGATGCTCGAGCCCAATGAGGAGGGCGGCGCCTTCCTGGTCAGCTCCGAGCGGCTCAGCGCGGATCCCGGCTGGGAGACGATTCCCCGCAACTCGCTGGTCGCGATCGGCGAGGACGGGGCGGTGCGGCGGACGAAGCTGTAGTCTCCGGCACTCAGTGCGGGAGCGGTCGGTCCCCGAAGCGGAAGGGCTGCAATCGACGCTCCGTGAACGCGTCGCTGCCTTCCTCGACGACGATCATGCGATCCGCGGCGACGTCCTCGAAGACCTGGGTCGTGTCGCTCGTCGGCCACCAGATCTCCAGCCGCTGCACCACCTCCGCGCCGCCCAGGCCGATCTCCTGGCGCAGCGGGTTGCCGCCGAAGCTGCCGCCGGTGCCCACCCAGCGCCAGATCGACCGCGGCCGTCCGTCCTCGACGACCTCGAGGCGCAGGCGCGCGCCGAGCCCCGAGCGATTCGACGTCGTGCCCACCAGCCGCACCTTGAGCCAGTGCCCCGACGCTCCGGGATTTTCGTAGAGCACGTTGCCGAAGGCGTCGCCCGGGTACTGGCCGCCCAGCTGCTCGAGCACGTCCTGGTCCCCGTCGTCGTCCAGGTCGGCGAAGACCACCGCGTGGCCCTTCTGCAGGTGGCCGAACCCGCCGGCGGTGGTGACGTTCGCGAAGCCCGTGCCGCCGCGGTTGCGGTACATCAGGTTCGGCATCAACCCCTCGTAGTACGGAAAGCCCGTCCCCAGGTAGAAGTCCAGCCAGCCGTCGTTGTCCAGGTCGCCGAAGTTCGAGCCCATCGCGAAGGTCAGCAAGTTCAGCCCCTGCTTGCCCGCGACGTTGGTGAAGTGGCCCGCCCCGTCGCCGCGATAGAGCCGCGAGCGCTCCGCCGCGAAGGGCATCCCCAGGTAGCTGCGCACCACGTCGGCGAGATCCGGGGGCCGTTGCTCGCCGCCGTAGGAGGCCACGTACAGGTCCAGCGCACCGTCGTTGTCGAAGTCCCAGAACCAGCTCGGGAAGCTGCTGATCGGACGCGCGACGCCGGCCTCGACGGCGACGTCGGTGAAGGTGCCGTCTCCCGCGTTGTGGTAGAGGCGGTTGCGGTCCCCCATGTTGGAGACGAAGAGATCGGGCCAGCGGTCCCCGTCGTAGTCGCCCCACACGACGGCCTTGGCGAAGCCCAGGTTGCGCACGCCCACTTCCTCGGCGACGTCGACGAAGGTCCCGTCGCCCTGGTTCCGGAAGAGCTGACAGGGGTAGGGCCCGGCGCCGTACTCGTTGCCGACGTACAGGTCGAGGTCCCCGTCGTTGTCGTAGTCCGCCCAGGCCGCGGTCTGCGTCGGGTAGTGGCGCTCCCCCATGCCCGCGGCGAAGGTCACGTCGGTGAACCGCCCCGCCCCGTCGTTGCGCAGCAGGGAGTTCGGATGGCATCCCAGCTCCCGCCACCAGGCGCCCCGCAGCACGAGCACGTCCACGTCCCCGTCGTTGTCGTAGTCCGCCTGCACCATGTTCAGGCCGCCGACCAGACCGTCGAGTCCGGCGGCGGTCGTGCGCTCGTCGAAGGTGCCGTCGCCGGCGTTGTGCCAGAAGTGCATCGGCCCCTCGGGGTCCGACGTCGAGCTGATCACGTCGAGCCGCTCGTCGCCGTCGAAGTCCTCCACCACCGCGCCGCCGGCGAGATCGAAGCTCGCCAGGCCGACCCGCGGGGCCACGTCCTCGAATCGGGGGAACGCCTCGTCCGCGGCGAACAGCTCGGGATCCAGCCGGTACTTCGCCTCGACGCCGTCGGGGTAGGAGCCCAGGGTCATGTGACAGACGTTCAAGAGCCAGCGCGCCTTGAGGTACAGGCTCCCGGCGGGCGGCGCCTCGGCCAGCACGTCGAGCAGGCAGCCGACCGCCGCCTCCGATCCCGCCCGCACCAGGTGCACCCCGTTGCCCTCGATCGGGAAGATGCAGCTCTGCGACGCGCGCCGGAAACAGCAGTTCTGCGTCTCGCCCTGTCGCATGTGCGCCACCGCCAGGTCGAAGATCACGTCCAGGCGGGCCGTTCGGCTGACTCGCGCGCCCGGACGCTCGAACAGCTCGCGGGCCTCGCTCAGGTGCTCGATCGCGTCGCCCTCGCGACCCACCCGCAGCTCTTCCTGGCCCAGGTCCCGCAGCAGCTCGCCGCGGTGCTTGGCCCCGATCGGAGAGTCGGAGGCGAGCTCCCGGCGGATGCGGTCGAGGGGATCGAAGCCCATGTAGGGGTTCGCTCCCGAGGACTCCACGGCGGCCTCCCGCAGGGCGCGCTTCATCGGCGTCGCCTCCCGATCCTCGACCGGCGCCCCGGTCCCGGCGGGACTCCCCGTGCGCAGGACCGAGAGGAGCAAGGGCAGCGCCACCAGGAACGGGAAGGGCAGCGAGCCGGAGAACCAGGTCGCCGGGGGGCGGCCGCGGCCGGGCGCAGGCGCCTCCCCGGGACCGGCGGCCCGATCGCGGGACGGGGCCCGGGCGCGGGTCGACTCCGGCGGCGGCGATTCGGTCATCTTCGGGTCGAACGCGGGGCTGGGGTCGGGAAGAGAGGGTTTCCGCGGCACGGCAGAGGGATCGCGATCGCCGCGAGGCGAACGGAGCCCCGTGGGGGTAGAACGCGAGCCCGGCCGGCGGCCTCGACCCACCGTCGGTTCGCTTCGTCCAGTCCTGCCGGGACGAGAGCGTGCTGCAACGCGCGTAGTTACACCACCAGACGGAGCGCGTGACGCATCCGGCGGTTGCGATCCTGTAATAGTTGCGAGCGGCGCGACGAAGTTCGTCGGAACGCACGCCCGGGTCGCGCCAGCGCGCGCGCGCGCAGCGCCTACACGTGCACTCTCGGAAAAGCTTTCTCGTTCGAGGTGCGTCGAGTCGCGCGAACGAGAATCGCGTCGCCCCGCGTTCGCCGCCGTCGAACGAAACGCATACCCCGACAGAACCGTCGGCGAACGCCTTCACGCTCGCTTGCCGCCGGGTTCACGAACGCCGCGTCGTGGCGCGTCCGAATCCCGTTACCGTTGCAGAAGCGAAACGCGTCATCGCGGGGGTCGGCGAGACGAGGGTGTCCACCACTGCCGACCCCCCCCCGCTGGAGAGGGTGCCCTCGCCCCGGCGGGCGACCGGGGCCTCGCCGCAACCGCGCCACCCATATCAGGGTGCCACCACGAACTCCACCGCGTCGGACAGCGACGTGGTCTGGTTCGAGGTGTTCTGGGGATCGCGGTACCAGAGCTGCGCCTGCATCACCGCGCCCGGTCCCGGGTTGTGCGCGGGCCTGGCCTGGAAGCGCGCGTTGAGGTCCTGGACGAGGACGCCGTCGCACGCGCCGATCGTCCCCGTGCCCGAGAGCAGGCCGCCGCGCTTCACCGGCGGGACGACGCACTGGAAGCTGGTGCCGTTGCCCCACGGGTTCTGCTGGCGCCCGTTGGTGCCGTAGAAGTAGAGCCCGTCCTTCTGGCCCTGGACGCCGGTCGTCGACAGCACGAACCCCGAGGGCAGGGTCGCGCTGGGCGTGCCCACCCCGGAGATCGCCGCGGTGCATCCGGCGGCCGACGTCCCCGCCTGGCAGTAGGTCGGGTAGCAGCCCTGGTCCAGCTCGTAGACGTACAGCTCGATCCCGCTGCCGCGCCCGTTCGGCGGAGAGGTCTTGGTGGCGGCGACCGGCGTGACGAGCCCCAGGGGAGTCCCCGTGATCCCCGTGGGCACCGACGTCGAGAGCGACAGGCTCGTCGTCGTGCCGACCACCGGACGGAACACCGGTGCCGCGCTGTCGCTGAAACCGGCCGCGCGCACCGGGCCCGCGCTGGGTTTGGGACGCTCGAGGCCCAGCCCCTCCAGGCTCTGCGCGCCGCCCCAGGTCATCGACCACAGCACCTGCCCCGCCGGCGAGGCCGCGAGCAACAGTCCGTCTTGTCCACCGGATCCGAAGCTCGTCGTCTCACCGGCGAGGTACAGGTTGCCGGCCGCGTCCTGCGAGACGTAGCCCACTCCCTCGTCCCCCGTTCCCCCCCAGGCGATGGCCCACAGCAGGGTTCCCGACGCATCCCACTTCTGCACCAGCACGTCGAGTCCCCCTACGCCGCTCGAGGTCTCCCCGGCGACGTAGAAGTTGCCCGTCCCGTCCAGCGCCACCGCGTCACCCGCGTCGTCCCCCGGTCCCCCCCAGCGCCGCGCCCACACCAGGCCGAGGGCGACGGTGTCGTAGCGGGCGACGAGCACGTCGCTGCCGCCGCCGGCGTGGGACGTCCAGTTCCCGGCGGTGACGACGAACTCGGTGCCGGACGAGCCGTCGATCGTTCCGCTGTTGATCAGCTCGTCCGCAGCCGCGTCCCCGAAGATGCGCACGCCCGAGACCGCGCTCGGCGCGGTGGTACCGCTGGTGGCCGGGAAGCGCAGGAGCAGCGCGTCCTCGCCGGCTCCGACGAGCACCGAGGAGCACCCGCCGACGAAGACGTTGCCGGCCGCATCGGTGAAGACGGTGGTCGCCTCCTCGTCGGCGCCGGTGTTCCAGGTGAGGCCCCACTGCTCCGTGCCGCTGCCGTCGAGCTTGGCGAGGAACACGTCGGCGGAGGGGCCGAAGCTCGACGTGGGTCCGGCGATCAGCAGCGCCCCCGCGAGATCGAGCGTGAAGGCATCCGCGGACTCGTCGCCCGCGCCGCCCCAGGTGCGCGCCCAGCCGAAACTGCCGTCCGCCTCGTAGCGCAACAGCAGCGCATCGACGCTGCCGGCACCGAAGCTGTCCGTGCCCCCGGCGAGGTACAGCTCGTTCGACGAGCCGACCGCGAGGCCGCCGAGGAAGTCGTCCCCGGCTCCTCCGAAGGTCGTCGAACCGGTCGGACACAGCTGCGCCGACGCCAGGCCGCCGAGCGCGACCAGGGCCGCGGCCACCCGGCTCCCGCGAGCCGCTCGTTTCCACCTCGATGCGCGCATGGGGCCGTCCTTCCGTTCGCCTTCGCCCGCCTCGGTGGAGGCTCGGGAGAGGCTTGGGGACAACCGCAGACCGCGGTCGCGGCGTTCGCGGATTCCGGCGTTTTCCCCGCGCCGGGCCGCGAGCGTCCCGTGCGCCGTTGCGGGGCCGGCGTGAACGCCGGCGCGCGCTCAATCGGGCCAGTCGAGTCGCGCCGCGAGCAGGCGGTAGGTCGTGGTGGTCGCGGCGTGCAGGCGGATCGTCAGCACGTTGGCCCCCGGCCGCAGGTACTCGGCGGGAACCAGCAGCGGCGGGGCCGCCGGGTAGTCGGGATGGTGGACGGCCACCGGCGATTTCTCCACCACCGGCAGGTCGTTGACGCGCACGTCGAGGAACGCCTGACCGAGGAACGGATAGACCTCCCGGCGCGCGGCGAGGTGGTCGAGGGTCAGGATCGGCGGCTGCCCGGTGCGCTCGGCCGGCACGGTGAACTCCAGCCGCACCGCCGAGGTGCCGAACCGGCCGAAGCGCAGGTAGGGCAGGCCGAGCTCGTCGCGGCGGATCCCCGCGGCGCGCACGCTCGCGCCGGTGGCCGTGCCCGCGGCGAACGGCTGCGGCGCCTGGAAGTCCCAGCGTGCGCCCGCGGCCGGGGTCGCCCCGTCCCGCGCCGCCGGCGCGCCGCCGAACGCGAGGGCCACGGGCTGGAAGTCGCGCGGCCCGGAGCGGTTGCCCAGCAGCGTGTCCGCGTCGAGCCGCGCGTTGTCCGGGATCCCGGCGAGCTCGCCGAAGTCGAACCCGGCGTCGAAGTCGGCCCGGCAGTCCGCCCCGCCGCCGCGCTCGGCGTCGAGCGCTTCGCAGCGGCGCCGCAGCTCGGCGGTGAGCTCCGCGTCGCCGAGCCAGCCGGCCAGGTTGCCCCACTCACGCCGAGTGCGCCGCCCGGCCGCGCCGTCGGCGGGATCCGCGGCGGCCCAGCGCCGCACGCGGTCGGCGGCGCGCGGGTCGCCGAGCTCGGCCAGCAGGGCGGTCACCGCGCGACCGAGGTCCGACGACTCCGGCGCGGCGAACCACGCCGCGGAGAGGTCGGCGATCAGCGACGACGACCGCCCGCAGAGCCGTCGCTCCGCGCGGGCGAGCGCGGGCAGCAACAGCCGCGCGCCCTGCACGCCGGGGTCCAGCGGCAGGCCCTCCCACCACGACGCGCCGTGCCGCTCGATCGTCCGCCGGAGGCTGGGGCCGAACGCGGCCAGCGCGCCCTCGAGCGCCGGTACGTCGAGGTCGCCGGTGCTCGCGCCGCGCAGCAGGATCCAGGCCGCGGCGGATTGTCCGAGCCGCCGCCACTCGTCCGAGCGCTCGCCGCCCAGGGTCGCGCCGAGGATCGGCGTCAGGTCGGCGCCGGTCCCGCAGCCGCCCAGCGCGGAGAGCGCGTAGAGCCGGTCCATCTCCGGCAACCGCGGGTCCCGCCAGGCGTCGCGCAGCAGCGCGCGCAGCCCGGCGGTCGCCGCCGCGGCGCGCGGAGTCTCGACCGGGCGTTCGTAGCACAAGCGAGCCACCAGCCGCAGCACGTCGCCGCGCAACTCGTCGGCCCCGCCGGGACCGGCGATCGCGCGCCGCAGGGTCTGCTCGAGGAACCACAGCAGCTGGGGATCGCTCGCCAGGCCGTCGACGCGCAGGCGGGTCGCCGCGGCGAGCGTGGCGGCCGTCACCTCGTCGGCCGCCAGCGCCTCGACGACCGCGGGCAGCACGTCGCCCTCGGCCGCCGCGTCGAGCCGCGCGGCCAGCTCCCGCACCTCGGCGCCCACGAGCAGCCGGCGCAGCGGAGCGGGCACGCCGGCGACCGACCGCGAGAGCTGCAGCAGGTCGCCCTGCGCGTAGCCGAGCTCCGCGCGGTGGGCGGCGTCGATCCAGGCGCTCGACCGCGCGGCGCCGACGGCGAACAGACCGATCCACAGCGCCAGGAACGAGGCGCGGACGAAGCGCTCGGGGTGATCGGTGAACGCGCGACGGGCGCGCTCGGGCCACGACCGGCGCCGCGCGGAGACCTTGCGGCCGCCGAGCCACGCGGCGAGATCGGCGTGCAGCTCCGAGGCGTCGGCATACCGCCAGCGGGCGTCGGGATCGACGGCCCGCGCCAGCACCGCAACGAGGTCGGGATCGGCGTCGGGCAGCAGCGCGTCGAGCGGTTCGAGTCCCGCGGAGGCGGGGCCGCGGTCCTCCGGTAGGCGTCCCGTCAGCAGGTCGTGCACGGTCACTCCGAGCGCGAACACGTCCGAGCGCGCGGTCACCCGCCCGCCGAGGATCTGCTCCGGCGGCGCGTAGTGCATGGTGGCCGGCGTCCCCCGCGTCATCGTGTCGGCGCGCTCGCGGCGCGCGAGTCCGAAGTCGACGAGCACCGCCCGCCCCGTCCGCTCGTCGATCACCACGTTGGTCGGCTTGACGTCGCGGTGCACGAGCCCGTGGGCGTGCACGAGCTGCAGCGCGCTCGCCAAGTCCATCGCCCAGCCCATCACCCGCCGCCGCGCGGCGACGTCGGGACGGCCGCCGCCGGGCGCGAGGTCGGACTGGACGTCGCGTAGGGTGCGCCCCTCGACCAGGCTCATCGCCAGGAACAACAGGCCCTCCTGCTCGCCGAGGCCGTAGACCTCGGCCAGGTTCGGGTGGTGCAGGCCGGCGAGCAGCAGTCCCTCGCGCTGGAACCGGCGGCGGCCCTCCTCCGAGAGCAGGCGCGCCGGCGCCACCTTCAGCGCCACCTCGCGGCGGCCGAGCGAGAGCTGACAGGCGCGGAAGACCTGCCCCATGCCCCCGCTGCCCAGGAAGCCCTGGATCTCGAAGTCCCCGATGCGCCGTCCCACCTCGAGCAGCGGCGCGCCGGAGCGGTCCGCACTCTGCTGGCGGGTCGCGCGTGCGTAGCGGCGAGCCGTGCGCAGCACCCGATCGATCTGCTCGGTGTGCTCGGGAAAGCGCAGCACCAGCCCGGCCCGGTCCGGTTCGCGGCCCGCGCGCAGGCCCTCGAGGACCGCTTCCAGGATGGCGTCCTCCGTGGTCTCGCCCATCACCGTCCTCAGTCGTCGGCGAGCCGGCGGGACATCTCCCGCAGGATGCGCTTGCGCGCTCGGTGCAGCGTCCCGCGGACCGCCGAATCGCTGACCCCGAGCGTCGCGGCCACGCTCGGCGAATCGCGGCCCTCGACCTCGCACATCCACCAGACCTCCCATTCCCTGGCCGGCAGCACGGCTCGGCACAGTTCGAGGAGCTCGTGCTGCCGGGCGCTCGAGGTCGGGGTCGTGGCCTCGCCCGGGAGGCGCCGGTCGCCGGTCATCCGCGCCTCGGTGCCGTGCTCCTCCAGCGAGAACGCGCGCAGACCGGCGCCGCGCTTGGTGGCTCCGTGACGGCGGTACGCGTCGACGGCGACGTCCCCGAGCACCTTCGCCAGCGCGCCACCGAGCGATCCGCTGCCGCGGCTCTCGAAGTGCCGCAGCAAGCCCGAGCTGAGCGCACGTACGAAGACCTCGCCGACGAGGTCCTCGGGCGTCGTGTACCGGTGCAGCCCGCGCATCCACCGCGCCGAGCGCGCGCGGTCGATCAGCTCCGCGCGATGGCGCTCGAACAGCAGCCGTTCGGATTCGCGGTCCCCGGCGAGGTACTGGTCGAGGAGCTCGGCGGTCACCGTGGAAGCGGGCGTGTCGTCGCGCACGATGGCTCGATCCTAGCACGGCGGCCGCGGGGCGTAGCCGCCCGGCCCCAGCCCGCTCACCCGTCCTGCTGGTCGAGCACGTCGCGCACCCGGCGCGCGAGCTCGGCCTTCGAGAAGGGCTTGCTCAAGAGCTCGATCCCGGGATCCAGGCGGCCGTGGTGGATGATCGCGTTCTCGGTGTAGCCCGACATGTACAGCACCAGCAGGCCCTCCCGGCTGCGGTGCGCTCGCCGCGCCAGCTCGACCCCGTTCATGCCGCCCGGCAGGACCACGTCGGTGAGCATCAGGTCGACCGGCGTGTCGCCGCTCAACAGCTCGAGCGCGGCAAGCGCGTGAGGAGTCTGGTGCGCGCGGTAGCCCAGCCCCTGCAGCGCGGCGACGACGTAGGCGCGAACGGCCGGATCGTCCTCGACGACCAAAATGGACTCGCCGCGGCCGCGGGGGAACGCGCGCTCGGACTCCGGCTCCGCCCAATCGCGCGTCGCCTTCGTCGCGCGCGGCAGGTACAGCTTGGCGACGGTCCCGTGTCCCAGCTCGCTGTAGAGCTTGATGTGCCCCCGCGACTGCTTGACGAATCCGTAGACCATCGACAGACCAAGACCGCTGCCCTTGCCCACGTCCTTGGTGGTGAAGAAGGGATCGAAGGCCTGGCCGAGCACTTCCGCGGTCATGCCGACGCCGTCGTCGGACACGGCGAGCATCGCGAACTGACCGGGCATCACTTCTCCGTGGCAGTCGCAGTACTCGTCGTCGAGTCGCTTGTTGCTCGCCTCGATGGTCAGCCGGCCTCCGGCGGGCATGGCGTCGCGCGCGTTGATCGCCAGGTTCAGGATCGCGCTCTCCAACTGCACCGGGTCCGCCTCGCACGGCCACAACCCGGCGCCGGCGACGACCTCGATCTGCACCGCCTCGCCGAGCGTGCGCACCAGCATGGCCTCCATGCCCTGGATCAGCTCGCCGAGGTCGATCGCCCGCGGGACCAGGGCCTGCTTGCGCGAGAAGGCGAGCAGGCGTTGGGTGAGCGTGGCCCCGCGCTGGATCGAGGTCAGCACCTCCCCCAGCAGTTCGTGGGCCGGGTCTTTGGCCTGCAGGCCGTCGAGCGCGAGCTCGGTGTTGCCGAGGATCGCCGTCAAGATGTTGTTGAAGTCGTGGGCCACGCCGCCGGTCAGTTGGCCGATCGCCTCCATCTTCTGCGACTGCCGCAGCTGGGCCTCCAGCTCGCGGCGCTGGACCTCGCCGGCATGGCGTTGCGAGATGTCGGTGACGCTGCCGCGCACGAGTTGCCGGTTGGGATCGGGCAGGCGCACCAGGCGCACCTCGCAGGGGATCTGCTCGCCCCGCGAGTTGACGTGGGTCCACTCGAAGGCCGGCACTTCGCCGGCCAGGGCCCGTCCGACCTCGCGCTCGATCACCGCGATGGACCGTTCGCCGTTCGGTTGGAACTCGGGGCTCGTCTCCATCGGTCCGATGCACAGCAGTTCGGCGTGCGACAAACCGTACAGGCGCTCGGCGTTGCGGTTGGTGTCGACGAAACGCATGGTCTCCGCGTCGCAGATGACGATCGCTTCGGGGGCGTGCTCGACGAGGGTGCGGAAGCGATCCTCGCTGCGCCGCAGCCGGTCCTGGGCGAGCAGGGTCCGCAGGGCGTCGGCGATGCGGGCGCTGATCGCCTCGAACAGGGCCGCGTCGTCGGTGTAGTCGTGCGCCGCGGCGCAGTGGTGAATGCCCATGCACCAGGGCGTCCCGTCGTCCGGGCGGATCGCGATCACCATCTGCGAGCGGATGTGGAAGCGCTCGATCAGCCAGTCGTCGGGATCCACCGTTCCGCTCTCCACGTCGAAGCGGTGGGCACCCGGTCGCTCGAGCGCGGTGGCGAAGACCATCCTGGCGAATTCGTCCATCGGCACCGCCTCGCCGGTCACGCCGGCGCCGGGCCACTGCGGTCGCGTGCGCTCCATCGGCACGGTGAAGGTCTCCGCCGCGGGATCGCAGGGGTAGAGCAGCCACGCCCGGTCGCAGTCGAAGATCTCGAGCATCGCGTCGAGCACGCCCGAGAGCATCTCCTCGACATCGTTCGAGCCGAGGATGATCGCGTGAATGCGATCCAGGGTGGCCAGCAGGCGCCGCTCGCTGGCATCGGCCCGGGTGCGCCGAATGGCGATCACGGTCAACGCCCCGTCCGGCCCCGTGGCGGCGAGGCTCAGCCCGTATTCGGCGAGCTCGCGGCCCAGCGTCAGCGTGCAATCGATCCGCCGGCGGCCGCGCCGCTCCCGCGTCTCGACCAGCGCTTCGCGGTAGCGGTGGCGTTCGCGCTCGACCATCCGATCCTCGAGCAACGTCCCCAGCAACTCGTCGGGGTCGACGCCCTCCGGCACGCAGCGGACCGCGCAGATCCGGAACTCGGAATCGAGCGAGCAGGCAAGGTCGAGGGCGTCGAGGAATCGATCGCCGGAGCTCATGTCGGCCATGGTAATTGACCGGGCCCGGTAGTCCACGGGGGCGGCCCGACCCGCGGGACCCGGCGAAAGGGAGCGCGCGGCGGCCGTGGGGACCCGCGGGCCGCGCGGCGGCCGGGGGGTACCTCTCCGTCGAACGACTAGCGGCGCCGGGGGCGACGCTTGCGGCCGCGCTGCGGGCCTTCGTTCGCCAGCGTCCGCCGCGCCTGTTCGAGCGCGGCGAGGATCTCGTCGCCGAAGCGCTCGACCTGCCAGGCCTGCATCCCTTCGACGCCGGCCAAGGCCGCGCCGTCCCGCGGCTGTTCCTGGGCGATGCGCGCCATCGCGTGGCGGTTGAGCACCAGCGAAGCGTCGAGGTCGTCGCGCTTCGCGCGTCGCTTGCGCCAGTTCTTCAGCGCCTCGTGGACCTCGAACTCCTCTTCGCCGAAGCTCACCGCGCCGTTCTTCTTCGGCGCCTTGGGCAACCGCTCGAGGGGGCCCAGCTCCGCCGCTCGTTCGAGGGCCGCGAGCACCTCGTCGCCGAAGCGGCGCGCCTGTCGCGAGGAGAATCCGGGCAGTCGGTTCAGGGCCTCGAGGGAGCGCGGCCGCGACCGCGCGAGGCCGAGCAGCGCCTCGTTGTTCATCACCTTGAACGGCGGGACGTCGCCGCGCTCGGCGAGGCGGTCGCGCAGGATGAAGAGCTCGCGCAAGGCCTGCCAACCCTTCCCGTCCAGGGAGCGCACGCCCTTGATGCGCACGAAGTCGTCGGGGTTGAACTCGATCGGCGGCGGGTCGAGGGATTCCAGCCGCCGGCACTCGCCGTCCACGATCATCATCCGGTCGCGGGACTCGAGCTCGGTCTTCTGCTCGTGCATCAACGAGACCAGGAACCGCGTGTCGAGGCGCGCGTAGCGGATCTGGCGTTCGGACAGCGGCCGGGCGCTCCAGTTCGAGCGCTGCATCGACTTGTCCATGTCCAGGCCGAAGCGCTCG
>Ga0102952_1000622_pt1 | contig 12999 bp, 8 predicted proteins | sample SalPon2A_C_D1_MG_FD_78506 | JGI IMG/M metagenome (GOLD analysis project Ga0102952, IMG submission 78506) | Soil microbial communities from South San Francisco under conditions of wetland restoration - Salt Pond MetaG R2A_C_D1_MG | ecosystem: Environmental > Terrestrial > Soil > Wetlands | place... | reverse complement strand
GCCCTGGTGTCGGAGCCGGTCAAGCCGATCATCGACACGGTGGTCATGTCGGGCGCGATCCACGCCTACGTCAGCCAGTCGGACAAGGGCGAGCTGGTGATCGGCGCCGGCGTCGACCACTACGTCGGCTACGGCCAGCGCGGCAGCCTGCAGATCACCGAGGAGACGCTGGGCGCGATCTGCGAGCTCTATCCGCTGTTCCGCCGCATGCGGATGATGCGCATGTGGGGCGGCATCGTCGACACCTGCCCCGACGCCAGCCCGATCATCGGCAAGACGCCGGTCGAGAACCTGTTCATCAACTGCGGCTGGGGCACCGGCGGCTTCAAGTCGACGCCTGGCTCCGGCTGGGTCTTCGCCCATACCATCGCCAAGGGCGAGCCGCACCCGATCAATGCGCCCTTCTCGCTCGACCGCTACCGCAACGGCTACCTGGTCGACGAGCACGGCGCCGCCGCCGTCGCGCACTGAACCGCCCGAGAGCCGAAGGACACCGCCGGATGCTGCTCATTCCCTGCCCCTTCTGCGGCCCGCGCGCCGAGACCGAGTTCTCCTACGGCAACGAGGCGCACATCGCCCGGCCCAAGGAGCCGGAGTCGATCAGCGACGAAGAGTGGGCCGAGTACGTCTTTATGCGCAGCAACACCCAGGGCGTGTTCCTCGAGCGCTGGGTGCACTCGCACGGCTGCCGCCGCTGGTTCAACGTGGCGCGCAACACCGTGACCTACGAGATTCTCGCGGTCTATCCGATGGGCGACGCCCCGCCGCGGATCGACAGCGAACCCGTCGTCTGAGCCGGAGCTGTACCGCCGAAATGGCCAAACACCTGCGACTTCCCGAGGGCGGCCTGATCGATCGGGGCCGGCCCCTGCGCTTCCGCTTCGACGGGCGCGAGTACCAGGGCTTCGCCGGCGACACCCTGGCCTCGGCGCTGCTCGCCAACGACCAGCATCTGGTGGCCCGCAGCTTCAAGTATCGCCGCCCGCGCGGCATCGTCGCGGCCGGCGCGGAAGAGCCCAACGCCCTGGTGCAGCTCGGCAAGGGCGCGCGCAGCGATCCCAACATGCGCGCCACGCAGGTCGAACTGGTCGACGGGCTGACGGCGGAATCGCAGAACCGCTGGCCCAGCCTCTCTTTCGACGTCGGCGCGGTGAACAGTCCCCTGTTGCGCCTGTTGCCCTCCGGGTTCTACTACAAGACCTTCATGTGGCCCGCCTCGGCCTGGATGAAGTACGAGTACGTCATCCGCCGCATCGCCGGCCTCGGCCGGGCGCCCGAGGGCCGCGACCCCGACCATTACGACAAGACCTTCGCGCACTGCGACGTGCTGGTGGTGGGCGGCGGCCCGGCCGGCCTGGCGGCGGCGCTGGCGGCCTCCGAGACGGGTGCGCGCGTCGTCCTGGCCGAGCAGGACTTCGCCCTGGGCGGCGCGCTTCTCGCCCTGGCCGGCGAGGAGATCGACGGCAAACCTGCGCTCGACTGGGTCGCCGAGGCGCGCAGCACGCTCGAATCGCGACCCGAGGTCACGCTGCTTATGCGCACCGTGGCCTACGCCTACTTCGACCACAACTGCATCGGCCTGGTCGAGAACGTGACCGACCACCTGGCCGACCCGCCGGCCCATCTGCCGCGCCACCGTCTGTGGAAGTTGCGCGCGAAGCAGGTGGTGTTGGCGACCGGCGCGATCGAGCGCCCGCTCGTGTTCCGGGACAACGACCGCCCCGGCATCATGTCGGCGAGCGCGTGCCAGGCCTACGTCAACCGCTTCGCGGTCAAGCCGGGTGCGACGGCCGTCGTCTTCACCAACAACGACAGCGCCTACCGGGCCGCGCTCGACCTGGCCGCGGCCGGCGTCAAGATCGCCAGCGTCGTCGACCTGCGCGAGCATCCCGATGGGCCGGCGACGGAGCGCGCCGAGGCCGCCGGCCTGCGCGTCCTCTCCGGCCATGCCGTGATCGGCACGCGCGGCGGCACCCGTGTCGAGCAAGTCCGCGTCGCCCGAATGAGCGCGGCGGGCAACGCCGTGACCGGGCCGGCCGAGATGATCGACTGCGACCTGGTCGCGGTGTCCGGCGGCTGGAGCCCGACGGTCCACCTGTTCAGCCAGTCGCGGGGCAAGGTCGTGTTCGACGACGACCTCGGCTGCTTCGTGCCCGGCGCGTCGATGCAGCCCGAGCGGTCCGCCGGCGCCTGCAACGGCGCCTTCGGCCTCGCCTCCTGCCTGCGGCAGGGCTTCGAGGCGGGCGCCGCCGCGGCCAAGGCGGCCGGGGCCTCGACGGCGGTCGCGCCGCCGACGCCGCGCGCCAGCGACGAGGGCTTCCTGCCGGCGCGCTGGACCTGGCTGGTGCCCTCGGATCAGCCGGTCGGGCGCGGCGGCAAGCACTTCGTCGACCAGCAGAACGACGTGACCGCGGCCGACCTGAAGCTGGCCCTGCGCGAGGGCTATCGCTCGATCGAGCACCTCAAGCGCTACACCACGACGGGCATGGGCACCGACCAGGGCAAGACCAGCAACGTCAACGCCATCGGCATCGTCGCCGAGAGCCTGGGCAAGCCCATCCCCGAGGTCGGCGTGACCACCTTCCGCCCGGCCTACACCTCGGTCGCCTTCGGCGTCTTCGGCGGGCGGGACGTGGACGACCTGCTCGACCCGGTACGCAAGACGCCGATGCACGCCTGGCACGAGCGCAACGGCGCCAAGTTCGAGGACGTCGGGCAGTGGCGCCGCGCCTGGTACTATCCGCGTCCCGGCGAGTCGATGCACGACGCGGTCAACCGCGAGGTCAAGGCGGTGCGCGACTCGCTCGGCGTGCTCGACGCCACCACGCTGGGCAAGATCGACATCCAGGGGCCGGACGCCTCCGAGTTCCTCAACCGCGTGTACACCAACGCCTGGTCGAAGCTCGGCGTCGGCAAGTGCCGCTACGGCCTGATGCTGGGCGAGGACGGCATGGTGCGCGACGACGGCGTGACCTCGCGCCTCGGCGTCAACCACTTCCTGATGACCACGACCACCGGCAATGCCGCCGCCGTGCTGGGGCACCTCGAGGAGTACCTGCAGACCGAGTGGCCCGAGCTCGCGGTGCGCTGCACCTCGGTCACCGAACAGTTCGCCACGGCCTCGGTCGCCGGGCCGAACGCGCGCCGCATCATGGAGGAGCTGAGCGACGACATCGCCTTCGACAGCGAGAGCTTCCCGCACATGAGCCTGAAGGAAGGCCACGTCGCCGGCATCCGCGCGCGCGTCTACCGCATCTCCTTCACCGGCGAGCTGAGCTTCGAGATCAACGTCCCGGCGAGCTACGGCATGGCGCTGTGGCAGGCGGTGATGACGGCCGGCGAGAAGTATTCGATCACGCCCTACGGCACCGAGACCATGCACGTCCTGCGCGCGGAGAAGGGCTTCATCATCGTCGGCCAGGAGACCGACGGCTCGGCCACGCCGCTCGACCTCGGCATGGACTGGATCGTCTCGAAAAAGAAGGACTTCATCGGCAAGCGCTCCCTGTCGCGGCCCGACATGGCCAAGCCCGACCGCAAGCAGCTGGTCGGCCTGCTGACCGAGGCCCCCAATGAGGTGCTGCCGGAGGGCGCGCAGCTCGTCGAGCGCGTGCTGTCGAAGCCGCCGATGCCGATGATCGGCCACGTCACATCGAGCTACATGAGCCCGAACCTGGGGCGCTCCATCGCGCTGGCGATGGTCAAGGGCGGCCGGGCCCGCATGGGCCAGACGGTGCAGGCGCCGCTCGGCGGCGGCAAGACCGTGGCCTGCAAGATCGTCGGCCCGGTGTTCATCGATCCGGAAGGGGAGCGCCTCAAGTGACCGACGGTTTCCTGCGGCAGAGCCCGCTCGACCCTCTCGGCCTCGAGTCCCGCAACCGCGCCGACCGCGGCGAGGCCGGCGTCGGCCTGGCGGAGCTGCCGTACCGCGCCATCGTCAACCTGCGCGGCGACGCCGGCGACGGCGCCTTCACCGCCGCCTTCGAATCGGTCTTCGGCTTCGCCCTGCCCGAAGTGCCCAACACCGTCGCGGGCGAAGGCGACGTGGCCACCTTCTGGCTCGGCCCCGACGAGTGGTGGGTGACGGTGCCGGGGCCGGACCCCCTGGCCGGCCCGGAGCTGGCCGAGCGCCTGCGCAAGGCCTTCGGCGAGCTCTTCGTCGCCGTCACCGACGTGAGCGAAAGCCGCACCTGCCTGCGCGTCTCCGGGCCGAAGGCCGCGACCGTGCTGCAGAAGGGCTGCCCGCTCGACTTCCACCCGGGCGTCTTCGCGCCGGGCACCTGCGCCCAGAGCCACATGGCCAAGGCGACCGTCGTGTTCCACCGCCTCGCGGACGCCGGCGACGAGGACTCGGTCTTCGAGCTCTACGTGCTGCGCAGCTTCGCCGAATACCTCTGGACCTGGATCGAGGACGCCGCCCGCGAGTTCGGCGTCGCGGTCATCGAGGGCTGAGGCCGAGCGTTCGACTCGGCGAACGAGTCGCCTTTCCGAGCCCCCGTCCCGTGCTATTCTCGGTCCCGCCGATAGGACGACGCGGAGGCCGGTGACATGCGCGCGGCGGTGATGGAGGGGGTGCGCCAGCCCCTGACGGTGCGGGAGCTGCCCGATCCCGAATGCGCGCCGCACGGCGTCGTGGTGCGGGTCGAGGCCAACGGCATCTGCCGCTCCGACTGGCACGGCTGGGTCGGCGACTGGGGCTGGCTCGGCCTGACCTTCGAGTTCCCGCACGTGCTGGGTCACGAGTTCTGCGGCGTCGTCGAGGCGGTCGGCCGCGAGGTGACGCGCTTCGCGCCGGGCGACCGCGTCATCGTCCCCTTCAGCCAGGGCGAAGGGCGCTGTGAGATGTGCCGCACCGGTCACTCCAACGTCTGCCGGCACGGCATGGCGCCCGGCTTCAGCTACTGGGGCGGCTTCGGGCGGCTGAGCGCGGTGCCGCACGCCGACGTCAACCTGGTGGCGATGCCCGACGAGATGAGCTTCGTCGACGGCGCCGGGCTCGGCTGCCGCTACATGACCTCGTTCCACGGCCTCGCCGCGCAGGCGCAGGTGCGGCCCGGCGAGTGGGTCGCGGTGCACGGCTGCGGCGGCATCGGCCTCTCCGCGGTGCAGATCGCCACCGCGCTGGGCGGCAACGTGATCGGCATCGACATCGACCCGGCCAAGCTCGACTTCGCGCGCCGCCTCGGCGCCGTCGAGACCGTCCACGCCGGCAACGCCGACCCGGCCAAGGCGGTCAAGGAGATCACCAAGGGCGGCGCCCACCTCTCGGTCGATGCGCTCGGCATCGCCGCGACCTGCCGCAACTCGGTGCGCTCGCTCAGGCCGCGCGGCCGGCACCTGCAGATCGGCATGACGAGCGCGGCCGAGCAGGGCGACATCGCCCTGCCGATCGACCTGATCGTCGAGCGCGAGCTGGTCGTCGTCGGGAGCCAGGGCATGCCCGCCGTCGAGTACGGCGCCATGCTGGCGATGATCGCGCGCGGCAAGCTGAAGCCCGGTGATCTGGTGACGCGCACCGTCCCGCTCGAGGAGGCCGGTGCGGTGCTCGCGTCGATGGACGACTTCGCGACCCTCGGCATCACGGTGATCGACCGCTATTAGGCCGGTTCGCCCGCGTTGGGACGATTTGAACCGGCCCGCTCCCGCGCCTACATAGGTAAGGACTCACCGAACAGGATATCGGAGGCGCCCATGCCTGAGGCAAGAAAAGCGCGCGCCGTCGGGTTCAATCATGTCGCGCTCGAGGTCGGCGATATCGACGAGGCGCTGGCCTTCTACGGCCGGCTGTTCGATTTCGAGTTGCGCGGCAAGAGTGGCACCGCGGCCTTCATCGATCTCGGCGATCAGTTCCTGGCGCTCCAGAAGGGCCGCAGGCAGCCACCGGACGACGCGCGCCATTTCGGCCTGGTGGTCGACGACAAGGACGCCGTGCGCCGGGCCCTGGCCGAGGCCGGGATCGAACCCTTGCCGGGCGGCGGCCTCGACTTCCTCGATCCCTGGGGCAACCGGATCCAGATCGTCGCCTACGAGAGCATCCAGTTCACCAAGGCGCCCAACGTGCTGCGCGGCATGGGGCTCGACCGCCTGTCCAAGAGCGACAATGCCGTCAGGGAGCTGACCGACAAGGGCATGGCGCCGGACTGAGGCCGGCTCCCCAATCGAAAGGCCGGCTCCTCTCGGAACCGGCCTCCCCTGCGAGCGCCCGCCCGATCTCGCTCAGGAGAACGCGTCGGGCATCGAGTCCTTCTTGCGGCGGATGAAATCCTGCAGCGCCTCGTCGACGCCGGGATCGATGGCCGGCGCCTCGTAGTCGGCCAGCATCCTCTTCCACAGCTTGTTGGCGCGCTGCGCGGCGTCCAGGCCGCCCTCGACCTCCCACTGCTCGAAGCTGTTGTTGTCGGCGATGGTCGAGCGGTAGAAGGCGGTCTGGAAGTTCGCCTGGGTGTGGGCGCAGCCAAGGAAATGCTTGCCCGGGCCGACCTCGCGGATCGCGTCGAGCGCCTGGGCGTCCTCGGAAAGGTCGTAGCCGCGCGTGAGGACCTGCATCATGCCGAGCTGGTCGGCGTCCATGACGAACTTCTCGTAGGACGACACCAGACCGCCCTCGAGCCAGCCGGCCGAGTGCAGCACGAAGTTGACCCCGGCGACGACTGTAGGAAAGAGCGTCTGCGCGCTCTCGTAGGCCGCCTGGGCGTCGGGCAGCTTGGAGCCGCACAGCGAGCCGCCGGAGCGGAACGGCACGCCGAGACGGCGCGCGAGCTCGGCCGCCGCGATCAGCACCAGGTTGGGCTCCGGGCTGCCGAAGGTCGGCGCGCCAGACTGCATGGAGAGCGCGCTGGAGAACAGCCCCATGACGACCGGCGCGCCCGGCTGCACGAGCTGCGCGAAGGCCAGGCCGGCCAGCGCCTCGGCCAGCGCCTGCGCCAGGGTGCCGGCGACCGAGACCGGCGCCATGGCGCCCTGCATGATAAAGGGGGTGACGATCACGCCCTGGCCGTGGCGCACGTAGACCTTGAGTGCGCCGAGCATGGTGTCGTCGAAAGTCATCGGCGAGTTGGCGTTGATCAGGCTGACCAGCACCGTGTTGTTGGCGACGAAATCCTCGCCCATGGCGATCTTCATCAGGTCGACGGTGTCCTGCGCGCGCTCCGGTGCGGTGACCGAGCCCATCAGCGGCTTGTCGGAATAACGCAGGTGGCTGTAAACCATGTCGAGATGGCGCTTGTTCACCGGCACGTCGGTCGGCTCGCAGACCGTGCCGCCCGAGTGGTGAATCGACGGCGCCATGTAGGCCAGCTTCACGAAGTTCTGGAAATCCTCCAGCATGGCATAGCGCCGGCCCTTGTCGAGATCGCGCACGAAGGGCGGGCCGTAGACCGGCGCGAAGACCGTGTTGTCGCCGCCGATCTGCACGCTGCGCTCCGGATTGCGCGCATGTTGGGTGAACTCGCGCGGCGCAGTCTTCTGGATGATCTGCCGGCACATACCGCGCGGGAAGCGCACCCGCTCGCCCTGCACGTCGGCGCCGGCATCGGCCCAGATCTGCAGCGCCTCCGCGTCGCCGCGGAACTCGATACCGATCTCCTCGAGGATGGTGTCGGCGTTGCCTTCGACGAGGGCGAGGCCCTCCTCGTTCAACGTGCGATAGGCCGGGATCGCGCGAGTGATGAAGCGCTGCTGCTGGACCGGTCCGCCGCCGCGCCGGGCCGCCCGCCGGGCGTCGGCGCCGCCGCGGGCGCGCCGGCCGCGCCCGGCGCCCGGCGCGTCGGCCGGGGCCTCGTCGGAAGGTGTCTCGGGCGCTGTCTCGGGCGCATCCGTCATCGCTTTGGTCCTCCGCGGGAAACCGAACGCTCAGAATAACAGCTTTCGCCCGCCGGCGTCTCTGTCGTCCGAACGACGGAGAACCCTGGAAAAGCGGCGCGCCGCCGGGCCGGGACGACGGCCCGAGCCGTGACCGGAGACCTGGCTGGAGCCATGTCGGAATCCCGCGGGGCCGTGTCGCTATCTGTTTGGAATGGCGATACCCGATCCGCCAAGGTTCGCCATTCCCACAAGGCTGGCGGGGACTTGTCGGGCCGAGGTGTCCCGCCGCGCCCGGTCCGCCGGGGTGTGCGAAGGCGGCGGTGGGACGGCGAAATGACGGTGCGACCGCGCTGCGGACCGCCGGACAATCGAACGCGAGGGAGACTCCTCATGAAGACTCATGCGCGCGGTCGCGATCGGCTCCGGCCGGCCGCCGCTGCTCAGCCCCTTGGCGCATTGCGCCGGAACCGTGAGAAAGGCATGGCCGGTCACGCTGGCGGTCTGAGTGGTTCCTCGCGCAGCGATCGCCGGCAGCGGCGATGTTCGCTAAGAGACGTTTCCGGACATGCCCCAGGGGTGCCTTCGACGTCCGGAGTTGGGAGTGAAGCGGACATGCGGCGACAGCCGGCAGGATGTCTGGAATGAGCCAAAACAGACTCGATGTGCAGGAAATGAAGGACGGTCCGGACTCTCGATTCGATGTCGCGCCGGCACCGCCCCGTGTGTTTGCATTTAGGTACCAGATCATCCCTAATGGAAGGGCATAAACTCAAGGGACCCCGGTCGTCGGCCCAGTTTCGGGAGGATACGAATGGCAAAGTTTCCGGAAAAAGCGAACGTCGTCATCATTGGCCTGGGTGGGATCGTGGGCGCCTCCGTGGCTCACCACCTGATCGAGCGGGGCTGGGACGACATCGTAGGAATCGACAAATCGGCGATCCCCACGGACATTGGTTCGACCTCCCATGCATCCGATTTCTGTTACGCGACCAGCCATGACTTCCTGTCGTGCTGGACGACGCTTTACTCCATCGACTTCTTCGAAAGGATGGGGCACTACGCGAAGGTCGGAGGGCTTGAAATCGCCCGGGTCGGCGATGACGCCCGCATGGACGAGATCAAGCGCAAGGTCGCTTCCGGAAAGGCCTTCGGGACCGGCGTTCGGCTCGTGACCCCTGCCGAGATCAAGGAAAAGTTTCCGCTGGTCGAGGAAGACCTGGTGCAGGGAGGCATGTGGGATCCCGATGCCGGACTTGTCGTGCCGCGCTCCCAGGTCGTTTCCGGCATATTGATTGAGAACGCGGAGAAGACCGGTAAGCTGAAAGCTTTCGCCAACACGCCCGCGACCAGCCTGATCATCGAAAAGGGGCGCATCAAGGGTGTCGAAACCCCGCGCGGCAAGATCTTGGCCGACTACGTCATCGTCTGCGCCGGGCTTTGGGGACGTCTCGTCGCCGGTATGGCCGGTGAGGACCTGCCCATCATGCCGGTCGATCATCCGCTTCTGTGGTTCGGGCCTTACGAGGAATTTGCGGGAACCGGCAAGGACATCGGTTGGCCGCTCTTCCGCGATCAGGGCAACTCCGCCTACATGCGTGACACGGGCGACCCCAAGACCACCGAGGGCGGCATGATCGAATGGGGCTACTACGAGGAATCGGAGCCGCGCCTGTGCCACCCGCGGGACATTCTGGAGAAGACCGAGGCGCGACTCTCCCCCTCGCAGCGTGACCTGGATATCGAGCAGGTGATGGAGCCGCTGGAGCGCGCGATGGAATTGACCCCGATCCTCGCGCAACTGGGGTACGACGAGAAGCGCTCCTTCAACGGCCTTCTCCAGGTGACGACGGACGGCGGACCTTCGGTCGGCGAAAGCCAGAAGGTCCGTGGGCTCTGGTATGCCGTTGCGATCTGGATCAAGGACGGCCCCGGCATGGCCAAACTGCTGGTCGACTGGATGACGGACGGGCGCACGGAGATCGACCATCACGCGATCGACTATGCGCGCTTCTATCCCTTCCAGACCAAGGACGGTTTCATCGAAGCCCGCTGCACCGAAACCGCGATGAAAATCTACAATCCGGCCGTCCATCCGCGAGAGCCCTTTGCGGGCGGCAGAGACGTGCGCCGGAGTCCGTTCTACGCGCGCGAGAAAGAGCTCGGCGGCTATTTCATGGAACTCGGCGGGTGGGAACGCGCCCACGGATATGCCAGCAACGAACATCTGCTGGACAAGTATGCCAATCAGGTGCCGGTCCGCGAAAGCGAATGGGACAATCGCCATTTTTGGCGCGTTTCGAACGCCGAGCACCTCGAAATGAGCGCCAACGTCGGCATGGTCAATCTGTCCCACTTTGCCATGTACGACGTGACCGGTCCGGACCACGTAAAGTTCATGGAATACCTTTGCGTCGCCAAGGTTGGCGGAGACAACCAAGTCGGCAAGGGCATCTATACCCACTTCCTCGACGAGAAAGGCATGGTCAGGGCCGATTTCACCGTCTTCCGCATGAAAGACCGCTTTCGCTTCGTCGACGGGGCGGATGCCGGAAACCGCGATTTCGTCTACATGAAGCGCATGGCGCAGGATTTGGGCTATGACGTCGCGATCACCGACGTGTCGACCGACTTCACCACCATTGGCCTTTGGGGGCCGAACGCCAGGGCCACGCTCGGAAAATTGGTGGAAGACCCGGACGGCCTCGCCCACGAGAATTTCCCCTTCGCGTCGATCAGGCAGATCAGCATCGCGGGCAAGAACGTCACGGCCTTCCGCATTTCCTATGTCGGCGAGCAGGGCTGGGAACTGCACATGAAATACGAAGAGGGCCTCGCCGTTTGGGATGCGCTGCGCGCGCAGGACGTCATGCCCTTCGGTGTGGAGACCTATGCCAACTCCCGCCGGATGGAAAAGAGCCTGCGCCTGCAGAACGCGGACCTCTTGACCGAGTACAATCTTCTGGAGGCCGACCTTGCGCGCCCCAAGGTCAAGGACGCCGACTTTATCGGCAAGGCGGCCTACCTCGCGCAGCGCGCCCGCGACCATCAGCCGGCCACGCTTTGCACCCTGGTGATGACCGACAACGGGGATTCGAAAGGTGTGGCCCGTTATCCCGTGGGGACTCTGCCGATCATGGACCTTGAAACGGGCAAGACCCTGGTCGATTCCGAGGGCCGCCGTTCCTTCACCACCTCCATCGCCTATGGCCCGACGATCGGCAAGAACATCGCTCTCGGCTACCTGCCGCACGAGCACGCGGTCAAGGGCAAGAGGTTTCAGGTGGAGTACTTCGGCGATACCTACCCGGTCGAGGTGGCTGGCGTTGGTTACGAGCCGCTCTATGATCCGGAGAATCTGAAACCGCGGACATGAGACGGCGACCTCGACCGCGTAGCGGCGGCGTCGACGGGGTGCTCCCGGAATCACAAGAGGGGATCGTTTCCGAACGTGCTTCCGCAGCCTCATGAACCTTCGGCCGAGCTCGGCACCGAGCTCGAAATCAACGCGCCGGGCGAGGACTTGCCCGCGGTCATCGTGCCCGAAACACCCTTCGACCCGGGCAATGAAGGCCTCTGCGCCTGACGCACCGAGTGGCAGGTCGAAAACATTGAGAAAGGGCCGTGCCGTCCGCACGGCCTATCTCCTTCCCGCCGCTCAATCCAGCGCCAGCACCAGCGCCTTGAGGTAGGCCGATTCCGGCAGGTGGGGATGCGTCGGGTGGTCGGCCGCCGCGCCCGCGGCGCGCAGGATGCGTCCGCCGCGGCCGGCGTCGGCGAGACCGCGCGCGACCTCGGCCTGAAACGCCTCCGGCGTCACGTGATGGCTGCAGGAGGCGAGGAACAGCAGCCCTTCCCGGGCCGTCACCCGCGCCGCGAGGCGCGCCAGCTTGCGATAGCCGCGCAACGCGGGCCCGAGCTCCTTCCTGCTCTTGGCGAAGGCCGGCGGGTCGGCGATCACCACTTCGAAGCGCGCGCCGGCCGCGCCGAGGCGATCAAGCTCGCCGAAGACCTCCGCCTGACGGAATTCGCAGCGGGTCGCCACGCCGTTACTGGCGGCGGCGCGTTCCGCCAGCGCGAGCGCCGGCGCGGAGCGGTCGAGCCCGACTACGGAGGTGGCGCCAGCGGCTGCGCAGGCGACCGCGAAGCCGCCGGAGTAGCAGTAGGCGTCGAGCACGCGCGCACCACCCGCCAGGCGTGCCACGAAGGCGCGGTTGTCGCGCTGGTCGTAGAACCAGCCGGTTTTTTGTCCGGCCAAGGGATCGGCGAAATAGGTCAGCCCGCTTTCCTCGATAGCGAGCGGACCGTCGAGCGCGCCGTGGAGAATTTCGTGGCGCGGCGGCAGCCCCTCCAATTGGCGACCCACACCTTCGGCGGCGATGGCAATGGCGGCCGGTGTCAGTGCGATCTCGAGTGCGGCGGCAATCTCGGGCAAGAGCCGGTCCATTGCGGCCGTGTTGGGCTGCGTCACCACGACCGGGCCGAAGCGGTCGACGATGAGGCCGGGCAAGCCGTCGGCCTCGGCATGGACCAGGCGGTAGAAGCCGTCGGGGTAGAGTCGCTCGCGCAGTGCAAGCGCGCGCCTCAGGCGATCGGCGACCCAGGCGCTGTCGACCGTCTCAAGCGGGTCGCGCGCGAAAAATCGCGCGGCAATCAGGCTGTGCGGATTGAAGCCGGCCACGCCCATCGCTGCGCCCTTGGCCGTGACCAGGCGCACCAGGGTGCCGGGCGGCAGCGCCTTGGCCGCGGCGCTCATCGCGATCTCGTTGGAGAATACCCAAGGGTGCCCACTTCGCGGACGCTTGTGCCGGCCGGGCAGCAGACGCACCTCGGGGAGTGTCGTGTCCGCGGCGCGATCACCGGCGCCGGTCTCGTTGCTTCCGATCATGACTGCAGGATGTACCCCGCGACCGGCGGGGGGAAAAGGCCCGCGACGGTGGCGATCGCTCGGCCGCCTGTCGGCGCGGCCCCTAATCCGGCCCTGCAGGCAGCGCCTTGCTCATGAACACCAGAGTCGAGCCGGCGACGCGCGGGTGCGGCCGGCGCGCCGTCTCGCGGTAGCCGAGTGCGGCATAGAAGGCGCTGCCGTCGCTCAGCACCCAAAGCGCGTGATCGACCGCCAGGGCCCGATAGTCCGCCGCCATGGGTTTTGGCTCGTAGCCGAGACGCGCCAGGTATTTGCCGTAGGCCGCCCGGCTG
>Ga0102952_1000621_pt1 | contig 13009 bp, 8 predicted proteins | sample SalPon2A_C_D1_MG_FD_78506 | JGI IMG/M metagenome (GOLD analysis project Ga0102952, IMG submission 78506) | Soil microbial communities from South San Francisco under conditions of wetland restoration - Salt Pond MetaG R2A_C_D1_MG | ecosystem: Environmental > Terrestrial > Soil > Wetlands | place... | reverse complement strand
CATGCTGCGGCGCCGGCCGGGCTTCGCGGTGACCGTGCTGGCCACCCTGGCGCTCGGGATCGGGGCCAACACGGCCATCTTCGGCGTCTTCCGCACCGTCTTCCTGCAGCCCCTGCCCCTCCCCGACGCGGCCCGCGTCACCTTCGTGATGGAGACGGGCGGCTTCGGGTGCTGCGGGCCCGCCTCGGGCCCGGACTACGAGGACTGGGTCCGGCGCCAGCGCGCCTTCTCCGGGATGGGGATCCTGTCGCCGCGCACGGTGACGCTCACCGGGTCGGGCCAGGCCGAGCGCGTCTACTCGACCGCCGCCTCGGCCAGCGTGTTCCGGCTCCTGGGCGTCTCGCCCCGGCTGGGGCGCGCCATCACGCCCTCCGACCAGGCCGCGCCCTCGGTCGTGGTGCTGAGCTACGGGCTGTGGCAGAGCCGGTACGGCGGGCGGACGGACGTGCTCGGCAGCACGCTCACCATCGACGGGAAGCCGTACACGATCGTCGGCGTCATGCCCCGCGGCTTCGACGTCCCCTCCCCGTGGTCGGTGACCCGGCGGCACCAGCTCTACACCCCCTTCGACGACGCCTGGCTGCAGGGGAACCGGGGCAGCCACAGCTACCCGGTGCTGGCCCGCCTGGCGCCCGGCGCCACCCTGGCCGCGGCGCAGGCGGACATGGACCGGATCATGGGGGACCTGGCGCGCGCCTATCCGTCCAGCAACGCCGACCGCGGGGCGAAGGTGTTCAGCGCCCACGACTACATCTTCGGGAACGCGGGCCGGGAGCTGGGACTCATCCTGGGCGCCGGCGGGCTCGTCCTCCTCATCGCGTGCGGCAACGTGGCGGGGCTGCAACTGGCCCGCGCCGCCGGCCGCGAGACCGAGCTGGCGGTGCGGACCGCGCTGGGCGCGTCGCGGAGGCGGCTGGTACGGCTGCTGTTCTCGGAGAGCCTCCTCATCGCGGCGCTCGGCGGGGCCGGAGGGATCCTGGTCTCCTACTTCGCGGTCCGCGGCCTCCGGTCCCTGCTCCCCTCGACGCTGCCCCGGGTGGGCGAGGCGCACGTGGACGGCTGGGCCCTCCTGTTCGCCGTCGGCGCCGCCGCCGTCACGGCGCTGGCGTTCGGGATCGTCCCGGCCATCCTGGCCTCCAGGGGCGATCTGGCGGGGGGCCTCCGGGAGCGCGGCGCCGTCACGGCGGCTCCCGGCCGCGAGCGCGTGCGGGACTACTTCATCATCGGGCAGATCGCGCTGGGGCTGGTGCTGGCCAACGGGGCCGCCCTGCTGGTCCAGAGCTACGCGCACCTCCGGGGGCAGGAGCGGGGCTTCCAGCCGGACCACGTCCTCACCGTGTCGGTGAAGCCGGCCGGCGACCGCTACCAGGACGCCGCGGCCGTGTCCGCCTACTACGACCAGGTCCGGCAGCGGGTGGGCGCCGTGCCCGGCGTGCAGGTGGTCGGCACCGTGAGCCGGCTGCCGCTCAACGGCGGGATGAACGGCAACGTGCTCATCGAGGGCCGTCCCGCCCCTTCGACCGTCGAGAAGGGGCCGCTGGTCGAGGTGGCGAGCGTGTCGGGCGACTACTTCCGCGCCATGGGCATCCGGCTCCTGCGCGGCCGGAACCTCCTCCCCTCCGACACCGCCTCCGGCGCGGTTAAGGTGGTGATCAACCGCCACTTCGCCCAGACCGAGTGGCCGGGCGAGAACCCCCTCGGCAAGCGGTTCAGCTTCAACACGCGGCCGCCGAATTGGCTCACGGTGGTGGGCGTGGTGGACGACGTGCGGCAGCAGGGACCCGAGCGCCCTCCGCTCCGGCAGGTCTACTTCCCCCTCACCACGGGGTGGAGCAACGCGCACTACGTGGTGGCCCGGACGCGGGGCGATCCGATGGGGCTGGCGGGCCCCGTGCGGAAGGCGATCGTGGGCGTGGACCCGACCCTGGCCCCGTCCGACGTGCGGTCCATGGCCGAGCGGGTCGACCGGGCGTTCTCGCAGCGCCGATTCTACACCACCCTCATCGGTCTCTTCGCCCTCGCCGCTCTCCTCCTGGCCGGCGTGGGCGTGTACGGGACCATGTCCTACTACGTGACCCGCCGCCTGAGGGAGCTCGGGATCCGCATGGCGCTGGGCGCCACGGCGCGGCGCGTGGTGGGGCGGGTCGTGGGGCGCGGGGCCCGGCTGGCGGCCTGGGGGGTGGGGATCGGCCTCGTCGGCGTGTGGATCTCCCGGTCCGTGCTCGACAAGCTCGTGTACGGGATCTCGGACCTGGATCCCTGGACGATCGCGGCGGGGTGCGCCGTCCTGGCCCTGGTGGCCGTGGCGGCCTCCGCCCTCCCGGCCCGCCGCGCGGCGAGCCGCGCGCCGATGGTGGCGCTGAGGACCGAGTAGGGGGAGGGCGGCCTATCGGGTCGGCGCCGCCGACTCCGCGTGCAACCCGGAGCCCGCCGCGCGCCCCGGGCTACGAGGGCCCGGCCCCCGGCTCCGTCACCAGCCCCTCGAGGGCGGAGAGGCTCCCGTACACGCGCAGCAGGCGGACGAGTGTGTGGAGGGTCGGGTTCTCGCCGTTCTCCGCCTCGCTCACCGTGCTCCGCGCGAGCCCGGCCCGGGCCGCGGCCTGGTCCTGGGTGAGGCCGGCCGCCTGGCGGAGAGTCCTGAGCCGCTGGCCGATCGAGGCGAGGAGCGCGTCGTCCGTCGCGGAAATGTAGGCTTTAGGCGTCATGTCTCCCTCCCTGGACGAGGTGGTGACGGCTATAACCTACATCGCGGCGGGAACGCGCGCGCGGCGCGGCGTCTGTCGGGGGACGACCCCGGACCTCTCTGCTCCTGAGCCCGAGGGGACCTGAAGCGGGCGCCCATCCCTGACGTCCGATCGGGTCCCGTGGTAGCTTGCTTCGACATCTGCGCACCGGCGGAGGAGCCACCGTGCACTGGACGCTCCGGAAGAAGATCCTGCTCGGCTACGGAATCGCGCTCGCGCTCCTGGTGGTCGTGCTCGCTCTCGCCCTGACGAGCGTCCTGCGTCTGGGCCGGGCGTCCGAGGCGATCCTGAGCGAGAACTACAGGAGCATCCGGGCGGCCGAGCGGATGACGACCGCCCTGAAGGACCAGGACGCGGCCGTCCTGTCCTACCTGCTCGGCCGGAGGGAGGCCGCCGACAGCGCGTTCCGGGACGGCCAGGTGACCTTCCTCCAGTCCCTGGCCCGGGCTCGCGACAACGTCACGATCGAGGGCGAGGGGCGCGTCGTGGCCCGCATCGACTCGGCCTACCGGGCGTATCTCGACGCCTACGGGCGCCTCACGCTCGTCGGAGCCCCGGCGGAACCGGCCGGCGGCACGCCGGTGACGGCCCTCGACACCTACCGGACGCGCCTCGCGCCCCTGTCGGCTTCGGTGCGCGAGGCGGCCGCACGTCTCCGTGACCTCAACGAGACGACCATGTTCGGGGCCAGCGACCGGGCGGCGGCCCTGGCCCGCCGGGCGACCTGGACGCTGGTCGCGGTCGGCGCCCTCGTTCTCCTGGCCGGCCTCGCGTTCAGCCTCATCCTCTCGCGCCGACTCACGCGTCCACTGCAAGCGCTCACTCAGGCCACGGGCCGGATCGCGGCGGGAGACTACGACGTGAAGGTGCCCGTGGACGGACACGACGAGCTGGCCGAGCTCAGCCGCCGGTTCAACGAGATGGCCGCCGAGCTCCGCTCCTTCCGGACCATGAACGTGGGTCAGATCGTGGCCGCCAAGCGGCGCAGCGAGGCCATCGTCCGGAGCATCCACGACGGCATCGTGGTCGTGGACGGCGAGCTCCGGGTCGTGAATCTCAATCCGGCGGCGCGGGCCATCCTGGAGGTGGGCGGCGAAGAGGTCCGCGGCCGACACGTCCTCGAGCTGATCCACGACGAGACGCTGGTCGACCCGCTCCGGCAGGCCGTGGAGGCCGGGCGCGCGCCCGACATTCCCGAGTCGCGGCGTTACGTGACCAGGACCCGCGCCGGCGCGGCCCATCACTTCGAGGTCGTGGTGACGCCGATCCGGGCGGAGACCGGGGAGCCCGCGGGCGGCATCCTCATGCTCCGAGACGTCACACAGCTCAAGGAGCTGGACCGCATGAAGAGCGACTTCGTGGCCACGGTCTCCCACGAGCTGCGCACGCCCCTCACCAGCATCGGCATGAGCCTGGATCTCCTGGAGGAGCGGGTCGGCGGCCAGATGGACGGCGAGGAGCGCGAGCTCCTCGGCGAGACCCGGACCGACGTGAGCCGGCTCCGGGACCTGGTGGCCGACCTGCTGGAGCTCTCCCGACTGGAGTCGGGCCGCATCGAGCTCGACTTCCAGCCCGCGCCGCTGCGGCCCATGTGCGAGAAGGCGTCGCAGATCCTCCTCCCGCAGGCCGAGGAGAGGGGCGTGGAGCTGGAGCTGGACCTTCCCGGCGAGCTGCCGGAGGTGAGAGCCGACGTCAACAAGGTGACGTGGGTGCTCACCAACCTCCTCGCCAACGCGATCCGCTACTCCGACCGGGGCGGTCGCGTGCGGGTGGAGGCCGTGCCGCTGGAATCGAGCGTCCAGGTATCGGTACGCGACCAGGGCGCCGGCATCCCGTACGAGTACCAGTCGCGCGTGTTCGACCGCTTCGTGCAGGTAGACGGCGGACGGGCCGGCGGCACGGGGCTCGGCCTGGCCATCTGCCGGGAGGTCGTCCGCGCGCACGGGGGTGCCATCTGGCTCGAGTCGACCCCCGGCGAGGGGAGCGTGTTCACCTTCACCCTGCCGCGGGCCTGAGCCCACCCCCTCCCCGCCCGACCCGGCGCTCCGACCGTCCGGAGCCGCCGGGACCGCCTTCCACATCGCAACGGTCCGGAGCCTCCGACTTTGCAGCCTGCAATGTCGACCGTCGCGTACAGATTCCTATCTCGTTGTATGACAAGATGATATAGAAAACGCGGCGCGGCACGCGCCGTGCCCCGATCACCCCGGCGTCACGCGGGGAGAACGCCTCCGCCGGGCGCTTCGGAGTGAACGGGGTATGAACATGGTCGCGAAACTCGTGGTCGGGCTCGTGAGCCTGGCGCTCTCGTACGGCTGGCTGCGATTCCTCGCGTGGGTCGTGGGGAGAGGTCGATGATCGCGATTCTGGGCGGCGCCGTGGGGATCGGTCTGTTCGCCTACCTCCTGTATGCGCTGCTCGAGCCGGAGCGCTTCTGATGGCCACCAGGTTCATCACGCCGGCCATCTGGCTGGTGGCCGTCCTCGTCCTGGCCTGGCCGCTCGGGAAGTACATGGCCGGGCTCATGGACGAGTCGACCGCCGGGCGAGCGCGCCCGCGTGGCGGCCTCGAGTCCGCTCTCCGGCGGGCCCTCGGCCCGGCGTGGGACACCGACCAGGACTGGAAGGCCTACGTCGTCTCCATGCTCGCGTTCAACGCGGTCATGTTCGGCGTCGCGTTCCTCGTCCTCCTCCTCCAGCGCTGGCTGCCGCTGGACCCGGACGGGAAGGGGGCCCTCGAGCCGTCGCTCATCTTCAACACGGTGGCGTCGTTCACGTCGAACACGAACCTGCAGCACTACGCCGGCGAACAGGCGATGAGCTATTTTTCGCAGCTGTTCGCGCTCATGTGGCTGCAGTTCGTCTCGGCCGCCACCGGGATCGCGGCGCTGGCCGGCCTGAGCCGGGCGCTGGGCGGCCGCACGAAGATCGGGAACTTCTACCGGGACGTCTCCCGGGCGACCTTCTTCCTGCTCCTCCCCCTGGCACTGGTGCTGGGAGTCATCCTGGCCGTGCTGGGGATTCCGATGACGCTGCACGGGGCCGCGGTGGCCCACACGCTGGAGGGCGCGGTCCAGACCATCGCGCGCGGGCCGGTGGCCGCCTTCGTGGCGATCAAGCAGCTCGGCACCAACGGCGGAGGCTTCTTCGGCCCGAACTCGACGCACCCGTTCGAGAACCCGACCTACTGGACCAACGTGATCGAGAACGGGGCGATCCTCCTCGTCCCGATGGCGTGCGTGTGGATGTTCGGCCGGCTGGCGGGCCGGCTTCGGGACGCCGTCGTGATCTTGGCCGTCATGGGCATCCTCCTCGTCGGCGGGATCACGGCCGCCAACAGGCTCGAGGCGCGGGAGACCCCGGCGCTCACCACCCTGCCGGTGCGGAAGGCGCCCGAGAACCTGGAGGGCAAGGAGCTCCGCTTCGGCGCCGGCGCGGGTCCCACCTGGGCCGTCTCGACGACCGCCACCTCGAACGGCTCCGTGGATGCCATGCACGACAGCCTGAACCCGCTCACCGGCCTGGTTCCCATGGTCGGCATGTGGCTCAATGTCATCTTCGGCGGCGTGGGCGTGGGCATGATCAACATGTTCCTGTTCATCGTCGTGGCGGTGTTCATCGCCGGCATGATGGTGGGCCGCACGCCCGAGTACCTGACCCGGAAGGTGGAGGCGCGCGAGATGAAGCTGGCCCTCCTCGCGCTGCTCATCCATCCCCTGTTCATCCTGGGGGGCACGGCCCTGTTCGCGGCCACCTCGTGGGGCACCCATACCGTCCTCAACGCCGCGAGCCACGGCTTCTCCGAGATCCTGTACGAGTTCAGCTCGGCGACGGCCAACAACGGGTCCGGGTTCGAGGGGCTGGGCGACCACACGATCCCGTGGAACGTGTCGACGGGCCTCGTGATGCTGCTGGCGCGCTTCATCCCGATCATCGCCCCGCTGGCCATCGGGGGCTCCCTGGCCGCCAAGAAGCCGACGCCGGAGACGAGCGGCACGTTCCGCACGGACGGGTGGCTGTTCGGGGCCGTGCTGTTGGGTACGGTGCTCATCGTCGGGGCGCTCCTGTTTATGCCGGTGGCTGTCCTCGGACCGATCGCCGAGCACCTCTCGCTGGGAGGCGCCCGATGAACGCGCCCGTGCGGACGTCCGACCATCCGGACGAGGCGGGAAGCGCCGGGGCCGGGCGGCCCGCGCCCGACCGCAAGCTGCAGCGCCGGGCGGCGAGAAGACGGGAGCTGTTCGACCCCGAGCTCCTGGGGATCGCTCTGCGGCGCTCCGTGCTCATGCTCGATCCGCGCACGATGGCCCGGAATCCCGTGATGTTCACGGTGGAGGTGGGCGCCGCGCTCACCACGCTGGTCACCTTCCAGGCCCTGCTGGGCGGACCCGGCGACCTGGCCTACTTCGCCCCGCTCACGCTCCTGCTCTGGTTCACGGTGGGATTCGCCAACTTCGCCGAAGCTCTGGCCGAGGCGCGCGGCCAGGCGCAGGCGGAGACGCTGCGGGCCACGCGCGAGGAGACGGTGGCGCGTCGGGTGACGGACGGCCGCGAGGAAGAGGTCTCCTCCGAGCTCCTGCGCGCGGGCGACGTGGTCCGGGTCGCCGAGGGCGAGACGATCCCGGCCGACGGAGAGGTCGTCGAGGGGATCGCCAGCGTGGACGAGTCGGCGATCACGGGCGAGTCCGCGCCCGTGATCCGGGAGGCCGGCGGCGACCGCTCCGGCGTGACGGGCGGCACGCGGGTCCTCTCGGACGAGATCACCGTGCGCGTCACGGCCGGCGCGGGCGAGTCTTTCCTGGATCGGATGATCGCCCTCGTCGAGGGCGCCTCGCGCCAGAAGACCCCGAACGAGATCGCGCTCACGCTGGTCCTGGCCGGGTTCACGCTCGCCTTCCTCATCGTGACCGGGGCGCTGCCGTTCATGGCGTCCTACTTCCACGCCACGATCGACGTGCCCACGCTCGTGGCGCTCCTCGTGTGCCTCATCCCGACGACGATCGGGGCGCTCCTCCCGGCCATCGGGATCGCGGGCATGGACCGGGCGCTGTCGGCGAACGTGCTGGCCAAGAGCGGCAAGGCGGTGGAGCTGGCCGGCGACGTCGACACCCTGCTCCTGGACAAGACCGGCACGATCACGCTCGGGAACCGGCAGGCCCGGCGCATGGTGGCCGCCCCGGGCGTGGACGAGGCCGAGCTGGCCCGGGCGGCGGCGCTGGCCTCCGCGGCCGACTCCACGCCCGAGGGGCGCTCCATCCTCGAGCTGGCCGTGGAGCTCCTGGGCGGGGAGAGGCCACGCCCTCCCGCCGGCGCTGAGCCGGTCGCCTTCTCCGCCGAGACGCGGGTGAGCGGCGTGGACCTGCCGGGGGGCGGGAGGATCCGGAAGGGCGCCCCGGACGCCATCCGCCGCCTGGCGAAGGACGGCGGGCAGCCGGTGCCGGGGGAGGTCGAGGAGGCGGTGACGGAGGTGGCCCAGGGGGGCGGCACGCCGCTCCTGGTGGCCCGCGACGCGCGCATCCTGGGCGTCGTCGCCCTCGAGGACACGCTCAAGCCGGGCATCCGGGACCGCTTCGCGCGGCTCAAGGGCATGGGGCTGCGGATCGTCATGGTCACCGGCGACAACCCGCTCACGGCCCGCGCCATCGCGGACGAGGCCGGAGTGGACGACTTCCTCGCCGAGGCCACCCCCGAGCAGAAGCTGGCCTACATCCGGAGCGAGCAGGGGAAGGGGCGGCTGGTGGCCATGATGGGGGACGGCACCAACGACGCCCCCGCCCTGGCCCAGGCGGATTTGGGCGTGGCCATGAACGCCGGCACGCAGGCCGCCAAGGAGGCCAGCAACATGGTCGACCTGGACTCCGACCCCACCAAGCTCATCGAGGTGGTGGAGATCGGGAAGCAGCTCCTCATGACGCGGGGCGCGCTCACCACCTTCTCGTTCGCCAACGACGTGGCCAAGTACTTCGCCATCGTGCCGGCCATGTTCTACCTGGCGCTGCCGCAGCTCCAGGCGCTCAACGTCATGCACCTCACGTCCCCCCGCAGCGCCATCCTGTCGGCCGTGGTGTTCAACGCGATCATCATCCCGCTCCTCATCCCGATCGCTCTGCGCGGGGTGAGGTACCGGCCGGTGGGCGCCGGAGCCCTGCTGCGCCGGAACCTCCTCCTCTACGGCTTCGGCGGCGTGGTCGTCCCGTTCGTGGGTATCAAGCTCCTGGACCTGGGGCTCACGGCCCTGGGCCTCTCCTGATCCGAAGGCGATTCCATGCGCGAGTGGACGACGTCGATCCGTCTGTGGCTCCTGAGCTGGGCGGTGTGCTGCGTGGCGTACACGGCCGTGATCCTCGGCGTCGCGCACGCGGCCGCGCCCGACGCCGCCGAAGGCTCGCTCCTCACCGACTCGGCGGGCCGGGTGGTAGGGGCTCTACGCGTAGCGCAGGCGTTCACGTCGCCGGAGTACTTCTGGCCCAGGCCCTCCGCGGCCGACTACAATGCGGCGGCGGCGAGCGGCAGCAACCTGTCGTCCGCCAGCCCGAAGATCACGGCCCGGGCCGACTCGATCATCGCTCGCCTGGGCGGAGGGCCGGCCGACAGCGTCCCGGCCGACCTGGTGACGGCGTCCGGGTCCGGCTTGGACCCGGACATCACCCTGGCGGGGGCGCTGTTCCAGGTCCCGCGCGTGGCCCGCGCCCGCGGGGTCGATCCCGCGGCGGTGGAGCGCCTCGTGCGAAGCCGGGCCCGCCGCGTGGGAGGGCTTCCGGGCGCGCCCCGGATCGTCCGGGTGCTCCCGCTCAACCTGGCGCTGGACCGGGCGTTCCCGGCCGGGCGATCCTGAGGAGGCTGGATCCGCGTGATGTCGGCCACCGATTCTATCGGCACGACGAACGCCGAGCCGCGGCGGGTCGAGGCCTTCCTCGAGCTCATCCGCCGCTCCCGCCGCGGCCGGCTCAAGGTCTACCTGGGCTACGCCGCCGGAGTCGGGAAGACCTACCGGATGCTGCGGGAGGGTCACGACCTGCTGGACTCGGGCGTGGACGTCGTGGTCGGGTACGTGGAGACGCACGGGCGGTCGGAGATCGAGCGGCTCGCGGAGGACCTCCCGACCGTCCCGCGCCGCAGCGTCGAGTACCGGGGCATCGCCCTCGAGGAGATGGACGTAGCGGCGATCCTGGAGCGCCGGCCCGAGGTGACGCTCGTGGACGAGCTGGCTCACACCAACGCCCCGGGATCGAAGCACGAGAAGCGCTACGAGGATGTCGAGGACCTCCTGGCCGCGGGCATCCACGTGATCACGACCATGAACGTCCAGCACCTGGAGAGCCTGTACGAGACCGTGCAACGCGTGACGGGCGTAAGGGTGGTCGAGCGGGTGCCCGATCGGCTGCTGGCCGAGGCCGACCAGATCGTCAACGTGGACGTCTCGGAGGAGGACCTCCGGGAGCGGCTCCGGAGGGGTGACGTCTACGGCGAGGAGCGGATCGAGCGCGCCCTGGCCAACTTCTTCCAGCAGCCCAACCTGAAGCGCCTCCGGAACCTGACGCTGCGGGAGATCGCCTCGCATCTCGAGGCCCAGGACCGCACCCCCGGCGAGGAGGAGGACCGGTTCGCGGCGCCCGACCAGGTGCTCGTGTGCCTGTCGTCTGCCGGCCCCGATGCCGATGCCCTCCTCCGGTACGGCTCCCGGCTGGCGGGGAAGCTCAACCGCACCTGGTACGCGCTGTACGTACAGAGGCCGCGGGAAGCCCCGACCCGCATCGAGCTCGGTGTCCAGCGACAGCTGGCGGAGACCCTCGAGCTCGCCAACGAGCTCGGAGCCACCCTGTTCACGCTGGAGGGGGAGGACGTGGTGGAGACGATCCTCGGCTTCGTCCGGGAATACGCCGTCGGACACGTCGTGGTCGGACGCTCGGGACAGACCTCGTGGCTCCACCGGCTCCTCGGGCGGCCGTCGATGGTGCAGCGGCTGCTCGACGCCGCCGCGGGCGTGGCCGTGGTGGTCGTGGACACGGCCACGGGAGTCGGACGACCGTGACCCCGGACGCCGTGGACTCGCCGCTGCCGAGGCTCGACATCCTCATCGTGGACGACGAGCCCCGAATCCGGTCGACGCTGGGCATGTGCCTGCGGGACGACGGGCACCGCGTCGAGGCCGTCTCGAACGCCCGCGAGGCCGAGCGCGCGGCGGACCGGGGCGCCTTCGACGTGGCGTTCGTGGACCTCCGGCTGCCGGACGGCGATGGGCTGGACCTCATCCCGGCCCTGCTCGAGCGACTCCCGTGGCTCAAGGTCATCGTCATCACGGCGCACGCCAGCATCGAGTCCGCCGTGGAGGCGATGCGGCGAGGCGCCTCGGACTACCTGCCCAAACCCTTCTCGACGGCCGAGGTGCGGCTCGCCGCGCGGAAGGCGGCCGAGCTTCGGGAGCTGGAACACAGGGTCTCGGCCCTCGAGGAGGAACGGGAATCCGGTCGCCCCGCCCTGCTCCTGGACAGCCGGAGCCCCGCCATGCGCCGGGCGGTGGCGACCGCCCGTGAGGTGGCCGACACGGACGCCACCGTCCTGCTCCGTGGAGAGACGGGCACCGGGAAGGGCGTTCTGGCCCGCGCCATCCACGACTGGAGCCCTCGATCCACGCGGCCCTTCGGGGTAGCCCACTGTCCCTCGTTTCCGGCCGAGCTGCTCGAGAGCGAGCTGTTCGGCCACGTGAAGGGAGCCTTCACCGGCGCGGTTCGCAGCAACGCCGGGCGCGTGGTGCGCTGCGACGGCGGCACGCTCCTCCTGGACGAGGTGGGCGAGCTGCCCGGCCCCCTCCAGCCCAAGCTCCTCCGCTTCGTGCAGAGCCGCGAGTACGAGAGGGTGGGCGACCCGGACACGCGCCGGGCCGACGTGCGGATCCTGGCCGCCACCAACCGGGACCTCGAGGCCGCCGTGGAGGACGGCCGGTTCCGCGAAGACCTCTACTACCGGCTCAAGGTGATTGAGATCGAACTCCCGCCGCTCCGGGAGCGTCGCGAGGACATACTGCCCCTGGCCGAGCAGTTCCTGCGCTTCTACGCCAGGAAGCACGGACGCGAGGCGACGGGCTTCCGGGAGGAGGCCCGGGAGCGACTCATGGCCCACGCATGGCCGGGGAACGTCCGCGAGCTCGAGAACGTGGTCGAACGGGCCGCGATCCTGTGCCGCAGCGGCGAGGTCGGACCGGCCCACCTGCCGCTGGAGGACACGGAGCGAGCGGTGGCGGGTGTGGGCGAGGACGTGACCCTGGCCGAGCTCGAGGAGGAGCACATCCGGCGTGTCGTGGCCAGGGCCGAGACGCTCGAGCGGGCCGCCCAGATCCTCGGCATCGACACGACGACCCTGTGGCGAAGGCGCAGGGAGTACGAGATCTGACGGAGCCCCGGGCCTCCGTGAGAGCGAGCTACCCGGAGAGGTGAAGCCTCACGCGTGCGGCCCTTCCAGCTGGACGGGTGGCCGCTCCAGATCCCGGCCCTACCGACCCCCGTCAGAAGGGTGGGTCGGATGGGCCGCCGGAGTCGAGTCCCGCCCAAATGGATCGAACGGGTCCGCCATCTACCGACGCTCGTCGGACGCGATCATCGCCTGGACCTGGCGACGCTGCGTCTCGATCCGAGTCGGCCCCGTGCGGAGGACCGACGCGAAGTCCGGGTCGGACCGCACGGGCTCGAGAGCCGGATCCACGGACAGAGCACGAAGTTCGCTTCCGCCGGCCCGGACGTACGTGCGAAGGAGCGCGGTGGCCGAGTCGGCGTCTCCGCGCACCGCCGCCAGCTGGAGCGAGCCCAGGAAGGGGTCCGGGACGCTCGGGGGCAGCCTCGAGGCGACCTCCTCCGCCTGGCGGACGAGCGCGCCGTCCCCGGCCGTGTCCGCGGCCGCTCGCCGCAGGAGCACGAGATAGGGCACCCAGTCGAGCGGCGGATGCGCCGGGTCGGACCGGAAGGCGCGCTCGAACAGCGAGCGGGCCCGCGCGCTGTCACCCATGAACAGGTACACGAGGGCCCGGTGCTGCGGCTCCCCCGGATCGCCCGCCACGGTCACGATGGTGTCCTCCAGGGCCAGCGCGGCGGCGCACCGACCGCCGAGCATGCGCAGCGTCCGCAGGTCGCCCCACGCGTTTCTCTTGGTCCGATCGAGATCGACCGCCTTCCTGAGCGCCCTCTCGGCCTTCCCGTCCAGGCCCAGGCGCAGGTAGAGGTCGCCCAGGTCGTACCATCGGCCCGGGTTCAGGGGATCAAGGTCTCGAGCCTT
>Ga0102952_1000618_pt1 | contig 13037 bp, 11 predicted proteins | sample SalPon2A_C_D1_MG_FD_78506 | JGI IMG/M metagenome (GOLD analysis project Ga0102952, IMG submission 78506) | Soil microbial communities from South San Francisco under conditions of wetland restoration - Salt Pond MetaG R2A_C_D1_MG | ecosystem: Environmental > Terrestrial > Soil > Wetlands | place... | reverse complement strand
TGCGCGAAAATACCGACGTCAAGGAATTCTATCTCGGCATCAGCGGCAGCGAGCGGATCAATTTCCGCGAAGTAAAACACTACCGCCGCAGGAAACGCTGGCTCACCTGATACCGCTGAAAGACGCACTTTATTGCGATGGCCTCGTCAGAACCGCGGCCTTCTCGCACAAGGCGGTATTCCCGCGCACGCGGGATTCCGAACCACGGAGTCATTCCCGCGTAGGCGGGAATCTTATATTATCCGTCAACAGCAAGATCCCCGCTTTCGCGGGGATGACCTAGAGGTGCAAGATCCCCGCTTTCGCGGGGATGACCGAGAGGTGCAAGATCCCCGCTTTCGCGGGGATAACCTAGAGGTGCAAAATCCCCGCTTTCGCGGGGATGACCGAGAGGTGCAAAATCCCCGCTTTCGCGGGGATGACTGGAGGGATCATGAGTGAATACTACGATGACCTGGAAACTCGCAGCGCGGACGAGCGCGAACGGGCGCAATTCGAGGCTATCCGCGCCCAGATCGAGCACGTACAAAAACACGCCCCGGCGTATTCGGAGAGCCTGAAGGATTTCAAAGCCAGCGAGATAACGGACGCGGCCTCGTTCAGTGCCCTGCCGCTGACGCGCAAGTCGGAACTGATCGAATTGCAGCGCGCCCACCGCCCGTTCGGCGGTTATACCCCCACCGATCGCGGCCAATATTCCCATGTATTCGCATCCCCGGGCCCGATCTACGAGCCGGGATACCCGGTGCCCGACTTCTGGCGCTTCGCGCGCTCGCTCCATGCCTGCGGCATTCGCGCCGGCGACCTGGTACACAATTGCTTCAGTTACCACCTCACCCCGGCCGGGCAAATGTTCGACAGCGCGGCGGCGGCGCTCGGCTGCGCGGTCATCCCGGCGGGCGTCGGCCAGACCGAGTTGCAGGTGCAAACCATCGCCGACCTCGAACCCGACGCCTATGTCGGCACACCGTCGTTTCTGAAAATCATCCTCGAACAGGCCGACGAACTCGGCAGCGACGCGAGTTCGATCAAAAAGGCGCTGGTCAGCGGAGAAGCCCTGCCGCCGCCGCTGCGCGACGGATTTGCGGAGCGCGGCGTCAATGTCCTGCAATGCTACGGCACCGCCGATCTCGGTCTGATCGCCTATGAATCCGACGCCCGCGAGGGCCTGATTCTCGACGAGGGGGTGTACGTCGAAATCGTCCGCCCGGGCAGCGGCGACCCGGTCGACGAGGGCGAGGTCGGCGAGGTCGTGGTGACCAACCTGGGCAAGGATTACCCGCTGATCCGTTTCGCGACCGGCGACCTGTCCGCCTTCCTGCCGGGCCCGAGTCCCTGCGGGCGGACCAACCGGCGCATCGTCGGCTGGATGGGGCGCGCCGACCAGACCGCCAAGGTACGCGGCATGTTCATTCACCCCGAGCAGGTCGATCGGGTAGTCAAAAAACACCCGCAAATCCTGCGCGCGCGGCTGGAGGTAGACTGGATCGACCAGGCCGATGCGATCACCCTGCGCTGCGAGGTCGAGGATTACGACGAATCGCTCGGCACCGCGATCGCCGAGAGCATCCGCGCGATTTGCAAGCTGCGCGGCGAGGTCGATCTGGTTGCGCCGGGCAGCCTGCCCAACGACGGCAAGGTGATCGACGACATCCGCAAATACGACTAGCGGCGGCCGCGAGTCTCGATGTCGAATTCACAACTGCTCGCCGGCGTCCGGGTCATCGACCTGTCGCAATATATTCCCGGCCCGTTCGCCACCCGCCAGCTCGCCGACCTCGGCGCCGAGGTGATCAAGGTCGAACCGCCCGGGGGTGATCCGATGCGCGTCTTCATGCACCGCGACGACGGGGATGTCTCGCCGATCTACCGCCACCTCAATCGCGGCAAGCGTATCTGCAGCCTGGACCTGAAAAGCGACGCCGGGCGGGAAATCCTGCGTGGCCTGCTCGAAGACGCGGACATCCTGCTCGAATCTTTCCGACCCGGGGTACTCGCGCGCCTCGGATTCGATCGCGATTCGCTCGAGGCGATAAATCCGCGGCTGATTCACTGCGCGTTATCCGGTTACGGCCAGCAGGGGCCCTACGCACAGCGCTCCGGCCACGATATCAACTACTGCGCACAGACCGCGCAGGGCATCGTCAGCGGTACCGCCGAACGCCCGGTGGTCGGCTTCCCGCCGATTGCCGACCACGTCTCGGCGTTACAGGCCGGAGTTACGATACTGGCCGCCCTTCACGCCCGGGAACGAAGCGGTCGCGGCACCTTTCTCGACCTCAGCATCGCCGAGTCGATTCTGGCCTGGCAATACCTGCCGCTGCTCGGCGAGAGCTCGGAGCGTGCCGCGACGATCCTCAACGGCGGTGCCGCCTGCTACAATATCTACCGTTGTGTCGACGAGCGATTCGTCAGCCTCGGCGCGATCGAGTCCCGCTTCTGGGAAAACTTCTGTAACGCCCTGCGGCAGCCGGACTGGGTAGCCCGGCAATTCGAAACCATGCCCCAACAAGATCTAGTCGCCGAAGTGGCGGCGGTTATCGAGTCCCGGCCGTGGACTTACTGGCGAAAGTTGCTCGATGACGTCGACTGTTGCTTCGAAGTACTGTGCGATCCCGATGAACTGGCCGCGCACCCGCAATTCGAGCACCGCCGGGGGCTGGACGAAAATGGCCCTCGGTATGCCGCCTGGATCGACGGGCAACCGCTAACGCTCGCCGACGAACCCGAAATGGTCGATTCGGCGCAAAATCTGCAATGGATATCGCCGTCCAGCTCCTAGTCTTCTCCTAAGTAATTCGACCCCGTGAAAAACTCGCAGTCGACTAGGTAATCCGGGCCCGCCATTGAGCGGGGGTAGTACCCGTCCAGCGCTTGAATGCCCTGCCGAAGGTCGACGGCTCCGAGTAGCCGAGCACAAAGGAAATTTCACCGAGCGGAACTGACGGTCGCCGCAGCAGGGCCATCGCGTGTTGTTGCAGTATCAGGTCGCGTAGTTCCCGAAACGTTGTCCCCTCTCGTTTCAGCCTGCGGTGCAGGGTTCGCGTCGTCAGCGCCATCCGGCTCGCGACGACCGCCTCGGAATCCGCATCGCCGGCAATGCTGTCCTCGATCGCGACCCGCACCGCCGCCAGGAAACTTTCGCCGTCGCGCAGTTTCTCGACCAGCGCCTGCGCGTACTGCTCCAGTTCCTGCGACATTTCGCCGGTATGATCGCGCAGCGGAATCGTGAAGCTGGCTGCGTCGAACAGCAGGCAATCCTCGTCCTGTCCGTAACGTATTTCGCAATTGAAAAAATCCGCAACCGCTTGCCGTTGTTTCGGACCCCGCCACTTGAAACGGACCTCGCGGGGCGACAGATTCCGGCGGCAGAGTTGCCGGCCCCAGGTAATCCACTTCGACATCCTGCCGATGACGACCTGGTCGCGTGGTCCGATGTCGGCATGCGGCTCGGGAAAGACCATTGCCCTGTCCGGGCCGCGGGATTCGAGAACAAACTCCGGGTCGCGCGTGTACACGCGGTGAAAGCGGTCAGCCCGGTGCAAATATTCGGCAAAGGTAGGGCTGGAGCGAAACAGGAAGCCGACCATGCCGAGTCCCTCGAACAGCACATTCGAACCGAATTTAAGACCGATCAAATCGTCGGGCTGATTGAAAATGAATTGTGCGAATCTGCGCTGCTGCTCGATGGTTACGAAACCCTCGCGATTCAGCGGATCGAGGCCCGGAAAGAAATCTTCGATGTCGACCTCTATCCCGGCGGCAACAACCGCGGAATGCATGGCCCAGGCGACGCGGGCGACGATACGATCCGGTTTTTTCTCAGCCATGGCTGGCCCCTGCGAACCTGCTTGACGGCCCGAAGCAGTAGCGGTGATTGGCAGTACTCGACCCGGGATCGATCGCTGGACAAATGTCCGAAACTGCACGGACGTAGTCCACAGGCGCCAATGCCGTTTCAGTATAGACCTTTTAGCATATTGCCGGAATCAATTGCTGCCTGTCCGGCAGCGCCGGAAATCAATTCCCGGTCTACCTTCTAAAACTGCTTCAGGAAAGAATATTGTGCTAAGGCAACTATCCGGCACCACCAGGGCTATGATATTTACCGGAATCGCAATCGGCCTCGCATTGCTTCTCGCCTGTCTGGCCAATGGCGTGATCGTCTTTTACATGTTCACCCCGCTGGCGGCAACTCTGGTGATGGTATTGCCGGGCGACCGGAAGAGATCCATCCGTCGGTTAGCTTCCCGCCTCGGCCTCAAAAGTTTAGCTCTGAACTACTGGCCGATGGCCTTGTTGGTCCCGGTGGGCGTGCTCCTCAACAGCTATGCAATCGTCTGGGGCCTCGGCATCGCCCGGCTGAATCCGCCCGCGGGCGCTGCCGCCTGGCTGTCGCTGATACTCGACAACGGCCTCGGACTGATTCCGATGATGGTGTTTGCCTGCGGCGAGGAAATCGGCTGGCGCGGCTACCTGCTGCCCTGTTTCGCCGGGCTCGGAGTGCGCCGCAGCCTGTTACTGGTCGGCTTCATACACGGCCTCTGGCATCTTCCGGTGATGCTATTGACGTCCGACTATCATTCCGCCGGCAACCCGTTCATCACCGTACCACTGTTCGTCATGACCCTGACCCTCGCAGGGGTGTACTACGGATATCTGCGGCTGCGCAGCGGCAGTGTCTGGCCAGCGGTACTGGCGCATGCAACTTTCAACCAGGTGTGGATGACATTGGACCGCATGACCTCGAGTACAGCACCGCTGGCAACCGAGTACCTGGCCGGGGAATGCGGGTTGCTGACCCTGTTGGCGGTTTCGATTATTGCCTGGGACCTGCTGCGTCGCCTGGCGATCGATCCGCAAGTCGCGCGCTAAAGCCGGCAGGCCGGCTCGAAACACGACCACGGCCGCCGGCAAGGTTCGGGCGGCTCAGGCCACTACACGATACCGCCGTTACCCGGGCACGACATCCCGATCCTGTCGATCGGCTCGCGGCAGCGCCATTATCCGGCTGAATCGACTCCCGAATCTACCGCGCCGCCGAATGTCCGAACAAGCATCAATTCTGTCCACTCGCGCCAATGCCCGGGCAGTATAGCCCGCTTACCATCTCACCCCGTTCAAGGCGTATTCGGGTAACAACTCGCTTCGCCCCGGGACAAATCGAGCGGATCGCGACCCCCTCCCGCCAGCTCTATGGAGAGCGAGCGAGACGAGTCGGCGATCGCTCCTACCCGGCAAAACGTGTATGCCATACGGGCGGTCGAGATTCCGCTGGTGTGGAGATCGCTAAATTCAACAAGTTATAGGTAAACAGAAATGTGTAGTCAAAAAATTATTATCCCCGCGCTACTGGCCCTGGCATGCGCATCGGCGCAAGCCGAAGACCAGGCCGCGGACTGGCACGGGATGCTATTGCTCGGAGCCGGGATCGGCCCGCAATACGAGGGTTCTGACGATTACGAGGCCGCGCCCCTGTTCGTCGGCAACTTCAGCCGGGGCAATCTGTACATGGGTATGGAGGATGGGACCTTTCGCGCCAACCTGCTCGACAGCCCCAGTTACGAACTCGGCCCGCTGCTCAGTTTCGGTACCGGTCGTGACAAGGAAGATATCGATAACGAAGCGGTAGCGGCACTCGGGACCATCGACAACGCGGTCGAGGCGGGTGCCTTCGCGGCTTACTCATGGTCCCTGTCCGAGCAATCCAGGATGCGCATCGCCACTGAATACCTGCAGGATACCGGCAGCGTCTACGACGGCTGGCGAGGAGCGCTGAGCCTCGGCTATTCGCGCGACCTCTCGTCGGGCGCCTCGCTTAATATCGAGGCTTCTTTCGGCCTGGTTAGCGATGACTATGCCGATACCTTCTACTCGGTTTCTCAAAACGGGGCGAACGCCAGCGGGCTTCGCCGCTTCGACGCCCGCGGCGGCGTCGATAAATTCGGGCTCAGCGTGACCATGGGTTACCCCCTCAGCGAGCACTACGGGCTGTTCGGCGTAGTCGCCTTCCAGCGCATGCTCGGCGACGTGGCGGATAGCCCGATCGTGGCCGACGCAGGCGACCCCGATCAGGTGATGGCGGGAATCGGCATCGCCTATCTCTATTAAACCCCGATATCAGGCAGGGACAGGACTAATCCTGTCCCTGCACGACTTCGACAAACCGCGGGACAAGACACCCCCGCAACAGGAATCGACATGAACCCGATAATTTCGCTGATCAGGCGCTACCCGCAGACAAGCTTCTGGTGCATTGCCTGTGCATCCTTTTTCGTCGCCGCTTTTCAGGGCTTTAGCGGAGCCTGGGCATTCCTCATTTACGGATCCTTTCTGGGGGGCGCACTGGTCACCGGTATCGCCGACGGCCGCGGCGGCCTGAAACAGTACTTCGGCCGTATCACGCGATGGCGTGTCGGTGCGCTCTGGTATGTCATCGCCCTCGGATTGCCGCTGCTGCTCAACGGGCTGGCCGTCGCTTTCAATATCGCCCTCGGCGCTGAACTCCCCGGGTTTATTCGCTTGCCATCCATCGAAGACGTCGTCATCGCGTTTTTCTGGCCCGGGCTGCTCGGTATCGCGCTGGCCGAAGAACCGGGATTCAGGGGCTTCGCCCTGGCCCGCCTGCTAGGTAGCCATTCGGCGCTGAAAGCCGCACTGATAGTCGGGGGCCTGCATACCCTGTGGCACCTGCCCCTGCTGATCCAAATGTTGCAGGAAGGATATTTCGTCGGCCTGCTGACCAAGGCCCTGATCATCGTCTCCGCATCGATATTTTTTACCTGGCTGTTCGTCAATACCCGGGGCAGCGTACTCATCGCCATGCTCTTGCACGCTTCCGAGGATCTGTTTGCGGGCGACGGGTCGACGCTGACCCTGGGCCTGCTGCAGTCGGGATTTTCGGCCGCCGAGCTGGTTCGTCAGGATATTCTCGAGGCGGCGGTATTCGTCGCCATGGCGGCGCTGATAGTTCTCTTTACCGGTGGTGGACTGGGAGCGGAACGGCCTGCCGGGTTACCCGCTCAGAGCCTGCTCTAGCCGCGACCGATGTACGGCATCTTCGTGGCCATGATGGTCATGAACTGCACGTTCGATTCGAGCGGCAGCGAGGCCATGTGGAGCACCGCTTGAGCGACGTGCTCGACGTCCATCACCGGTTCGACGGCGCGCTCGCCGTTAGCCTGCATCACGCCCTTCGGCATCGCCTCGGTCATCGGCGTGGCCGCGTTGCCGATGTCGATCTGGCCGCAGGCGATATCGTCGTTGCGGCAATCGAGCGAGATCGATTTGGTGAGCCCGGTAATCGCGTGCTTGGTAGCCGTATAGGCGACTGATAGTGGCCGCGGCGCATGCGCCGAAATTGAGCCGTTATTGATGATGCGCCCGCCTTTCGGTCGCTGTGCCTTCATGATGCGAATCGCCTGCTGCGCGCACAGGAACGCGCCGGTCAGGTTGACGTCGACGGCGCCCTGCCAGTCCGCGAACGCCAGTTCCTCGATCGGTAACCCGGGGGTATAGGCGCCGGCATTGTTGAACAACAGATCGAGGCGGCCGAATTTTTTTAACCCCGTATCGAACAACGCCCGCACCGAATCCGGATCGGCGACATCGGTCGGCACGCACAGTGCCTGCGCGGCATCCACGCCGGACTGCTCGACGGTTTCCTCGAGCGGTGCGAGCCGCCTGCCGGCAAGTACCGTGCTATAACCTGCGCTCAGCAGAGCGCGGCTGACGGCGCGGCCGATGCCGCTGCCGGCGCCGGTGACCAGCGCCACTCTGGATGGGTCATCCATCGTCTACTCCTTTAATAATCGACTTCGATGTTGAGCTCGGGGTCGTCATGTAACGCCCAGTAAGCCCGGTTCAGCTTATCGGTCAGCGCGCCGGGCCGGCCGTCGCCGACCGGCGAACCCGAAATCCGCGTCACCGGCATCACCCCGCCCGCGGTACTGGTGATGAACGCCTCGTCGGCCGCGATCGCGACCGATGCCGACAGTGGACCGGGCTCGACTTCCAGGTCGGTCTCCCTGGCCAGCAATTCCAGCACCGTACTGCGGGTCACGCCCTGCAGCACCCCGCGTTCGGGAGTGATCACGGTATTGCCGTGACGCACGAAGACATTGAAGCCCGGACCCTCGATGAGATTGCCGTCGGCGTCGACCAGCACCGCGGTATCCTCGCCCTTGTCGTAAGCCTCGAACAACGCCATCGTCATGTCGAGCCAGTGATAATTCTTGATGCGCGGATCTACCGATTCCGGCGGGATACGCTGCTGTCGGCTGATCAGCAGGTCGAGGCCCTTGGCCCGAAGTTCGTCGTCCGCGATCCAGACGAACGGGATCGCGAACGCCAGGAAGCGATTTTTACAGGTTCTGGGATCCCGCGAGCCCGGCGCCGGAATGCCCCGCGTGCAGACGATTTCGACATAGGCGTCGCGCAGTCCGCTGGCACGCACCAGCTCGAACATGATCGAGCGGATCCGCTCGCTGTCGTAATCGATCGACATGCGCAGTTTTTCCATGCTCGCCTGGAAGCGGTGTATGTAAGCGTCGATGCGGAAAAAACGCCCGCGCCAGACATGCGCGACGTCGTAGGTGGCGTCCGAATGCAGGAATCCCCAGTCCAGCAGCGGGATGCTGGCCTCGGCGACCGGCAGGTATTCGCCGTCGATGTAAGCGGCTCCCTGGCTGAAATCGCTCGTCGTCATCACTTCGCTAGTCGAATTCCGGGGCGCGCTTGTCGACGAAGGCGCGAATACCCTCGCGCCCGTCGCGGGATGCCGCGCAGGTCGACAGCAGCTCGGCCTCGAGTTCCATCTGGGATTCGAGATCGTTAGCGGCGCCGGCCAGCAGCAGCTTTTTGACATAGGCATGCGACAGGCGTGGCCCGGCGGCGAGATCGGCGGCCAGGCGATCGACCTCGTCCTGCAGCTCGGCGTCGGGCACGACTCGCGTCACCAGCCCGATTTCGGCGGCCTCGGCCGCCGACAGCCTGCGGTTGGTCAGCATCAACTCCTGCGCGCGGCGCAGGCCGACCAGCCGCGGCAGCATCCAGGTCGAACTGCCGTCGGGGCACAGGCCGGCTTTCGTATAGGCCATCGTGAAACTCGCCGATTCGGCGGCCAGCACCAGGTCGCCGACCAACGCGAGACTGAAACCGCCGCCGGCCGCGACGCCGTTGACCGCGACGATCAACACGGCCTGCATACGCGCGAAAATCGAAATCGCCGCGTGCAGGTCGTCGGCCAGGGCTTTCAGAGCCGGCCCGATATCGTCGCCGTGCGCAAGCATTTCCCTGATATCGCCGCCGGCGCTGAAGAACCTGCCGTGCCCGCCGAGCACCACGACCTTGATTTCGGGATCGCGGTCGCAGGCTTGCGCCGCCTGTTTCAATTCCCGGTTGAGCCCGGCGTTCATCCCGTTGGCGGCAGCGGGGCGATTCAGCATGATTCGCGCGGTCGCGCCCTGTTTTTCAAATTCGAGATGCTCGAAGTCGCTCATGTCGTCGGTCCGGATTGTCGCCCACAGTATACCTAATTCCGCTGCCCGATTTATGTATACTGCCCGCTTAGATTTCAGCGCCTGGAGGAGGTCCCCGGTATGAGCGCCTTTTTGATCGTCGACACGCAAATCGACAACCCCGATGCCTACGAGGAATACAAGCGGCTGGCCAAACCCATCGCCGAAAAATACGGCGGCGTCTACCGCGCGCGCGGGGGTGAGATGGAGGTGCGCGAAGCCGACTTGTGGACCCCGACCCGCATGGTCGTCATCGAGTTTCCGGACATGGACGCGGCGCGCGCCTTCGTCGATTCCGAGGAATACGCCCCCGTAAAGCCGCTGCGCCACGAAAACGCGCGCTGCACGCTGCTCCTGCTGGACGGCAGCTAGGCGCTCAGGCGCGTCGGGCGTGGAGATTGGCGACCGCGAGGTCGAAGGCATCCATGGCTTCGGTTTCGCGTTCGCTGATGCCTTCGCCGCGGTTGTCTGCCTCGTTGTTCTCGGACTTGTTCCACATGATTTCCGAGGCCGAGTTGAAGGCGTCGACAATCTCGACATAGGTATTGGCCGGCGACAATAAGGTATTCATGAAGCTCATGATGATCGACAGCACGATGCCGAGTATCGAGGTGCTGAGCGCGAACGAAATCTTGATCAGAAAATTATCGATGACCACCTTGCTGGCCTCGGCGTTGGTGATGTCCATCGCCGTGAGTTCGGGCAGCGCGCGCATGATGCCGAGGAAAGTACCGAAAATGCCGCCGACGATAAAAATACTCGGCAGGATATTGAGCACGTCGTTGGTGCGGCTCATCGAAAAAATTCCCAGCACGCGGTTGAAGATCGGGTTGGCGCCGAACACGCTGTTCGATATTTCGTGAAAATCGGGTTGCCCGCCGCCCTTGCGCAGGTAGCGGATGTGCTGCAGGAAATCGTCGATCAGGCGCAGGATACCGTCCTGGATCAGGAAAACGCGGTCGCCGATGCTCATGATGTGGTCCTCGTTGCGGCGCTTGTATCGCGCCCGCAACTCGAAGGTCTCGAAATAAGTCCGCGTCAGCGCGCGCTTGACGTGATTGTAAAACGAACCCTCCGGCTCCGGACTGGCGGCGATATCCTGGTGCACGCGCTTGCAGAATTCCTTGACGAAACGTTTTTGCCGGTGGACGGTCACCGTAATCAGCAGGCGCATGATTACCGCCAGCACGAAACCGATCAACAGCAGCGGCATCAGGTAGTCGGTGGCGTAAATCACCACCGCGTTGATCAGATTGACAATCGATTCATTCATCCGGATTTCTCTTTTTCGGACAGGCCGAATTTGATGATTACGCGCTGCGAGCCGAAGCAATCGTAAAGCTTGCAAAACTCCTCGCGGGACAGGTTGCCGGTATCGTCGGGATTCACCTGCTCGGTGAAGAAACTCCGGCCCGTGACCTTGATCAGCGGCAGCATGGTTTCCTGGTGCTCGAATTTCAGGTTGTCGGGGTCGAAGGCGTATTCGAAAATCGAGCGCGCGCGCTCGTAGCTGAGATCGAGGTTGTAATTGACGGCCTGCCGGTTCTGCGCCGACAGTGAGCGCGGGTTGACCGGTTTGCCGGCGAAAGTCGGCGACGCGAAACCGATGATTTCGATCGCCGAGATTTGCGCGCCCCTGGAATCCTCGCCGAACAGGCTCCTGGCATAGACCGGCATCGCCTTGCGGATGGTTTCCCTCATCCCGGGTTTCAGATCGTGACTGTCGGTATCGAAGTATTCCTTGCCGAAGTCGAGGACCACGTCGCCGGTGCCGCTGTCGACGTCGGCCTTGATGCCGGCCTGCTGGAATCCTTCCTTGATCCGCTGCGCGACGTCCTGGCGCCGCCTGGCGAGCTCCAGCGCCTTCGCCAGCTCGGCGGTGGTGGCCGCGAGATCGGATTCGGCCTTGCTCAGGTTGCCGGTTGCATTCTCCAGGTTGGCCTGCGCGCCGGCAAGATCCTCCTGCAGCCGGGCGACCTGGTCCCGATTGCTCTGGTATTCGTCCTTCAGCCCGCCGTACTTGTCTTCGAGCTCCTTGAGCTTGCCCTGATAATCCTGTTCGAGACCCGCCATCTTTTCCTTGCCGGCCTCGATATCGCCCTCCAGCGATGCCAGATCGCCGAGCTTTTTCTGGTAATCGCCTTTCAGGTCCCGGTATTTTTCTTCGAGGCCGGCGAGCTCCTTGGCGCTGGCATTCTTGAGCGCGGCCTTTTCGGCCGCCTCCTTGCTCAGCTGATCTTCGAGTGCCGCCAGCTCGGCCTGACTCGCACCCTCCAGCGATTCGAGCTCGGCGAGTTTCCTCTCGTATTCGCCCTGCAGGTTTCGATACTTGTCCTCGAGGTTGGCGAGCTGCGCCGAGTTCTGGCTTTTCAGCGCCGCCTTTTCGGCTGCCGCCTGGTTCAGCTGCTGCTCCAGCGCCTTGAGCTCGGCCTGGCTTTGCCCCTGCTTCGAGGATAACTCTTCGATCTTGCCCTCGAGATTGCGCGTCTGGGCCGCGAGCGAATTTTGCAAGGCGGCCTTTTTCGCGGCTTCGCGCTCAAGTGTCTGCTCCAGCGCGGCGAGTTGCTCCTGGCTCTGGTTGTGGCGCGCGGAGAGCTCCGAAATCTTGCCCTCGAGATTCTGGGTCTGGGCGATCAGGGTCGCTTCGAGCGCCTGTTTTTCTGCCGCCCGCTGTGCCAGCTCCTGTTGCAGCGAGGCCAGCTTGGTCTGGTTCTTGCCGTATTGCTGGGCCAGGTCCTGAAGCTGGTTCTGCAATTCCCGGGTACGCTGGCTATGCTCCTGTTCGAGCGCGGCCTTGGCCTCGGTTTCCTGCTCGATCTGCCCTTCCAGCGTCGCCAGGTTGTTGAGGCTGGCGTCGTGCTCGGCCTTGAGTGCCTCGTACTTGGCTTCCAGGCGCCTCGATTCCTGGCCGTGCAGGGCCTCCAGCCGGGCTTTCTCTTCCGCCTCGCGTTTCAGGGTTTCGGCCAGGGTCGCGACCTGGCTCTGGCCCTGCTCGTTCCTGGCGCGCAATTCCTTGAAGCGCTCCTCGAGCTGTTTCGCCTCGGCCGCGTGCGCCTTGCGCAGCGCTTCCTTTTCTTCGGCCTCGGAGCGAATCTGCTGCTCGAGTTGCGCGAGCTTCGTCTGGTCGCGCTCGTAACTCGCCTGCAGGGATTCAAATTTCTGCTCGCGCTGCTGGACTTCGACCGCATGGCGCTGCTGCATCGCGGCATATTCCGCTTCCTCCTGCTGCAACTGCTGCTGCATGACCTGGAGATCCGAGCTGCGCTGGGCGACGGTTTGCTGCAGTTCCTGGTTTTGCTGTTTCTGGGTGGTGATTTCGCGCGCCGCCTCGGCCTTGGCGACGGTATTGGCATTCATCATCGCGACGATCATCTGCTGGTACTGGTTGAGCGACGATTCGCGTTGCGCCTGCTCCTCGACCTGGCGCGACAATGCCTTTTTCTTCGCCGACGCCTCGTCCTCGAGCAGCGCGATCTGATCGATGATTTCCTGGTAAATCTTTTTTTCCTGCGCGTTGGT
>Ga0102952_1000616_pt1 | contig 13083 bp, 11 predicted proteins | sample SalPon2A_C_D1_MG_FD_78506 | JGI IMG/M metagenome (GOLD analysis project Ga0102952, IMG submission 78506) | Soil microbial communities from South San Francisco under conditions of wetland restoration - Salt Pond MetaG R2A_C_D1_MG | ecosystem: Environmental > Terrestrial > Soil > Wetlands | place... | reverse complement strand
GTACCTGGATGGCCTTAAGATATACACGACCATCGATTCCCGTATGCAGAAGAACGCGGAGGAGGCGGTAGCCCGACATATGAAAAACCTTCAGAAAGAGTTTTTCCACCAGAACACGCCTGCACGGAACCCCACGGCCCCTTTTGCCGACCTGGATAAGGCGGAGATTGATGTTATTATGGAACGCGCCATGAAGAATTCTGACCGCTGGAGGATCATGGAGAAAGCAGGAATCGATGAAAAGGATATCCGCGCTTCTTTCAAGAAGAAAACAGAAATGACGGTTTTCGACTGGAACAGTGAAACGAACGAAAAGGATACGGTCATGACTCCTATGGATTCCATACGCTATTCCAAGACCTTTCTGAGGGCGTCTCTTTTGTCCATGGAGCCTCAGACGGGGCATGTGAAAGCCTGGGTAGGGGGCATCAATTACAAACACTTTCAATATGACAATGTGATTCAGGGCGGCCGTCAGGTGGGCTCCACCTTTAAACCTTTTGTATATGCGGCTGCCATTGACCAGCTTCGCCTGTCACCCTGCGATTCCCTCCCGGATACCCGGTACTGCATCGAAGCTGGGAAACATGGAAACCCGGAAGCCTGGTGCCCCAAGAACGCGGACGGTACCTATACAGGCAAGATGTTCACCCTGAAACATGCCCTGGCCAACTCCGTAAATTCCGTAACCGCCCAGCTTATAGACCGGGTGGGCCCGAAGCCTGTGGTCTCCATTGTACATAACCTGGGTATTGACAGGGACATCCCTGAAGTGCCTTCTATTGCCCTGGGAACACCCGATTTGAATTTATATGAAATGGTCGGGGCCTATGGGGCCTTTGCCAACCAGGGGGTGTATGTAAAACCGGTAATGGTAACACGGATAGAAGATAAGAATGGTACAGTATTATATGAATACGTGCCGGAAACAAGGGATGTGTTGAGCAAGGATGTCGCCTATGCCATGATAAACCTGATGGAAGGGGTGACCGAAGTGGGTTCGGGAGCGCGGCTGCGGCACACCTTCGGAAAGGATCAAACGCTATACAAAGATATCATAACAGGGTATCCGTATGAATTCACCAACCCCATAGCGGGGAAAACGGGAACCACTCAAAACCAGAGTGACGGCTGGTTCATGGGCATGGTCCCCAACCTTGTAACGGGGGTTTGGGTAGGGGGAGAAGAACGTTGGGAGCATTTTCAGTCCTTAAAGTATGGTCAAGGCGCGTCTATGGCCCTTCCCATCTGGGCGCTCTATATGAAAGAGAACTATGCCGACGAGGATTTGGATGTATCCAAAGAAGATTTCGTAGAACCTGAAAACATGTCCATCAACGTGGATTGTACAAAACTTACGGAGGATATGAAGCAGGAACATCTTCAGGACGACGACCTGGACGACCTTAACTTCTAGCGGCCTCTCAGGCATTCTGACCCTTCGGAAATCCCCGAACTAATCCCGCAAATCTGCGGGATTTTTTATTTAAAACCGTATTTTAGTGGCAGCGGCATATCCCATATGAACCAGGTTAATTAAACTGCCCATGATCCGAAAAACAGTCCCCAATGTACAGGAAGCCCTGCGCGGAATAGCCGACGGGATGACCCTGATGCTAGGCGGTTTTGGGTTGTGCGGTATCCCGGAAAATGCCATTGCGGAGCTAGTACGCCTGGGCGTGAAAGACCTGACCTGTATCAGCAACAATGCCGGGGTGGACGACTTCGGCCTGGGCCTCCTGCTCAAAAAGCGGCAGATTAAAAAAATGATCTCTTCCTATGTGGGAGAAAACGAGGAATTTGAAAGGCAGATGTTGCAGGGAGAATTGGATGTGGAATTAACCCCCCAGGGCACCCTGGCGGAAAAATGCAGGGCTGCACAGGCGGGATTCCCCGCATTCTACACCCCGGCCGGATTTGGCACCGAAGTTGCCGAAGGCAAGGAAACCAGGGAATTCAATGGAAAAATGTATGTGCTGGAAGCAGCTTTCAAAGCAGATTTTTCATTTGTGAAAGCTTGGAAAGGGGATGCAGCAGGAAATTTGATATTCAAGGGGACGGCCAGGAATTTCAATCCCTGTATGTGTGGTGCCGCCAATATCACCGTGGCCGAGGTAGAGGAGCTGGTACCGGCCGGCGAGCTGGACCCCAATGCCATCCACATCCCCGGGATATTCGTGCAGCGCATCTTCCAGGGGGAAAAGTATGAAAAGCGGATCGAACAGCGAACCGTTCGAAAAAGGGAACAAACACCATAAGTGAGTTACGCAGGCCACAAACAGTATGCTGGATAAAAACGGAATAGCAAAACGGATTGCCAGGGAAGTCAAGGACGGGTATTATGTGAACCTGGGCATTGGGATCCCAACGCTGGTCGCCAATTTCGTGAGGGACGACATCAGTGTGGAATTCCAAAGTGAAAACGGCGTTCTGGGGATGGGCCCATTTCCATACGAGGGCGAAGAAGATGCGGATCTTATCAATGCCGGAAAACAAACCATTACCACCCTGCCCGGGGCATCCTTCTTTGATTCCGCCCTGAGTTTCGGGATGATACGGGGACAACATGTCCACCTCACCATCCTCGGGGCCATGGAAGTGGCTGAAAACGGGGATATTGCCAATTGGAAAATCCCCGGGAAACTGGTAAAAGGGATGGGTGGGGCCATGGACCTGGTCGCATCCGCCGAAAATATCATAGTGGCCATGATGCATACGAATAAAGCCGGGGAATCGAAGTTGCTGAAACGCTGTACCCTGCCATTGACCGGGGTGCGCTGCGTTAAAAAGATCGTTACCAACCTCGCCGTCCTGGAAGTTACCCCGGAAGGATTTCAATTGCTGGAAAGAGCCCCTGGGGTTAGCGTGGAAGACATCAAAAAGGCCACAGAAGGAAAGTTGGTGGTTAATGGGACCATCCCGGAAATGGCCTTATAAAGGGCCCCAAGCTTGCAGTTCATCGATAATTTGCGGAAACGGATCATCCTACACCACAAAAAGCCGGGCCTTCACAACAATATTATTTCAGCATTCCCCAAATAAAGTAACTTGCAGCAGTGATAAAATATACCCAAACCGAACCAGTAAATTAATTCAGTGTGCTATGGAATCCCAGCTGAACCAAAGAAAGCCAGAGAAAGAAATTCAGGTATACCATAATGAATTCTTCAGGGGTATTCTGATCCTGGCCAGAAAACTTTTCATGTTATAAACACAGGAATTGTGTTTAAAAAAGGAGCAATACCTCAGTGTTGCTCCTTTTTTTATTTTTGGGGGATCCAGCACCCGCCTATGAAACTCCGAATACAGGCTTGCAAACCCGAAGACCTGGACCTCCTGGTACAGATATCGAGATCTACCTTCAACGAGGCCTTCCGGCATCAGAATAACCCGGAGGATTTTGAGCAGTACCTGGACACGGCCTTCCATCCCGGCCAATTAAATAAGGAATTACAAAACGCAGATTCATTTTTTTATTTTGTGTTTGATGAGGAAACCCTGGCAGGGTATTTTAAGTTGAACCAGGGGAATGCTCAGACAGAACTGGGTGAAGACGACGGCCTGGAACTGGAACGCATCTATGTAATCAAAAAATTCCAGGGCAGGAAAATAGGGCAATGGATGCTCAGCAGAATCCTGGAATTGGCCGGTGACCTTGGGAAATCTTATGTATGGCTGGGTGTATGGGAGCATAATCCCCAGGCGATCCGCTTTTATGAAAAACAGGGGTTCCGCAAATTTGGGACTCATCCCTACTTGGTGGGTAGCGACCGGCAGACCGATTGGTTAATGCGGATTGAATTGGCTACCTTAGGCCCTACCCGAAACTACTTAAAATGAATACCCGTCTCCTCCTCCTGGCCCTGCCCCTCCTGATGGGAGTTGCCCCTGCCTTTTCGCAAAACTCTATGTATTTCCCCGAACGGAATGCCCGCTGGGAAACCAAATCCCCATCCGAAGCGGGGATAGACCAAGGGCGACTGGAAAAGGCCGTAGCCTTTGCCAAGGGCCATGAATATTCCGGCTCCCGCGATTTAAGAGTTGCGATCCTCGAAGGTTTTGCCAGCGAACCATTCCACAGCATCCTGGGCCCCACTAAAAAAAGGGGAGGGCCAGCCGGGTTATTGTTAAAAGACGGCTACCTGGTTACTTCCTGGGGAGATACGCGAAGGGTGGATATGACCTTCAGCGTCACGAAGAGCTTTCTCTCCACAACTGCGGGACTGGCGGTGGATAAGGGTTGGATTGCCTCGGTGAACGATCGGGTGGAAAACTATGTTTGGGACGGGACCTTCGGTGGGGAACACAATGGCAAAATTACCTGGGAGCACCTGCTGCAGCAGAATTCGGACTGGTCCGGTGAATTGTGGGGCTGCCGGGACTGGGCAGACCGTCCGCCCAAAGAGGGGGGACTGGACGACTGGAAATTTCGCGAATTCCGGGAGCCGGGAACGGTCATGGAATACAACGATGTGCGGGTGAACGTTCTGGCATATGCCCTTACCCATGTGTGGAGAAAACCCCTGCCGATTGTCCTGAAGGAGGAGATAATGGATCCGATTGGGGCTTCAAGTACCTGGCGATGGCATGGATATGAAGATGCGTGGACCGAAATAGACGGGTTACGGATGAAATCGGTAACTGGTGGGGGGCATTCCGGTGGCGGGATGTTTATTTCCACAGAAGACATGGCCCGGTTCGGGTTGCTGTTTATGAACAACGGGAACTGGGATGGGAACCAACTGATCAGCCGGGACTGGATAGAGCAGGCGATCGTCCCATCCGAACCCAACCCCAATTACGGCTACATGTGGTGGCTGAACAGCCCGGGTCCCCGGCACTGGGAAGGCCTGCCAGAACACCTGTTCTACGCAGAGGGCTTCGGGGGAAATTTTATCGTAATCGACCGGGAAAATCACCTGGTGCTGGTGGTCCGCTGGCTGGAACCTTCCAAAGCGGGCGAACTGCTCTCCATGATCTACTCGGCGATGGATTAAATTTTTTTCAGGATTTCCCCTGCCCGTTCCAAAGTTTCCCTTTTTTTAGCGAAGCAAAAACGGATTTGCCTGTGATCCAGCTGACCCGTATTAAACACGGAGATGGGAATGCCCGCAATGCCAAATTCCCTGGCCAGGCGTTCGGCGAAATCCACATCCCTCTCCCCCGAGATGTCTTCATATTCCAGCAATTGAAAATAGGTGCCCTTGCAGGGGGTAAACTTAAAGCGCGACTGCCGGACCGCACTCAGGAACAAGTCCCGTTTCTCCTGGAAAAATTTGGGGAGTTGAAGGTAGTTCTCGGGCTCTCTGAGATATTTGGCCAGGGCCCTTTGTGTAGGATGGTTTACCGCGAACACATTGAATTCATGCACCTTTCGAAATTCGCCCATTAATTCCTCCGGTGCGGTACAATACCCCATTTTCCAACCCGTGGCGTGGAAGGTCTTGCCGAAAGAGGCACAAAGCAGGCTGCGTGACGCGAGATCAGGGAATTTTGCCACACTTTGATGCGTATGGCCGTCAAATACCAGGTGCTCATAGGCTTCATCACTCAGGACCAGGATGTCCGTACCTTTCAGGAGTGCCTGAAGCTGCTGCATGTCGCCCTCGGAGAGGACATTTCCCGAAGGGTTATGGGGTGAATTAATGACCACCATACGGGTTTTCGGACTGATGGCCTTGCGTACATCCTCCCAGTTGATATGAAAATCCTTCCCCTCCATCTGGATCGGCACCGGGATACCGCCATTGATCTTAATGGCAGGTTCGTAGCAATCATAGGCTGGCTTAAAGAGGATGACCTCATCCCCGGGATATATGAAGGCGGTGATCGCCGTAAACAGTGCCTGGGTAGCTCCGATGGTGATGGTAATTTCCTTGTCGGGGTCATAACGGGCACCATACAGGGCCTCCATTTTTCCGGAAATCGCTTCCCGCAGGGAATAGATCCCGGACATGGGGGCATATTGGTTGTAGCCTTCCACCATGGCTTCATTTACATAGGCGATCAGCCTGGGATCGGCTGGAAAATCCGGAAAGCCCTGCGCGAGGTTGAGCGCCTCGTACTGCATGGCCAATTGATTCATTTTGGAAAATATGGAAGGGGGCAGGTCGGGTAGTTTGGATGGATGGGATTGGATCAAGGCGGCATTTTTTAATTGTCGTAAATGTACGGATTTTCACTTTGGAGACAGAAATGAAAAACCCGTTGCCGGAGCAACGGGTTTCCTTTTTACCAGGGTAAATCCTGTTAGGCGTGTTGTTCCGCGTGTTTGCCTTCCCGGATTTCTTCAATCAGTTTCGCATTGAATGCGCTCAGGTCTTTTGGAGACCTGCTGGTAACAAACCCGTGGTCTACCACCACTTCCTTATCCACCCATTTGGCGCCTGCGTTGATCAGGTCGTCCTTGATAGAAGCAAATGAAGTAAGGGTCCTGCCTTCCACCACCCCGGCGCTGATCAGCAACTGCGGTCCATGGCAGATGGCGGCAACCGGTTTTTCGTGCTTGAAGAATTCTTTAATAAACGTAAGGGCTTTCTGGTTCCTTCGCAGTTTATCCGGATTGATCACGCCGCCCGGCAGCATCAGGGCGTCATAGTCCGAAAAAGTTACCTGGTCGAGGGTTTTGTCGACCTGATAGGATTTGGACCAGTTGCCATTCGCCCAGCTTTTGATCTGGCCTGCTTCCTCACTTACGATGTCTACTTTGAAACCTTCTTTTTCCATGGCTTCCCTGGGGGATTTCAATTCACTTTCTTCGAATCCGTTTGTTGCTAAAATTGCTATTCTTTTCATATGGTTTTATTTAAAGGTTAATAATCTAACGCATCCACAAGGTAGCTTACTGAAGACGGAAGCTCCGTTAAACGGCTGATAAAAAAAGAAGGGGGAAGGTTAAACCTTTACTAAAACCGGGGGATGTATGTTAAGACTGGCCGGCAGGCGCCTATATTGGAGGAGTGACCAATGCAGTCGGCCCTGGAGTGTCGCTGGTGAGGGATTTAATTTAGGAATGCTTAAACATCAGCCTTTCAAGCTGGCCTTCAGGTATTCACGGTTCATGCGGGCGATGTTCTCGAGGGAGATCCCTTTGGGGCATTCTACGTAACAGGCTCCTGTATTGGTGCAGTTCCCAAATCCTTCGAGGTCCATCTGCCGCACCATATTGAGAACCCGCTCGGTGGCTTCCACCCGTCCCTGTGGCAACAGGGCAAACTGGGAAACCTTGGCAGAAGTAAAAAGCATGGCGCTCGCATTCTTGCAGGCGGCCACACAGGCCCCGCACCCAATACAGGTAGCGGCATAGAAGGAATCGTCGGCACGGTCTTTTTCAATCGGAATGGCATTCGCGTCTACGGTATGGCCAGAAGTATTTACGGAAATGTAGCCCCCCGCCTGCTGGATACGGTCAAAGGCACTGCGGTCCACAATGAGATCCTTGATAACGGGGAAGGCTGTGGCGCGGAAGGGTTCGATCACAATAGTATCTCCGTCCTTAAAGGTACGCATGTGCAACTGACAGGTGGTAACCAGGCGATCGGGCCCATGGGGTTCCCCGTTGATCATGAGGGAACAGCTGCCACAAATCCCCTCGCGACAGTCGTGATCGAATTCTACCGGTTCCTTGCCTTCGTTGATCAGGCCTTCGTTCAGCACATCCAGCATCTCCAGGAATGACATGTCCCCCTCGATGCCGCTGATGTCATAATCCACCATCTGTCCCTTGGAGTCCGCGTCTTTCTGACGCCATATTTTCAGGTGTAGTTTCATAATTGCTTCACTTTGTCGCCGGTAAATCCCCCGCTGTTCCGGGCTAAACCTTCAGAATTCCGTGCGTACTTATTTATAACTTCTGGTTTTTAACTCTATGTTTTCGTAGACCAAATTTTCTTTGTGCAGGACCTCCTCTTTGGCAGGACCCTTGTATTCCCAGGCCGCTACGTATTTGAAGTTCTGATCATCCCTCAGAGCTTCCCCGTCCTTGGTCTGGTATTCTTCCCGGAAATGGCCGCCGCATGATTCGTTCCGCTGCAGGGCATCCCGGGCAAATAATTCGCCCAATTCCAGGAAATCAGCTACCCGGCCGGCTTTTTCCAGTTCCTGGTTCATCCCTTCTATCTGCCCCGGGACCCGGACGTTTTCCCAGAAATCCTTCCGCAATTCGGCAATTTCTTCCATGGCTTCCCTGAGGCCTTCCGCATTACGGGACATGCCGCATTTATTCCACATGATCTTGCCCAGTTTCTTATGGTAATGGTCCACCGAATGTTTTCCCTTTGTCTGTATCAGCTTCTCCAGTCGCTCCCGGGTATCCTTTTCGGCGAGATCAAAGGCTTCGCTATCTGTTGGGATGGGACCTGTGCGGATATCGTGGGACAGGTAGTCCCCGATGGTATAGGGGAGGACGAAATACCCGTCGGCCAACCCCTGCATCAGGGCGGAGGCACCCAGCCTGTTTGCCCCGTGATCGCTGAAGTTAGCTTCCCCGGCACAATAGCATCCCGGAATGGTGGTTTGCAGATTGTAATCAACCCATAAGCCGCCCATGGTATAGTGAACTGCGGGATAGATCATCATGGGGGTCTTGTAGGGATTCTGGTCCACGATTTTTTCATACATCTGGAACAGGTTCCCGTACTTGCTTTCTATCACCTCCTCGCCCAGGACCCTGAGCGTCTTCTGGTCGGGATCCTTAAGGCCCGAGGTCATGGCTTTTTCTTTACCATACCTCATGATAGCCGATTCGAAATCAAGAAATACAGCTTCCCCAGTCTTGTTCACCCCAAAGCCCGCATCGCATCGCTCTTTTGCGGCCCTGGATGCCACGTCCCTGGGCACCAGGTTCCCGAATGCGGGATAGCGCCGTTCAAGGTAGTAATCCCGGTCCTCCTCCTTCAATTGGGTAGGTTTGAGGCTGCCTTTGCGGATAGCCTCTGCATCCTCTTTCCGTTTCGGCACCCATATACGCCCATCGTTCCGCAGGGACTCGGACATCAGGGTAAGTTTAGACTGGTGGTCGCCGGATACGGGGATGCAGGTAGGGTGGATTTGCGTGAAACAGGGATTCGCAAAAAAGGCACCCCTCCTGTGGGCCCGCCAGGCCGCCATGACATTGCTGCCCATGGCATTGGTCGACAGGTAAAACACATTGCCATAGCCGCCACTGGCCAGGACCACTGCATGGGCCGAATGCCTTTCCAGGGCCCCGGTGACCAGGTTCCTTGCGATGATACCTCGGGCCTTCCCGTCTACCAGGACCAGGTCCAGCATCTCGTGGCGGTTGTAGGCCCGTATCTTGCCCCTGTTGATTTGCCGGTTCATGGCTGCATAGGCGCCGAGCAGCAATTGTTGTCCGGTTTGCCCCTTGGCATAGAAAGTCCTGGAGACCAGTACCCCCCCAAAAGAGCGGTTATCCAGCAGGCCCCCGTATTCCCTTGCAAACGGGACCCCCTGGGCCACGCACTGGTCGATGATGTTACCCGATACCTCCGCCAGGCGGTATACATTGCCTTCCCTGGAACGGTAGTCCCCGCCTTTGATGGTGTCATAAAACAGCCGATAGTCACTGTCTCCATCCCCCTGATAGTTTTTGGAGGCGTTGATCCCCCCCTGGGCGGCAATGGAGTGCGCCCGCCTGGGGGAATCCTGGTAACAAAAGGTCTTCACATTATATCCCAATTCGGCCAGGGTCGCGGCAGCCGAGCCACCGGCCAATCCTGTACCCACCACGATGATATCGATATTCCTTTTGTTGGCCGGGTTTACCAGGTTGATCTCGTTTTTATGTTTTGTCCATTTCTCGGCCAGTGGACCGGATGGGACTTTAGAATCCAGGATACCCATGGTTAATGCGTTATCGGGTTAAAATGATGGTATAAGGCGATGATGATGAATCCCATCGGGACAACCACGGCAAATACTTTGGTAATTGCCTTAACAGCCGGACTGTATTTATTGTTCCAGCCCATTGTTTGCAGGGAAGAAGCGAAGCCATGCCATAAATGAAGGGCCAGCAAGATAAAAGCAAGGATGTACAAAACCGTTCGCCAGGCCGGGGCAAATTTTTCAACCGTCTCGGCATAATAGCGGGTGGGGTCCTCAGGGTTGGCCTCCACATATTTAAAGGCCATCTCGTGTACCCAGAAATCATAGATGTGCAGGCCCAGGAATGCCAGCACCACCAACCCGCTCAGGATCATGTTTCGCGAAACCCAGGGGGAGTTGGCATTGCCGGAAAACTTCGAATATTTCACCGTCCGGGCTTTGCTGTTCCTGATCTCCAGCATGATGCCCATTACAAAATGGATGACAATGCCGGCCATCAGTATGGGTTGCAGGATAAATTGTACAAAAGGGTTATACCCCATAAAATGAGACCATTCGTTAAAGGTATCCGGGGCTATGACAGAGGTGAAGTTAATGGTGAGATGTTGCGCTAAAAAAATCACTAAAAAAAGACCGGACAAGGCCATCACTACTTTCCGGGCGATGGACGAATTTACCAAGCTGCTCATTCGTTACAGGGTTTTTAACAAAGGTAGGTCACCGCCTAAATATTAACAAACTTTGCCACCTAATCCTGGAATATTTAGAACTAGTTTAAGAAAGGGGGCCAGGCCCCGTTACCAAGCCTACGGGACACCTGTCATTCTTTAGGTAACAGGCTTTTGGAGCCTGGAATTTGCACCTGGTGGGTACGGGTTACAATTTATTGTCAATGTTTGCGCCGAAATTATCAAAACTGTTCCGGGATGCCATATATTCTATATTTTTAAGGTGTGGGCGGCCCATCCGGCGAAGTTTCGTTAAGGAGAAGTACCGGCTGGTGGCCCGCTCTGACGGAATCCCGAAAGCGATGAACAGAAGAAATACGATTAAAAACCTGATGATGGCATCGGCCGGGATGGCCGCATTGCCTGCCTGGGCACGGGAATGGACGCCTCAGGAGATCAGGCTGCCGGCCCTCCCTGCTTTCCTTACGGAAACAGAAACGGCTATCCTTTCGGCCGTATCGGACACGTTCATCCCCGCTGGGGCCGATGGGGTTGGCGCCCTGGACGTGGAAGTTGATGCCTTCCTGGTACGACTGTTTGCCGACTGTTATGCAAGCGATGTACAGGAGAACCTGAAACGCCAGTTCAACCAGCTGGAAGCTGCCGCAAAGGAAACCTACGGCTCCCCGTTTGCGGCCTGCGGCCTGCCCCAGCGGGAAGGCTTACTCCTCTCCATGGCCGCTTCGGACGACCCTGACAGGGCCGGGTTCATAGAATTGGTAAAAAGGGAGACCATCAGGGGGTTCCTCACTTCCCGCAAAGTATTGCGCGAATATTACGATTATGTGGTGGCGCCGGGGCATTATTACGGATGTGTAGATATCAGCGAAACATAACATGGCCCACCCTATTACAGATACCAAAAAAAAACGAACCTATGACGCTATCATCATCGGATCCGGCGCCAGCGGAGGATGGGCGGCCAAGGAGCTATGTGAGAAGGGCCTGAAAACCCTGGTCCTTGAAAGGGGTAGGGATGTGAAACATCAGAAGGATTATCCAACGGCATCCAAGGCTCCATGGCAATTTAAATATCGGGGAACCGTACCCCTGGAAAAACGCATCAACCACCAGAATGCCAAATGGTTACGGGAAGAGACTCTGCATTGGCAATTGGAGGACGGCGAACAGGAATTTGTACAGGAAAAGCCTTTTAGCTGGTACAGGGGGTATCATGTGGGAGGAAAATCCCTGTTGTGGGCCCGGCAAACGCAGCGCTGGAGTGACTTTGATTTCGGGGGTCCGGCCCGTGACGGGTTCGCCACAGACTGGCCCATCCGGTATAAGGACCTGGAACCCTGGTATGAGCACGTCGAACGATTTGCCGGCATTGCAGGAGGGAATGACAAGCTTCCGGAACTTCCGGATAGTATTGTCCAGCCCGGGTTTGAACTGAGTTGCATCGAACAGTATTTCAAGGAAAGCCTGAAAAAGAATTATGGCGATACCCGCCACCTCATACAGGGACGTTGTGCACATTTGACAGACCCGCAGGAAATCCATACGGCCCAGGGCCGGGCCAAATGTGCGAACCAACGGATGTGTAACCGGGGCTGCCTGTACGGAGGCTATTTCAGCGCCAATGCCTCAACCCTTCCCTGGGCTGAGAAAACCGGTAACCTGACCCTCCGGCCCTATGCAGTTGTACATTCCATAATCCATAACGACAAGAAGGGAAAAAGAGGAAGGGCAACCGGCGTGCGGGTGATCGATGCCCTTTCAGGGGAAATGATCGAATTTTATGCCAGCGTCATTTTTGTGAATGCATCCACCCTGAATTCAAATGCCATCCTGCTGAACTCCAGATCCGAACGGTTTCCGGTAGGACTGGGAAATGAAAACGGCCTGCTGGGCCGCTACATCGCCTGGCACAATTACAGGGGAAAGGCAAGCGCGGAATATGAGGGATTCAAAGACAAACGCACCAGTGGGGGTAACCCCAGTAACGGCTACATGCCCCGCTTCCGCAATGTATTCAGGCAGGAGACGGAGTTTTTAAGGGGGTATGCCATCGGGATCGCAGGCGGCCGCGGACGGAAAAGGGAAACGGATACCATAGGGGAAGCCCTGACCCAAAATCTCCTGCGCCCGGAATGGGGCCACTGGCATATCAGCAGCTGGATGATGGGAGAAACCGTGCCGCAGGAGAGCAACCACGTACGCCTGCATGAAAGCCTCAAAGACAAATACGGAATCCCCCAATTGGTCATCTCCTGCGATTGGTCTGAGAATGATGATAAAATGGTACAGGATTACCTGGATCAATCCGTCGAGATGTTTGAAAAGGCGGGCTTCATCAATATCGAAGCAAAGGATACCCATTCCCCGCCCGGTTCTGATATCCACGAAATGGGCGGTGTACGGATGGGAAAGGATCCGAAAACCTCCATGCTCAACGAGTGGAACCAACTGCATGGTTGTAAGAATGTGTTTGTCACGGATGGGGCCTGCATGACCAGTACAGGCACCCAGAACCCAACGCTGACCTTTATGGCCATTACCGCCCGGGCGGCAAACCATGCTGTTGATG
>Ga0102952_1000614_pt1 | contig 13090 bp, 8 predicted proteins | sample SalPon2A_C_D1_MG_FD_78506 | JGI IMG/M metagenome (GOLD analysis project Ga0102952, IMG submission 78506) | Soil microbial communities from South San Francisco under conditions of wetland restoration - Salt Pond MetaG R2A_C_D1_MG | ecosystem: Environmental > Terrestrial > Soil > Wetlands | place... | reverse complement strand
TGATCGCCTGATTGCTTACAGCCTCGGCAATTTCGCGACCTATTACGGCATCAGCGTCGCGGGCCTTAACGGTATTGCGCCGATTCTCGTCACGACGCTGGCGGGAGACGGCCGCTTTGTCGAAGCGCGCATTTTCTCGACCATCCAGGTACGCCCCGGCGGTCCGCGCCCGGACGGCCGCGAGCAGGCACTGCAATGGCTGCGCGATTTGAGCATGCAAGACTTTCGCGATCCGGGCCTCGAGTTTCTCGACGACGGCCGCGTCCTGCCGGCGCCGCGCGGCTACCTGCGGCCGTGGCCGGTGGCAACAGCACCGACCGCCGGCGCAGCAGATCAGGCCTCAGTCCGACAGGCTGCTAGGTCGCCCGTTCCACCAGCTCGGTATTGATGGTCTCCGAGGACGGCCGCTCGCCCGCCAGCATGGCGAGCAGCTTGTCGACCAGCAGCTTGCCGGCCTGGTAGGTATCCTGCCGCACCGTCGTCAGCGGTGGATTGAAATAGCCGGCCGACGGAATATCGTTGTAGCCGACCACCGAAACGTCTCCCGGCACGTGCACACCGCGGTTCGCCAGCGCACAGATGAACGCCATGGCCGCGGTGTCACTGTAAGTGAACACCGCGTCCGGCACCTCGCGTGCGCCGTCGAGGTAGCGGTTGGCCGCCTCGAACGCTGTTTCGTAGGCGAAATTGCTGATTTCGATGTCCGCGATGTCGAGCGGCTCGCCGCTCGCCTCGAGCGTTTCCATCAGTCCCTGCCGCCGCAGGAAGATTTCGCTGTGGCTGGCATCGCCGACAAACAGGTAACGGCGCCGGCCACGGGCGAGAAAATACTCGGCGGCAAGCCTGCCGCCGCGGAAGTTGTCACTGCCCACCACGCAATACGGCGTGTCCTCGCGGGCCGCGCCCCACACCACCAGCGGCGCGCCCGAACGCGCGAACTCGTCGAGCATGCGCTCGCGGTGACCCTGACCAAGCACGATGAAACCGTCCGCGCCGCGTGACGCGAGGATATGCTGGAACGCCTCGATGTCGTTGTGGGTCGGCGCGAACAGGAGCAGGTCCTGGTTGCAGTCGCCGAGCGCTTCGGACACCCCGGCGAGCAGATCGAAAATGAAGGGATCCGAAATGTGGTTCTGGCGATGCGACAGGAAGTCGAGCGACACGGCGATCGTGTTGGTGCGCTTGTGACGCAGTTTCTGCGCATTGCGGTTGACCGTGTAACCGTGCTTGCGTGCGACCGACAGCACGTGCTCGCGGGTGTCGCGGTTGACCAGCGGATTGTTGCTGAGCGCGCGCGATACGGTGGGTTTCGAGACCTTGGCGAGCCGCGCGATATCGTCCATGGTGATGGTTGTTTTCGCGCGCATCCGCGTCGACCCCGTCATTTTGTCCGGCCGGCTCGCATACCGGCCCCCGCTATTCTGTGTACCCGTGCCTCGCGGTCGCGTCAAGCGCCGCGCAGGGCCCGGCCGCTGCCCCGGGCGGCTGGTAACTGAAACGCATTTCATAATCGTTGAAATGCATTTCAGCGCAGTGTAACGTAAGCCGCGTTCAGGCCAAGAAACGGGGGGCCTTTCGGTAGTCGCATTTGCCGCGCCGGAAGTGACAATACGTCGCCTTTCAGCGCTCCAGCGCAACTGCATCACCGAAGGTGTCCGGACCTTCAATCTCAATACAGATGGTGCAGAAATGAACAAGGTCAAGAATGTTGCCTGGCAGGTCACGAGCCTGCCGCTTGCGCTCATGCTGCTGCTGATCGCGCCGCTGTCCGGCGCGCTGGCGCAGGACGACAGTGACGCTGACGACGACGCCACCGGCACGATCGAGGAAATAATCGTCACCGGTACCGCCGGCGGTGCCGAGCTGCGCAAGTTCGATGCCAGCTTCGCCATCACCACCATGAGCGACGAGGACATCAACAAGTACCAGCCGCAGAGCACGGCCGACCTGCTGAAGCTCGTGCCGGGCGTCTGGTCCGAGAGTTCGGGCGGTGTTGCCGGCGCGAACGTTTTCGTGCGCGGCTTCCCCGGCGGCGGCGATGCCCCGTTTTTCTCGCTGCAGGTCAACGGTGCGCCGATTTATCCGCCGCCGACCCTGTCGTTCCTCGAGAACACCACGCTGTTCCGTATCGATGAAACGGTGCTGCGGGCGGAAGCCTTGCGCGGCGGCCCCAACCCCGTGTTCTCGAATGGCCAGCCGGGACTGACGACGAACTTCATCCTGCGCGAGGGCAGCGAAGACACGCAGGGCCTGGTCAAGTACACGACCTCCGATTACGACCTGCGGCGCTTCGACGGTTACCTGAGCGGCGAGCTGGCGGACGAGTTCTATTACATGGTCGGCGGCTACATCGCGAGTTCGCCCGGCATTCGCGACGCCGGCTACAACTCCGATGAAGGCAACCAGATCACGGTCAACCTGACCAAGGATCTCGACAACGGTACGATCAACGTGTTCCACCGGCAGACGGATGATCACGGTCAATGGTACCTGCCCGTTGCGCTGAACGTGCCCGGGGTCGATCCCGAGTACAACCAGCTGGGGCCGATGAACCGGCAGCGCCAGATCCAGGCCGGCGGTGAGTTCAAGACCCTCGACCTGGGCGAAGGCCGCGGTTGGGACGGTTCGATGACCGGCGGCTCCGTGATCCTCGATATCGCCAGCGGCTGGGAGCTGACCGACCGCTTCAGCTACACCGCGGGCGACGCCGACACGCTCGGACTCGTGCCCGACGGCGGTGCGGTGCAGGTCAGCAACCTGCTCGCCGACCCGACGGCCGACGCCCGCGCGGTGGTCACCGGCCCGATCACCGGGTCGATCAGCGGCCGCGCCATCGGCGGCGGCGAGTTCATCCAGCAATTCGGTGCCTGGGAAGTACGCAAGGACATCGAGGCATTTACCAACGACATCAGCTTTGCCAGGGGCTGGGACCGCGGCTCGGTGACCGTCGGCTTCTATTCCGCCAACGCATCCGCCGACGAGTTCTGGTCGCTCGGCAACAGCAAGTACGAAGTCGTGCAATCCGGCGGCGAGGTGGTCACGGGCATCGAGTGCAACGACGACCCGACGATCGACAGTTGCGGTTTCAATTACGACATCGATGCCCGCGGCGACGCGACGACGGCGGCCCTGTATGCCGCCACGACGTTCGACGTCAGCGACAAACTGACCCTCGACGTCGGCGTGCGCAGCGAAAACCACCAGGTGGACTACTCGGTAGACGAGGGTCTCGACGGCCAGGTGAACCTGGCTGTCGATTTCGACAAGACGGAGTTTTCCTGGACCGCCGCCGCGAACTTCCTCATCAACGATTCGATGAGCACCTTCGGCCGCATCAACAGCGGCAGCAAAATGCCCTACTTCGACGATTTCCGCGACAACCGGGGTGCCTACGCGAGCGGCAACGACCTGATCCAGCAAGTCGACCAGTACGAACTCGGCTTCAAGTGGGTCACGGACTACGTCAGCCTGTACGCAACCGGTTTCTACACCGAGGTGGACCCGAGTTTCTTCGTGGCGCTCGCCGGGCAGGGTGCGGTGATCCAGACCCAGGAGTCGACCGGCGTCGAACTTGACGGCACCTGGCAGACGGACACCGGCTTTTCGCTGTCGCTGAATGCCACGCTGCAGGACACCAAGATCAAGAGCGGGCCGAACGATGGCAACGAAACGCCGCGGCAACCCGGCTGGCAGCTCAGGCTGACGCCGAGCTACGATTTCCAGACCGGGTCCATCAACGGTACGGTGTATGGAACGCTGACTGCCGTCGACGATCGCTGGGGCGAACCGGAGAACGTCAACAAGCTGAAAGGGTATGAAAAGCTCGATCTCGGCGTCATCGTACGCATCAACGACGCATTCAGCGTGCAGCTGTCGGGCGACAACCTGACGGACGAGGACGCCCTCACCGAGAGCGACCCGCGCACGATTGCCGCGCCGAACGGCCGCTATATCATGCCGCGGACCTTCGAGCTCAGCGTCGGTTACGAGTTCTAGCCCCCGGGGCGGAGCGGCTGCCGGTCAGCCGCTCCGCATTCTCTACCGCCGCGCTGCGTAGCCCGCGTCCGACCGGCTACGCGCGCATTCGGGGCGACCCAGGATGAGATCATGCAAAACGCACTGATCAAGCTGTCCCTGTTCATCAACTATTTCGTTTTCGCGATACTGTTGAACAGTGTCGGCACGGTCATTCTGCAGGTGCAGAACAGTTACGGCGTCTCCGAGTCCTCCGCCAGCGTGCTGGAAGCGTTCAAGGACCTGCCGATTGCGATCACCTCGTTCCTGGTGGCCTCGTTCATAGCCCGCATCGGCTACAAGCGCAGCATGCTGATCGCGCTCGGTTTCATCGCGGCCGTCTGCCTCGCCATGCCGGAACTACCCTATTTCTGGACGGCGAAGCTGTTGTTTGCGGCGACCGGCGCCTGTTTCGCGGTCATCAAGGTGTCGGTGTTCGCGACCCTCGGCATCGTCACCGTGTCGCGCAGCCAGCACGTCAGCCTGATGAACTTTCTGGAATCCTTTTTCATGGTCGGCGTGCTGTCGGGGTATTTCATTTTCAGCGCCTTCGTCAACGACCTCGACCCCGGCAGCAGCGACTGGCTGCACGTCTACTACCTGCTGGCGGCGTTGTCGGCGGCGGCATTCCTGTTGCTCGCGCTGGCGCCGCTCGACGAATCCTCGATCCACGGCGACCAGCCGCGATCGCTCGCCGGCGAATTCACGTCGATGATCCGCTTGTGCGCGAAGCCGCTGGTGTTCGTTTTCATCGTCGCCGCCTTTCTCTACGTGCTGATCGAACAAAGCATCATGTCCTGGCTGCCGTCCTTCAACAGCCGCATCCTGTTGCTGCCGGCTTCGCTCAGCATCCAGATGGCAAGCATATTGGCGGCGTCGACAGCGCTCGGCAGGCTGCTGGCCGGCATACTCATGCGCCACCTCAACTGGTTCTATGTACTTGCGACGGGGCTGGGTCTCGCCGCCCTGCTGGTCATCCTCGTCCTGCCGCTGGCCAGGCAGACCGGTGCCATGCCGGTAACCAGCTGGGCCACGGCGCCGCTTGCCGCGTTCGTGTTTCCGATGATCGGCCTGTGCATCGCGCCTATCTACCCGGCCATCAACTCGCTGGTGCTGTCCGCGCTGCCGGCGCGGCAGCACGCGCCGATGGCGGGCCTCATCGTCGTGTTCTCGGCGCTTGGCGGCACCACCGGATCGATCATTACCGGCAACCTGTTCGAACACCTCGGCGGCGAGCGCGCCTTCTACTTCTCCCTGCTGCCGATCGCGCTGCTGTTCTTCACGCTGTACCGCTTCAAGGCACGGACGGATGCCGAGGCCGCCGGCGCCGCGCCCGCCTGAGCGGATGCCGGTGCAGCCGCAAACGCCGCCGGTGGCCTCATGCTGCAGCTGACGAAACCCGAGAAGATCTACGCCGAGCTGTTCGTCGCCGTGCAGAGCAGCGGTGTGCTCGGCGATTCGAAGACATTCGTCGACGCGATACCGAAGTCAGATCCGCAGGCCATACTCGATCGATACCGCCGCGAATCGGCCGCCGAATCGTTCGACCTGCTGCGCTTCGTACACGACAACTTCGAACTGCCGGAAACCGCTACCGCCGGCGTCCTGCCGGATGCAGGTCAACCGGTGCGCGAGCACATCGAAAAGCTGTGGGATTCGCTGGCGCGTGACAGCGACACGGACGATGCACGTTCCTCGCTGATTGGCCTGCCGCGGCCGTACATCGTGCCCGGCGGCCGCTTCCGCGAGATCTACTACTGGGACAGCTACTTCACTTTGCTCGGCCTCGCCGCGGCCGGGCGGCGCCAGCAGGTCGAGGACATGGTGACCAACTTCGCGTACCTGATCGACACCGTCGGTTTTATCCCGAACGGCAATCGCAGTTATTTCTGCAGCCGGTCGCAGCCGCCGTACTTCGCCATGATGGTCGAGCTGCTCGCCGAACTCGAACGGGACGACGCAGCCTACCAGCGCTTCCTGCCGCAACTCGGCCGGGAGTATGCATTCTGGATGGCCGGTGCGCGGGAGCACGGCGACGGGCCCCGCGCACGCGCGGTGCCGGTCGCCGGCGGCTGGCTCAATCGCTACTGGGACGAGCACGCCGCCCCGCGGCCGGAGAGTTATGCCGAGGACCGCGCACTGGCCGATGCGGCCGGCATCGACGAGGCGGGCCTGTTCCGTAACCTGCGCGCCGCCTGCGAATCGGGTTGGGACTTCAGCTCGCGATGGCTCGCGGATGCCGCCGACCTGGCGAGCATCCGCACGACGGAGGTCGTGCCCGTCGACCTGAACGCGCTCCTGTACAAGCTGGAGTCGGTGCTCGCCCATGCGCACGAGGTCAGCGGCGATTCCCGCGCCGCGGCTGATTTCCGGCGGCGGGCCGACGCGCGCCGCGAACTGCTGCAACGGCTGTTCTTCTGCGAACGCCGCGGCCTGTTCACGGACCTGTTGTTGCCGGATTTGCGCCGCAGCGACACGGCCACGCTCGCCGCCGCGTACCCGCTGTTCCTCGGCATTGCAAGCGAGGCGCAGGCCGCGCGCGTGGCGGCCTTTGTCGAGCGGCAGCTGCTCAGGCCCGGGGGCTGGGTCATCAGCGGAGTCGCGAGCGGCCAGCAGTGGGACGCACCGAACGGCTGGGCGCCGCTCGAGTGGGTCTGCTACCGGGGCCTGCTCAACTACGGTTTCGTGGCGGCCGCGCGCGAAGGCGCAACGCGCTGGGTACGGAACAATCTCGCCGTGTACGCAGACACCGGCCGGCTGATGGAGAAGTATGACGTGGAGACTGTCGGACGCCTCGCCGGGGGTGGCGAATACGGCGTGCAGGACGGCTTCGGCTGGACCAACGGCGTACTGCTTCGCCTGCTGGATGACCTCGAGCCATAGCCTGCCGCAGGCCGCGCCCGTTCGCCCGCCACCGCGGCAAGCGGGCTCTCAGTCGTCGCCGACTCCCGAACCGACCGCGCGGAAATCCACGCCCAGCGAACGCAGCTTGCGGTACAGGTGCGTGCGCTCCATGCCGACCCGCTTGGCCAGTTTGCCGACCTTGCCGTCGCACAACACGAGCTGCTGCTGCAGGTAGGCGCGTTCGAATTGCTCGCGTGCCTCGCGCAGCGGCAGCGACAGCAGGTCCTGCTTGACGAGGGGCTCGTCATCGTGCGCACCGGCACTGATTTCGCGTTCGATTTCGTCGAGCGCGATCTCCTCTTCCGAACCCGTCATCAACAGGCGCCGCACGAGGTTTTTCAGTTCGCGCACGTTGTCCGGCCACGGATAATTCCGCAGCCGATTCTGCGCGGCGACGTTGAAGCGGCGAAACGGCAGCCCCTCCGCGTCCACCAGCTTGTCGACGTAGTAACTGAGGAGTTCGGGCACATCCTCTGCATATTCGCGCAGCGGCGGCACGCGTACCGTAAGCGTATTCAGGCCGGACAGCAATTCGCGCCGCAACCGGCCGGCAGCGACGGCGCTTTCATAGTCTTCCTTGATGGTTGCCAGCACGCGTGCATGGAATTCCACCGGCTCGTGGCCGCCCTTGCGCGTGAAACGACGCTGGTCGAGCGCGCTGAGCAGCAGCTTCTGTGCCGCATCGTTCAGGTCCGACACCTCGTCGATGATCAGCGTGCCATTACCGGCGCGTTCGAGAACGCCGGGTACGACGGTCGTGCCGTCCTCGCGGCCGAACAGCTGTTCCTCGGCATTGCTGTCGGTCAGCGAGGCCGCGAGCACCGTCTCGACCGGCGCGTCGGCGCGATTGCCGAGCGCGTGCATGTAACGCGCGAACGCACCGCGGCCGGTGCCGGGCTCGCCGATCAGCAACACCGGCGACTCGTGGCCGGCGTATTGCTGCACGGTATCGCGCAGGTTCTGCATCAGGCGGCTGCGGCCCACGGGTGCCAGCAGCGAGGGCAGCGTCCGGCGGGCGCTGCCCGCCTTGCGCTTCTGCATTTCCAGCGCACGTTCGACGGTGCGCAGCAATTTTGCGATCGACAGCGGCTTTTCCACGAAGTCGAGCGCGCCGAGGCGGGTCGCCTCGACCGCGGTATCGACGGTGCCATGCCCCGACATGATCACCACCGGGCAGGCGTCGGCGCCCTGTTCCGACCACTCGCGCAGCAGCGTTATGCCGTCGGTATCCGGCATCCAGATGTCCAGCAGCACCAGTTCGAAATCGCTCTTGTCGCGCGCGGCGCGCGCCTCGGCGGCATTGGCGGCGACCGTGACCTGGTATCCCTCGTCCGTCAGGATTTCGGAAATCAGGGCGCGGATGTCGGCTTCATCGTCCACGACCAGCACACGTGATGTGCTCATGCTCTTTCCCTCCGTTTCTCCATGCGGCCCGGCAACCTGGCGATCATCGCCTCACGCGCCGTTTCAGTTGCGGGCAGGCGGATGCGAATCATCGCCCCGCCCTCTGCACCGTTTTCCGCCTCGATGGTGCCGGCGTGCTCTTCGACCAGCTTCTTCACGATGGCGAGACCCAGACCGGTGCCTTTTGGTTTGGTGGTGACGTACGGGTCGAAGACCTGGCTTATCGAGGCCGTATCGAACCCCGGCCCGTTGTCCTCGACGACGATTTCCACGACATCGGCGTCGAGGTAACGAGCGCTGCGCACGCTGACTTCGATGCGCCCCTTTGCGTGATTCTCGAGTGCTTCGATCGAATTGCGCAACAGGTTGTGCAGGATCTGGCGTATGCGTCCCATGTCCGCTTCCAGCAACGGCAGGTCCGCAGCGGCATGCAGGCGTATGCTGATGCCCGATTCCTGCGCGCGGTACAGGTCGACCACCTCGTGGGCAAGTCGGTCGATGGAAAAGCGATTGATGTCCATGTCCGGCGCGCGCGCATAATCGCTGAACGCGTTCACCATCTCTTTCATCGCCTCCACCTGCTGCACGATCGTATGCGTCGCGCGGTCGAGTATCTGCGCCTCGTCGGGGTTCATGGTATGCAGGTATTTGCGGCGCAGGCGCTCGGCGGACAGCTGGATCGGCGTGAGCGGGTTCTTGATCTCGTGGGCCAGGCGGCGTGCCACCTCGCCCCATGCGGCATCACGCTGCGCCTGCAGCAAGGCCGTGATGTCGTCGAACACGATCACGAAGCCGGCTGCATGGTCCTCGTCGCCCGGCAACGTGGTACAGGCACAGGTCAGCACGCGCCGCCCCACTTCACCGCGTAATACGATCTGTTCGCGCCACTCGCGTTCGCCCGCGTTCAGGTGCACGCGCGCGACGTCGACGAACTGCTCCAGCAGCGGTTCGCCCACCGAGACTTCCGGCAGGAATTCGCCGACGCGGTTCTCGAGGTCGACGTTAAGTATCGCGCCGGCAGCCTGGTTCGCGGTGCGTATACGCAGATCCGATTCCAGCGACACGACGCCGGTGGACAGGCGCGCGAGGATAACTTCCAGGTTGGCGCGTTCCGCTTCCACCTGCGCCTGGCTCAAACTCGCCTGGCGCCGTGCCGTCGACAGGCGCTGCGTCATGTCGTTGAAGGAACTGATGAGAAAACCGATTTCGTCGCGTGACGGTGCCGGCAAGCGTGTGTCGAAATCGCCCTTGGCCACCGCGCGCGTACCGGCGACCAAGTCCTGGATCGGCGCGACCAGCCGCCGCGACAGGATGAAGGCGCCGTAGATCGACGCGAGCAGGGACAGCATCAGCACGACCGTCAGGGTCATCGTAAAAGTACGTTTCAGCGGCTCGCGCAGGTATTCCGCGCGCTTGTAGTCGCTGTAGGAGGAATCCACGCTGTCGGCCATGCGGCTCAAGCGCTCCGAAACCGGGTAGCGCGCCTGCAGCAACCCGGACAGCTCCGGCCGGTTGCCGCCGCCGATCGGCACCGCGGTGCGGATCTCGTAGCTCCCGCCTTCCAGGGGATACAGGCGCACGTACGGCCGGTTCTGCTGGATCTGCAACAACACTTCGTCGACCGGCGCCTCCGGCACGCTGCCGGCCGCCAGGTCGGAACTCGTCGCGAGGATGCGCTGGTTACGTCCGAACAGGGTGACTTCGCTGGCGCCGGTCTGCCGCCGCAGGTTGTTGAGCTCGAAGATCAGCTGGGGCAGGCTGACTTCCTCGAGGTGTGCGGCGATACGCGCGGTACTGTTCAAATGCTGCCGCATCTGCGTTTCGAGCGCGGCGCGGCTCAAGGCCAGCGCGTCGTCGAGACCCGCTTCGACGTCCACGTTGAACCAGGTATCGATACCGCGGTTGATGAACTGCATGGAAAAGTAGAACACGACCAGCAGCGGTATCGCGGCGAGGCCGACGAACATGCCGACCATGCGGGCCTTCAGCCGCGAGCCCGGCACGTGCGTACGGTAGTCGCGGAACAGCCGCGCGAGATTTCCCACCATCAGCGCGAACAGCACCAGTACACCGCCCACGTTGACCAGCAGGATGTAGACGTACAGGCGGTCGAACTCCTGCGAATTCTGCGCGGTGCGGCTGAGCAGGAACAGCGCGATCAGCGCGAGCCCGACGCCGAGTACGCCGAGCGTGCCGTAAAGCAGTCGTTTCAGCGTTCGAGCTGCCATTCGTACCATTCGCTCTTCAATTGCCACTGGTCGCGCCAGAAGAACAGGATGCGCAACGGCGCCGGGTATTGCTGCGTGCTGAGTACGGCTTGCAGGCGCATGCGATAGTCGCTGTCCGCCTCGAGAATGGCATCGTCGACCACCGGCAGGTCCTGGATGCGGCCGAGGTTGTTGAGCGCGGAATACAGCGTGGCAAACGATTCCTGGTCGCTGCTGTTCAGGTTGCGCACGATGTAGCGCTGGCTGAGCGGGCGGTATTCGAGCTCGTAGCGCAGGGTCAGTTCGGCGTCCAGGGCATCCGGCAGAAAGCGGCGCACGCGAATCACTTCGATGTTCAGCTCGATCGTCAGCGGCACACCGCTGTTCAATGCATCGAGCGCCTCGTCGCTCAGTACGAGCTGCAGGCGCGCATCGAGCACCTGCACGCCGTTGACGAGGCGGGTATTCGCGGAACGCACGTCGAAATAGCCGTGGCGGTCGCTGCGATCCTGGGCGAATACCGCCGCGGCCAGCGTCAGCAGCAGCAGTGCCAGCCGCGCGCTGGTGCCTTGTGTCGTGGTTGCGTGTCTCATGCGCTGGCGTCGGTGCTCTTGGCAAGGCAGGCGAAATAGAAGCCGTCCAGATCGGCAGTGCCGGGAAGAATCTGAAAACCCGCCGCCTTGCGGTGCATTAGAGCGCGGATGTTGTTATTTGGCAACAATAATTCCTCCCTCGCGTCCGCGTGTGTGTCGAGAAAGCGACGCACGACGGCGTCGTTTTCCGCGCTGAACACGGAACAGGTGACGTACAGCAGGCGGCCGCCCGCCTCGAGCCGCGGCCACAGCGCATCGAGCATGCGGCCCTGCACGGCGGCCAGGGCCGCGAGGTCGCCATCGCGCCGCGTCAGCCGGATGTCCGGGTGGCGGCGGATGACGCCGCTTGCGGAACACGGCGCATCGACGAGGATGCGATCGAAGGCGGCATCTTCCGGCAACGCCCCGTAATTGGATGCGTCGGCCGCCAGCACGGTTGCCTGCAGGCCGAGCCGCCTTAGCGTCGCCGTAACGCGCACGAGCCGGTCTGCGTCGCTGTCGACAGCGGTTAGAGCAGCACCGGCCGGGGCCAGTTCCAGCAGGTGGCCGGTTTTTCCGCCCGGCGCCGCGCAGGCGTCGAGAATGCGGCGGCCGCCGCCGGCCATCAGCCAGGGCGCGGCGAGTTGCGCGGCACCGTCCTGTACCGACACCAGGCCGTCGGCGAAGCCGGGCAGTTCGTCCACGGCGCGCGGCCGGGCGAGGCACAGCGCGGCATCCAGCCCGGCCAGCGTGCTGCCCTGCGGCGCGCCGCCGAGCCGTTGCAGGTAGTCGTCTCGACTCGTGCGCCGTTCGTTGACCCGCAACCACATGGGGGCGCGCGCGTTGTTGGCGGCGACGATCTCCGGCCAGTGCTCGGGCCAGTCATGCCGCAGCCGCGCAAGCATCCAGTGCGGATGGTTGTAGCGGGCCTCCTCGTCCGCGGCGACGGCCGGCGCCTGCCGCTGGTAGCGCCGCAGGACGGCATTCACCAGCGCCGCGTGCCGCGGCCGGCCGAGCACCCGGGCCGCTTCCACGGTCAGGCTCACCGCGGCATGGGGTGCCACACGCGTGTCGCCCAGTTGCAGCAGGCCCACGGCCAGCAGCGACTCGATGATGCGGTCGCGCGGCGCCAGCGGCCGCGACAGCAGGGCGCGTACCTGGGCGCGCAGGCGCCAGTGATGCCGCACGGCGCCATAGCTGAGAAAGCGCAGCAAGGCGTGCTCGCCTTGCGCAAGCTGTTTTTCGGCGTCCTGCAGCGCGGCATCGAGCGTGCGGCCGTCGTCGGCGACGGCGTTGACAGCGCGCGCCGCTGCCGCGCGCAGTCTCGCGCCGGCGGCACTCACGGCGCCGCGGTCGCCAGGCACCGGCCGAGGAGCGGCGCCTGGCGCGCGAACTCGCCGGCGCTCACCGGGCGCCGGCCCGCGCGTTGCAGTTCCACGAGCCGCAGCACGCCTTCCCCGCAGGCGATATCGATGCCGTCGTCCGTGGCGGCCAGCACCGTCCCGGCGGGCGCGCCGCCGCCCGCGACCTGCAAAGCCCGCCAGCACTTGACCGGCGCGCCGTCGAGCAGGAAACGCGCCCCGGGCACCGGGTTGTAGGCGCGTACCGCGCGCGCCAGTTGCGGCGCCGGCTGCCGCCAGTCCAGCACGGCATCGGCAGCCGTTATCTTGGCCGCGTAGGTCACGCCGGCGGCGTCCTGCGGCAGGGCGGTCAGCCGCCCTTCGAGCAGGGCCGGTAATGTTTCGACCAGCAGTTCGCCGCCGAGTCTCGCGAGGCGGTCGTGCAGTTCGCCGCCGGTCTCCTGCGCGCCGATCGCGAGCGCCGCCTGCGCGTACACCGGGCCGCTGTCGAGGCCTGCGTCCATGTGCATCAGGCTGATGCCGGTGTGCCGGTCCCCGGCGAGAATCGCGGCCTGCACCGGCGCCGCGCCGCGCCAGCGCGGCAGCAGCGAGGCATGCACGTTGACGCAACCGCGGCGCGGCAGGTCGA
>Ga0102952_1000613_pt1 | contig 13090 bp, 17 predicted proteins | sample SalPon2A_C_D1_MG_FD_78506 | JGI IMG/M metagenome (GOLD analysis project Ga0102952, IMG submission 78506) | Soil microbial communities from South San Francisco under conditions of wetland restoration - Salt Pond MetaG R2A_C_D1_MG | ecosystem: Environmental > Terrestrial > Soil > Wetlands | place... | reverse complement strand
GGAAAACAGAGGGGATCAACTCTATAGCTGAAACACTCGGAAAAGGACTGGATGATGGAAAATATATTGAATCGTGGAATAAAACTATGAGTCTATTAGGGATAGAAATGCCACTAAAAGATCTTGAAAAGATATACAATGAATTTGCAAAAAAGATGCAAGACATTGTTAATGCTCAAGAGAAATTATCTGAGAAATCAGGTAAATGGTAATCCCATGTGGAAAAATATCTGTTTTAAGAATTTTCATATAGTCTAAAAATTAAGGCAGCCTATTGAAAGCAATAATTTTGGCGGGAGGCAGAGGTAAACGATTAAGGCCCATTACAGATTATGTTCCAAAACCCCTTGTACCGATAAAAAATATCCCCATTATTGAATGGCAAATAAAATATTTGAAAAAATTTGGAATTGACGAGATAATTATTTGCACAGGTTACAAACAGGAAATGATTGAAAATTATTTAGTTACAAAAAAATTAGGACTAAAGATAAAATATTCAATTGAAAAATCACCTTTAGGGACTGGAGGTGCAATTAAAAAAGCAGGGAAAATGATTAAAGACAAATCCTTTTTTGTGCTTAATGGGGATACAATCACTAACTTAGATTTAAAAAAAATATTTAAAATAGAAAACTCTGTGGCTGCAATTGAATTACGAACAAAGTTTGGAATTTTAGAGACAAAGGATAACAAAGTTATAAAATTTAAAGAAAAAAAAGAGATTTCTGATTTGTGGATGAATGCTGGAATCTATCATTTAAACCAAGAGATGTTAAATGATATGCCAGATAAGGGAGACATTGAAAAAACAGTTTTCCCAGATTACGCCAAGAAAGGAAAACTACAGACTGTAAAATTTCAAAATGTGAAATGGCATTCAATTGATTCTTTCAAAGACATTGAGGAATGTGCATTAGAAATTGATGAAATAATAAAGTAAATTTTATGCACCTGTTCTATGTAAAGTGACCATCATGTACGCTACTTCTTCAACAAATGGTTCATCTTTGCTAATTGAGGTATATTTTGTTGCATCATCCCAAAACGATAGATCTGTGACTGATTTTTTTGAGAATTCTTGTACATTCATGCTTCTATTTTGCATTTGACCGGATAATACTCAGCCTCAATCAAAATTAACCCATTACTAAAACAGAACACTAGAATATCCAATACACGTAGATTTTTTATGCGTATAGCATGTAGTTTAGGCTCACTTCTTTCAGTAAATGAGGTAATAGAATGCTCAAAAATACTTTCAAAAACTAATGTAGATACGATTTGGGTTCCTGAGACGTGGGGAATGGAAAATTTTTCAATGTTAAGTGCCATTTCAAGCAAAACAACCACTCAAAAAATAGGTTCATCTATCATCAATATCTATTCAAGAAGTCCATCTACAATAGCAATGGGAGCTGCAACTATAGATACATTATCTGATGGGCGATTGGTTTTAGGCCTTGGAACTAGTAGTTTACCCATAGTTGAAACTTTTCATGGATATAAGTTTGAAAATCCATTACAAAGAATGAAAGAATATGTGGAAATAATAAAATTAGCATTAACAGGAAAGCAAGTTAATTACAAAGGAGAAATATTTAATTTAAAAAATTTCACATTATTAATAAAACTAAAAAGAAATCATATTCCAATTTATTTAGCAGCAGTTAATCCAAAGATGGTCAGTTTAGCGTGGGAGATTGGAGATGGCGTGATCTTTTATTTAAGACCGATAAATGAAATGAAAGAAACCGTCAAAAAAATGCAATCAATAAAAAAAATAGATGTAACTTGCCAATTGATTACTTGTGTATCTAAAGACTCAGATATTGCAATTCAACGTTCAAAAAAAACTATCGCCTTTTACGTCTCTGTTGGAAAAGTATATAGGGATTTTTTGTCAAAAAACGGGTTTAAGAAAGAAACAGAAAACATATTAGATGAATTCAAAAAATCAGGATTCAAATCCAATCATGAACTTATCACAGACTCCATGTTAAGATCACTCGCAATATCTGGAACTCCAGATGAATGTAAAAGGCAATTTAAAAAATTTACAGATGTTGGAATAGATTTACCAATCATTCAATTTAATCCTGTAGGAAACACATCAGAATCATTCAAATTATTTAAAAACACGTTTCTAGAGGAACAACATGAATAAAGTTGGAATAATTGCATGTGGGATTACTCCTTTTACAAAAAATGATCAAAAAATTGAAACAATCTTGCTAAATTCTTCAAAAAATCTTTTTCTAGATAACCCCAAAATCGAAAAAGACGATATTGATGCAGTTTTAATCTCGACAAATAATAATTCAAAATATTTATCCCCAATATTGTCTGAAATGATTGGAATTCAGCCGAAAATCGCGCATACTATTGAAAGCTTGTGCAATTCAGGTACAAATTCAATAGTTTCAGCATACTCTTACATAGCATCAGGACTGGCAGACATGGTTCTAATCACAGGAGCTGAAAGATATGATAGTCCAGGACAGATACTGGAATGGGATAATTCCAGAGGAGAATTTAAACATCCTGTATTTTGGGCTTCAATATTTTCAAAATCCTACAAAAGAGAACACCAAGTATCAGAGGAAGAGTTGGCATTAGTTTCTGTAAAAAATCACATGCAAGCCAAAGAAAATCCAAACGCATTGTCAAATAAAACATATACTGTGGAAGAAGTAATGAATTCCAAAAAGTTAACAGATGATTTGAGATTACTAGACTGTTCAAGACCATGTACTGGTGGCGCATCAATTGTTCTTGCATCTGAACAAATTACAAAAAAGACAACAGATACGCCAGTATGGATAACAGGTATTGGGCAAAAAACAACATCAGCGAGTTTTACAAAAAACATGTCATTGAATTCAATGGAATCCACGGAGATTGCAGGAAAAAATGCTTTAAAAATGGCAAATAAAAATATCACGGATATAGATGTTGCAGAAATTCATGATGCGTTTTCAGTTTGTGAGCCGATGGCATTAGAATCGCTAAATTTTTCTAAACAGGGTAAAGGCATTGACATGATAAAAGATCTTTATACTACAAATAATTTTAAAATCAATCCACGTGGAGGGTTAATTGGATGTGGTCATCCGCTTGGCGCAACTGGTATTGCTCAAACTATAGAAATTACCCAACAACTTCAATTGAATGCAGGTAAACGACAAGTGGATAATGTAAAAACAGGATTGGTTCACAACATGTCAGCGGCAGCAACTTCTTCAACAGTGTTGGTTTTAGAAAAATGAGTTTTGAAGCAGAGTTAACAAAGGGGATATTTTCTATTCCTGAATGCAAATCATGTAACAAAGCTGTTTGGCCTCCAGCAGAGTTTTGCAATAACTGCTTTGGTTCAGTGAATCTAAAAAAAGGGGAGTTTGAGGGCAAGATCATAGAATTTTCAAAACAAAACAACGAATATTTTTGTTTGGTTGAATTTGAAAAAAATATTCGGGTTTTGGCAAAAATTTTAAAAATTCCAGAGATTGATAAAAAAGTAAAAATTTCAAAATGTGGAATTTCCAATGGAGGTTATTTTTTCCAGGTTAGTTAAATTTTGTATAGATGTAAGGAGTGTCCATTAGTTGATCAAATGTCCAAATAGTGGGAAGAGAAACTGTCTCCATTACTTTAAGATCATGTTTTTCAATCAGACTACTCCAACCTCCATGGGTCAGATTACCTGAAAGATTTCTTTTTGAATTAGTTCCGGCAAACACTATGCCAGTTTTGTGTTTTAGATTAGGAATTGAATTTATTTTATCAATGATGTTGGTTGCTAAGATATCTCCTCCCATTTGAGCAAGTCCTCCCATAAAGAAAACAGGGCGAGTTAATCCCAAGTCACCATAATCAAATTCTAACGCATCTGCACAGATAGGATCAAAGTTTTGCTCGGTTTTTTTACATATGTTGTTTTGTAGTTCTATCAGGCCTTCATCGATTTCAATACTATGTGAATAAAATCCTTGAACATTTGCACAGAATGCAATTCGGCCATCACCAGAACCAATGTCTATCAATTCACCATAGCCCAACATTTTTGCAATTGATGTCATTACATATGCAGATATTATCCATGTAGGATAAAATGGCTGACAACTAGAACCATGTTTGATACTGTTTAGCCAATATTCGTTTATGTCTCCCTCATAAACGACACATGGAATTCCGGAAATAATTTCCTCAAATGAATTAAAGTATATGGGGTTTTTCTGAGCAAAATTATGTAACAGTTGTAAGTGACTCTTGTCCATAGGGAATTTTTCTGAAACAAATGATGGGATTACCTCTTGGATGTGAGCACTGCCAGAATAATTTTTTGCAAAATTTTGTTTTACATTAACCAAATTAGAAACAAGTTCCTCAAACATGACCATTGTAAATTAAAGGGGTTTGATAAACTCACTGCCGATTAAGATCCTTTTTCAGATAAGAGAAAAGCAATTTCTTGTTCTATTTTTTTAATTGAGAAATCGTAGAAATTTTTAGTCCCTCACAGTCATTATTTTCTTCTAAAGTAGATTCAGTCAAAATTTGGAAATCAAGATGTTTCAAAGTATAAAGACAGAAATCACGTTTAGCCATCAGTTTTTCAACAAGTATTTCATCCAATAGAACATCTGTAAAACTGAGATATTTTATTGATTTGAGATGCTGTTCGATGACTTCAGAATCGTTGGGTTAACAACAGCCACCGAAATTTATTTCTGAATTATGACTGGTTATTCTCATTATTTTAAAAGTGTTGGGATAGTTATGACTATTTTCTAATATTTTGTTGAGTTATTGTGTAATTACCCACTTTACTATATTCAATACAATGGTGGATATAATCATTGAGAGTAAAAACTAGATCCATAGTAAAATTAAAGACTAAGATCACAGAAAAACCTAAAACAAATAATCAAAATGCTTCCAGAACAAGGAGGCAAAGAGGGTATCAGTGGGAAGATACCATAGTAAAACGATTCAATAGCGCAAATAATTGGAAGGCATTCAGGCTAGGATCTCCAAGCATTGCATTACCTGATGTACTGGCGGTAAACACAGATAACAGCACAATATTTACAATTGAGGCAAAATCTGGCACTAGTACATCCCTTCCAGTGCCTGCAGATCAAATAGAACGATGTCTGTCATGGATTAAGACATTTGATATTTATAAAAAAAGGAATGTGATTTTAGCATTTAAGTTTCTTTCAAAAAAAAGAATAGGTGTAGGGGAGTACGAAAATAGAGAATTAAGAGAATTTTTCAAGATATGGGACGAATCATTGGAAATTACAGATTGTGTTTGTACCTATGATGGTAAATTTTTTGCAAAAATCAATGGATCTAGAAAAGAAATTGTGCTTAAAGAATGCTTAATGCCATTCAAAACAAAACAACGACATAGTGCCTAACTAAATCAAAAATTCAAATTGTTTTTTAAGGATAAGAGTACAAAGTAACTATGCCTGAAGATAGTACCGACATGGAATCAATTGATAAAAGCGTAGAGTCATTATTGGAGACAGTTTCTGATGCAGAAGTTAATTCTAGAAGAAGTTTTGAAGAATTTACTGACGAACGGATATTGATCAGTCATGATGCTTTTGGCAAAAAACAGATGAAGATCAAAGTATTAGAGGTCTCAGATGAGAACCCTGCATCGAAATGGAAATTTGGTGACAGAGTCAAGGTAACAAAAATTCTGGTAACGGTAAAGCATCTTACAACTCAAGAAGTAGAAGAGGCCGAATTTGACATAGAATCAATTGAAAGAGAATTAGCAGAAAAAAGACATTACACATCAACAAACAGATGGATTCCTGCAGGAAATATCAAAAATGGGTATGTTGTTGGATCAAATCACACAAGATTAATCAGTGATGCTTCAGCACTAGATTATATTCAATTTTGAATATAGAGCTATTCTTGATTGACTAGAGTACTCTGAAAAACATTATAAACAAAAGAAATTCAAAAACAGATATGAGTTCAAGAGAATTTGATGTAAATGGTACTAATTATAAAATCGTGTTAACAGAACAAGTAATTAGTCATGTTAATAATTTAAAAGATCTATACAATGCAGCATATGAAGATCCTGAAAGTTTCGAGGATGTAAGTTCAGAAATTTCAACTACTATTAATGAGATTGCTAGTACTGTAGAACCTGAAGCTGAAGACAGTGATCTGGACGGTATAATTCAAGAGATCATTAAAGCAGTTGAGAATAAAGTAGATGAGATTAAAAAAGAATTAGAAGAAAAAGAAAAACCCGTAAAGAAATCAAAATCTAAAAAATAAACCTCATTTGACCTTAAACTCATAAAAAAATTAGGGGATAAATTATATTCTAAACAAGATTACCAACAGCATGGCAAAAAGCTGCGAGTGTGGGATTTGTGGTCATCATAGTGAATCAGAATGTCTGGAAAAAGAATGCAAATGCTGTTTAAATTTTCATGAGAGATCAGGTTCTAAACGGAAATAATTTTTTTATAATTATTTGTTTTGATTATAGCATGTGCATTTTTTTGAAATGTGTCTAGAGCAACCAAATAACTTATGATCTTTACATCCACACAAGATACATTTTTTCTCAGTCATATTTTTTCAAACAATTCCTTAACATCATCCAACATTTTTTTATCCTCCAACGATTCAAGTATCTTTAATCTCATATTTTTTACCCTATCTAGATCATTTGAGTATAAAGGGGCCATTGTTTCAATTTCTTTTTCAAAGAAATAATTTTCTAAATAATGTTTGAATTTAGATTTTAGAGGTTTAAAATCTGAAGATTGGATATTTTTGGAATCAATATTGTTAGTCATTACTTTCATGAATCCATTGATTTTAAGCAATTCTTTCTTAATAATTTCCAGATCACCGAGATTATCTTTGATTTCTTTGAGATTATTGTAAGAATCCAGTACATGTGAAAGGATGTTTTTGAGATATTCATTATGAGTAACCATTAAAAAAAATAAGATTTATCCAATCTATAGTTTAGGAAAAAGAACAGGACTTGTATAAAAAATGCACATTTGCTTTAAATTATCATCAATTATCTGTAAGGACAATGCAAGGTGATGCTTATCTAAAGTGCATAGAACCTCAATGTGGATTAGAATATTCGATCGAAAGTACAAATGTACAATGTGAAAATGGTCACCTATTAGATGTAAAATATAAGAATAAACCCCCCATGACTCTAAAAGAAGTCTTTTACAATAGACGAAATCCTCAAGGTAGTATTTTCAATGAAAGTGGAGTTTGGAGATTTAGAGAATTATTAAATTTTTGTCAGATAGATACTGAAAATCTTGAAGAGTGCTCAAAATTTCTAGTATCATTAGATGGTGCAGAAGGAAGACAGTCAAAGCCATATCAAATGTCAAGAGTTGCAGAGTTTATAGGGATTTCAAATAGTAATTTATGGTTACAACCTGAAGGATATAATCCAAGTGGGTCTTTCAAGGATAATGGTATGGCAACTGCAGTTACTCATGCAAAGATGGTTGGAGCAAAAAAAATTGTTTGTGCATCAACAGGAAATACTTCTGCGTCAGCTGGGATGTTTGCTGCAAATGAAGGAATAAATTGTGATGTGTATATTCCCGCAGGGCAAATAGCTCCAGGAAAACTTAGTCAAGCATATCAGTTTGGAGCTCAAATAATACAGGTTGATGGGAATTTTGACGATGCATTAAAACAGTCATTAGAAGATGCACAAAATCATGAAGGATATACAGTAAACTCTGTTAATCCATTTAGAATTGAAGGACAGAAAACAATTCCATTTAGAGCGTTAGAGTATCTTAATTGGGAAGTTCCAGATTGGATTGTTTATCCAGGAGGAGCTTTGGGAAACACTTCAAGTTGTGGAAAAGCATTAATGGAATTATATGAGTGGGGTTGGATTAAAAAAATCCCAAGAATTGCAGTTATAAATTCTGAAGGTGCAAGTACTTTATCTGATTTGTATAATGGTGAATTTGAAGGTGAGGAACTTCGATGGAATAAAGGAAACCCCAATACGGAATTAATTTCAAGATATTATAATCATTTAGATAAAGAAGGTTTGAAACCAAAAACCAAAGCGACCGCAATTCAAATTGGAAGACCTGCAAATATATTGAAAGGTCTGCGTGCATTAGAATTTTCCAATGGTGTTGCAACTACAGTTTCAGATTCAGAAATGTTAGATGGGATGTCTGTTGTAGGTTTGAACGGATTTGATTGTGAGATGGCATCAGGAGCATCGGTTGTTGGAATTAAGAAATTAATGAATGAAGGTATTATCAAAAAAGATGATGTGGTAGTAGGAATTCTTACGGGTAGACAAAAAGATGCCATGCTGCCAGTAGAGTATCATCAAAATCCTCAAAATAAATTTGCAATCCCTCCAAAAACGTAGTCACAATTTTGGGTGTGATTAATTTTGAATGTTTTTTAAGATATTAAGAGTTAAATCTATGGTTTGTGAAAATATTACAACCAAAAGATGGTGCAAAAATATTAAATGAAAAATTGTCTTTATTATGAGAAGTTTTCTGGGAGAATGTCATGGTAGATCTTTGGATTGAAATCATAATACTATCTGTTCTGATAGGGTTATCTGGTTTTTTTAGCGGTCTAGAGGTAGCTTTAGTAGGTACAAGAAACTCCAAAGTTAACCAGTTAAGAAAACAGAAAGTAAAAGGATCTGAGGCACTCTATAAATTAAAACACAATCCAGGATGGATGATGTCCAGCGTAAACCTTGGAAATAATCTTGTCAACGTAGGGTCATCAGCATTTGCCACCAGTATCGCAATGAGAATTTTTGGAAATGATGGTTTAGGAATAGCTGTTGGAGTTATGACATTTTTAATACTAGTTTTTGGCGAAATAACTCCGAAAACATATTGTAATGCAAATGCTACAAAAATTGCCTTACGATTTGCACGGGTTTTGCTTATTTTTAGTTATATCTTTTGGCCAATAGTAAAATTATTTGAAATCATCACTAGAAGTATGGTGAAATTAACTGGAAGTAGTTACCACTCACCTCCAATCACAGAAGAGGAGATTAAAGGAATTGTAGAACAAGGATTAGCAGATAAAGCACTAGAAAAAGATGAGAGTGATCTTGTTCACAGTGCATTAGAGTTTGATGATACAGTAATCCGATCTGTAATGACTCCAAGAACAAAAATGTTTACCCTTCCTGCAAAAATGCTATTGTTTGAGGCATTACCGTTAATCAATCAAAATGTTCATTCTAGAATCCCTATTTTTGGAGAGACAAATGATGATATTATTGGGTTTATTCACGTCAAAGATATTCTAAAAGAATTAGAATCAGATAATAAAATGAAGACGTTGGAACAAGTTTCAAGAGAACCGGTATTTGTATCTCAAGAGAAAATGGTGAGCTCATTACTAAAAGAGATGAAGGGAAGAAAAACACACTTGGCAATAGTGATAGATGAGCATGGGGGAGTAGAAGGACTAGTTACTTTAGAAGATCTAATTGAGGAAATTATTGGAGATATAGAAGATGAAACAGATGCGTTTCCAAAAGCTGATCATTACACCATAGATAAAAACACAATTGAGACAAATGGTGGAATAGAAATAGAGCGAATTAATGAAATTTTTAAAGCAGAGTTACCAGAGGGTGATGATTATAGCACTCTTAACGGTCTACTCCATGAGAGATTACAAGACATACCACAAGAAGGAGACAAATTAGAAATTAACAATCTCAGAATCATAGTTGAGAAAGTAACAAAAAATATTCCAGAGAAAATCAGAATAGAGCGAATTAACAAATAAGATTATTTTTTTGCAAAGGCCTCTTCTAACAATTGCTTTTTTTCACTCATATGAAAGATGGATTCAGTGTGAGCAAAAGATTCGTCGTATGATTTTTCAAACAACATTGCCTGTAATAGCATATGATTTTCAGGTATTACTATTCCTGTTTGATCATCAGAATACATCATTTGTACTGTATCTCCAATAGAGGTAGTCATGTTTGCGTGAATGTGAATCATGTTGGTGTCAGTAAAATTAAATCCCATATTCTTTGCATAATCTCTAACGTCTTTAGTCCCCTTTGCAGTCCATAGCGTAGCTACTCCAAACTCCTTTGTGAAAATATCATGAATTTCAGAAGGTCTGGGAGCAACTTCCTTGAATCGAATATCCATAATATGTAAATGCATTTGTCTTGTTGGAACTTTAATTGCGCGCACGTAAAGTGGTGCATCTTTTCCAAAATACAATTTTACGTCATCACCGTGATGGGGAGATTCTGTCATTTCTATGGTGTCTATGATTTTTTTTTCGGTTTGTTCGATATCTGCCCATCGTCTAACAAGAGTAACATCAAATCGAATTAACTGGTCACCAAATGTATCACGTAAGGGTTCCAAAATTCTACCCATTCCAGTTACATTACAACTTCCTTGCATGACGTGTTTCTTACCTATCGCTTGATCATAATTTGCTCTAGAATTAAACAGTAAATCTGAAACCGCCTCAGGACCCATGGTGGATTCACCACCCTGATAGATTACAGGAACATTTTTTGGTTCATAAAGATTTTTTTTATTTTTATATCCATGTCCGCCAGGTGCAGCGTCAATTACCAGATCACAGTCATCTAGTGCAGATTCAATAGTTCCAGAGATGTTATAATTTGAAAAATCCTTCAATTTTTTTTCTGGGACATATACGTTGAGACCTCTAGAAATAGCAGTTTCTACTTTTTCATCAGGGGAATATTTACCAATTCCAATTACTGTGATTTCAGGATCGTCTTTGAGAAATGAAGTAATTCTACTTCCAATAGAGCCATAACCGTTTACAAAAACTTTTTTCATAAATTTCATATATTTAACCCATTTATTTAGATTCCAAATAATACAAACAGGATAAACATGGTTTATAGCATTTTTACATATTATTTGTAATGATTTTAATATTCTAAAATAGACAACAACATAATTTTGTATTAAATTAGAAATTCAAATTGATTACAGATATCACAATTCCAAGATTGGGAATTGTCAATTTGCTAATATGTAAGATTGTTATAATAAACTCATGTCTGAAAAAACAGAAAAAGAATTAAAAAAACTAGATCATGAGGAAATGAAGGAAGAGACTCATCAGCTTGAACTCAAGGAAGGTTATGAGCAGGATGAAGAATATGAAGAGTCTGAAGAATGAATTTTGTTATTTTTAGAACAATAAAAATACTCTAACTACAATTAGACAATATGAATAATTTGGATGAATCCATAGGAGAAATACTCTTGAATCTACAACGAGAAGATCCAGACATCTTTAAAAAACTCATGAAGAAAGCTCAAGAAGAAAATCCCGAATTATTTGAAGACAGCATAGATGAAGAAAACAAAAAAATTGATGAGTATAATCGTAGAGTAGATGAGTACAACAAAAAAATTGATTTGGATTAAATCAAAAAAGATGTGAAATCCCTCAACATATGACAGAATTATTGAAGTTAAAAAAAATAGACATGAAGGAAAATCTTAATGACGAGTTCACATATAATCCAAAATTAGGGATTAGCAGGAATATTAAAAAAAATCGGAGAGATTTCTTAATCATCAAAAATTTTACAGTTATTACTTCTGGCATATTGTCAAAAGGCGGAAAATCCCCAGGACGTAATAAAAGACTAAATGTATCAAATAATTTATCAAACTAATGATACACGGACCTTCTCTTGCGATAGGTGCAGGAATTGCATCAATAGTTATTATTGTTGCATTTTTGGGATTTGAAGAGATTACAAATCAGCGGGAACTTTCGATTGAACCAACACCAACTATTCAAGAAGAAGGTCCACCAAAAATTACTATGAGTACTTTTCTAGATAACAGATCACCAATACTTGGGAATGCCAATGCACCTATAACATTAGTAGAATTTGGAGATTATCAATGTCATTTTTGTAATGTATTCTTTCATTCAACTGAAGATGACATTCTGAAAAAATATATTGAAACTGGAAAAGTTCGAATGATATTCAAAGATTTTAACATCATAGGTCCAGATTCAATTAGCGCTTCACATGGAGCACATTGTGCTAGTGATCAAGAGTTATTCTGGGAATACCATGATATTTTATATTCAAATTGGACTGGGGAAAATAACGGATGGGCATCATCTGAAAATCTTGGAAAGTTTGCAGAGGAGATCGGATTAAACATGGATGAGTGGACAGAATGTATGGCTAGTGCAAATTACTCACAAATAATTTTAGCAAGTAATGAAGATGCAAAATCACTTGGATTAACTGGAACACCTGCATTTTTTATAATAGGTCCAGATGGGAAAACTACCAGAGTTTTTGGAGCACAACCATTTGAGGTATTTGAGAATATTTTTGAAGCAGAGTTAAAAAAATAATAATTATCGATCAGAGATTTAATAAAAAAGTACTAAAATTCCGTTCCTAGTTAGTTAGAATTTACACAATATCCTTATTAGTGAATTATCGTAGGCAAGCTTATGGCAGCTGGCATAGATGACATTGCAATATACATACCACGATTATATATTGATGCAGCAGATTTTGCCAATGCACGCGGTTTAGACCCAATCAAATTGCAGAAAGGTCTAGGGGTATCCCAAATGGCAATTGTAGATGCCAATCAAGATCCTGCATGTCTTGCAGCTAATGCATGTTTGACAATTATGCAGAGAAACAAACTATCACCAGAGGATATTGGAAGATTATACGTTTCTACTGAATCAGCATTTGATGAATCAAAAGCAATGAACTCGTATGTCATTGGAATGCTAGAGCAAGTCTATGGTCAAGGTGCGTTTGAGCACTGTGGTGGAGTTGAGACCAAATTTGCTTGTGTCAGCGGTTCATATGCATTGTATGACAATGCAAATTGGATAAGAGCTGGAGAGGCTGAAGGAAAACATGCCCTCGTAGTGGTGTCAGATATTGCAAAATACGACATGGGTTCTAGTGGCGAGATGACACAAGGTGCAGGATCCGTTGTAATGTTACTTAATGATGAACCAAGATTGTTGGCATTTG
>Ga0102952_1000612_pt1 | contig 13101 bp, 9 predicted proteins | sample SalPon2A_C_D1_MG_FD_78506 | JGI IMG/M metagenome (GOLD analysis project Ga0102952, IMG submission 78506) | Soil microbial communities from South San Francisco under conditions of wetland restoration - Salt Pond MetaG R2A_C_D1_MG | ecosystem: Environmental > Terrestrial > Soil > Wetlands | place... | reverse complement strand
TCCGATTCGATGTGCGCCACGTGCCCGTCGTAGTAGTCCAGCGCCGGCTGCGTAAGGCTGCGGTAGAGCTGGATGGACTCGGCCTCCTCCTTGCTCGCCGGCGCCTCGTTGTCCGGCTTGAACTCCGGCGCGGCCAGCACGCTGCCCAGCACAGTGAGGTTGCGGTAGTCGCAGGTGACGCGGCCCCACACGCCCAGGTTGCGCCCGATCAGCAGCCCGAACCACTCGCGCAGGTGGCGGAAGTCCCGCAGCACGAACAGGTAGTCCGCGCGCAGTTGCTCGTTGGTGGGCAGGCCGCCCTGGCCGGCCTCGGCCCCCAGGTCGCGCTCCGCCGCCAGGGCCACGGCGATAGCCCCGCGCGGGCCGTAGAGGAACTCCCACAGCTCACGGGTCTCCGGGTAGTCCCGCGCCACCACCTCCAGCAGCTCCGGAGTCCAGCGCAGCTTGAGGGTGCGGTAGCGCATCAGCATCTCCGCGGACGTCAGCGAGTAGATGCGGCAACGGTCGGGGTCTTCCGGCGCGTTGCTCTGCGCGGCGGCCTTGAAGTCCAGCAGCATGGCCGGTGTCACCGCGCCGCCGTGGCGTGCCTCCAGCAGCAGCTCGCCGCCATCCTGGAGGATGCGCGCCCATTCCTCCGGCCGCTCGAAGTTGAGCGCCTCGAACACGATGATCTCCGAGTCTCCCACCTGCGCGATGCGCAGGTCCGCCGGGTCGTCCGCGGTGGGCGCCGTGCCGGGCCGCGAGAGCAGCGCGCGGGCCACGCCGTCGTAGCCCGATTCGCTGCGCTTCACCACGCCGTAGACGCGCTCCGGCTCTGCGGTCACCTCGCGCTCGGGAATCTGCGTGAGCCAGCTCCGCTCCAGGTGGGGCATGGCCGGGTGTGTGCCCGGCATGGGGGTGTCCACCTCGCCCGGCGCATACTGCTGCACGTTGAGCACCGGGCGGTTCTCGCCGAGCTGGAAGTCGGCGCTGGGCAGGGGCAGGTCTTCGGCGGACTTGAGCAGCTCGTGGTCGTCCCAGTTCTTGCTGACGAACTGGAACACCAGCCGGTTCCAGTCCGCGTGCGCACCCAGCAGGTCGGTGGCGTCCAGCAGTTGCCGCAGCTCCTGGATGGTCACCGGCTTGGACAGGTTGACCAGCTGCGAGCGGCGGTACAGCGTGACGGCCGCGGGGATGTAGTGGTGGTCGCCGTGCGTATCGCGCAGGGCCTGCTCCACCAGGAACGCCGGCGGCGGCTTCAGCTCCAGCAGCGGCAGCCGCCGCAGCAGGGGCTCGGAGAGCTCGCGCTCGTCGTTCAGCGTCACGAACACCACCAGGTTGGGCTGGTGGGCGCGCACCTCGCTGCCCGGCACGGAGACGCGCCCGTTCTGCAGGAAGTCCAGCAGGAACGCGTCCGTGGAGGGGTGCGTCTTGTCCCACTCGTCCAGCACCAGTGCCGTGGGGTGCTGCTGGCTGCTCTCGGCCGCCTGGGGCAGCACGCCCCGCTGCGTGCGGAAGCCGCTGGGCTGCCCCGCGTCGGGCAGGATGGTCTGGTACAGCTCCTCCTTGCGGCAGCCCGGGAAGGCCTGGAAGAAGTAGGTCTGCCGCTCGTGCACCTGCCCCAGCGCCTCGGCCAGGAAGGTCTTGCCCGATCCGGCTGGACCGGTGAGGAAGGCCCCACCGCAGGGCTTGGTGTTCAGGGCGGCCTGCACCTGCCACGCCAGTTCCTCGGTGATGCGGTATCCGACGTCGCTCAGTTGCTCTCTCAAGCTCGGCATAAGCTCGCGCACGAATGCGGCGGGTTGGGTCTCACGGGAGGCAGCGCGGGTGCGCCGCGTTTCCATCGATTGTACCACACGCTTGCCGGGGGACGGGCAAGCGGCGCACGGGTGCGTTGTGCAGCCGGCGGCTCCGCCGCTCTGCGCGCAGGCCAGTTGCGCGGCCGGCGGTGCCGCACCCGGCGGTGCCGCACCCGGCGGATCAGTCTTGGTGCTGGGACGTGTAGGTGCGCAGCTTCTTGGTGACCAGGATTGCGATCTTGCGGAACAGCTTGAGTGCGAGAATATCGTTGATATCGTTGATGATCTGGTCGTTGACCTCAATGATCATCGTGTCGCCCTTGGCGCGGGCATCAGCCGAGCGCGGCTCCTGATCCACCAGGGCCATCTCGCCGAAGCAGTCGCCCGCGTTCATGGTGGCCAGGGTTTCCGTGCCCTGCTCCCGGTGCTTGATGATCTCCACCAGCCCCATGATGAGCACGTACAGCCGGTCGCCCTTCTCGCCCTCGTTGAAGATGGTCTCGCCGTCCTGGTACTTGCGCGTATGGCAGATCTTCAGCAGGCGCACCAGCTCCAAGTCCGTAAAGTCGGAGAAGAACTCGATGCGGCGCACCTTGTTGAGGGTCTCCTTGAGGTTCGTGGAGACCTTGCCCATCGAATCTTTGAGAGAGCGCTCCAGGCTGTTGATATCGAACGGCTTGGAGAGATAGCCCAGGATGCCGGCCTCGATCCCCCGCCGGCGGCTCTCGGTGTCCAGGTGGTTGGACATCAGCACGAAGCGCGTGTTGGCCGTGGCCGGATCGCGCCGGATGCTCTTCACCAGCTCGAACACGTCCTCGTTCTCGATGTTCTGCTCCACCAGCACGATGCTGGCGGCGTGCTGCGCCAGAAGCTGGGGCACGTGTTGCGTCGTGCTCGCCTCCCGGATTTCCTCCACCGTCTGGATGCTGCGCAGCGCTGCCTTCAGCAGGGCGCGGCTCTCCGGCTGGTTGTCGATCAGCAGCACGCTGAGTGCCTGCCGGGGCTTGACCGGCCGGTTCTCCGGATTGATCAGCGGCGATTCTGTCATGCTGGCTACCTGGCTGGTTGCTGGCCTCCCGCATCGGGCGCGGCGATCCCTGCCTCGCCGACTGGACCTTTACCTGCTATCAGATCATACACTTACGTCAGAATCCATATGAAAGCAAACCACTACACTCTTATGTAACGCCGGCATTCGGATATGGATACCAAATCCCGTTGCCAAGCGGCGTCATTGCGGGCTGCTCCACACGCATCGGTGGCAGGGCCGCCCGCATAGGCGTTTGCGCTGTACGCAACCATGCAAGAGCCCGGCCTGATCGGCCATGGAGGAGGTGGACGGGGGGCGGGTGAGTATCAGGGCCCGGTGAGGGCCCAGTTACATCAGGACTTGCCGGCCAGCACGGCCTTGACCCCGGCGACCAGGAGGTCGCGTTTCACCTCGGGGGAGAACAGGTAGCGCACCTTGCCCTGCGGGTCGATCAGGTAGATGAATGCCAGGTGATCCACGTCGTGCGAGTTCCCGGCGCTGTCCTCGTGCACGTGGAACTTGCTCATGTATTGGTCGGAGGTGCGTTTCAGCTCCTGGGGACTGCCGGTGAGGCCCACGAATGTGGGGTCGAACGCAGCCATCCATGTCTTCAGCGCCGCTGGTGTATCGCGTTTGGGATCCACGGAGATGAAAACCGCCTGCATCCGCGCCCCATCCGGCCCCAGCTTGTGCTTAACCGTCTTGAACAGGGCCACCGTGGCCGGGCACACGTCATCGCAATGCGTATAGCCAAACGTCAGCAGCACCGCCTTGCCGCGGAACTGCTTGAGGCTGGTGTGGCCGCCGTCCTGGTTGGTCAGCGTGAAGTCGCCGCCGATGGGGTAGTTGCCCACGGCGTAGTCGTCCAGCTTCAGCGGGGCCGCGGGCAGGTTGGTGCTCAGGGTGAGCACCCCCAGCGACAGCAGCAACAGCGCGATCGGTCGAACGAATCTCATGGGGCGGCGGAAGCGAGGGTTGTGAGCTAGTGGCAGAAGAACAGGCCGGCGTTGCGCACGGTGAGGCGCACGAACGGCTGTGCCCGCAGTCGGTCGAGTCCGGCGGGCCCCGCGGCGCCCAGCCGCACGACCACCGTGCCGGGGAAGATGCCCGTGCGCTGCACGCGCTGCATCCCGGCACCGCGCAGGAAGTGCCGCACCTGGGCCGGGTCCGCACTGTCGGTGAGGAACACCACGTACTCGTCCGCATCGTCGCCGGGCAGGCTGGCCAGGAACAGCTCCTGGTAGGGCGCGATGAACGCGGCCAGCGCCTCCTTGACCGCCTTGTTGTGCGGCACCCAGCGCTCGGCGGTCAGCGCCAGCCCCACCACCAGCGACAGCACCACGGCCACGCCGACCAGCGCGACGTACGCACGTGAGCTCAGCGGCCGGGCGTAGGGATTGGCGGGCAGATCGGGCTGCATCGGTGCGAGCGGTTCCTTTTTAGAACGCGCGGCGCACGCGGAGCCAAGCTTGTCGCCGGGCGGCCCCTTGTGGCATGGGTGTAGGGACCGCGACCGGCGCGGCTCCACGCGCCACGCCTGCCTTTCAGCCTAACACAATGCACCCGGTGGGCAACCGGGGCGCACCACACGGGGACGGCCATGGACTTCCGCTGGTCCGACGAACAGGAATCGATCCGCCAGGGCGTCCGGCGCCTGGTCGCCCGCTTTGATGACGACTACTGGCTAGGCCGGGAACGGAAGCATGCGTTCCCTGAGGAATTCTATCAGGCCATGGCCGAGGGCGGCTGGCTGGGCATCGCCATGCCGGAGGAATACGGCGGCGCGGGCATGGGCATCGCGGAGGCAGCCATCGTGCTGCAGGAGGCAGCAGCCTCCGGCGGCTGCATGCAGGCGGCTTCGGCCATCCACATGAACATCTTCGGCGTCAACCCGCTGCTGGTCTACGGCACGGAAGAGCAGAAGCGGCGCCACCTGCCGGGCGTCATCAAGGGCGAGACCAAGGTGGCCTTCGGCGTGACGGAGCCGGACGTGGGCCTGGACACCACGCACCTGAAGACGCGTGCCGTGAAGGAGAACGAGCACTACCGCGTCAACGGCCGCAAGGTGTGGATCTCCACCGCGCAGGTGGCCAAGAAGATTCTGCTGCTCACGCGCACCACGCCCATCGAGGAGGTCTCCAAGCCCACCGAGGGGCTGACGCTGTTCTTCACCGATCTCAACCGCGATGCCATCGAGGTGCGTGAGATCGAGAAGTGCGGGCGCGCCGCGGTGGACTCCAACGAGCTGTTCATCGACGACCTGATCGTGCCCGCGGAAGACCTGGTGGGTGAGGAGGGCAAGGGCTTCCACCAGATCCTGCACGGCCTGAACCCCGAGCGCATCCTCAATGCCGCGGAGTCCATCGGCATGGGCCGCGTGGCGCTGGACCGCGCCACGCGCTACGCGAAGGAGCGCGTGGTGTTCGGCCGCCCCATCGGGCAGAACCAGGCCATCCAGCACCCCCTGGCGCGGTGCTGGATGGAGCTGGAAGCCGCCGAGTTGCTCACCTACAAGGCCGCGTGGCTCTACGATACGGGGCAGTCCTGCGGGGCGGAGGCCAACGCCGCCAAGTACCTGGCCGCCGAGGCCGGCTTCCGTGCCGCCGACCAAGCCATGCAGACCCTGGGCGGCATGGGCTACGCCAAGGAATTCCACGTGGAGCGCTACTGGCGGGAATCCAAGATGCTGCGCATCGCGCCGGTCAGCCCGGAGCTGATCCACTGCTACATCGCCGAGCGCGTGCTGGGTCTGCCCAAGAGCTACTAGGGGGCCGAAGCCGGGCCTGCAGGCCCGGTAGCCGCTGAAGTCTAGCGTGGCACCGGCTTCAGGGACGCTGCCGAGGCGCGTGTCTGGGTGGAGTCGGCCTCCTGGCGGTCCAGCAGGTAGTTGAGTGCGACGGACATCCGCTCGCCCCACTTGCCCAGGGTTCCCGCCGCGAACGGCAGGGACTTCTCGTAGACCTTGCCCGTGTGCACGTCCACGAGGTACGCGGTGAAAGAGCTGCCACTGGATTCGTAGCTGCTCCGGTGCGTCAAGATCAGGTCCACCTGGAGTTCCCGCCCCAACTCCCGGATGGCTTTGACATCCAGATCCTTCCAGAACAGCCCCTTCCAGATGCGCCCGCGCAGTGACCCGATGTTCGAGTGTGCCTTGAGCGCGAGATACGGGCCGGGGTTGTTCCTGTCGCGATAGTCGACGTAGCTGAGAGTTACCTCCGGGCGTGCCCGAATGGCTCGGTCCAGTGCCGCTGTCAGGTCCGCTTGTTGCGCCGAGAGTTCGGCCTGATTGCCCACCAGCAGCGGAGGAAGGATGGCCAGCCGCTCCACGGTTCCTGGTGCGAGGAGCCCTTGCAGGCCCGCGGCCTCGGTGTCTCCGTTCGGCGCTGAAGCCTTGCCCATGCCCGCCAATTCCGCGGCCAGTTGCTCCACCGGCTGCAGCAGCAGGGTGGAGAAGTCGCCCTTGTGAATGACGGATTCGGTGTCCAGCGTCTGTGACGTGTCCGCGTCCACGATGAGGCCGGACAGCAGCCAGGTGCCGTCCGAGACCGCCACCACCTTGCCCAGCACCACCTTGCGCACACCCAGGATCTGCCCCACCTTCGCGGCGCATTCCCGCGAGGTGCAGCCGTGCTGGGGCACCCCGGGCCGGTCCAGCATGGCCTGCACCCAGCCGCGATCCGCCGGGTCGAAGCGCCCGGTCATCCGCAGCGAATTGCGCAGGCGCTCGCTCAACGCGAGGGCGTCGGCCTGGGTGGTGCCGACGGCGGCCAAGTCCAGCACGGCGATCCGCTCGTGCTCCCCTGGCGGCACCACGTTTTCCGGCTGCCTGGGGCCCGAGGACGCACAAGCCAGCAGCGTCAGCGCCAGCGGCACGATTGCGGCCCACCGCACCGCCTGCCGCATGAGGCGCCTCCTGTGCGGTGGGTGCATGGCAACCCTCGGTCTGGGTCTCGCTGCGGAGCCGCTGTGGTTGCGGCTTTCAATCCAAGGCTGACTTTGAAGCCTGGGCTGAGCGGGCCTGCGTCCGGCTGCGTCAGCCGCCCAGGGAGCGCTTCAGCAGCATTGCTGCCGCGTGTGCCGGGGGATTCAAGCCCGTCCGCAAGCCAAAGTAACCGGAATCCTTCCGCAACTTTCCACTGGCCACGTCCAGCACGTAGACGTCGAAGCGGTTAGGTTGGTTCAGACCCTCGTATTCCAATCGCCCCATCACGACGAAGTCCACGCCCAGCGATTGTCCGATCTGTTGGACGCTGAGCCGGTCCACAACCTTGCTGAAGACGCCACGCCACGTCTTGTCCTTCAGGTCGGAGAAGACTGGCTGCTTGCGCAGCGCGTCATAGGCGGTCGGCTGGGGGCCCTCCGGGTAGTATGAGTAGATCAGCTTGAAGCGGCTGCCGGGTTTGGCGATGCGCTCGGCCACGGCCACCGCCATTTCCCGCTTATCGGCCTGCACAGAGCGGCGATTGGGAATACCAATGTTCAGCGCCGGGAAGATTGCAACGCGCTGCGGGGTACCCAGGGCGCGGGGAGGGCTTGCGGGGCCCGGTAGCGGAACCGGCTGTAGACTGGCCACCACGGGTCGCGCAGCGGGCGCCTGGGCGTGGCGTCCCAGGTGCGCCAGTTCCAAGCCAAGTTGATCGACCGGCCGCTGCAGCAAGCCCACCAGATTGCCGTCGTACACGACGGACTCGGCGTCCAGGGTCTGGGCGGTCTCCACGTCCACGACGATGCCCGAAAGCAGCCAGGTGCTGGCCGATACCTTGATCACCTTGCTGGCCACGATTTTGCGCACGCCGAGGATCTGCCCCACCTGCACCGCGCACTCCTGGCTGGTGCAGCCCGTCTGCTGCAGCGCCTGCTCATCCAGGATGGCCTTCATCTGGCTGCGGTCCACCAGCTTGAATCGCCGCGACTTGAGCAGCGATTCGCGCAGGCGTTCGGTCAGAGCGACGGCCTCGGCCTTGGTGGCGCCGACTGCGTCCATGTCCAGCACGGCGATCAGCTCGCTGCCCGCCTCGGTCACGGCCTTGTTGGATGGGCTGGTCTGCTGCGCCCAGGCCCCGGGCGCGGTGGCCAAAAGCCCCAGCACAAGCAAGGCCAGCATGGCCAACCGGGCGGTCGGCGGCATAGCTTGCGGGTCATCGGGTCGATGCATGGGCGTTCCTATTCCGCACAGGCCCCACGGAGATGGGCAGGAGTTGCCCGGGCGCCTGCCATGGGATGCCGAAGTCTACCGTAGATGATGCGGTGGTGCCACGAATGGTTCGCACGGCCCGTGACTGGGCAGGGCCTGGGGCCCTGCCGCCGTGGCGATTGCGCCGCTAGCCGGCGCCATGCGCGGCCGGGCCGCCCAGCTAGCTGCCACCGGCGAGGCAGTCGCCGAGAGCCTTGACGAAGGCATCGCCCATGGCCAAGCCCCACTTCCCGGGGGCCCAGGTGCCATCCTGCCGGCACACGCGCTGCTCGCGGCCGTTGAAGAGGAACAGCTCGAAGTGGCGTCCGGAGTGAGGGCTCGCGGTGGACTTGTGCAGCACCACCAGGTCCACGCCCAGCTCGCGACTCTCGCGGTAGATGAAGGCGGCGTCGGGCTCCTTGTCGCCATCGCCGCGCCAGGTGTGGGCAGCGACCGCATCGTGCTGGGGCTGCTCATTGAAGCGCTCGTAGGCCTCTGGCGTCACCGTGGTGGGATAGAACGAGTAGGCGAACCGCGCCGGGCGCGGCACCCCCTACAGGGCCATCTCCAGCGTCTCGACGACGTGCGGATGGTTGCTTCGAAGCCGCCTCACGCCAGCGCCTTCCATCAAGACCGGAAAGAGCGCCACCTTCAGCGCCTTTGCCTGGGCGGGGACGTCAGGGCTCGGCCGGTGTCCGGTCACCGCGGCCGTCAGCCGCCCGGCCAGCTCCGGCACACCGCGGTCCAGCAGCGCGAAGAACTCGCCCCGGTACCGCAGGGATTCCGCGCTCACTGTGCGCGGTCTCCACGTCCACCATCATCACGGAGAGCAGCCAGATGTCCTGCTCGGCGCGCACGGCCCTGCCGGAGACGATCTTGCGCACGCCCAGAATCTGCCCCACCTGCACGGCGCACTGCTCATCGGTGCAGCCGGTTTGCTGCAGGGCTTGTTCGTCCAGCACGGCCTTCATCTGGCTCCGGTCCACCAGCACGAACTGTTGCGACTTGAGCAGCACCTCGCGCAGGCGCTCGGTGAGCGCTGTGGCCTCCGCCTGGGAGGAACCCACCGCCTCCAGGTCCAGCACGGCGATCAACTCCGGCCCCTTTGGCTGGGTGGCGGTGCTTTGGGCCCAGGCCGCATGCAGCGGCAGGGTCAAAGCCAGGGCCAGCAGGCAGACCCCGGCGGCCAACAGACGGGCCATGCGCCCGCGTCCTGCACATAAACTCATGAATTTCCGTGCCCCCTGGAACGGTCGGTAGCCCGCCACGCCGCGGCGCAGCGGGGCGAATGGCGGGGATGATAGTGCAGCCCTGGCGCGGCGCCAAGTGCCTATGCAGGCCCCTTCAGCGCTTGCCGGCGTGGTCTTCGTAGCGCACCAGGTACACTCGCACGGCCCGGCGCGTGCGTTCCTGGAGCACGGTGGCCAGGCGCTCGGCGGGGCTGCGGGCTTCCTCCACCACCGCGTTGCCGCTGGCCACGTCCACCACGTACACGCGCACACCGCCCTGCCGCGCGCCGGCGCGGATGCGGTAGAGCAGGGCCACGTCCACACCCAGGCTGCGGCCCAGCCGCTGGATGTAGGCCAGATCGGGCCGGGCGCGCTGCCCCATGCCCTGCCAGGCCCGTTCCTCCAGCTCGCCGCGGGTCTTGATCCCTGCGGCGCCTGCGGCCGGATAGAACGAGTGCGTGATGACGAAACGGCGCGAAGTCTCTCCCAGTTCCCCCAGCTTCGCCATGAAGTTGGGGAGGCGCCGGTTCACCTCGTCCGCTAGCGCCCCGTCCACATAGGCCGGCAGGATCGCCACCCGCAGGGCGCCATCCGGCGGGGTTGCCGCGGGGGGGCGACGCGGTACGGGACGCGGCTGCGGCGCGGCGGCCACCGGCTCCGCGGGGCTCGAGCTATCGGGGGGCGGGGTGAGGTCCTCGTCCTCGCCGGCCAGGGCACGGGCCAGCCGGGGCACGCCGTCGGACAGCAGGGCGGCCAGGCTCCCTTCCAGGTAGAGCGTCTTGTCCTCCAGCGTCTCGGCCGTCTCCACGTCCACCACCTGCACCGAGGCCTGCCACGCCCGGGGAGGAATTTTGGTGATGCGGCCCGTGACGATGCGCCGCACCCCGAGGATGCGGCCCACCCGCACGGCGCATTCGGTGCCCGTGCAGCCCGTCTGCTGGAGTGCCTGCTCGTCCAGGATCTGCTTGATCTGCCCGCGATTGACCAGCGTGAATCTGCCCGTGTCGAACAAGGTCTCCCGCAGCCGCTCAGTAACCGCCGCGCCCTCCTCCGCGCTGGCGCCCAGCACGTCCAGGTCCAGCACGGCAATCAGCTCCGGCCCGCCGGGTATGGCCGCGGCCGGTTTGGCGGCGGGCGCGGACGGCACCGGCTGAGGCGCGCTCCGTGGCTTGGCCTCCACCGCACGGCTCGGTGGCGCTGGCTGGACCTGGGGCACTGCATGTTGGGCAGGGGGGGCGGCCGGCAATGCCGCTTCGGTGGCCGGTGCGGCAGACCCGCTTGGAGACGCCTCCGTCGGCGCGGGTTGCGCGGTGGCGTTGGTGGCCGGTTCGGCGGTGGTTTCGGCAGTGGCCTCGGCGTTTGCCCCGGCCGAGGGCTCCGTCGTGGGTTCCGCGCCGGGCGCTGCTACGTGCGGGCTGCCGGTTGGCTGGATCGGGGCCTCGACAGCCGTGGCCGGCTGCGCCGGCGCAAGCGCCTCGGTGGGTTTGGCCGTCGGCACCACGGGCGCGGCGGATACCGCCTCCGTGGTCGCCCGCTGCACCGCGGGTACCGTGGGCGAAGTGGGCTCGGCCGCGTGCAGGGCCGGCGCGACCATGACGAGCAGCGCCGCGCCCAGCAGCAGGCTAGGCAGCAGTGCCGCCCCGCCGTGCCGACCGCTCCCGGATCCGCTCGCCCTTCGCATGGTGGCCCTTGCGCAGCCGCGCACCGATCGCGGTGTTACAGCGACAGCCCGAGCCAGCCGCGGGTGAGCTGGAAGTCCGTGTTGCCCTGCCCGAACAGGCGCGGTACGTACTCCCGCGAAGCCACGTTGGCCACCAGCTCCAGCAGCTCGTGGGCCATCGCCTCGGGCGCCTCGCCGTTGAACTGCCGGTCCAGGTCGTGCGCGTGGCGCTTCGTGGTCTTCTCGTCGGCGCTCACCTGGAGCAGCGGAATCATGGGATGCGCCTGCAGCGGTGGCCCCACCACGTGCGCGAGCATCACTTCCACGCCCGTCGCGCCCAGTCCGGTGAAGGTTTCCACGGCGTGGTCGGTGGGCGTCTCCATGATGTGCAGGCCGGGCGTGGCCGCCTGTTGGCCGTAGGCCAGCGTGGGAATGGCCTCCTCCGGTACGCGCAGCAGCGCTTGGCGGAACGCGGGCGATTGCAGCAGCGCCGCATTCTCCGGCAGCACCACGAGGCCGCCGGCCAGCGCCACGATCTGCGCCACGCGGGCCATGCCGCGGGCCACGCCATCGCTGACCTCGCCCGTCGCCGTGAGGCCCAGCCGCAGGTGCTCCAGGCCCACCTCCTGCTGCTGGCCATCGCCGTCGTGGCCCAGGGCTTCCAGGAACCACCCCTCGGCCTTGGCCATCACCTTCTCGATGCCGCCATCGAGTTGCACGCTGGCCCAGCCGAAGCGCGAGGTGTCCACGCCCTGGCTTTCCAGGTAGCCGCGCATGGCGTCGTTGTGGGTTTGCTCGCAGCCGTGCTCCAGCAGCAGCCCGCGCCGCACCATGGGGTGCGAGAGGTGCCCCAGCACCGTGCGCAGGAAGAGCTGTTGCGAATAGCCCGGCGCGGCGCCGCAGCCCTCCGTGTGCACCAGCGCCACGAAACGCGAGACGGCGCCCTTGGCGGCGGCCTTGCCGTTCAGGTCGTCCGCGATCATGCGCGCGATCTGGGCCGAGCAGATGCTGGTGGGCACCACCAGCCCCACCTGGTCAGCCGCGACGCCTTGCTCTGTGCGCCAAGCGCGGAAGTGCACCCCCTGGCCGTTCTCCGCGGGCAGCACGGGCAGTGGGTGTCCGCCCGGCTTGGGCGCCTTGAGCAACTGCTCCAGGTGGCTGCCGTCCGTCTGGGCCCAGTCGCGCCAGATGGAGACCTGCGCGTGGCCGGCCTTTTCGCCCAGGCTGAGCTGGCCGGAGGCTACCTTGAGCGCCAGCTCCCAGCTTTCGGCGCCCAGCTCGTCCATGGGCATGCCGTCCTGGAAGCGTCCGGCGTTGATGTCCATCTCGTTGGCCAGCATCTGCCAGCGCCCGCTGGTGGTCACGATCTTGAGCGTGGGCACGAACGGGAAGTTGGTGATGGAGCCGTTGCCGGAGGTGAACAGGATCAGGTTGCAGCCGCTGCCCACCTGCCCGGCGATGCTCTCCAGGTCGTTGCCCGGGCTGTCCATGAAGTAGTAGCCGGGCTCGCGCATGGGCTGGCCGTAGTCGATCACCTGATCCAGCCGCACCTCCGGGTGCTTCTTGCGCGCCGCGCCGATGGACTTGAGCACGATGTTGTACAGGCCCCGGTACTGGTTGCCGCCGGAGGGGTTGCCCTCGGCCGAGTGGCCGTGCCAGGCCGCGCGCTCCTTGAAGCGCTCCACCTTCTCCAGGAAGCGCCGCGCCGTGGCCAGGTCGCGCACGCTGCTGAGCACGTAGGACTCCGCGCCGATCAGCTCATCGGTCTCGGCCAGGTTGGCCATGCCGCCGTTGCGCACGGCCTCGCGGGCCAGCCAGCCGGCGAGTGGATTGCCCGAGACGCCCGAGAATGCGTCCGAGCCGCCGCACTGCAGCGCCAGATTCAGGTGCGCGGCGGACTCCTCGGTGCGCTGGAAGGCATCCACCTGGGGCAGCCACATCGTGACCATCTCCTCGGCCCGGCCCAGCTCCGCCTGGAAGTCACCGGAGATGCTGTAGAAGCTGTGCATCACCTCGTCGACGGGATAGTCGTGACCGGCCATGAAGTCGCGCAGGGTGCGGTTGTTTACTACCTCGCTGCCGTAGTCCACCGCCAGCACCGCGCCCACGTTGGGGTGCACCATGAAGCCGGCCAGCGAGCGCAGCACGAAGTCCAGGTTGTTGGGCACGTGCTGTCCGCCGCCTTCCGTGTGCGTCACGGCCACGATGCCGTCCACGTTGGCCAGTTCCGC
>Ga0102952_1000611_pt1 | contig 13111 bp, 10 predicted proteins | sample SalPon2A_C_D1_MG_FD_78506 | JGI IMG/M metagenome (GOLD analysis project Ga0102952, IMG submission 78506) | Soil microbial communities from South San Francisco under conditions of wetland restoration - Salt Pond MetaG R2A_C_D1_MG | ecosystem: Environmental > Terrestrial > Soil > Wetlands | place... | reverse complement strand
TCCCTGGTCCGCGACCACCGAGGACCAATTCAGGACTTTCGGCGCCGGCATCACCGGAAGGCCCAGTGAAACGCTCGAGCTTGGATTGGACGTGTCCAGCGCACATGCCAGTGGCTTCGTCAGCACCATGACCGCCGACGGCGAGGCGCCTTTTCCGGAACTGGCCAACCGCCTGCACAACATGCGCTTATACCTGGCTTGGCGGCCGGAGGCGCCGTGGGGCCTGACCCTGTCGCTGGAACGCGAGCACTACGAAAGCTCCGATTGGCAGGTTGATGGTGTGGCTCCGGATACACTGGACGCGATCCTGGCGCTGGGCGCGCGAAGCCCCGATACGCGCGCCCTGTTCGCGCGCCTCCAGGCGCACTACCGCTTCTGAACCGATGGTCGTGACTTTCCGCACGCGAGCCCGGAACCCGAATCGCGTAGTTTTCGCACAATTCGATGATCGCAGGTAATGCTGATGAAAGCCCTGAAACCCCTTGCGCTGGCTTGCGCCACCCTTTTCGCAGTGAATGCATTCGCCCAAAATGATGACGACTGGGTGGCGGAAAGCAATGAACACACGCAAAAAGTCCTGCAGGCGCAAGCCGCATTCACGCCGGAAGCCGGCTCCAGCCTGGGCCTGGACGAGTTTGACGAGCAGATCCTGGATCTCCAGCCCGGGCTTTACGAGCGCAGCAACCAGACCGATCGTCAACTGGCGCAGTTGACGCGCGAGCGACTACGCACGGCCGAACATCCCAAGGTCATCCAGGATCTTCAAATCCTCGAACGCGCCATCGAGGATGGTATTCACTCGAGGGAGTTGGCTAATGACAAGCTCCTGCCTTATTACAACCTGTCGCAAAACCTGTTCTTCGGCTTCCGCGCCCTGCTCGATCCACGCACGGATCCTGAACGCTACCCCGCCGCCCTCATCCGGCTGAAAAAGTACACCGGCCTGGCTGAGGGCTACACCCCGTTGACCGAACTGGCGCGCCAGCGCACCACGGAACGCTTTTCCGACAGCGAACTGCTGGGGCCGTACAAGGGTGAGCTGGACCGCGATCTCGGTAATGTTTCGCGCTTCGCTGATGGCCTCCGGGGAATTTTTGCCGCGTCCGGCCTCGAAGGCTGGGAACCGGACCTGGACGTGTTGCTGAAGCAGCTCGACGATTACGCGGGCTGGTTGCGGGATGAAATGCTGCCCCGGGCACGCGAAGACCATCGCCTGCCGGCCGAGATTTATGCGGACAACCTGAAGAATTTCGGGGTGCGCGCCGAACCGAGTGACCTGATTCGCGACGCCCAGTTCGGCTTCCAGGAGATCAAGGCGCAGATGCGTTCCCTGGCGCGCCAGATTGCGGATGAGCGCGGCTGGGAAAACGGCGGGCTGATGCACGTAATGAAGAAGCTCAAGGAAAACCAGATTCCGCAGGACCAGATACTGGATATTTACAAGCAGCGCCTGGCGGCGGTCGAAGACATGATCCGCGAGCATGACGTCATCACCCTGCCCGACCGCGACGCCAGCATCCGCCTCGCGACCGAAGCCGAATCGGCCAGTATTCCTGCGCCGTTCATGAGCCCTCCGCAGCTGATCGGCAATACCGGCCAATACGGCGAATTCGTGCTGGTGCAGAAAAACCCGGCCATGGAGGAAGGCGCGCAGATGGACGACTGGAGCCACGACGCCGTGACCTGGGCACTGACCGTGCACGAGGCCCGGCCCGGCCACGAATTGCAGTTTGCCTCGCTGGTTGAAAACGGCACCTCGTTGGCGCGCACCACCTATGCCTTCAATTCCGCCAATGTCGAGGGCTGGGGCCTGTACGCCGAGGCAATCATGATGGAATACCTGCCCCTGGACGGTCAGCTGTTCACGCTGATGGCGAGGCTGCAGCGCGCCGCGCGCATGTTCCTCGACCCGATGATCAATCTTGGCCGCCTGAGCCCGGAAGAAGCCGTGAATTTCATGATGGAACAGGTTGGCCTGTCGGAAGCCATGGCGCGCTCCGAGGCGGATCGCTACGCCTTCCTGGCGCCCGGGCAAGCCACATCCTATTACTACGGCTATCGCAATCTCCAACGCCTGCGCACCGAGGTTGAAATGGTGCTGGGAGAGCGCTTCAAGCAGCGCCCCTACCACGATTTCATCCTGGAACAGGGCCTGCTGCCGCCGGACCTGCTGCGCGAAGCGGTACTCGAGGAATTCGTGCCGGCGCAGTAAGCGTTGAATGGGGTCAGAGCACTTTCCCAAAATTGGCCGCAGAGATTCGGAATGCATCCATCGGGGAAAGTGGTCTGACCCCAGCCGTGCGCTCCCAGCCTCCTAGCCTCCTTGCGCTTCGCGGCATGTTGCGGACCAGCCATCCGAAAATGTCTGGATTCAGCATCCGCTTGCCGGAAGGCGCTTTTCAAGGGCTTGAGCAACAGGGATGTTGCGACAGAGCCCACAGGGATGTGTTCATGGGCGTCCCTTGGAGAGCGCTGCCGGTGAGCGGGTGCGCGCATATTGAGTGCTTGGCATTGGTTTGTAGCGACATGTCGCAGGCCCGATTTCCCATGCTATTCTTGCTTGCCCCGAATACAGGATTCACCCATGGGCAACCGCCTTTCGAAAATTTACACGCGCACGGGTGATGACGGCTCCACCGGCCTGGGTGATGGAACGCGGGTTGCGAAAGATGGTTTGCGCGTCGAAGCGTTCGGCACGGTGGACGAACTCAACAGCGCCATCGGCTTGCTGTTGTCGGTCAGCCTGCCCGAAGAAATCTACGGCAGCCTTACGCGCATCCAGCACGAATTGTTCGACCTGGGCGGTGAGCTGTGCATGCCGGGTACGACACTCATTCCCGATGAGTATGTGACCCAGCTCGAATCCGAGCTCGACCGTTTCAATGACGACTTGCCGCCGTTGAAGGATTTCATCCTGCCGGGCGGCTCCGAGGCGGCGGCGCGCTGCCACATGGCCAGGACGATTTGCCGCCGCGCTGAACGCAGGGTGGTGGCCCTGGCGAAGTCCGAAGACGGCAACCCGGTCAGCCAACGCTACCTGAACCGCCTCTCGGACCTGCTGTTCGTGCTCGCGCGCGTGTTGGCCCGCGCCGAGGGTGGTTCAGAAGTAATCTGGATACACGGGGACCGGCGCGAGTAGCGCCCGGGCAATTCTGCGCACATGGGGGTTGCGATGCCTTGCCTACCCGGCTGCCGATTGGAATGACTTGCCCGATCAAACAAGAAGCGAGCTGGACCAGCAAGCTCTCGTCGCTCATCCTGGTCCTGATCACTTTGGCCGGCTGCGCCACCACGCAGCCACAACGAGACAGCGGGCGAATAGTGATGGCTGACCAGGGCGGACAAGTGAGTGAAAGGGAAGCTCATCTCACCGTCGATATGCTCGCAGCCCTGTCTGGATCTGAAAACCTCAAGCGGATGGTTTCCGACCTCAGTTCGCTGAGCGACATTCCACTGTACAAGAACAATGGCGTTGACCTGCTGATAGATGGTCCGGCCACCTATGAGCGCATGCTTGAGGCAATCGGCGAGGCGCAAAAGTACATCTACCTGGAAACCTACACCTTTGCCGATGACCGGGCCGGAATGATTTTTGCTGAAACACTGATCGAAAAAAGTCACCAGGGAGTCGACGTCAAGGTGATCTACGACAGCATCGGCAGCATGGAAAGCCGCGAGGCATTTTTCAAGCAGCTGGAAGAAAACGGCGTGGAGTTGGTCGAGTTCAACTCGGTCAACCCGGTGGAAGGTGGCAATCCGCTGAAATTCAACCATCGCGATCATCGCAAGCTGCTGGTGGTGGACGGGACGGTTGCGTTCACCGGTGGCGTCAACCTGTCCGGCACCTACACCAAGCAGTCCTCTGGCAAGCCGAAGCGTGATCCCGTCCGGGAGGGCTGGCGCGATACGCACGTCGAAATACGGGGCCCGGCCGCGCGCGGCTTAGAGACCAAGTTCACGGATCACTGGCGGGCCCTCGGGCGGGAGGTGGAGCCACACGCGGTTGACGGGGAGATGTCCAAGGAAGGCAACTCGGTGGTGGCCATCCTGAGCGCCAAGGGCGGTGATGACGAACAATCCGAGATATTCGCAGCCTACATTGACGCGGTGACCGTGGCGCGCGAGCGAATCTGGATCACCCAAGCCTATTTTGCGCCGGATGACCGTTTCATGGAATTGCTCAAGCAGGCAGCGCACCGTGGCGTGGACGTGCGCCTGCTGGTGCCGGGTGTCTCAGACTCGCGACTGGTTCTTAACGCATCGCGCTCGCGGTACACTGAACTACTCAAAGCCGGGGTCCGGATATACGAAAACCCGAATGACCTTTTGCACGCCAAGACCGCTGTCATGGACGGCGTCTGGTCCACTGTGGGCTCTAGCAACCTCGACTATCGCAGCTTCCTACACAATGACGAGATCAACGCCTTCATCCTCGGCGGCGACTTCGGGCAGAAGATGGAGGCCCAGTTCGAGAAGGACCTGGAATCCGCCAGGGAAATCACGCTCGACCAGTGGCGGGATCGGCCGTTCTGGCAAAAAGTTCGCGAAAAACTGAGCTGGACGGTCGAATACTGGCTGTAGCATCATATTCTCGCCCGCTACGGGCACATGAGGGAGAACACCATGAGCAATACTCGAATCATCGCCATCGCCCTGCTGGTCCTGGGCGGCATCCTGCTCTACTTCGGGATTAACGCCACAAACGCACCCGCGGAAGAACTTGGCGAAGCCCTGACCGGCAAATACTCGGACAACACGATGATGTACCTGATCGGCGGCGGTGTCGCGGCCGCGGCGGGGTTGTTCATGTTGCTCAAGAAGGGCTGACATCTGGTGGTAGACCCAACAGCCGCTGCGAAAGTTGATCAATCAACAAGAATGCGACTGACCCCTGATCGGTTCGGTCTATGCCCTTCAATCATGTCCAGGAGAGCCTGTTTCTGATCCATATCGATGGTCTGACGGTCCAGGAACAGCCGGGCTTCCCGCTCATCGTAGCGGGCCACCTGGGCGAGGTATGAACGTAGTGCGATGAGTCGCATTTCCGGCGACATGATCTTGCGCATCAGCCTATCGGCCTGGACGCTGGTGATGTAGCCGGAGTTCAGGATATTGGCATACGCCGGATCGCGCTCGGCCGACTGGCGAAAACCGTCCACCCACTGGATGGCGTGGGCAACATCCTTGCGCGCCATGTGACCAGCAACGGAACTGACCCAAGCCCCGTGCTCTTCGGCGTTTTTGAGGCTGCCCACCCATGCGGCCGCGGCCTCAACGTCCCGCGCACTCCATGACTCGATTATTGAATTGACGGTGTTTTCGTAGCTGGCGCCTTCGGAGATCAGTTCCGCAATGTCCAGCGCATCTTCAATGCTGTGATTCGCGGTGAACTGCGCAATTTGCCCAATCCACTGAGCATGTTCCGGGCGGTCGCTGTATTGATCGATCCAGCCCACGGCCTCACGGCCGGAGCCGGACCGGCTCAACTCGAGCACGATGGCCCCGATCCACTGGTTCTGCAGTTGGTTTGACGGCAGCAGGGGCACTACGCCCATCGCAAACTGCGGGTTATTCTGGGCGACATCGTTCGAAACGCGTTGCAGGATTTCGGCGCTGGCGCGAGGCGGCTGAGTCAGGGCCCAGGCCACGGCAGCGTCCGGATCCAGGTTAAACCAGGAGTTTCCGATACTCTTTAGTGCATCCAGCTTCTGCATCGACGGCGACAGGTCCTCGGCCAAGGCGGCCGCGGTGACAGGATCGTAATCGGCGAGTGAGCCGATCAAATGAACTTGGAGTTCCGGGTTTGAGCCGGTCCTGGCCAATTCCGCCGCCAGTTCGACCGCGACCCCCGGATTTGTCCGCGCCATCGCACTGGCCAGCTGCTGCACCATTTGTGGCGCCTGGTCCTGGAACTTCTGCACCATTTCGACAGCTTTATCCAGGTTCTGCTGCGCCATCATCTGCACGGCTTGCGGCGCGGCTGCCTTGATCAACCTGGGATCGTCCAGGGTGTCCAGGATGGCCATCGCCGCATCCGGGTTCTGGTAGCTCAGGCTCATGACCAGGTGGCGCACCGCGTACTCACGCTCTCGCTGGTTTTCAATTCGCCTTGCCAGGGCCAGTGCACGGTCAGGATCCATGTTCCCTATGGCCCCGATAGTACTGGTGATCAGGGTGTAACGCTCTTGCGTGCCGTGCGCAATCTGATCTATTTCACTGAGCACCTTGCCGGGAATCTTCCCGGCCAGTGACTGCACGGCCGCCTGCCTGGCGAAAGAGTCAAAATCCGCCGCGCCATCAGATAGTAAATACGCCAACAATCCTTCCGCGTCGGCTTCCGCCCAGTGGTGCATGACGTGATGTGCGAGTTCGGCGCGCTTTGACTGGGCCAGGCCCCTTAGCCTGCCCATGCCTTTCTGAGGGTCGTCAATCGCCATTCGTGCAATGATCTCAGCCTGCGCACCGGCCAGTTCCTGGGCCGCAGTGCCACCCAGCCTGTTCGCCAGTTCGGTCAACTGATCCAGGTCGAGGTGCATATTGGCCCGCACGATGGCCCGCGCCGCGACCTGCCGGTGCTGTGCAAGCGGCAGCGTCTGGCTGTGACGCACAGCCCGGTCGAGGTCGAACTTGGACCAGCTAAAGTACAACGCTCCGACGAGATTGTTCTCCAGGCCGGTGCCGGCGGTGAGCATGTGTTCGACGGCGCCTTCCGGATCGAGGTCCAGGTATCTAAGGTAGATGATCTGCAGGCCCGCCGCGCGATCACTCAGGCTGACGATTGTCTTTGCCTCTGTTACGTAGCGCTCCAGGTCCTCGATCGCTGCATCGGCCAGCAGCGCGTATAGCGCCGCGGTTTGCTCAAAGTCGGAATTGTGGCTGAGGGTGGCGAGCAGGCTGGGATTTTCATCATCTTCCGACTCCGGCGGCATGCCGATTTCCGCTGCAGCCTGGACTGTCTCGCCCGTTTCTGGCGCATCGGCGGAAGGCGCCTGCGCCCATGCCGAGGTCACATAAACGCAGGCGAAGACCACCAGCGATTTGATCGTCGAGTTCATGCTGGCTCTCTCCACGAAAAGTGATGCACTGCTACTCAACCATACAACATCTGAGTACAAACGCATGGCCAGATTCAGCACAGCCCGGCCCGTGCCCCCGAAGCGCCACTGCAGCGCTTTAATCGGCAGCGGCCGCCCGGATCTTCTCGCCTTCGGCGAGCCACCTGCTGTAGGGGTCGCTATCTCCCAACTCGGCGATCAAGGCGTCACCTTCAAGCTTGCGCATGGCGCGGCATTCGTCCGGGCTCCGATCCGACCAGTCAGGATGCTCGGCGTAGCGCTTGTCAGCCCATTGTTCAGTGAACGCAAACTCTCCCAGTTCACCAAGCTGCTTCAGCATCAGGCCTATATCGACGGCATGCAAGCGTTCGAGTGAGTTGGGCCATACCCACTGGCTCAGGCACGTCAGGACATGCGTCCTCAGCCGTTGTTGTCGATACAGTTCCAGGGCGCGATTCGAATCCGGATCCGCCAGCATCAATAGACGCCGCTCAAAGGCACTACCCATGTTGGCCGCAAACAATGAACGGCTGTGTGCCTTGAGAATAGCCGCAAGTCGGCCGCAGGCACCGAGTATTTCTGAATCCGAATCCTGCCATGCCTGCTCGCAATGGTCGAAAATACCGACGTAACTGGGAAGTGAATACATTGAAGCTATGGCGATGGCCGCGGCTTGCCAAGGTATTGGCTCGTGCAGTTCTCCCGCCGGCGAGGGATCATCAATAACCGATTCCAATGCCAGCTCGTATACCTGGTAAGTGACACTTGCGAAATAACCGTCAAAGCGGCTGGAGTTAGCAGCTGCCAACAGGTCTTGCCGGGTCAAGCGCGGCTTTTCATCACCATTTTGCGTGGATGTGAAGGGCGGAAGCAGGTGAACGGCCGCATTTTCCGGGTCGCTGGCGATCAACCGCTCCCTTACCTGGTGTTGGATGCAGACATGCTGATAAGCCGGCCGGCGACACACGTAGGCCAGGTTCCACAGCGTCGGTGGATCGAGGTCATCGGTTCTCAACAACCGCAGGAAAGTCTCTTCGAACTCACCGGAAAGCGCGCCGTCGACACTTAGGACAGGACTGGTCAAAACGGAAGCCTGAACCGCCGGTGGACCGATTCGCGCAAGGTGCCGATATTGACTGCGCATCCATTCCTGATGTGCGGCTTTTTCCGATTCTTCCTGCGCAGGTCCCACTTGCTCATCAGCCCAGAGATTCAGCGCCAGTCCAATCAAGCAAAGGGTTATCAACGTGCGCAATATCATCAGAACACTCGCCTCCCGAACTGCAAACAGACTACCGCAAGCGGTATTGCGGCGCGTGTTTCAACAGTTTGGAGCCGACCGGCTTTTCGCTGGCTTATCGCGATGAGGTCATCGCTCCCACAGGTGAAAAGTGACTGGTTCAGGCCAAGCCTTTGCCAAGCGACATGGCCAGCTTGGTCCTCGTAGTTTTCGTGCTTTTCGTGTAATTCGTGGAAAATTGAACTTCTTTCCGCGAAATCCTGTTGATCCGCGCAATCTGCGGTTTCTTTTCCCGCGCAATCCGCGGTTTCTTTCTTACCCCAGCTTCGGGAAATGGAAATCTGCGCCTTCCTTGATCCCCGAGTGCCAACGCTGGGTGACCGTCTTCAACCGCGTGTAGAAACGGATGCCTTCGGGGCCGTAGATGTGGTGGTCACCGAACAGCGATTGCTTCCAGCCGCCGAAACTGTGGAAGGCCATTGGCACCGGGATCGGGATATTGACGCCCACCATGCCGGCCTGGATGCGCTGCACGAAGGTGCGCGCGGCATCGCCATCGTTGGTGAAAATCGAAACGCCGTTGCCGTACACATGGGCATTGACCAGGCGCACGGCCTCTTCAAAGGAGCCGACCCGCACCACGCACAAAACCGGCCCGAAGATTTCCTCCTTGTAGATGCGCATGTCCGGGGTGACCCGGTCAAAAAGCGTGCCACCGAAGAAAAAGCCCTCCGGGGCATCCGGGTGCGTGAAACCACGCCCGTCCACGACCAGCTCTGCGCCCTCTTTTTCACCAGTATCAACGTAAGAGGACACCTTGTCGCGGTGTTCGCCGGTTATCAGCGGGCCCATTTCGGCGCCCGGCACCGTGCCGGGTTCGATGACCAGCGCTTCGGCCCTATCTTTCAGCTGTGCAACCAGCGCATCGGCAGTGTCATCGCCCACCACCACCGCGACCGAGATGGCCATGCAGCGTTCACCCGCGGAGCCATAAGCCGAGCCGATCAGCGCATCGGTGGCCTTGTCCACCGGCGCGTCCGGCATGACCACCATGTGGTTCTTGGCGCCGCCCAGCGCTTGCACGCGCTTGCCGTGCGCGCAGCCGGTCTCGTAAATCTTCTTCGCGATGTTGGTGGAGCCGACGAAGCTGATGGCCTGGATGTCCGGGTGGGTCAGGATCGCGTCCACCGCCTCGCGGTCGCCGTGCACGACATTGAACACGCCGTCCGGGATACCGGCCTCCTTCGCCAGTTCGGCCAGCAGCATGGATGCCGACGGGTCTTTCTCGGACGGCTTGAGCACGAAGGTGTTGCCGCACACCAGCGCCATCGGCATCATCCACAGCGGCACCATGGCCGGGAAGTTAAACGGTGTGATGCCGGCCACCACGCCCAATGGTTGACGCAGCGAGTAGCAGTCCACGCCGGTACCCACCGAGTCGGAATACTCGCCTTTGAGCAACTGCGGCGCACCGGAGGCAAATTCGACCACCTCGATGCCGCGCGTGACTTCGCCATGGGCATCTTCGGCGACCTTCCCGTGCTCGTTGGTCAAGATCGCGGCCAACTCATCATGGTGTTCTTCAAGCAGGTTCTTTAGCCGGAAGATGCAACGTGCCCGTCTAAGCGCCGGCTGCGCCGCCCAATCGGGGAAGGCCGCAGCGGCCGCCTGGACGGCGGCGTCGACATCACCCGCAGTGGCCATCGGCACGCGCCTTTGCACCTGCCCCGTGGCCGGATTGTAGATGTCACCGAAACGGTCGCCGGATCCGGCGACCTGATGTCCGTTGATATGGTGTTTCAGGGTTTCCATTGGTGCCTGCCTCCTGCCGTTGCAGGAATGATATCAGGACGCGCGCGGTTCAGCGGGCCAGAGCCTCGGCCGGCGGCACCCAGTCGTAGCCGAGATCGCGCGCCACGTCCTCAAAGGTGACCTTGCCGTGGTGCACGTTCAAGCCTTGCAACAGGTGAGGATCATCCAGCATCGCCCGCTTGGGACCCTTGTCGGCCAGGGCGACCACGAATGGCAGCGTGGCGTTGTTGAGCGCGAAGGTCGAGGTGCGCGGCACCGCGCCGGGCATGTTGGCCACGCAGTAGTGCACGATGCCGTCCACGACGTAGATCGGGTCGGCATGCGTGGTGGGTTTCGAGGTCTCGAAGCAGCCGCCCTGGTCGATTGCGACATCCACCAGCACGCTGCCTTTGCGCATGGTGCCCAGGTGTTCGCGCGTGACCAGCTTGGGCGCCGACGCGCCGGGGATCAGCACGCCGCCAATGACCAAGTCGGAATTGCGGATGTGACGCTCGATCGCACCGGCCGTGGAATAGACGGTCTCAACCTGGCTCGGGAAATTGGCGTCAATGTAGCGCAATACGTCAAGGCTGCGGTCCAGCACCACCACGCGCGCGCCCATCCCGATGGCCATTTGCGTGGCGTTCAGGCCCACGGTTCCACCACCGATCACCATGACCTTGGCCGGCTCCACGCCGGGCACGCCGCCCAGCAATATTCCGGAACCGCCCCGCGCTTTCTCCAGGCAATGCGCGCCGGCCTGGATCGACAGGCGCCCGGCCACCTCGGACATCGGCGCCAGCAACGGCAAGTGACCGTTACGGTCGGTGACCGTTTCATACGCGATACAGGTCGCGCCCGACTTGACCAGGTCCTTGGCCTGCTCAGGGTCCGGCGCCAGGTGCAGGTAAGTGAACAAAGTGTGATGCTCGCGCAACATGGCGCGTTCCACGGCCTGCGGCTCCTTGACCTTGACGATCATCTCCGCCTGCTCGAATACATTCTCCGCGGTCGGCAGGATACGCGCGCCGACGGCTTCGTAGTCCCGGTCGTGCATGCCGATGCCGGCACCCGCTTCGGTCTCGATCAGCACCTCGTGGCCATGATGGACCAGTTCCATCACGGAAGCCGGCACCAGGCCGACCCGGTACTCGTGATTCTTGATTTCCTTTGGGACCCCAATTTTCATGACCCACCTCCTGACGCTTAATCAACCATTTTAATACCCTTACTGCAGCATTAAATATTGTTGAACATCTTCTGATAGCATATTAGCCTGCTAAAATGGCATTTAAGCAGCAGAATGAAGAAGCGCACAAGCAACCGGGCGCTGGACCGGACGGACCACCGCATACTCCAGTGCCTGCAGAAAGATGGCCGCATCTCCAACGTGGCCTTGGCGCGTAGGGTCAACCTGACGCCCACGCCTTGCCTGGAGCGGGTCCGGCGCCTCGAACGAGAAGGCTACATCAACGGATACACCGCCCTGCTGGATCCGGAAAAGCTGGGTTGCGGCCTGCTGGTGTTCGTCGAAATCGATCTGGCCCGAACTTCCCCGGACGTGTTCCGCGATTTCCGCCAGGAGGCGAGCCGTCTGCCCGAGATCATGGAGTGTCACCTCGTGTCCGGTAATTTCGATTACCTGATCAAGGCGCGGGTGAAAGACATGCAGGCCTATCGTGACTTGCTGGGGGAGAAAATCCTGTCTCTGCCCGGCGTGAATGGCTCCCGGTCCTACGTCGTGATGGAGCAGGTAAAGGAGTCCCTGGCGCTGCCCCTCGCGACATCGTGATTGCGTTCGCAACAAGGTATGATCGGCCCTTCCCGACCGGCCCAGGCGCCACATGACCAGCATCATCCACCACGACGATTGCCTGAAACACAACACCGGGCCGCAAAGCCCCGAGAGCGCGCAACGCATCGCCGCCGTGCTGGGCGGCCTGGAAAGCGTTTCCGGCCTGGAATACCTGCCAGCCCCCGCAGCCAGCGTGGAGCAACTGTCACGAGTCCACCCGGATGCTTACCTGAACCTCTTGCGTGAAACGGAACCGGAAGAAGGCCGCGTTTTTATCAACGAGCAGGACAATATGATGAGCAAGGGCACGCTGGACGCGGCCCTGCGGGGCAGTGGCGCCATCTGCTTCGCAATCGAGCAGGTCCTTTCCGGCCAGGTCGCCAATGCTTTCTGCGCCGTGCGCCCGCCCGGTCATCACGCGGAAAGCGCCACTTCCATGGGCTACTGTTTTTACAACCATGTCGCGGTCGGCGCCCGGCATGCCCAGGCGCTGGGCGCCCGAAAAATCGCCATCATCGATTTCGACGTACACCACGGCAACGGCACTCAGGAGATTTTTGAAAGCGACCCCGACGTGCTGTTCATATCCAGCCACCAGATGCCCCTGTACCCCGGCTCCGGCTACCCCGAGGAAACGGGCTGCGGCAATATCATCAACCTGCCGCTTGCACCCGGCACCGGGGGCACCGAGTTTCGCAAGGCATGGTCCCGGGTCGGTCTGCCAGCCGTGCACGGTTTCGAACCGGACTTGATCCTGATCTCGGCAGGCTTCGACGCGCACCGGCGCGACCCGCTCGGGCACCTCGAAGTCCGGGATCAAGACTACGCCTGGATTACCGGGGAACTGATGGACCTGGCCGAGGACTCGGCCGGTGGGCGGCTGGTATCCATCCTCGAGGGCGGTTATGACATGGAAGCACTTGCCACCGCTTCGGCAGCGCACGTGCGGGAACTGATGCGGAACGGCTGATCCGGCACTAGAATAGAGGCAGTACGCGGGTGTAGTTCAATGGTAGAACGGGAGCTTCCCAAGCTCTTAATGTGGGTTCGATTCCCATCACCCGCTCCAATCAAAGGCCCCTCGACGGGGCTTCACTCCAGTATACCGCCAGCGCCTACCCGGACTCACTGCAGGGCACGCCGTGAACCCGTCCCTGGGGGCTCGGATGCAACTTCCCTGTTGCATACGGCCCTGCAGCAAACCCGGACAGCCGCTACCGGGCGCCAGAT
>Ga0102952_1000610_pt1 | contig 13115 bp, 9 predicted proteins | sample SalPon2A_C_D1_MG_FD_78506 | JGI IMG/M metagenome (GOLD analysis project Ga0102952, IMG submission 78506) | Soil microbial communities from South San Francisco under conditions of wetland restoration - Salt Pond MetaG R2A_C_D1_MG | ecosystem: Environmental > Terrestrial > Soil > Wetlands | place... | reverse complement strand
GTGCACCATGCTGCCCCGCTCGCCGGTCACGAGCAGACGGATCTCCGATCCGTCCGGGGCCAGCACGTCATAGCGGTCGGCAGCGCCTCGGCTCTGCAACGCGTCCATGGTTCGCACCTCCGCGGCGGGTGTGATGGGATGCCACGTCATCCGGCTCCACGCCGGCCTCCCTGGAACGATGCCAAGGTCCGCCGGTGAGCGCACCCGCCGGTACCTGACGCTTCGAACGATGCTCTCCATTGCGGGTACACGAGATCCGCCACTGTGTGCAATCCGCGCCGATCCGGGCTTCCCAACGGCCACTTGCGTTTGTCATAAATATCGGGCAACTGTGACAGTAGTGTTGGCACACAATTACGCCACTGCGAGCGCAGGGGGCGCGCCGTAGACCGGCTCGAGCGGGTTCGGACTGCGGGACCGGCGCGGTGGCCGAGCACATGGGGCACAAGCAGATGGGTGGGCGCATCGGTGTGCGCGCACGACGCGCACTGCTGCACGGCCTCTGGGTCGCGCTGGTGTTGGCGGGCTGCGGCGGGGCGGTCGATTCCGCCGGCACATCCTACGATCGCGACGGATCTGCGGCCGCGGTGGACGAGGGCAAGCTCGCCCTGGAGCAACTGCTCGACACCCAACCCACCGACATCCCCTACACCGAGCTGACGGGCATCGGCGGCACCTTCGAGATCGCCGGCAATCTCGACCCTACCTACGACGAGGCGGCGTTCTGGTCGGCCCTCTTCCAACTGGTGAACTTCCTGGAGGGCGCCGGGGCCAAGGCGTTCCTGGTCAAGCTGGGCTGGGGAGACCTGCACGTCGAGTTCAGCGATTTCGCGGGCCGGCTCGGGGAGAGCCTGGGAGGCGCATTCAACGGCGTCACGGGCGGCACCGCGGGTACCAGCGATCCGCCCCTGCACGACCTGTACGTGCCCAACGATCCGGACCAGGATCACGACCCGGACTACTGCATCGCGGGCTCCGACCCGGACTGCATAGACGGCAATCCACTCTACAACCCCGACTACCCGACGACCTCCTGGCAGCCCAAGTCGGTGATCCTGTTCGGCACGGACGATTTCGTCACGATCTCCTTCCAGGAGTTGTACGACTTCATCACGGGAACGCTGGGCAATGCAGCGCACAGCGCGGTGGAGCGACTGAAGAGCATTCCAGCGGATTTCACCACCTCGCTCACAGCCACGCCCATCGCCGGCTCCGATGCGATCACGATCGCCTTCGACCGCTTCGAGGTCGATCTGCTGCAGGCGGTCTATGGCGTGCTGGACGTCGTGACCTCCCTGCCCACGATCTGGATCTACCCTGGCGTGGACGCATTCGTTACCGCAAACAGCACGCGTGATCCGGTGACGGGTGAATACATCACCGCGGTCCCGGATGCGGACCTGGTCGCGTTCTTCCAGGACGGCAACGACGGGCTGCCCGGTGGCCCCGACCAGCCGCTGCGTGCCAATGCGGCTGGCGAGAGCCGGCTCAAGACCGCACTCCGCGACCTGCTGGCGGCGGTGCAGGGCATGCTGGAGCGGCTAGCCAGCGGCGATGCGATGCCGGACCACCTGATTACGCCGGCGCTCATCTTCAGTACGTACGACGACCAGCCGCAAGTGGCAGCCTACGGCTCCAAGGCGCTGGCGCGGATGGTGGGCGATGCGCGTGCGACCCTGGACGGCGCCGCACCCGTCACGGCCTTCATGCCGGTGGCCACCCTGCAGGACTTCACCACTTGTGACCCGGTGATTGGGACGACAACCGATGTGGCGCCACTCAATACCCCTGACGGCACGGCGTTTCCCGCGACGCCGGACCTGCTGCCCGTGCTGGCCGGGTCGGTCACGCTGGATGCGGGGACGCCAACGGCCACTGTGTCGCTAAGTGGGGGAACCGGCGAGGACTACGTGCTGGTCACCGTCACGGGGCCCACGCACCTCAGCGTCTACACCGTGGATGCCGGCGCATCGGTGGATGTGGATACCCACGGCGATGTGGCCTACCTGGATGGCCTGGGTCAGCTCGTGGCCTGGGACAGCGACGAGGATGCCGGCAAGGGCCTGCACTTCGGGATATCCATCGACAGCACGTACTTCATCGACGACGCGCAGCACATGGTGGGCCTCGCCGCCAGCGGCTCTTACACGCTCTATTTGCGTGTTCGCCGCGACGTGGGATCCGAGGTGACCCTGCACGTGCAATCGACTCTCGGCGGCGCCTGGCCCGCAGGCGAGCCCGTCTTCCTCAAGGGCGGCGGCGGGCGCTCGTTCCTGGCGCAGACCTACCGCTTGGGCTCGCTCACTGTGAACAGCGGCGCTGCCTTGAACGTGCTGAGCCGCTTCTGGGATCTTTCCAAGCGGGACACCCTGCAGTTCATTCCGGACGGCACGGGGGGCACGACACCGTACCTGAAGTTCGACAACGGCACGATCGTCGCGTCGGTGAAGAGCGTGTTGCCCGGTGCCGATTTCAGTTCGAGCGTGCTGAAAGACCCGGGCTCCACAGACATCTTCACCCTGACGCCGGACTTCACGCCGGGGGGCGATCTGATGACGGCGGCGCCGACGGCAGATGACAGCTTCGGAACGGTGGCCTTCTGCGCCTATCCAAAGGACCTCAGCACTTTCAGCGCCATTGCCGGGGGGCACCTGGCGCTGCCGTTCTTCTAGCCGCCCTGGTTCGAGCGCCTCGCCCTGGGCGGTGCAATTCGCGGCAAACGACAGCTTGGTTGAACCTGCCCCATCAGCAAGCGCGCCGCTAGATGGGCCGCATCGGCCGGGTCCGGTCGTCAGTTGGGCAGCCGCCAAGGCCAACCGTATTGGCTATTCTGATTCGGGCGGTCGCTCTCCAAGCCTCTCCACTGACGCAATAAGAGCAGTAGAACTACCGATTTACGTATTTAATGCTACGGAATCGCGTGGATATATCCTTATTTAAGCCAAAAAGGGGTTGTCGATCTTCAGCCCAACGGGTATGCGGGACCATTCTCCAGACTAGTCAGGCCGGGCTTTAGCCTTCGATTGCTCTCCTCGATTTCCTGCCTTTGGCCGAACTGGGGTTCATAGTGGAAGCCGTATGTGCGATCCTATGCACGTTGCATGAAAGCAGAGCCTCAATGCATGCGATCCATACTTATTTTAGGCTCGCATCATATTCCCCACAGAATTGACGGTCACTATACTTTACAAGGTGGCTGTAAGTGGATATACGCGATGAGGTATAGCAATCACTTCATCGCCGCCGCGACGGCGGGTCCAAGCCCGGGTGACTCGGAGGTGTCGTGTGCGATGGCAGTTGAAGTCTGATCTATTTGCTTGAACGGTTGTTGTGGCGCAAGTACGCCTGATTGCAGATCAGTGACGGCACATGATTCGTGTCGGCCGAGTTGGCATCGGTGCCAGGGATGGCTTACTTGGTGGCCTTCAGCGTAAACGCCCTTGATCTTATTGAATTCGGACCCTGACGCGACCCATAAAACAATGAGCAAACCTAAGAAATTTTCGGATATCGTTGAGCGGATCGAGTATCTGCGGAATCTGCTCAATCTCAACAAGAGCCGGTTCTCCGCCGACATTGGGATGAAGCCGCAGACCTACAACAACTTCATCGGGGCGCAGGGTAGCAAACCCAACGTGGAGTTGATCTTCGGCATCGTGAATCAATTCGGCGTGAACCCAATGTGGCTGCTGAATGGCACCGGCCCCATCTTCGCGGACGAATCCAAAAGCGCCCACTATCTGGGCCGCTCGCCGGCCTACCGCGCGGAAGCGGCAGCGGGCCTGAGCGCGGTGCACGAGGAGCGTGCGGGCTTTGCGTCCGCACCCAGCCGCGCGGATCTCGATGCGCTGCGGACCGAACTCAAGAGCATGGAACCGGTGCTGCAGAAGGCGGAGGCCCACCTGCAGCAGGTGGAACACAGCCGGCTCAGCGTGCTCGAACGATGTGTGGGTCTGTTGCGGCGCTTCTACGAGGTCGATCCCGCTGCCGCGGTGACCGAGATGCGCACGCTGATGCATCAGATCGAGCAGCGGCTCTCCAAGCGCGACTGAAGAATCCCGAGTCTGCCAAGCGCCAGCGATCCACCACGTGTTCCGCAGGGGGACGACGGGACTAGTCGGGAGCAGGCGCAGGTGCGCCATGATGGTGTCCACCTCGGCGGGAACGGCCCCGCCGGGAGCGGCCGCGACGGCGTGGGCCCTCGCCGGCACGCGGGTGGCGGCTCAGGGTGCCACGGTGGATCGGCCGGGGATGATCCAGGATGGGCATGTCCGGTAGGTGCGGCAGGTGCTCCAGACTGGCCGCCACCTCCTCGGGCGGAACCCCCAGCACATCGCCCAGGATGGCGCGCAGCAGCACGGCCTCGCGAATGCCCGCGATCGCCGTGGCCTCCGCGGGATCGTCAAGCAGCGCGCTGCCCGCGGCAGCGAGTCTTCGTGCCGCTGCGATGATCGCCAGCGCCGGCCCTACCTGCCCATTGAGCATGCCCCAGTTGCCAAGCATCTCCATCAGGCGCGCGCGCAACTGACGCTCGAAGGCCTCCACGGCCCGGCCACCCTGGCCAAGCAGATGGGCTCGGAACGCATCGCGTCCCAGAGTCGCCAGCAGACCCAACAGCGCCACCGTAGGCGCGACCGGCTCGCGGCCCTCGGCAACCCAGGCATCCATCCGCACCAGATACGGCTCCAATTGCCGCAGCGGCGCCTCGCGGGCCTCCTCGGCGAAGAACCACGCATGCGGGGCCATGTACAACAGGTGCGGCAGCAAGCTCAGGCGGTCAAACTCGCGGAACGTGGCCACAGCGTTGCCGCGCGTCAGAAAGCGCTGTGTCTCCTCGGCCAGTCGGTGGCGGGTGACCTCGCCCAACTGGGGCGCCATGCGGTGGATGGCCGCCTCGCACTCCGGCGCGATCCGGAAGCCCAACCGCACCTCGAAGCGCACGGCGCGCAGCATGCGCACGGGGTCTTCCCGGTATGAGTCCTCCGGTGGCTTGATGGTGCGGATGCGGCCCCGCCGCAGGTCCTCCATCCCGCCCACGTAGTCGTACAGCGTTAGGGTGAGCGGATCGAAGGTGAGCGCGTTGACCGTAAAGTCCCTGCGCCGTGCGTCCTCCTCGGACGTGCCATAGCGGTTGTCGCGCTGAATGATCCCTTGGTGACGCTCGCGCGGCTCACCGCGGAAGGTGGCCACCTCCACGGACATGCTGGGGTAACGCAACTGCACCAGCTTGAAGCGCCGTCCGATGATGCGCGCGTTGCGGAAGAGTTGCTTGACCGTCTCCGGCCGAGCGGAGGTGGCAAGGTCGAAGTCCTTGGGAGAGCGCCCCAGCAGCAGATCCCGCACTGCGCCCCCCACCAGCAGGGCCGTATGCCCCTGCTCGTGCAGCCGTCGGCAGACGAAGTGCACGTTGGGGTGGATATCCGCGGCGCGGATCGGATGATCCGTGATCACGGCGGGCCCGTGCTCCTTGCGCGAGGCGGGTCCGGCGTGGCCATGGGGCATCGGCACGTCCCTGGTTGGTCGGTCGTGGGGCTATGGGCGCACCTTCGCTGAGGCAATACGTGGCGCGGCCCTGCTGTGCATGCATATCACGCCGGGCGGGACGGTGGAACCCCGGCGGCATCACACGGAAGGGAATGCTGCCGCCCGCGCTGCCGCGCAACGGCCGCGGTCGATCCCTTGTCTGGGGGCGAGGGCAAGGCACCGGCGGCCCGGATCAGCCGGAGAGTACCAGGCCCTCCACCAGTAGCGCGGGAATGAAGCGGTTGGTGAGGTTGGGCTGGTAGCGATCGCCCACCGCGCGGATGTTGCGCAGCAGGTCGAAGAAGTTGCCCGCTATGGTGACGCTGTCCACCGGCTGCATGCGCCGGCCGCCCTCGATCAGGTAGCCCTGCACGCCGATCGAGATGTCGCCGCTGACCGGGTTGCAACCGGCACCGCCTTCAAGTTCGGTCACCAGCAGGCAGCGCTCAGGGATGGCGCACAGGGCGTCCAGATCGTGCGTGCCGGTGGGCATGACCACGCTGTGCGTCCGCGTGGAGATGCCGCCCGAATAGCCACGCCCGGCATGGCCGGTGGATTCGCGGCCGTCTTTGCGGGCCGATTCGACGTGGTACAGGAAGTTGCGGAACACGCCACCTTCGATCAGCGGCAGCGGCTGCGTTGCCACCCCCTCCGCATCCAGGTAGCGCGAGCCGGGCGCCCCCACCCGGTGCGGATCGTCCGTCAGCGCGATCGCCGCATCGGCGATGGGCTCGCCGAGACGGCCCCGCAGCCGCGACATGCCCTTCTGCGCCGCCTCGGCCGAGAAGTTGCCCAGGTACATGCTGAGCAGGTCTGGTGCCACATATTCGTCCAACACCACGGGCAGGCGCCCGCCTGGAATGGAGCGCGCGCCCAGCAGCGCGGCGCCCCGGCCCGCCGCCTCGCGGCCCAACGCGGCGCCCTGGGTGGCATCCCAGGCGCGGCTGGCCCAGGCGTATGTGCCGCTCTTGCGCTGCGTGCCGCTGTCCAACATGGCGCTGCAGTAGGCCCCCACGGAGTTGCTGTGCTGGCTGTAGCGCATGCCGTGGGTGGAGGCGACCAGATAGCGGCCGTTCTCGCGCTTGACCACGGTGTAGGGCACAGCCTTGACGCGCGCATCGGCAGCAAAGGCCGCGGCCTCGGCCTCCAGTCCGAAGCGCGCCAGATCGTCCACAGTCAGCGCGTCCAGTGCCGGATTGAACAGCTCCAGCGTGGCGGGATCGGGCACCTCGGGCAGCGCCCGGTTCATCACGACTTCGGTGGGGTCCGGCAGTTCCGCGTTTTCCCGCGCTGCCAGGAAGGCCTTCTCGATGGCCGGAGGCTCCAGGCGCTCGGTATAGGCGATGCCAGTGCGGCCATCCTTCACCACGCGCACGCCCAGCCCCTGCGCGGTGGACTGGTCCACCTTCTCCACGCGGTGATTGAGCACCTTTATGGCCAAGCTCTCCGATCGGTTGAGCAGCACGTCCACGTCCGACTCGCGATGCTCACGGGCCAGGGAGAGGGCGAAGTCAACGGCGGTCTGCCACTCCATCTAGCGTCCTCCCACGAGAATGCGGTCGATCTTCAGCGTGGGCTGCCCCACGGTGGTGGGCACCCAGCCGCTGGAGGCGCCGCACATCCCCGCGGCCAGTTCCAGGTCGTTGCCGATCATGGAGATCAGCGGCAGCACCTCGAAGCCCTTGCCGATCAGCGTGGCACCGCGCACCGGCTCGGCGATCTTGCCCTTGCGGATCACGTAGCCCTCCTGCACGGCGAAGTTGAACTCGCCCGTGGCGGGGTCCACCGAGCCTCCGCCCATCTTGCGGGCATAGAGCCCATAGTCCACCGAGGCGATCATGTCCTCCACCGTGTGCGGGCCGCGATCGATGTATGTGTTGCGCATGCGGCTCACGGGGGCGAAGCGGTACGACTCGCGCCGTGCCGAGCCGGTGCGGGCCACGCCCACCTGCCGCGCGCCGATGCGATCGCTCAGGTAGCCCTTGAGGATACCGTTCTCGATGAGCACGGTGCGCTGGGCGGGCTGTCCCTCGTCGTCCACGTTCAGCGAGCCCCAGCGGTTGGCCAGCGTGCCATCGTCAATGGCCGTCAGGATGGGCTGGGCCACCGCCTCGCCCACCTTGCCTGCGAAGGGCGACGCGTTCTTGCGGATGGCTTCCGTTTCCAGCGGATGCCCGCAGGCCTCGTGGAAGATCACGCCGCCGAAGCCATTGCCCAGCACGACGGGCATCGTGCCGCCATCGATGTAGCCTGCGCCCGCCATGCGCAGGGCGGCCTGGGCCGCCTCGCTGGTGATGCGCTCGGCATCCAGGCCCTGGAAGAACTCGTAGCCGCCCAGCACGCCCGGACTCTCCGTTGCGGTCTGCGGGCCGTCTCCCTTCTCCGCGATGGCGGCCAGGCGCAGCCGCGCGTACTGGCGGCTGTCCTCCACCCACAGGCCCTCGCTGTTGGCGATGAGCACGCTGCGGTGCTTCTCCATCACGGACGCACCCACCTGTCGGATGGCTTCGCCCTGCTGGCGCGTCAACTCGTCCAGGTGACGCAGCAGCTCTACGCGCTCGCGCTTGGGCACGTTGTCCGGCGCCACCCGCACCGGATGGCGGTCCAGCACCGATTCCACGCGGAAGACACTCAGCGAGCCCGGAGCGCCCTCGGCGTGTGCCCGTGCCAGGTTTTCGGTCAGCTTGAGCAATTGCTCCTCGGCGGCATCGCTGCTGTAGCCGTAGTAGGCCTCGTCCCCGAACAGCAGCCGCACGCCCACGCCGAAGGAATTGCCCGAGCTGATGTCCTCCACCTTGCGATCCAGCAGATCGATGCCGGAGACCTCGGAATCCTCGGCAAAGACCTCGGCGAAGTCCGCACCCCGGCTCAGACCCAGTTCCAGTACCTTGCGCACGCTCGAATCGGACAGCATAGACGCTCCTCAGAATGGCGCTCGTGGCGATGCAGTGCAGCCTTCATGATAGCAGCGCGCGCCCGGATGACAACGCATCTCAATGCGAGCGGTCGCCGAGCAAGCCGGGACAGGGGCCGGCGACCCGCCGGAGGAACGCCGCACGCCTTGTGCTCCGCCCGGGGAGTCGGTAAAACCTTCGATGGATCAGCCCCCCGTCAGCCAAGAGAGCCGACACGAGCGGAGCAAGACCAGTGATTGGCTCGCCCCTGAAAACGAAGCGGCTACTGCTGCGCCCTCTGGACCCGGACGACGCGCGCCCGCTGCTGGACTACGTGCTGGAGAACCGCGCCTGGCTGGCGCCCTGGGAGCCGGCCCACCCCGCCAGCTACTTCACGGTCGAGGGCCAGCGCAACATCCTCTACCAGTGCCTGGAAGACCGCCGCAACGAGACGGGCGTGCTGTTCGGCATCTTCGAGCGTGACAACAGCCACGCGCCGCTGTGCGGCCGCATCAGCGTGTCGGGCATCGTGCGCGGCATCTGGCAGAACGGCTTCGTGGGCTATTCCATCGCCGCCAGCCGTGCCCGGCAAGGTTACATGACCGAGGCATTGCGGCGCATGGTGCTGTTCGGGTTCGGAGAACTGGGCCTGCACCGCCTGCAGGCGTCCATCATCCCGCGCAATGCCGCCTCCCTGCGCGTGGCGCAGAACGCCCGCTTCCGCTACGAGGGGCGCGCCATGCGCTACCTGAAGATTAACGAGGCCTGGGAAGACCACGAGATCTACGCCATTACGGCGGACGAGGTGCGCGCCGGCTATCCGGGTTGATGCAAGGTCGGGGGGCGCCGGGACCCGGCAATTCAGAGCGCGGCCTTTGATAACGGACGGGAGAACGGGTTATCCTGGGCAGTGATGGGGCAGGGGCCCCAACGGCTTTCTCCGGTGCTGCGCTGCCGGACACCATATCCGATGCTTGCACCCGCGGCGGCCGCGCCGTCCCGGATGCCCCCTTCAAGGAGCGAACGGCCATGTTGCGACCCGACCAGATTCACCAAGGCGTTGGCCACCGCCGCACCACGATGGAGGAGGTGAACCCGACCCCCAAGGGCAAGACGCTGGCGCACCCCGCGGCCCTGGCCCCGCGCATCTTCGCGGACACGGCAACCATGGACGAGATCCGGCCTCTTAAGGAGGGCGGCATCGTCAATGGCGTGACCACCAACCCGACGCTGCTCAAGCGCGCCGGAGCGGATTCCTGGGCCAGCGCGGACAAGATCATGAAGGAGATCGTGAAGTACATGGCGCCCTACCCGGTGTCACTGGAGCTGACAGAGTTGGAGCCGGAGGCGATGTTCAAGCAGGCCAAGAAGCTGGCGGCATTTGGCAGCAACGTGGTTGTGAAGGTGCCGACAGGCGGCTACGGCATGATGGAGCGCGACGCCTTCACCGGCCTGAAGATGATCCGCCGGCTGTGGGGCGAGAACATCAAGGTCAACGCAACGCTGGTCTTCAACACCACCCAGGCCTTCTGGGCAGCCAATGCGGGCGCGGCGTACGTCTCCCCATTCCTGGGGCGCGTGGCCGACTACATGTACAAACACGACCAGGTGGAGCGTCAGCCGGGCAACGCCCTTTACTTCATGGAGGATCACAAGGCACCCGAAGGCGGACGCGACGTGGTGGCCAACTCCTCCTACGTGGCCCTCGATGGCCCACGCAAGGATGCCGGCGTGCGGCTGATCAACGAGATCGTGGCGGTGTTCAACAACTACCGCATCAAGACCGAGGTGCTTGCAGCCTCCTTCCGCAACGCGGTGCAGGTAACCGAGTGCCTATTGGCCGGGGCGGACATCCTCACCGTGCCGGCACCCATCCTGATGGGCGTTGCAGACCACCCGCTCACGGACGAGGGCATGAAATCCTTCGTGGACGACTCCAAGGTCTTCGACCGGTAGCCCATTACGCGCCCAGCGCAGGGCTGCCATGGCGTCGCGCGCGCCTCGTCATCCCCCCACGCATCCGCTATAGTGCAAAGATTGGCTCGGCGGGGCATGGCCCCGCCCGGGGCCGCGTGCGCGCGGCCTCGCAGGCCCTTCGTTGAACCGGCCGGCCGGTCGCGCCCGCGCGGCGGGGTGCCGGCGTCCCATCCAGCCCCCACATCTGCAATGACGATCAACCTGCAACCGGTCAAAGGCACGCGTGATTTCTATCCGCCGGAGCTGCGCCTGCGGAACTGGCTCTTCGAGATCTGGCGCGAAAGCTCGCGGGCCTTCGGCTTCGAGGAGTACGACGCCTGCGTGCTGGAGAGCGAGGAGCTTTACATCCGCAAGGCCGGCGACGAGATCACCGAGCAGCTCTACTCCTTCGAGGACAAGGGTGGGCGCCGCATCGCGCTGCGTCCGGAGATGACGCCCACGCTGGCGCGCCTGATCCTGCAGCGCAGGAACGCCCTCTCCTTCCCGCTCAAGTGGTTCACGATTCCCCAGTGCTTCCGGTACGAGCGCATGACGCGGGGCCGCAAGCGCGAGCACTACCAGTGGAACGCGGACGTGGTGGGTCAGCCCAGCGGCGTGGCGGAATTGGAGGTGCTCTCGGTGCTCATCACGTCCCTGCGGAAAATGGGGCTGGGGCCCTCGCACATCCAGGTGCATCTGAACGACCGGCGCATCCTCAATGCGGTGCTGGAACACATCGGCGTGCCCGAGGAGCGGCATCTGCCGGTGATGGTGGTGATGGACAAGCGCGACAAGCTGCCGCAGGACGAGCTGGAGCGCCAACTCCACGAGCAGGCGCTGGAGCCCCGGCAGATCAAGATGCTGGGCGACTTCCTGCGCATGGAAACGCTGGAACAGGTGCGCCAGCGGCTGGGCGATGCGCCTGCACTGCATGATCTGCAACAACTGCTGGGACGGCTGGACGCGGTGGGATACGGCGGCTTCGCGCGCTTCGACATCACGGTGGTGCGAGGGCTCTCCTACTACACGGGCACGGTGTTCGAGGTGCGCGACGCTGGCGCAAGCCTGCGCGCGATCTGCGGCGGCGGGCGCTACGACTCGCTGCTGTCCACCTTCGGCGGAGAGTCCGTGCCGGCTATCGGCTTCGGTTTTGGAGACGTCGTGATCCTGGAGTTGCTGGCCGACCTGGGGCTGCTCCCCAAGCTGACCCCGGAGATCGACGTGGCCGTGATCCCCTTCTCCGAGGACCAGGTGCCGCAGGCCCTCACGCTGAGCCAGGCCGTGCGCCGCGCGGGGCTGCGCGCCGATGCGGACTTCTCGTTCCGCAAGCTCAAGCGGGCCCTGCAGCGCGCGGACGAGATCGGTGCCCGCACCGCCGTGCTGCTGATGCCGGAAGAGCTGGAGCGGGGCGAGGTGGTGGTGCGCGACATGGCCCGCCGCGAGGAGCGCCGGGTAGCCCTGGAGGACTACCTGGCCCATCCGGGCTAACTACGTCCGGTGCCGCCCGCCAACGGCGCGGAGGCTGCGCTGCGTGTGCCTAGTTCAGTGTGGGGGGTGCGTATTGATCGGCGCTGGGCTCCGCATCCAGCCCCATCCCCATCAAGCCCAGCAGGATGCGCTCGCGGTGTGCGGGCGTGGTGGCCTCCAGCAGTGCCTGCTTTTCCGCCGGCGCAAAGGGCAGGGACATGCACAGCCCATTGAGCAGGGCGATCCCGGACACGGCATCCAGCTTGGCCAAGTCAAACGGCAGGTTGTTGCGCTCCCCAAAGCTCTCCAGCGCCCGCTTCAGCCGCTCGGGATCGAGCGCCACGTCGGGCTCGTGCAGATCCCCCTGGAATTCCTCATAGTCCGCCAGTACGCGACGATAGCCCTTGTACAGCGGTAGCTCCTCGCGCGTGCGGAAACGGCAGAGGCCCTTCAGCGCAACCACGAATCTCCCATCCTGGGTCTCGTCGCAGCGCTCGATCAGCCCCAGGCACCCCACGCCGTAGAGGTCCGGATGGTCCGCGGCGACCTCGGGGGCAGGGCTGTTGTCCTGGCGGGGCACAATGGGCTGCACCATGGCGATCATCTTCGCGCCATCGCGGGCGTCCTCCACCATGGCGCGGTAGCGCGGTTCGAACACGTGCAGCGGCAGCCACATCCCCGGGAGCAGCAACACGCCCGTCAGGGGAAAGATGGGGATGATCTCGGGCAGTTCCTGCTTGGCCATGTCCGTCCCGGGCCGGTTGTGGGCCGGTCTGCACCGGTTATCCCTTGTAGGGCCCCGCCACGCGATCGTTCCTGCGCGCAGCAGCTCCGATTCCAGCCATTATTTCATGGGCCGCGGCCGGCGGGCAACGTGGACCGCGCGTGCCTGACCAACCGATGCCAGCGCGAGCAACCGCGGCCCGGCTCCAAAGCGCACGCCGCCGCGCACACCCTGGGGCCACCCAGCACGGGGCTCTGCGGCGTGCATCCGGCGGATGCACGCGTGCCCCGCGTGCCCGGCAAGCCGATTCGACGTTGTGTGTGCCCCGAAACACGCAAGAATAGGCCGTCAGCGCCCCATTTAGTCAATTGATCTTCGAAACAGACGTGTGGTATGGGAGATGAGCTTTCTACCCGGGTCGCTGGGGGTTTACGCCTTTCCCGGGGGTCGCAGGGGGAGAGAATTCGGTTTCCCGCAAAAATGCCGAAGGAGAACACATGGATCGACGATCGTTCCTCAAAAAGGCTGGGGTGGCCACTGCTGCGACGACG
>Ga0102952_1000608_pt1 | contig 13134 bp, 9 predicted proteins | sample SalPon2A_C_D1_MG_FD_78506 | JGI IMG/M metagenome (GOLD analysis project Ga0102952, IMG submission 78506) | Soil microbial communities from South San Francisco under conditions of wetland restoration - Salt Pond MetaG R2A_C_D1_MG | ecosystem: Environmental > Terrestrial > Soil > Wetlands | place... | reverse complement strand
AGGGGAAGCGCCTCGTCTATCAGGGCTTTTGCCTCACTTCCCTTGCCCATTTTTTCAAGGATCTGTGCCTTGAGCTGCAGGTTGCTGAAGGTTTTCTGGCCTACGAAAGGACCTGAAATAGCCGTGTTCACCCAACTCAGGGCTTCATCAAGGTCTCCCCCGTTATTCAGGGAATAGGCGGCAGCCTGCTCCCAACTTTGCCTGCTGAACCCCGGAGAATCCTGAAGCTTACGCCGGATATCCTGCATCACTACCTTGGGTACATCAACTTTGATGGTAAAGGGAATTTGCTTATTCTCCCAATTGAGGGAAGCCACTGCCGAATCGGCACCAACTTCTTCGAAAGAATAGGTTAGCAGTTCGGTATGGGGGATTTCCCGGGTGGTTACATCCACCCGAAGGGCATCTTCGGAAGGATCGTAGAAGAAGCTGCCCCAGGCCGTGTGATTTTTGGAAAAAATTACGGTGGCCCGGTCATCATCGTACAGGATCATGTGGAGGCCATAACTGCCTGCTGGCAGGGGCTGGCCCTCAATAGTCACCGGATCGCTGAATGTGATCACCGTATTCTCATTGGCACCGGCCCGCCAGGGTGATTCCTTGGCAGTACCGAAACCCAGGTTATTCATTCCGTAAGGCACCAATTGCCCCCAGATAGGTCGCCCTTGCACACTGGGCCTTGAGTAGGTGATGCTAACATCGGTTATCCCGATTCGCTGGGATACACTGGCCATCTGGCTGGCCCTTGGAAGGTCGAGTAATTGCCCCTGTACGGCAGGAGATACCAGGAGTGCACATGCGAGCAACATTCCTGAAATGGTGGCGTAAACTTGTTTCATTTGCGGTAGTTGATTGTGAGTTGTTAGTTTGTCTAAATATAGAGAACCCGCGCACCCGAATTCGTTATTGGAATGTTAAACTATTTTCGCCTGCTGTTAAAGCCGGGAATTCCCTTGGCCTCTTAATCCGGGCTTGTAGCAGGATATAAAGGCCGGGCACAGTTGGATTGAAAGGGGCCCTGAACACAATTATCAGATTGATTTTCAACATGGTATAAGAAGGTGACCTCCCTTGAACATCGTAATTTAATACTTCCCGTGGCTGGCATGGCACAGGTGAATTTTGTATTTTTGCTACCCTGTTAAACAGCAAGAACAAGAAGAACACATCCATGAGTAAGACATTATTTGATAAGGTATGGGATTCACACGTGGTGAAACGGATCGAAAATGGCCCGGAAGTCCTGTTTATTGACCGCCACCTGGTCCATGAAGTGACCAGCCCGGTGGCTTTTCTCGGGTTGAAAAAAAGGGGCATCAAGGTGTTGCACCCTGAGCGCACCTTTGCCACGGCAGACCATAATACCCCTACCCGAAACCAGCATTTGCCCGTACAGGATCCGCTTTCAGCCAACCAACTGAGGGCCCTGGAACAAAATGCCCAGGAACACGGCATCCCATACTGGGGCCTTGGACACGAAAAGAACGGCATTGTGCACGTGATAGGGCCTGAAAACGGAATTACCGTACCAGGGGCCACCATTGTGTGTGGTGACTCCCATACTTCTACCCACGGTGCTTTTGGTGCCATAGCCTTTGGCATCGGGACCTCCGAAGTGGAGATGGTCCTGGCCACCCAATGTATCCTGCAGCCGAAGCCCAGGAAGATGCGCATCAATGTAAACGGCCGGCTGAACCGTGGCGTAACCCCTAAAGACGTGGCCCTCTTCATTATCTCCCGCCTCACCACCTCCGGTGCCACCGGGTATTTTGTTGAATATGCCGGGGACGTCTTTCAGGACATGTCCATGGAAGGTAGGATGACGGTCTGCAACCTGAGCATAGAAATGGGTGCCCGGGGCGGGATGATGGCTCCCGACGAAAAGACATTCAACTATATCAAGGGCAGGGAATTTACCCCTAAGGGTGCCGACTGGGATGCCGCCATGGAATACTGGAAAACACTGAAATCAGATGAAGATGCCCGTTTCGACAAGGAACTTACCTTCCATGGCGAAGAGATTGAACCCATGATCACTTATGGCACCAACCCCGGGATGGGGATAGGCATCTCCAAAGGCATCCCCCTTGCCAGCATGGTGGAAGGCGGGGCATCCAGCTACCGAAAATCATTGGAATACATGGATTTTCACGAAGGGGACAATATGCTGGGTAAAAAGATCGACTTTGTCTTCCTGGGCAGTTGCACCAACGGCCGGATTGAAGATTTCAGGGCATTCGCGGAAATTGTAAAAGGCCGTAAAAAAGCCGATGATGTAACCGTTTGGTTGGTACCCGGTTCCCACAAAGTTGAAATGGCCATAAAAGAGGAAGGCATTCTGGATATTCTTCACGAAGCGGGATTTGAACTTCGGGAGCCCGGTTGTTCGGCCTGTCTGGCTATGAATGAAGACAAAATCCCCGCCGGGAAATACGCCGTCAGTACGTCCAACCGGAATTTTGAAGGCAGGCAGGGACCCGGGCAAGGACCCTGCTCGCCAGTCCGTTGGTGGCTGCGGCCGCTGCCGTTACAGGAAGGGTCACCGATCCCCGTGAACTGCTGGCCCTTGAACCCGTTTAACTCAAGTAACTTGAACCCGTTTAACTCAAGTAATAAGAAACAAACATGGCATACGATAAATTCAATATCCTGACAAGCACTGCAGTCCCCCTTCCTATAGAAAATGTGGATACGGATCAGATCATCCCGGCCCGCTTCCTCAAGGCTACAGAACGCAAAGGCTTCGGCGAGAACCTCTTTCGCGACTGGCGCTACCACCCGGACCAAACTCCTAAAGAGCACTTCGTCCTGAATAACCCAATCTATTCGGGTGAAATCCTGGTTGGAGGGAAAAACTTCGGATCAGGCTCCTCGCGCGAACACGCCGCCTGGGCTATTTACGACTATGGGTTCCGCTGCGTTATATCCAGCTTCTTTGCCGATATTTTCCGAAACAACTGCCTGAATGTGGGCGTACTCCCGGTACAGGTCAGCCCCGGGTTCCTCGAAAAGATATTCGAGGCTATTGAGGCCGATCCCAAGGCGCGTTTTGAAGTAAACCTTCCCGAACAAACGGTAACCATCCTTTCCACTTCGGACAAGGAATCTTTCGAGATCAATAGCTACAAGAAGGACAACATGATAAACGGGTTTGATGATATCGACTTCCTGTTAAACCTTAAGGACGACATAAAAGCCTTCGAAAAGGAAGCACCACTTTAAACCACATATTTGCTGTATATTCCCGCCGGTTTCGGCTTCCCTTAGCAGGAAGGCCCCTATACAATGCGTAGCACAGCCATCAAACCATGAAAAGGAGAACGATTGAAATTATGGATACCACCCTCAGGGATGGGGAACAAACCTCCGGGGTATCCTTTTCGGCCTCGGAAAAACTAACGGTGGCCAAACTGCTACTGGAGGAACTGAAGGTAGACCGCATAGAGGTAGCCTCGGCCCGGGTGTCGGAAGGGGAGTTTGATTCCGTGCAACAGATCACCGCATGGGCTTCTTCCATGGGGTATTTGGAACGGGTGGAAGTGCTGACCTTTGTAGACAAGGGCCGCTCGGTGGAGTGGATGAAAAACGCCGGTGCCAAAGTTCAGAACCTGCTTACCAAAGGGTCCCTGAACCACCTCACCCACCAGCTTAAAAAAACCCCTGAACAACATTTCCAGGAAGTATCCGAAGTCATTGAACTGGCTCGAAAACAAGGCTTTGTGACCAACGTTTACCTGGAAGACTGGAGCAATGGGATGCGGAATTCACCGGCATACGTATTTGATTTCCTGGATTTCCTAAACACCCAGCCGGTAAAACGCTTTCTGCTGCCGGATACCCTGGGTATCCTTACCCCTTCCGAAGCTTATGATTTCGTTTCCAAGGTCCGGGAACGATATCCGGACCGGCATATTGATTTTCACGGGCATAACGATTATGACCTCAGTGTCGCCAACGTGCTTGAGGCTTTAAAAGCGGGCTGCGACGGCCTTCATCTTACGGTGAACGGCATGGGGGAACGGGCCGGTAATGCCCCCCTGGCCAGCGCAGTAGCCGTCATAAACGACTTCCTCCCCGACTTAGCTATCGGGGTCAATGAAAGCTCCCTCTAAAAAGTCAGTAAGCTGGTCTCGAATTTTACCGGCTTCACCATCCCGGCAAACAAACCAATTGTCGGTGAAAACGTATTTACTCAAACTGCTGGTATACATGCAGATGGAGATAATAAAAAGAATCTTTACTTTAACGATTTACTCCCGGAACGATTTGGCCGGAAACGCAAATATGCCCTTGGGAAAACCTCGGGCAAGGCAAATATCCAAAAAAACCTGCAGGAGCTCGGGCTGACGCTGAACGAAGAAGAATTGCGCAAGGTAACCGAAAGGATCATCGAGTTGGGTGACAAGAAGGAACGGGTTACCCGGGAAGACCTCCCTTATATTATTTCGGACGTGCTGGACAGCGCTACCTATCAGAAGAAAGTCCTGGTACGTTCCTATGTGCTCACCCATGCGAAAGGCCTGAAACCCTCCACTACCGTCTGCCTGGAGGTCAACGGGCAGTCCCATGAGGAAAACGCCCAGGGAGACGGGCAGTTTGACGCCTTTATGAATGCCCTGCGCAAAATATACCGGCAACAAAAAATGGATCTTCCCTTGCTCGTGGATTATTCTGTGCGCATCCCGCCGGGAAGCAACTCGGATGCCCTTTGTGAAACCATAATAACCTGGCATCATAACGACAGGGATTTTACGACCCGGGGGCTGGACAGTGACCAAACCGTCTCTGCCATCAAAGCGACAGAAAAAATGTTGAACATTATATAATAATTTCGAAATAGATACCGGATGAATTTGAAAATTGCCCTGTTGGCCGGAGACGGCATTGGCCCTGAGGTTATTGCCCAGGCCGTAAAGGTTTGCGACGCGGTCGCCTCGAAGTTCGATCACAACATCACCTGGAAGCCCGCACTTACCGGAGCAGCAGCCATTGACGCCGTTGGCGATCCTTACCCGGATGAAACCCATGAAGTATGCCTGGCATCCGACGCCGTATTGTTCGGCGCCATTGGCCATCCGAAATTTGACAACGACCCCTCTGCCCCCATACGGCCGGAGCAGGGACTTCTTAAAATGAGGAAAAAGCTCGGGTTGTTTGCCAACGTCCGGCCTACTTTCACTTTTCCCTCCCTGATTGATAAATCGCCCCTGAAAAGGGAACGGATTGAAGGGACAGACCTGGTTTTCCTGAGGGAGCTCACAGGGGGCATCTATTTCGGGAAGAGGGGTCGGGAAGATGATGGCAACACCGCCTATGATACCTGCACCTATACCCGATCTGAAATTCAAAGGCTGGCCAGGCAGGGATTTGAACTGGCCAGGAAACGATCGGGGAAGCTCTGCTGCGTGGACAAAGCCAATGTACTGGAATCCTCCCGCCTGTGGAGGGAAACCGTACAAGCCATGGAAAAGGAGTACCCGGACGTGACGGTAACCTATGAATTCGTCGATGCCGTAGCCATGCGGCTGGTTCAATGGCCCAAGGCGTATGACGTCCTGATCACGGAAAACATGTTCGGGGATATCCTGACAGACGAGGCATCGGTTATTTCAGGATCGATGGGATTGATGCCCTCGGCATCGGTCGGCTCGGATATCGCCCTCTACGAGCCTATCCACGGGTCTTATCCGCAGGCAGCCGGGAAGGATATCGCCAACCCCCTGGCTACCGTCCTTTCCGCCGCAATGATGTTCGAAGGTTTTGGCCTGATGGATGAAGGCCAGGCCATCAGGGAGGTGGTAAATAAATCCCTGGCCGCCGGCGTGGTCACCGAAGACCTTGCCGAAGGCGGTAAATCATACAAGACCAGCGAAGTGGGCGATTGGCTGGCCAAAAACCTATAAAAAACCCGCGCGGCGCGTATGCCCAATTGCCCCTGTCGAGTCGGGGGAGCTGTATACCCCGGCGGGTGATTAATTCTTCCTGTTCGTTTGTGTGATGTTCCATCCTAACTGTTAAAAGCAAGTCTGCGATTTTCAGCCTTGCGCGATCCCCTCATGATACGGATTATGGCGGCAATCCCAACGCCGGTGGCAGCCATCGCCGCCCCAACCAGGCTGGCTGCCTGGATCCCAAAACCAAAGGCAATGGGTAACCCGGCCAGATAGGCCCCGGAGGCGTTCCCCATGTTAAAAGCGCTTTGGTTCATGGAAGATCCCAGCGATTCGGAACCTTTGGCCGTATTGATGATAGCCATTTGTATGGGAGTGGCTACCGTGAAGGCCACCACCCCGATGATAAACGTCAGCACCAGGACTGCCACCGGGTTGACCGCTGCCCAGGAATTTAATAAAAGGACGGCTATCATTAAGGAGAGGCTGATCATAACCGCTTTGAGAGGCTGTATCCGTTCCGCCATTTTGGCCCCCAGGAAGTTTCCTGCAACCATACCGAGCCCGGCCAGGATCATGGCGTATCCGACCATATCTTCCGGCCAGCCGGCCACATCGGTCAGCAAAGGTGCTATATAGCTATACCAGGCGAAAAACCCACCAGTCCCTATGGTGGTGAGCAGGATCATAGCCCAAAGTTCTGCCCGCCTGAATACCTGTACATCCGCCCCAAACCCTTTTCGGCTGGACCTGGGTAATTTGGGCATCCACAGGTAAATACAGATCATGGTGATCAGGCCGATTACGCCGACCATCAGAAAGGAGGCACTCCAATTGAAATGATGCCCGAGGTAGGTCCCTATGGGCACCCCGATCACGTTGGCAACCGTGAGGCCCGCAAACATCGTGGCTATCGCCTGGGCAGCCTTCCCTTCCCTGGCCAGTTTCCCGGCTACCACGGCTCCTATCCCAAAAAAGGCCCCATGTGGCAGCCCCGAAAGGAAACGCAGAGCCAGCAGGGAACCGTAGCCCGTGGCAAATGCCGAAAGCGTGTTGAAAACCGTAAACCATAACATCAGGGTCAAAAGAACTTTATGGGCAGGCCACTTCCCCCCCAGAACGGTCAACAGGGGGGCTCCAACCACCACCCCGAGGGCATAGGCTGCAATAAAATGCCCTGCTTCAGGGATGGAAATACCCAAACCGGACGCGACATCCGGCAGGATGCCCATGATGACGAATTCTGTCAGGCCAATGCCAAAACCTCCTATAGAAAGGGCAAGCAGTGCTTTTATATTTGTTTTCCTTTCCTTCATTCAACTTATTTTGATACCCCGGCGGACTTAGCCGCTGCAGGTGTAAATTATATCACAAAGGTAAGGGGCTGTGGAAGTGAAGTACTATACAGGATTACCCAATATATGTGGGATATTAACCAATCAGAAATAAATATTAATTATCTGATGTTAATTTAACATATATTTAAATTGGATAGTCAGAAGGCAGCCTTTTGTGGTCCGGGTTTACAGGATATAGTCTGTGCTGATAAAATTGGAAAGTTTGGATTCCAGGAGCTGCTCGATGGTTTCCGTATTCAACTCGTTATCCTTGAACGCCACAAAGGTGCGGATGGAAAACGATCTCAGGGCATCGTGCACGCTCAGGGTCGACTGGGCGGAATCCTTTCGCCCGGTGAACGGGTATACGTCCGGTCCTCGTTGGCAGGAACTGTTCAGGTTTACCCTGCAAACCAGGTTGACCAGGGTATCGATCAATGGCGCCAGGGTATAGACATCCTTGCCAAAGAGGCTCACCTGTTGCCCGTAGTTGCTTTCCGCCATGTCATCCAGCGGTTCTTCGATATCCCTGAAAGATACAACCGGGATTACCGGGCCGAATTGTTCCTCCTGATAGGCCCTCATCTCCTTGGTTACCGGATAGAGGACCGCCGGCCAAATGAAATTTTCGGTTTGAACCCCGCCTTTTTTATTGACGATTCGCGCCCCTTTAGCCAGGGCATCATCTATAAGTCCCCGGATATATTCCGGTTTGTCCGGTTCGGGCAACGGGGTGAGTTTTACATCCTTATCCCACGGATTGCCATATTTGAGGCTGTCTACCTTCCTGGCAAATCCATTTAGGAATTCCTCCCGGATGTCTTCATGTACATATATGATCTTCAGGGCCGTACAGCGTTGCCCATTAAAGGAGAGCGTCCCCGCAATGCATTCATCTATGGTTAATTCCAGGTCGGCGTCTGGCAATACGATAGCCGGGTTCTTGGCCTCCAGCCCGAGCACCAGGCGCAGGCGGTTGCTTTTAGGATGCTGGTCCTGCAGGGCATTGGCAGACTTGCTGTTGCCTATAAGGGCGAGGACGTCTATTTTTCCGGTCTTCATGATGGGGCCAGCCACGGCACGGCCCCTGCCGAAGAGGATATTCACCACCCCTTTCGGGAAACTACTCTGAAATGCTTCCAGCAGCGGAGTGATCAGAAGCACCCCATGCTTGGCGGGTTTAAAAATGGTCGTGTTTCCCATCATGATGGCGGGGATCAGCAGGGCGAACGTTTCATTCAGGGGATAGTTATATGGGCCAAGGCAAAGGACCACCCCAAGTGGCCCACGGCGTATATGCGCATACACCCCTTCGTTTTTCTGGAACTTGGCCGAATTCCGGTCGAGCTGCTTGTAATCCTCAATGGTATCCTTGATATACTCAACCGTCCGGTCGAATTCCTTTTCCGAATCAGGCAGGGATTTCCCTATTTCCCACATGAGCAGCTTTACCACTTCTTCCCTTTTTCCTTTCATCTGGCCGACGAATTTTTCCATGCATTCGATGCGGTCACTCACCCGCATGGTAGGCCATACCCCCTTGCCCTCATCATAAGCCTTCAGGGCAGAATCCAGGGCATTGAGGGCCTCCGGCTCACCCATATCCGGGACACTTCCCAACAAGGTCGGGGCATAGGTCTCCGAAGTGGAGATACTGGAAAACACTTCGGTCGTCTTTCCTTCCCAGCGTTCCAGTTTGCCATTCACCAGGTAAAGGGCATGATGAATCGGTTCCCCGATTTGAAACTGTTTCGGTATTGTGGCCGTTTTGGTCGTCATAAGTGGTCGTGTTATCAGGTTGCGCTTCCGCGAAGGAAGCCAGTGTTGGGTTATCGTATAGGCTTCATGGCGGTCATGGAAGCGCGCAACCGCGCCCCGACCTTTTCTACGGGGTGTTCCCGAATGACCTTGTTCACGGCGATCAGCCTGGCATTGTCCACTCCGGCATCCTTGCCGGCCCCATAGGCCTTCCCGATCACGTCTGACCCGACCCGACTCATAAAATCAGTCAGGAGCGGTTTGCAGGCATGGTCGAAAAGATAGCAGCCATACTCCGCAGTATCAGAAATAACCCGGTTCATCTCAAAAAGCTTTTTCCGTGCAATGGTATTGGCAATTAACGGGGTTTCATGCAGGGATTCATAATAGGCCGATTCCCCGATAATACCCGATTCGATCATGGCCTCATAGGCCAGTTCCACCCCGGCGCGGACAAAGGCTACCATCAGCACGCCTTTATCGTAGTATTCCTGTTCGGATATCTTATCCGATCCGGCAGGGGTTTTCTCAAATGCAGTCTCCCCTGTTTCCGCCCGCCAGCTCAGTAGATTCTTGTCGTCATTTGCCCAGTCTTCCATCATAGTTTTGGAGAAATGTCCGCTCATGATATCATCCATATGCTTATAAAACAAAGGCCTCATGATCTGTTTCATTTCCTCTGAGAGCTCGAATGCCCTGATCTTGGCCGGATTGGACAGGCGATCCATCATATTGGTAATGCCCCCGTATTTAAGCCCTTCCGTAACTGTTTCCCATCCGTATTGAATGAGTTTCGAGGCAAAACCGGGATCAACGCCTTCAGCGATCATCTTATCGAAACAAAGGATGGAACCGGTCTGCAGCAGCCCGCAGAGGATGGTCTGTTCGCCCATCAGGTCTGACTTGACCTCCGCAACAAACGATGACTCGAGAACACCGGCCTTGTGGCCTCCGGTGGCAACGGCATACGCCTTGGCCTGCTCAAGCCCCTTGCCTTCCGGGTCGTTTTCCGGATGTACGGCGATGAGCGTGGGGACCCCAAAGCCCCTTTTGTATTCCTCCCGTACTTCGGAACCCGGGCTTTTCGGTGCCACCATGATCACGGTGATATCTTTTCGGATCTGCATCCCTTCCTCCACAATATTGAAACCATGGGAATAGGAAAGGGTGGCCCCTTTTTTCATAAGGGGCATCACAGCGTTTATTACCCCGGTATGCTGCTTATCCGGGGTCAGGTTGATCACCAGGTCTGCCGAAGGGACCATTTCCTTGTAAGTTCCCACCTTAAAGCCATTCTCGGTGGCATTCTTATAGGAAGGGCGCTTTTCCTTAATGGCGGCTTCCCGCAAAGTATAAGAAACATCCAGCCCCGAATCCCGCATGTTCAGGCCCTGGTTGAGTCCCTGTGCACCACATCCCACGATCACAATTTTCTTTCCTTTCAGCGCGGCCACGCCATCAGTGAATTCACTGACTTCCATAAAGCGGCATATGCCAAGTTGTGATAGTTGTTCCCGTAAGGACAGGGTGTTGAAGTAATTTGTCATGGTAGTGTTCTCGTTTTGTTTCTAGTTGGTAAAGGTTTATTTATGTTCAAATTCTTTAAGGAGGGCCGAAATCCGCATTTCAGCCTTACTGACAGCGATGCGGCCCGATCGTACGAATTGCATGATGCCGAAAGGCTCCAGGCGGTGATACATCTCATCGATCTCCTCCCTGCGGCCGGTTTTGGCCAAAACAAAAAAGTCCCTGGACACGGTCACAATTTGTGCGTGGCTGTCCTTGATGATGTTCTGGATACGGCGCTCATCGAAAAGCAGGTGGGAGGCGATCTTAAACAGTGCCGATTCCTGGTAAATGGTTTCGTCGTCAGTATGATAGAACGCCTTAATGACCTCAATTTGCTTCTCAATCTGGGCCACGATGCGGCGGGTCCAGTCTTCCGTGATAAACACCACTACAGTGAACTTGGACACGCCTTCGATCTCAGACTTGGAGACATTGAGGCTCTCAATATTGATGTGTCTTTTCAGGAAAATCCCTGAGATGCGGTTAAGCAAACCGACATTGTTCTCCGAATATACGGAAATGGTAAACCACTGCTTTTTCATGCTGTTTATTTTAATCGGATATCGGAAACGGAAGCACCAGAGGGGATCATGGGGAAAACATTATCTTCCTTTTCCACTTTTACCTCCAGGAAATAGGGTTCCCCGGATTGGATCATTTCTTCCACCCGGGCCTTCAGTTCTTCCCTTTTCACGACCCTGCTGGCCCTGATATGGTATCCTTCGGCAATTTTCACAAAATCGGGATTGGTCATGACAGTGGAGGCATAACGCTTTTCAAAAAAGAGTTCCTGCCATTGCCGTACCATTCCCAAATGGTCGTTGTTGAGGACCACGATTTTTATGGCGGTTTGGTTTTGAAAGATGGTTGCCAGTTCCTGTATGTTCATCTGGTACCCGCCATCGCCGATTATCGCCACCACTTCACGATCCGCAGCGGCCATTTTGGCCCCTATGGCTGCTGGCAATGCGAAGCCCATGGTTCCGAGTCCGCCGGAGGTGATGTTGCTTTTGGTTTGGGAAAAACGGGCATAGCGGCAGGTAATCATCTGATGTTGCCCCACATCGGTGACCAGTACCGCGCGGGATTGGGTTGCCTGATTGATGACTTCCACCACCTCGCCCATAGTGAGCCCTTCCTTGGTGGGATGTATATCATTTCGGATTACCGTCTCGAACTCTTCCCGGTATTTTTCCCTGAATTCCTCATGCCAGGCCTCATGCCGGTTTTTCCTGATCTTCGGTAGCAGGAGTTCCAGGCTTTCCCTGGCGTTGCCGAGGACCGCCACATCGACCTTTACATTTTTATTGATTTCTGCAGGATCAATTTCAAAGTGGATGATTTTGGCTTGTTTCGCATAGGTGTTGAGATCCCCGGTCACCCGGTCGTCAAACCGCATCCCGATCGCGATCAGCACGTCACAGGTATTGGTCAACAGGTTGGGGCCATAATTCCCGTGCATCCCAACCATGCCCACGTTCATGGGGTGATCGCTCTCCAGGGCCGAGAGGCCCAGAATGGTCCAGGCAGCCGGGATACCGGCCTTCTCCACCAATTTTTTAAGCTGGGTTTCAGCCTGTCCCAGGATCACGCCCTGTCCGAAAACGATATAAGGCCTTTTTGCTTCGTTGATCAGCGCCGCAGCAGCTTCTATTGCTTTAGGATCGGGCTGCGGGTAAGGCTCATAACTTCGCACTGCAATACAGGGTGCGTACTCGAACTCGAGTTCATCGAACTGAGCATTTTTAGTAATATCTATGAGAACCGGTCCCGGTCGTCCAGACCTGGCAATATAAAACGCCTTGGCCATGATCTCAGGGATTTCCGAAGCCTTGGTTATCTGGTAATTCCATTTTGTGACCGGGGTGGATATCCCTATGATGTCTGTTTCCTGGAAGGCATCCGAACCCAACAAGTGCCGTGTAACCTGCCCCGTGATACATACGACGGGAGTGGAATCTATTTGGGCATCGGCTATCCCCGTCACCAAATTCGTAGCCCCCGGACCAGAGGTGGCCACGGCGACTCCCACCCGTCCGGATACCCGGGCGTATCCCTGGGCGGCATGAACGGCTCCCTGTTCATGGCGGGTGAGCACATGGGTGAGCCGGTCCTGGAATTTATAGAGTTCGTCGTAGACCGGCATGATCGCCCCGCCGGGATACCCGTAAATCAAATCAACCCCTTCCGCCAGCAGGCAATGGATAAGGGCTTCAGCCCCACTGATCTTCAGGGGGGTCTGGTTCTTGACTTTAATATTTTTTGCTTTTAGTGTTTCCATAAACCATCTTAGGAATTAATCGCCCTTTCCCGGGCGTTCAATTTCAAATTTCGTCCGTTACGCATCCCTGAGAAGCAGAGGATACGGTTTTTGCATATTTGTAGAGGCTGCCCCGTTGAACCTTTAGGGGAGGTTGTTTCCAGGCAGCTTTTCTTTTCTCAATCTCGGCATCGCTCAACGCAACACTTATAATGTTTTTCTCGGCATCAATGGTGATCATATCCCCATCTCGGATTAGCCCGATAGTTCCGCCTTCCTGCGCCTCAGGCGAAACATGGCCCACAACGAAGCCATGGGT
>Ga0102952_1000607_pt1 | contig 13142 bp, 9 predicted proteins | sample SalPon2A_C_D1_MG_FD_78506 | JGI IMG/M metagenome (GOLD analysis project Ga0102952, IMG submission 78506) | Soil microbial communities from South San Francisco under conditions of wetland restoration - Salt Pond MetaG R2A_C_D1_MG | ecosystem: Environmental > Terrestrial > Soil > Wetlands | place... | reverse complement strand
GTGATTGACCAGCCCGATGCCGAGTCCGTTCTGTACCGCGTTGACCATGCCCTCGAGGCTGGGGCACTCGAACACCACGCGCAGACTGCGATCGATGCGTGCCAGCGCCTGCTCGGCCCAGTTCTTGTAGAAGCATTGGCTGTGGTAGGTAACGTATGGAATCGGGCCGTCTTCGAGGATGAAATCCTCGGCCTGCAACCAGACCACCTGCTGCCTTCCCAGCGGATAGTCGGTATCGAGTACCTGCGATTCGAACACTTCGATCAGCGCCATGTCGATTTCGCCGCGGCCGAGCCAGTTGATCAGTTCCGGGGTATGCGCGACGCGCGAGGTCAGCGCGACGTTCGGAAAACTGTTGGAAAAATTGGACAGAATGCGGGCCATGTCGGGCGCAGTGATGTCCTCGGTAATGCCGAGACGCAATTCGCCGGACAGGTCGCTCTGGTGAAAGCTCATCCAGGCCTCGTCGTGCAGGCGCACCATGCGGCGGGCGTATTCGAGCAGCTTTTCGCCGTCGCGCGTGAATCCCGTCCTGCCGTCGACTCGCTTGAGCAGGTTGCGGTTGAGCCGCTGCTCGAGCCGCTTGATCTTATGACTGACGGCCGATTGCGAAAGATTGAGCCTGGCGGCCGCGCGCGTAATGCCGCCGGTATCGGCGATTGCGGTCAGAGCACGCATGGAATCGATATCGAGTCGCGACATATGACTAAATTCGATGGAATTTATGAAAATATATCGTTTTGTTCATAAAGGCACAATGCGTATATTCATTACATCAATCAACCGTGCTTTCGCCATGACCGAATACCGCCATATTTTTCAGCCTCTGGAATTGCGCCACCGCAAGCTCGATAACCGCGTCGTGTTCGGCGCGCATACCGCCAACATGTCCGAACTCGGTCTACCCGGGGAAAGGCACCGTGCCTATTACGAGGAACGCTCCATCGGCGGCGCGGCGATGATCGTCGTCGAGCCGATCCCGGTGCACGCGACCGCGGTGCTGACGCGCGGCAACTTCCGTCATTGCGACGACGAGGTCGTGCCCTACTTTCGCAAGCTCACCGATGCGGTACATAGCCACGGATCGACGGTACTCCAGCAGTTGTATCACGTCGGCCAGCACGGCGATTCGGACCTGTCTTTCATGCCGCACTGGGGACCCTCGGGACTGCCGTCCTACCACGATTCCGATGGCTCGCATGCCATGCGCGAGCCCGAAATTCTCGAGGTCATCGAGTGCTTTACCGCTGCGGCCAGGCGTTGCCAACAGGCTGGTTTCGACGGCGTCGATCTGTTCGCGGCCTACCACGCGCTGCTCGACCAGTTCTGGACGCCGTGGTCCAACCGTCGCGACGATCGCTGGGGCGGTTCGCTCGAGAATCGCTGCCGCCTGTCGGTATCGATTATCAATTCGATACGCGAAGCCTGCGGCGAGGATTTCATCATCGGCATGTCGATCAGCTATTCGGAGGAAACGCCGTACATCATGACCCTGGAACAACTGCAGGAAGTCATCGCGCTGCACGACGCGACCGGAAACCTCGATTACGTGTCCTGCGGTGCCGGTAACTATGTCGACTACGAGCGCCTCATGGCGACTTTCGTCTACGGCGAAAAGCAGGGAGTTCCGCTCGCAGCGGCGTTGAATCAGGCAGTCGGCCACGCGAAGATAACCGCGGAATGCCACATTCGTACCCCGGAGAACGCCGATTACGTCATCGCCAGCGGCGATGCCGACCTGGTTTCCATCGTCCGCGGACAGATCGCCGATCCACACTGGGTCGCCAAGACCCGGGAAAATCGCCACGAAGATATTCGCGGTTGTATTTCCTGCAACCAGATGTGCTGGGGTCGCCGTTCGCGCGATTACTGGATTTCGTGCCTGATCAACCCGTCTGCCGGCCGCGAATTCGAATGGGGCGGCGACCGTTTCACCCCGGCTGTAGAACCCAAAAAAGTGCTCGTCGTCGGCGCTGGGCCGGCCGGCATGGAGGCGGCTCGCGTCGCCGCCGAGCGCGGTCACGAGGTTACCCTGGTCGAGGCGCTCGGCGACCTCGGCGGGCAGTTCCGGCTCGCCGGGCTGGCGCCACGCCGCGGACAGATTACCGAGCTGATCGGCTGGTACCTGCGCCAGTTCGACCGGCTCGGCGTCGAGGTACGCTACTTTTCCCCGATGGACGAGCGCGAGATCATCGAATTCGGCGCCGACGAGGTGGTGCTGGCCACGGGTTCGCTGCCCGACGACAGCGCTCGGCAGCGCTGGCTGCCGGAAGCCGACGCTTTGCCCGGTCTCGACAACGGCAGGGTCTTTCCGTGCGAGGAAGTCATTCGCGGCCAGGCCGAACTCGGCAAGGCGGTGATCGTCATCGACGAAGGCGGTAATTGGCGCGGCACCGGGACCGCGTGGTTCCTGGCGGACAAGGGGCACGAGGTCACGATCGTCACGCCCGATGAGTTAGTCGGCAAGGAATTACGCCGTACGACGGTGGATTCGAAAATTCGTGCCGCGTTGAAAAAGCTCGGCGTTTCGTTCCTGGTCGAGTCGGTCGTCGCACACTGGCACGGCGACCGTGCCGAGGTGCGCTCGTTGCTCGACGGTTCGATCACCGGGGTCGCGGCCTCGGCGATCGTCACCGCGACTACCAACCGGGTCTACAACGACGTCGAACTCGCACTGGCCGAGGCCGGTGTCAAATTTCACCTGATCGGCGACGCGGCGGCGCCCCGCCAGGCTCCCTATGCCTTTCACGACGGCCGCAAGACCGGCCTCGCACTGTGACCCCGGAGATCTCATGACCGCTATGAGAGCAAGACGCAAAAGACAGGGCGGCAGCGCCGCGCGGCGCGCAGCCGTGGAGAACGCCGCGGTAATACACCACCCCGAGATCCGGCGCGGCATACCGCTGATGGAAGTCACCAACCGGGAAGGTGTCGAGATGATCCACGATTTCGCGATGCGCGTCGTCGAGCAGATCGGATGCGACTTCCAGGACGGCGAATCGCTCGACTACTGGCGCCGTACCGGTGCCGAGATCGACGGTGAGCGCGTGCGCATCGGGCGCGATGAATTGATGCAATTGATCGGCAAGATTCCCTCGTCTTATGTGCACCATGCACGCAACCCGGAACGCACGGTGCGCGTCGGCGACGGCCATGCGGTGGTCTCGCCGTCCTACGGTGCGCCCTTCGTGCGCGACATGAACGGTATCCGCCGCTATGCGACGCTCGAGGATCTCAATAATCTGCAAAAACTCAACCACATGGCGCCGACGGTCCACATCGCCGGCGGTACCATTGTCGAACCGGTCGACGTGCCGGTGCCGCATCGTCACCTGCACATGGCCTACAGCGGGCTCAGGTATTCCGACAAACCGATCATCGGCAACGTCACCGCGCGCGAGCGCGCCGAGGACACCGTGGAGATGATGAAGATCGTCTTCGGCGAAGAGTTCGCTGTCAACAATACCTGCACCACGTCGTTGATCAATGCCAATTCACCGCTGGTCTGGGACGAAACCATGCTCGACGCGCTCAAGGTTTACGCGGTGAACAACCAGGCGGTAATGTGCTCGCCGTTTTCGATGGCCGCCGCGAGCACCCCGGCGAGCAATGTCGGGACCGTCGGCGTGGTGCTCGCCGAGGCGCTGATGGCGATGGCGATGACGCAAATCATTCGTCCCGGCGCACCGATGCTGTTCGGGGTGCCGGCGATGACCGTCGCGCTCAATAGCGGCGCCCCGGTCCACGGTTCGCCGGACTCGGCGATGGTGCAATTCCTGTCGAATGCGATGTCGCGATACTACAAGCTGCCGCATCGCGGCATTCTCAATGTCGCGACCTCCAAATCGGGCGACATGCAGGCCGCCTACGATTCGATGTGGGGCCTGTTTCCGAGCATGCTTTCGGGCGCCGACTGGCTGACCATGGGCGGCGGCATGCTCGAGGGTGCGCTGACCGTCGGTTACGGCAAGACGATGATCGATTTCGAACAGCTCGACGCGTTTTATCACTTCCTGCAGGGCCCGAAATTCGACGACCTCGAGGAAATCTTCGAAATCGTCAAACGCGTCGGCCCCGGCGGGCATTTTCTCGGCGAGCAACACACGCTCGACAGCAAACTGTTCATCTTCGAGTCACAGCACAATAACTCCTACGAGCAGTGGGATGCCGACGGGCGTCTCGAAAGCGAGGCGGTCGGCGTGCGCAAGGCACAGAAATGGCTGCGAAAGTACGAAGCCCCGGAAATCGACGAGGCGCTCGACGAGGCGCTCACCGACTACATCGCCCGCCGCAGCCTGGAAATCCCGGCGAACTGAGCCTCGCCCGGGAAACACCGTGCCAGGCGCCCTATTCGACCGGCTTGTAGTCGTACTTCTGGCCGCCGAGCGCGGCCTGGTACATGAGCCCGCCCTTGCCCATCGTGAACACGATCATACCCTTGTGATACTTCGCCGGAGACTGCTTTTCGTTGGCATTGGCAGAGGCGCCCTCGGTCCCCGCCTGCGCGCCGGCGCTGGCGGTGATCGCGATGGCTTCGGCCTGGGCGCCGAACTCGAAATTGCCGCTGGTAAAATCCTTCAAAGCCCGCTCGTCTTCGAAAAAAATCACCTGTCGGTAGGCCTGGCCACCGAGTTGCAATCCGATGCTCAGCTGGGTCATGGAAGTTTCACCAAGCCGCTTGCCGTTGCGATAAACCCGTCCCTTGCCATGGGCGACTCCGATACCCATGCCGCCCTTGCCGATGGTCGGAAAGATCGCATAAGCATAAGCGGATTGGTAAAATTCGGCGATCACGTCGGCCTGCAGCATTTTTTCGAGCGCCTCCATGTCGTCCTGGTGATCACTGCCGGCAATCGCCGGGACCTGGCAGGCGAAAAAGCCAAGCAACGTAAAGATTCCAGCTCGCAATAGCATCGGCGGTTTATCCCTGGTAAGTGACGAGCAGTACGAATTATCTCGATATTCGGATTGACCGCAAGTCGCGAAATCGAAACATCGCAAAATGCGCCGGCGCACCCACCGACTCCGCTGCGACCGACTGCCGCGGAAGCCTTTCAATCGTCGCGCGTACTGCCGAACTCGGTCGCCAGTGCGTCGACGACCTCGCGAATGAGATCGATGAAAAAATCGGTACCGGCCTGGTTGTCTTCACGGCGGCAGGCGTTCATCGCCGACAGTGCGATATTGTAGGCGGCGTGGTAATTACCGCCGTCGATGAATTCGCGCACCCGTTTCGCTTCGGCATAGATTTCCAGGTTTCGGTCCGGCTCTGGCGAAATCATGACAATGCCAGACGAATCAGCCAGGCTATCCCGCCGACCGCGAGCACGCCGGCCGCCCACAGCGCGGCGAACCAAGCGAGACGTCGGGCCAGCGAGTTCGGCGGCTGCATCTCGCGGTTCATCAGTGATACCCGTCCCCGGGCCTGACCTTGCCGCGGAACACCCAGTAGGCATAGGCGGTATAACAGAGAATCATCGGGATCAGCACGAGTGCGCCGACCAGCAGGAAACCGAGACTTTCATCGGGTCCGGCGGCCTGCCAAAGCGTAATGCTCGGCGGCACCATATAGGGATAAAAACTGATCAGGATACCGATGTAGCAGACCACGAACATTGCCTGCGCGGCGATGAACGGGTGAGCGTCGCGCCGCTCCCGCATCCCGCGCCAGAACAGCCATACGCAGAATAACAGCAAGGCCGGCACCACGAAGCTGAAGATCGAGCCGGGCCAGCTGAACCATCGATGCAGGTACACCGGATTCAGGAAAGGCGTCACCAGGCTGATGATGCCGATCAGCACCAGGGTCACCGCGCCCGTTCGCCAGGCCCAGCGTTCCGCGCGGTCGCGCAGCGCGCCGTCGGTTTTCATCACCAGCCAGGTGGATCCAAGCAGCGTGTACCCGATGACCATCGCCAGACCGGTGAGCAGGCTGAACGGTGTCAGCCAGTCGAACCAGCCGCCGGCGTAGGCCCGGTCGACGACGTCGATCCCCTGCACCAGCGCACCGAGGGCCAGGCCCTGCGCAAATGCGGCCACCAGCGAGCCGCCCGCGAAACCCAGATCCCAGAGAAACCGGCTGCGATCGGCGCGCGGCCGAAACTCGAAGGATACGCCGCGAAAGATCAACCCCAGCAGCATCGCGATCAGCGGCGCATACAGCGCCGGCAGAATGGTCGCATAGGCGAGCGGAAAAACCGCGAACAGCCCTCCGCCGCCGAGCACCAGCCAGGTTTCATTGCCGTCCCAGACCGGCGCCACCGAATTCATCGCCAGATCGCGTTCCTCGTCGCTGCCGAGAAACGGAAACAGCATGCCGACGCCGAGGTCGAAGCCGTCGAGCACCACGTAGGCGAGTACCGCGATCGCGATCAACCCGGCCCAGATAAACGCGAGATCGAAGCTCATGGCCGGCCCCCGTATTCGTGGGGACGGTCGTGCAGTTCCATCGACGGGCCGGGCATGATACCGGCACTGCGTGTCGGTCCGGTATTCTCGACGACCTCTACGCCCGGCGGCTGGTTCATCAGCCGCAGCACGTAAAAAGTGCCGGCGCCGAAGACTGTGAAGTAAACCATGATGAAAGCCATCAGCGAGGCCCCCACCGCGGCGCCGTCGATAGGCGAGATCGAGTCGGCGGTGTGCAGCAGGCCGTAGACAGTCCAGGGCTGGCGGCCGACTTCGGTGGTAATCCAGCCGGCGAGAACCGCGAGGAAACCGCTCGGTCCCATGACGAGCGCGGCGCGGTGCAGCCAGGAACTATCGTAGAGCCTTCCGCGCAGGCGCGCGAGACCGCTCCACAGTCCGATGGCGACCATCGCCATGCCGACCGCGAGCATGATGCGAAACGACCAGAACACGATTTCCGCCCTGGGCCGCTCGTCCTGCGGAAACGACAGCAATCCCCTAACCCGGCCATTCCAGTCATGGGTCAGAATCATCGAGCCGAGCTTCGGTATCTCGAGAGCGTATCGCATCTTCCCGGCCTCGTCGTCGGGCATTCCGAACAGGATCAGCGGAGCACCATCGCGGGTCTCGTAATGTCCTTCCATGGCGGCGATCTTGGCCGGCTGATGCTCGAGCGTGTTCAGGCCGTGCATATCGCCGGCGACGATCTGGATCGGGGCGACGATCAGCGCCATCCACATCGCCATCGAGAACATGATACGCGCGCCGCTGTCGTAGCGGTCGCGTAGCAAATGCCAGGCGCCGACTGCACCGACCACGAAGGCGGTAGTCAGATAGGCGGCGAGCACCATGTGCACGAGACGGTAAGGGAACGACGGGTTGAATATCACAGCCCACCAGTCGAGCGGGATGAATTGCCCGTCGGTGTTGACGCCGTAACCGGTCGGGGTTTGCATCCACGAGTTGACCGCCAGAATCCAGAAAGCCGAGATCAGCGTGCCGATGGCGACCATCGCGGTGGCAAGGAAATGCAACCGCGAACCGACACGCTCGAGGCCGAACAGCATGACGCCGAGAAAGCCGGCCTCGAGAAAAAATGCGGTCAGCACTTCGTAACCCATCAGCGGACCGAGAACCGGGCCGGTCTTGTCGGCGAACACGCTCCAGTTGGTGCCGAACTGGTAGCTCATCACCAGCCCGGAAACCACACCCATGCCGAACACCACGGCGAAAATTGTTTTCCAGTATTTGAACAGCTTCAGGTAGGCGTCGTCGCGCTTCCACAGCCACAGGCCCTCGAGCACCGCGAGGTAACTCGCCAGCCCGATCGAAAACGCCGGAAAGGTGATATGCGCCGAAACCGTGAAAGCGAACTGGAAGCGGGCGAGGTCGATGGCGGTGGCGGCTGCCGACACCTCAGGCCTCCCCGGCGGTTGCGCGCGGCGCGTATTCAGGCAACAAATCGTGCATTTCGTATCCTGTTTCCGTCATCTATTCGACTCCCCTGGCAACTTGCGCCGCGATACGGCAGGTCGAAGTTAACACTAGTAACGGAATCGAGGCAAACCAGGCTGGCCGTTGGTGAAGATTTCGTCGCGCCGGGAAAGGATGGGTTCGATGTCGCAGCGATTCCGCTGCACACGAATAAAGCGCGAACGGGCACGACAGTGACGGCTGCGAGATCCACATCCGGTATTGGAACACGATACTTTCGGCCCAATTATTCGGTACTTTAGATTCGCGGCTTGTCGTTCGGGAATCTCCGGCGCAGTATCCGCGTAGTTGCTTTTCGCAACTTTCCCGGAAAGGCATCAATTAAATCGATAACCGGCAATGCAGCATTCCGGGCGATACGAAACGCGCTGTTTACCGAGGTATTAGGGATAAATAACGGAGGTACCCCATGAACAGATTCAAGCCATTGCTTTCTTTGATATTGTTGATCATCGCCAGTTTTTCGGTACGGGCCGGTATCACGCTGCCCGGACTCGAGGCATCGGTCACGCTGGTTCGCGACAACAACGGCGTGCCTCACATTTACGCCGATAACGAGCATGACCTGTTCTTCATGCAAGGCCGCGTTCACGCCCAGGACCGCCTGTTCCAGATGGACCTGCTGCGCCGTTCGGCGGCCGGGACGCTCGCCGAGGTAATCGGCGAACCCGCGCTGCAGTCGGATGTCGAAGCGCGCACCATCGGTCTGAACCGGGCCGCCGTGCGTTCACTGGCCGCGCATCCCCGGCAAATGCTCGACTTACTGCAAGCCTATAGCGACGGCGTCAATTCCTTTCTCGATCAGGCAGAAGCGGCGGGCCAGTTACCGCCGGAATACGGCCTGCTCGGGTTGTCCACCGTCAAGCGCTGGGAGCCGCTCGACAGCGTGCTGGTCGGCAAGGCGCTCGCCGCCGGCACCTCGTTGATCGTCACCGACGATATCGACCTGACCATAGCGCAAGGGACCTACGCGGCGCTCGGCGCGGGTACGGGACTGTTCGACGGCAACCGGCTGTTTTTCGAGGACCTGTTCCGCAGCGCGCCGTTCGACCCGGCATCGACGATCGTGGACGCCGTATCCGGCTTCGAGTCCACGGGTAACGGTCGGAGACCGGGGTCGGAAACCGGCAAGTTCCGGCCGCGGATGAAACACGAGGCCATCGAGCAGGGCCGCGATTACCTGAAACGCATCCGCGGACTGCCCAGGATTCCGGGCGCCATGCATCTCGACGGCGACGACATGGGCGGTAGTAATTCCTGGGTCGTGAGCGGAGAGCACACGCCGGCCGGCGCGCCCATGCTGGCCAACGATATTCACCTGCAGCTCGATAGCCCGACCCTGTTTCACGAGGTGCACCTGGCCGCCCCGGGCTTCAAGGTAACCGGCAGCAGTCTGCCGGGCGCTCCCTGCGTGGTGCGCGGGCACAACCGCTATTTCGCCTGGGGCGTGACCAACGCCCGCCTCGACGTTACCGACATCTATGCCGACGTCGTCGTTCCCCTCGGTCCGGATCAGTTCGCCACCGTACACAACGGAGTTCTCGAACCGATCGAAGTGGTGGCCGAGTATTTCAATGCCAACATCGGCGGCCAAGTGCTTCCGATCGATGCCGCGACCACCAATGTATTCATCGTACCGCGGCGTAACAACGGCCCGCTGATCACCGCACCCGGTCCCAACGCCGACGGGCAATTGATCGCGCTCAGCGTGCAGTCTGTAGGTTTCGGCCCGACGCGCGACCCGGAAGGACTGTGCGCCATCAACCGCGCGCATAACCTCGACGAGTTCAAGCAGGCGCTGCAACTGGTGGATTTCGCCTCGCAAAACTTCACTTACGCCGACCGCGACGGCAATATCGGCTATTTCGTCAGCGGCGAACTGCCGCTGCGCGAGGATTTGCAAAACGTGAACTCACCGGAACAGGCGCTGGGCATCACGCCGCCGTTTCTGATCCGCAACGGTTACGCGGGTAACGAGTGGATTTCGGCCGCCGGCCCATTGCCCGAAAACCAGGCGACGCCGTTCGCAATTCTGCCCTTCGACGAAATGCCTCATATCGTCAACCCGCCATCGGGCATCATCGTCAACAGCAACAACGACCAGATCGGCAACACCCTCGACAACAACCCACTGAACGATCTGCGCGAAGGCGGGGCCGGGCTGCTCTACCTGAACTGGGGCGGGCGTAATTTCTCGATCCGCGCCGGCCGCGAAACCGAGATGATAAACGACCGGTTGTCGCGCGGCGGTCGCCGCGAGCACCACCAGGCCAGGATATCCTTCGGCCAGATGAAGGCGATGCAGGCCGATACCGTGCTTAACGACGCGAAATCCCTGGCGCCGTACATTATCGACGCCTTTGACAGCGCCCGGGCGGAAGACGCGGATCCGTTGCTCGCGGCAATTGCCAGCGATCCCGGGATCGCCGAGGCCGTGGCCCGGTTGCGCGACTGGAACTTCACCACGCCCACCGGCATAGACCAGGGCTACGATGCCGAAGCCGACGAGGATTCGGCCGCCAACAGCGTGGCGACGACGATCTATTCCACCTGGCGCGGAACCATGGTTGCCAACAGCATCGATGCGACCCTGGCCGGTCTCGCGGCCATTCCCGGCGCTCCGCCCGAAATTCCCGGTCCCAGGTTACGCGAAGAAGTGGTTACTGCCCTGAAGCACCTGCTGGAAAACGACGGCATCGGTGCCTCCGGATTGAATTTCTTCAATGTCGCAGGCGTCGCCGACGCCGGTGCCCGGCGTGACATCCTGGTGCTGGTTTCGCTCGCGGACGCGCTCGACCTGCTGTCGTCGGACGAATTCGCGCCGGTCTTCGGGAATTCGACCAACCAGGACGACTATCGCTGGGGTCGGCTGCACCGCATCGTCATGAAACACCCGCTGGGCGGTGTCGTAAGCGACTTCAACACACCGCCCGCGCGCGGCTTTTTCGCCCCGCCGCTGGCCGATCTCGACGGCATCCCCACCGACGGCGGTTTCGAATCCGTCGACGAGGCGCCGCCTGTCAGTGCCACCAATATCCGCGTCAGCGACAGCGACTCGTTCAGGTTCGAGTTCGGGCCTACCGGTCGCTTCGTCGCCAGGGTCGGCAAGCGCGGCATCAGAGCGGAGACCAGCCTGCCGGGCGGGGAGAGCGCGATTCCGGGCAGTCCGTTTTATCTAAACCTGCTTGACCCCTACCTGAACAACGAAACCTTCCGCCTGTTCGTGTCGCCGCACGAGATCTGGGGGAATGCCTATTCGATCGAAAGGTTCACGCCGTAGGACCCTTGAGGCAGTCCGGCCCCGTCGCCGCCCGCAATGCGGCGGCGGGGCCGTTTTCTATCCGGCCGCCGGCAATTCCCGTGTTGACACAACCCCGGGCAAAGGGATAGCGTTTCAAATTCCTGAATACGGGACTCGACGCGGAATCCACGGCACATGGCCAGATTACTCTACGAAATCGAAGGCGGAATCGGCTGGATACGATTCAATAAACCCGAAATCCTGAACGCCATCGACGCGGACGAAACCCGCAGGCTGGTCGAGGTATTGCGCGAAGCCTCGACAGACCCCGCGGTCGAGGCAGTCGTCCTCTGCGGCACGGGCGAAGCCTTCAGTGTCGGCGACGATCTCAAGGTCGCACTCGACGAATATCCGAAAATTCTCAGCGGTGAAATACACCCGATCCTCGACGTGGTCGAGGACATCACCGAAAACCTGCAACAGATCCCACGTATCATCCGCGACTCTTCCAAGGTTTTCATCGCCGCGGTACACGGCTACGCGGTCGGCGCCGGGTTCGAGATCGCGATCGATTGCGACTTGATCGTAGCCGCCGAAAACGCCGTGTTCGGCTTCCCGGAGATGAACGCCGGGATGACCGTGACCGGCGGCGCGAGCCAGCTGCTGGCCAGAATCGTCGGCCTGAACCGCGCCCGCGAACTGATGCTCACGGGTGAATTCGTCGACGCACAGGAAGCCTGGCGCATCGGCCTCGTCAACCGGCTTACCGCGCCCGGCGGCGAAGAACGGGAAGCAGAATTGCTCGCCCGAACGATAACCTCGCGCGCTCCGCTCGCCATCGCCCAGCACAAGCGATTGATCGCGCAGTCCGCCGAGGCCAGTTTCGAAACCGTCCTCAATCTCGAGAAACAGACCATATCCAACCTGATCTTCACCGAGGATTACGGCGAAGCGATCAAGGCGTTTTCCGAAAAGCGAAAACCCGTATTCAAGGGACGCTAGCCTTGATCGCGATCGAGCCGACCGAGTCGCGAGATCTGCCGACGGTACTAGCCAACCGCGTCCACCACTGCCCCGACAAGTCCTGGATCATCACTTCCCGGCGCGAATACAGTTATCGCGAAATGGACGAACTGTCCGGCCGGCTTGCCCGGGGCATGCAGGATGCCGGAATCGCGAGCGGCGATACCGTGCTGATCATGATGCCGGACACGGTCGACTTCATCCTCGCCTGGTGCGCGCTGTCGAAATTCGGCGGCATCGAAGTACCCGTAAACGTACACAACCGCGGCAACCCTTTCGCCTATTTGATCAACGATTCGCTGGCTCGCACGATGATCGTCGATGTCGGCTTTCTCGAGCGACTCGACGCGGTCAAGGATGAGCTAAAACTGCTCGAGCGTATCGTGCTTTACAACGAAAACGATTCGCGCGCCGCGGACGCCGATTCCCGGCTGGCAGAGCAACTGGCGTCCCGGTTCGAAATCCTGCACTTCGCGGACTTGTTCGCCGAGCATGCCTATACCGGATCTGGACCGGTTTATCGCGACCTGATGGCCGTCATGTATACCTCGGGCACTACCGGACCGTCCAAGGGCGTCACCACCAGCCACGCGCATGCTTTCGAATATGCCTACGGCATCATCGAAATGCTCGAGCTGCGTGAAGACGATATTTACTGTGCGCCGTTGCCGTTATTCCACATCGCCGGGCAGTTCGCGACCATCTACGCGAGCTGCATCGCCGGCGCCAGCGCGGTGATTTCCGGGCCCTTCAGCGTCGAGCGCTTCTGGTCCGATATATCGAACTACCGGGTCACTTGCACCTTCCTGCTCGGCGCGATGGCGAACTTCGTTTACCGTCAGCCCGAATCGCCCGGGGACGCCGACAATCCACTCGAGCGCGCGCTGGTCGTGCCGCTGATTCCGGAAGTGGAAGATTTCAAGCGCCGCTTCGGCTGCCTGGTCTCCACTACCTGGGGCGGTACCGAGATGAACTG
>Ga0102952_1000605_pt1 | contig 13191 bp, 9 predicted proteins | sample SalPon2A_C_D1_MG_FD_78506 | JGI IMG/M metagenome (GOLD analysis project Ga0102952, IMG submission 78506) | Soil microbial communities from South San Francisco under conditions of wetland restoration - Salt Pond MetaG R2A_C_D1_MG | ecosystem: Environmental > Terrestrial > Soil > Wetlands | place... | reverse complement strand
ACTCGATAAAAGGCTTGTGCGTCGGACTGATATTGAAAGGCACACACAAAGTCATCACAGTAACGCATGATCATTGCCTTGCCACGGCAGTGGCGTTTGACGACTTTCTCGAACCAGAGGTCCAGTGCGTAATGCAGGTAGATGTTGGCTAGTATCGGAGAGATAACGCCGCCTTGTGGGCTGCCCTCTCCTGGCCTCACCACCTCACCCGTCGGCTCCAGTATGCCGGTTTTGAGCCACTTTTCTATCAAGGCAATGACGCTTTTATCAGCAATCCGCTCTTTCAACATGCGCTTGAGCCAATCGTGGTCCAGGTGATTGAAGAAGCCTTTTATATCTGCTTCAACAATGTAGCCATAGCCGCTGTACTGGAGGTTGAACGTCAGGGTTCTGACCGCATCCTTGGCACCGACGCCAGGCCGGTATCCAAAGCTGTTGGGCAGAAAATCCTGCTCAAAGATCGCTTCCAGTAATTGGCTGGCCGCCGTCTGGACCAGCTTGTCTTCTAGCGCAGGCATCCCGAGGGGACGCTGTTTGCCATTACTCTTGGGTATGTAGTGTCTCTTTACCAGCTTGGCTCGATAGCGTTTCTGCTTGAGCTTGTTCACTACGGTGTTGATGTTGTGTTCCAGGTCCTTTTCGTAGTCCCGAGCCGTGACCCGGTCTACACCGATGGCAGCACGCTTGTTCAGGCGTCGCCAGCTGTCCCTGACCAGCACTTCGTTCAGCTCTCTATATAGATTACCAAAGCGATGTGCCTTGTTGGTTTTCGCCTTGTGGGCTATGGCTTGCAGTGAGGTTGGCTTATTGTATTCCAGTCCTACCATGTCCGGCATAAGTTTCCTTTACAAGCTGCGTGACAATGTCAGCCGCTTCCCCCTGTGCATGGCTTTCCCATACGCCGAGTACTATCAGCTGATCCGACTCCCCATGCATCGTCGTTCGTTTCACCATTTCGGTTAACTTCCCTACCTGTTGCCAAACCTACTCATCAACAGGAACGCATGGGGCCTCCCAAGTTCTTGTGTACATCTCTCACTGCATGCCATGGCCTGAGGACCCCGGTAGCCTTACACGGTCTCACCAAAAAAAATAAAAACAACCGTTTCATGTTGGCTTCGTGTTCGTTAACACACTCGCCGACTACAACAAGCTTCATTTCGAGGCTGTACCAGCACTTCAGGGTGCGCGACCACCCCTATGGCCTACTGTGTTCTCTGTCTACGCTTCACCTGTTTTGTTCATTTGATTGTTTAGCTGTCGCTAAACCGGAAGGTGTTTACGATCCTCAAACTCCGCCACAGGCGCAAGACTCGATACGGGCTGCTGGTTAGGCTTTACCCGACAGGGACTTTCACCCTGCAAGATGCACCAAGCTTCGCTTGGCGCGATAACGATTAAGCCCAGCGGCGCGAAGCGTCCGTCTGGGGCGCTTTGTATGGTTAAATTTCCCCAATGTTCCCTGTCAATGTAAGGTGAAGCCCGTAACCTGTTAGCAGCAAGTTACCGGTTCAGTAGGCCGATGAGCGACTGGTCTCAAAGACCGTTAACAAGCGGGGCCACTGAACCGACCCGATTTTTTAACTCGAACAGTCGAATGGGCTTCTAGCCCGAATTTAGCAAGGAAGAGTCTTCATGACAAACCATAAAAAGAGTAAAACAATCATCAATGTGGGCGTGGATGTGGGTAAGCAGTTTTTGGATGTGTGCATTTATGAAAAAGGTCTGTACTGGCAGGAGGAGAATACCGTCCAGGGCGTCAAATCTCTGTTGAGACGTCTTGCCTATTATCAGGTGGAACGTCTGGTCATGGAAGCCACAGGCCGTTACGAATTCAATCTGGCGCAAGCCGCGTATGAAAAGAAGATACCGGTGTGTATCGTCAAGCCACTGGCCGTGCGTCGTTATGCCGAAGCCATTGATCAGGTCGCCAAGACGGATAAAATCGATGCGGCATTGATCGCTGAGTTTGCGGCCATTGTGCAGCCAAGAGTCACGCCGCAGAAGAGTAAAAACCTCATTGCCATTAAAGATTTGATCGCCCGACGACGCCAGCTCATGGGGCTACGCACGCAAGAGCTCAATCGCATCAAAATCATGGGCAAAGCCTTTGAGGTTTCGTGCAAGAGAATAATTCGCACGCTGGATGCCGAGATTGACCGGATGGAAAAACGCCTGGCCAAACATGTCGAAGAGCAGGCTGAATGGACCGACAAGCACACCCTGCTTAAAACCGCACCGGGTGTGGGCAACACACTGATTTATACCTTGCTGGCAGACTTGCCTGAGCTCGGCACATTGAACAACAAAGAGGTTGCTGCCTTGGTCGGTTTGGCGCCCTACAATCGAGACAGCGGCAAGCTCAGAGGTAAACGTCGTATACGCGGCGGTCGACACAGTGTACGCACGGTCTTGTACATGGCCACGCTCAGCGCCACGCAATGTAATCCCGTGATTAAAGATTTCTACTCTAGATTAGTGCGTCAGGGAAAACATAAAAAAGTCGCCATCACGGCCTGCATGAGAAAGTTTATTACCATGCTGAACGCGATGGTCAGGGATGAATGTGAATGGGCTTATTGAGGATTATTCTTGGGGTTGACGCCACAGTCGCTTGTTATATTGCATTAATTTCCTCTCAAGTTTTCCACAATCTTTATTAGCAATATATACACAGAATTACCTTTCCAGCCTTGAATTGAATAACCAAGTGCCACCCCACCTAATATTGGTGAAATATAGAAACTTGGGTGCGATGTAAGCTTGCTAACTAACGCCATATTCCCCTGTGACCAGCAATAAAATAAAGGCACCAATGCCAACCCTATTAAAATTATTCCAATAGATAAGAAATAATAACGCATCTTAAAAAGATTGCGTTGATATCGCTTTATCTTCTCTAGATGTTCTAATTCGTGCTCAGTAAGATTCATTATTCATGCAATATCTTACGGTAGGAACACCCGTTACCGGGTGCCCCCCGCACAGACCCGGACGTGCAGTTTTCCCGCATCCGGTTCCTCGGTTGTACTCGCATTCGCGACGGACGCGCCTTTATGTAAAGACCACATGTTGTCGTTGCTTCTCCACTATCCGGGGTAAGGCCACTTTCAACTTTGACAGTGCAGCCTTGAACTGACACCAGTTAAAACTTCTTCGCTTACCACCACGTCGATTGAGCCATTTGAAGGCGCATTCAACACAGTGGGTGTAGAAGCTCCACAGCGATGTCTCATTGCTGCGCAGTCCAAAGTAGTTGTAGTGGCCCACCAGCTTTCGATTGAGCGCTTTGATAAACTGCCGGCCCGGCAAGTGGCGGTACGCCTTTATCCAGCGCCTCATCCGCCGTTTGGCTTGTTGCAACCTCTTGCGCGCCGTTCGCTTCATCACCCGTAATTCGCCTCGGTGATCCCTTGTCCAGTATAACTCGAACCCCAGAAAGGTAAAACGTCGGCGAAGACCAGGATGAAAACGGCTAAAACGCAAAATTCCCGTTTTCTCAGGCGCTATGTGCAACTGGAATTTCTCCAGCCGATTAGGCATAACCTGATAGAACCGGTAGGCATCATTACGGTACTGGAAGGCACACACATAATCATCGGCGTACCGAATCAGCAGCGCCTGCCCTCGACAACGCGGCTTGACCACACGCTCGAACCAGAGATCCATGGCATAGTGCAAGTAAACGTTGGCCAGTATCGGTGAAACAACACCGCCTTGCGGAGTGCCCGTTACCGCGTGCAGTACCTACCCGTCGGTATCGAGTATCCCCGCTTTTAGCCATTTGCGGATAAGTTTAAGAAAGGCACGGTCATCTATCCTCAGACTCAACATCTCCAGTAGCCAGTCATGGTTTATCGTATCGAAGAAGCCTTTTATATCCGCTTCAACAACATAACCAAACTTGCCGTATTGAAGATTGAACCCCAGGTCTTTGACCGCGTCTTTGGCACCTCGCGCCGGTCGATAGCCATAACTCACATCAAGAAAATCGTGCTCGTAGATGGCATTCATAATTCTGGCGCAGGCGAGCTGCACCAGCTTATCTTCCAGTGCGGGGATGCCTAAGGGCCTTTCTCCACCACCCTCCTTAAGAATGTAACAACGCCGAACCAGTCTGGCCCGGTAACGCTTCGTCTTCAGTCGCTCTTCCAGATCAAGAATATTGGCGTACAGCGCCTGCTCATACGCCTGCGCCGTCACATCATCCACTCCACTGGCCGCCTTCTTGTTCAGGTCGTTCCAGCAGGCTAATAACAGTCCGGCGTCCACCAATCCGTACAGGTTCTGAAAACGGTGGTCTTTACAGGCTTGCGCCCGCTTGGCTATTCCCTGCAGGGAGGTTAACTCATGGTGATCCAGCCCAACAGTGTCCGGCATGAGTTTCCTTTGCAGGCTACGTACTTCCGTCAAGTCCTTCCCCTTGTAGTGGGCTTTCCCCACCGCTGAGTACTATGCTTGATAAGACAACCCGAAGACAATTAACCACCTTGCGGTGACCTACCTGCCGCGTCACCACGTCAGGAGTACAACGGGCCTTCCCGAGTTCTACGGTGTATCTCTTCTTGCATGCCACGGCCTGATGACTCCGCCGAACCTCCACACCCTTGCCTAAAGCACTTACTTTTGTACCTTTTACGGATGCTTCTGTGTAGCCTTCGGTGTACGTTAAAACCCTCGGCGTTCGGAACTGACTTTGTCGAAGCTGTACCAGCACTTCAGGGTGCGCGACCACCCCTACGGCCTACAAGATTCTCTGTCTACGCTTAGCCCATCTTGTTCGCGGTTCCTTGCCGCTCCGCCATGGACCCAAGACTCGATACGGGTGGGTGGCTAGCCCTTTCCCGACAGGGACTTCCACCCTGCAAGATACACCGAGCTTTGCTCGGCGCGATAACGTCTGCGTTAACCAGGAGGCGCATCTTTTGCGTCAATCTGGTTTAACGCATTGTTATATGCCTTCTGGTTTTCATATATCTTTAAACCAATGTAAATAGCCACTGCAAAGAAATGTGCGATAATACCGAAAACAAACCACAAAATAGGCCTACCACCTTCTTTTTTACCTTTAAGGTAGAGCCATACACCTAAAACTATACTATCAATATGCCCAATTAAAATTGCGGCCATACTAACAAATGAAAACATTGTACTTGTAAACGCCTGACCCGCTTCCATGGCATCTTTGAAATAGCCACTATATAAGCCTGATACGAAAACCATAACAAGATAGGCAGGCACATACCATAAAGCTAGCGTCTCGATTTCCTTTTTAATTTCCTTGCTTTTTCTCTAAGGCATATAACAGTTAGTTATACAGAGACTATGTTTTCTGAATTAGGTAGTAACTGCCTAATTCGGTGAAATTGTCGACGTTTTTTGTTATCTTGCTCAGCTTCAAGCGGGTAGCCATGGAGGGCTTAAAATGACTGACACCAGGACGGTAATGAAGCAACATGCAGTCGATCAATTCTGGCATAAGTATCTGTTCATCCTTGAGGAATCATCCATCCCTGTAAAAGCCAGGCGTTGCTACAGGATACATGTTGAAACATATATGGCTGCCCATCCTGGTGTCAAACTTAAAGCCCACCTCCCTGCGGATATCGACGAATATCTAATCGCAAAAGGCAGACTTACCAGCTTGCCGGAATGGCGATTTCGACAAATAGCTGACGCTTTACCTCTTTTATTATGCGAGCTAATTCAGACGGATTGAGCAAAATCATATGATTGTATCAATGGCGCGCATTTGCCCGAGACCTTGAACCTGATCACCCTTCACTATTACTCGACTACAATCCAGCCACCCTGGCCCCACAGAGTCAGACCCCACTGATCAGGCGTTTCCATGATGACTTTCCGGAACTCTATATGGCTTTGATTAAGGCCTTGCGTATCCGACGTATGGCCGCACAAACAGAGAAGTCTTATTTAGCGCGGCTGGTTCGTTTTTTCCAGTTTCACCAATGGCAGGATATTGATACTTCAGGTGACAACAAGATTTCAGAATACCTTGAATAGCTAGCCCTGAAGCGCAAGGTCTTCGCTGCCTGCCAACCGTCTTGTCACAAAACGAGGTCAGGCACTTGCTCGGAATCATGCAGGGTCGCGCGAAATTGATGGCCTCATTGATGTATGGCACAGGCATGCGCGACATGGTGTGCGTGCGTCTTCGCGTACAGGATATCGATTTTGACCATAAACAGATCACGGTCACAGCCGGAAAAGATAACAAAGACAGGGTCGTACCATTACCCGACTCGCTGATAGCCGAAATCAAACATGCACTGGATGATGTCAAAAAGCTTCATGATGGCGACCTCTCTCAAGGGTATGGTGAGGCCCTGATGCCCGTATCGCTTGCCAGAAAACTGAGAACGGCCTCGAGGTCCTGGCAGTGGCAATTCGTTTTTCCCTCGACACGTCTGGCGCTGGACTACTCTACAGGGAAAACCCGTCGCTATCATACCTATCAGACTGCTTTGCAGAAGGCGATCCGTCGTGCGGCCCGTGCCGCTGGCATCAATAAGCGTGTAACAAGCCATACTCTCAGGCATTCTTTCGCTACATATCTTTTAGAGAGCGGTAAGGACATCCGTCTGATACAGGAGCTGCTCGGGTAGGCGGATGTTGCGACCACGATGATCTATAGCCATGTCGTTGAAAAAGGCGGGCTGGCTGTGCCGAGTCCGCTGGATGCTTTGTAGACAGTCTGACAGAGTGTAATAAAAGCAATCGTAGCAGAGCCGCATTACAATAAACCGTTCCGTTATCGCGGTGTTTTTGGTAAAACGGGCTGGCCTGGAATGTTGCGCTTTATTGTACCGGGAGCAGGAATTTTTGATTACCGTCTCGCAGCTCCGGCATAAAGTCGTCCTCGATGCCGAGGAAACGGTTCAACAATCGAAGATAATCTTTACCCAGATACATAAAAGTTTCGTATGACCACAAATAATAATCCAGCTCACGCCCCATTATGTCGATGATAATCCGTTTTGCCCTCTGTGAATCATCTTGTAATTTCTGCCGGGACTGGCTGAAGCCGCGAACCAGCCTTGAACGTTCTGATATATTTATATCACGGGTGCACAGGACGAAATATGTTTGAAAATCCTTAACCTTTGGCAGCCACTCGTCAATGTCGGGCCAGTCCGGGACATTAGGATTGGCGCTCGGCAACGATCGGTGACAGACACGATGCCGGAAATGAGCAGCGTTGAAATTAACACCGTTATACTCGGCAAAATCATGTTGATTAAGATTCGCGGATATTATCCGCGCAATCAATGTAGAGCCGGAACTTTCGGGCCCAAGAACAAAGACACATTTACGCCTGTTTTCTGACATGACTAATTATATTTATCCCTGTCATACCTTGCGGTAGATCTGGCCACCCTTGTCCATGAACTCGACCGATTTTTCCAGCAAGCCCTTGTGCAAGGCCTCGTCTTCTGTGACGCCCTGCTGGGCGGCATAGTCGCGCACGTCCTGAGATATCTTCATCGAGCAGAAGTTCGGTCCGCACATGGAGCAGAAGTGCGCGACCTTGTGCGCCTCCTTGGGCAGGGTTTCGTCGTGGTAGTCACGCGCGCGGTCCGGGTCGAGGCCGATGTTGAACTGGTCCTGCCAGCGGAATTCGAAGCGGGCCTTGGACATCGCGTTGTCGCGGATCTGCGCGCCGGGATGGCCCTTGGCCAGGTCGGCGGCATGGGCGGCGATCTTGTAGGTGATGATGCCTTCCTTGACATCGTCGCGGTTGGGCAGGCCCAGGTGTTCCTTCGGCGTCACATAACACAGCATCGCCGTGCCGTACCAGCCGATCATCGCCGCGCCGATACCGGAGGTGATGTGGTCGTAACCGGGGGCGATGTCGGTGGTCAGCGGGCCGAGGGTATAGAACGGCGCCTCGCCGCAGACCTCCAGTTGCTTGTCCATGTTTTCCTTGATCATGTGCATCGGTACGTGGCCGGGACCTTCGATCATCGTTTGCACATCGTGTTTCCACGCGATCTTCGTCAGCTCACCGAGGGTCTCCAGTTCACCGAACTGGGCTTTATCGTTGCCGTCGGCGACCGAGCCGGGGCGCAGGCCGTCGCCGAGCGAGAACGACACGTCATAGGCCTTCATGATGTCGCAGATGTCTTCGAAATGGGTATAGAGGAAATTTTCCCGGTGGTGGGCCAGGCACCACTTGGCCATGATCGAGCCGCCGCGCGAGACGATGCCGGTCAGGCGTCTGGCCGTCAGCGGCACGTAGCGTAGCAACACACCGGCATGGATCGTAAAGTAGTCGACGCCTTGCTCGGCCTGTTCGATCAGGGTGTCTTTAAAGATCTCCCAGTTCAGTTCCTCGGCCTTGCCGTCGACCTTTTCCAGCGCCTGGTAGATCGGCACCGTGCCGATCGGCACTGGCGCGTTGCGGATGATCCATTCTCGTGTCTCATGGATGTTCTTGCCGGTCGACAGGTCCATGATGGTGTCTGCGCCCCAGCGGATGCCCCAGGTCATCTTGTCGACCTCTTCCTCGATGCTGGATGACAGCGCCGAGTTGCCGAGGTTACCGTTGATCTTGACCAGAAAGTTGCGGCCGATGATGACCGGCTCCAGTTCGGTGTGGTTGATATTGGCCGGGATGATCGCACGGCCGCGGGCGACCTCGTCACGAACAAACTCGGGCGTGATGACCTTTGGGATCGCGGCGCCGAAGCTGTGGCCCGGATGCTGCCTGATCAGATCACCATGGGCCAATTCATCTTGATAGTGTTCGAGGCGCTGGTTCTCACGGATGGCGACGAATTCCATCTCCGGCGTGATGATGCCCTGTTTGGCATAATGCATCTGCGTGACATTGGCGCCGGCGCCGATTCCACCCAAGGCCCGGCGAATCGGACGCTGATGACCTTCAAAACGCAAGCTGTCGAGACTGTGATCACTGGACCGCTCACGGCCATAGGCCGAACTCTGCTGTACCAGTATCTCGGTATCGTCACGCGCCTCGATCCACGGCGTACGCACATCATTCAGACCGGCACGGATATCGATCGTTACCTCCGGATCGGTGTACGGGCCGGAGGTGTCATAGACGGTCAGTGGCGCATTCTTTTCCACGCCGGCATCGGTGATCGTGTCGGTCAGCGTGATTTCGCGCATCGGTACGCGTATGTCCGGACGCGAACCCTGTACATAGATCTTGCATGAATTGGGCAGCGGCTGAATCGAGGCCGCGCTGACCTTGGCTGTCTTGCTCAGGAATTCATCGGGGATGGCGCTCATCGGTGTCCTCATTACAGAAAGTGTGTCGCGCACGGGAAGGGCGGCCTTCCATGGGCGTGGCTCTATGGCTGTACAGCCTGCGGTTGTTTACGGCCCGTGGCTGTATCAGAACTAGCCTGATGATCCCGTCAATCTAAACCAAGCGTGCCGCTCGTGCAAGCCGCAATCCTGACTACCTGCAGACAAATACCATAGGATTCAATGTGTTTAATTGAATTATATTCTTATGAAGCAGAGCCCAGCCTACGGTCCTGGTCCTGATTAGATGCGGGAGCGGCTGCGCCGCGATGGTTTTTTCATTGCACTGACCCATCGCGGCACAGCCGCTCCTACACACCCATCACTCCTCACTCCTCACTCCTCACTCCTCACTCCTCACTCCTCACTCCTCACTCCTCACTCCTCACTCCTCACTCCTCACTCCAGAATTATCCGACCTCCAATGTCCATACGCAGCCAAAAAAGGTTTAAACTAGCCGCTCATTCATTCGGGAGATGTCATGCTCTGGGTCAAGGCACTGCATATCGGTTTCATGGTAACCTGGTTCGCCGGGCTGTTTTACCTGCCGCGGCTGTTTGTCTATCACGCCCTGTGCGACGATGAACCGGGCAACAAGCGCTTCAAGATCATGGAGCGCAAGCTCTATTTCGGTATCATGACGCCCGGCGCCGTACTGACCATCGGCCTGGGGCTGTGGATGCTGGTCGACTACGCCTGGACGGCCTACTCGGGCAGCGGCTGGCTGCACGCCAAGCTGGTGCTGGTGTCGCTGCTGGTGCTGTATCATATCTACTGCGGCAAGCTGCTGTTTGATTTCAAACACGACCGCAATCGTCACAGCCATGTGTATTTCCGCTGGTTCAATGAACTGCCGGTGCTAATCCTGTTTGCCATCGTCATCCTGACCATCGTCCGCCCGTTTTGAATGGCGAAACCGCCGTGACTTCAGGCCGCCAGGGAGCCACTGTAGCGGGTGCAGATAGCCGGAATTATGACTTTCGGGACGACGCAGGAGCGCATAGTCAGAAAAAACATCAACATAACGCGATCCAGCGAGTGAGCTTTATGCACATTTCAGGTGCGGAAGTCATGAAAACGTCATAGTGCCGATCAGAACCCGGTCAAAAATAGAGTGAATGCATAATTATATGATTTTATTGAGTTAAATTATATGGCTATTTCATTACCAATCTAACACAAGGCCAGCAATAACGCGGGTTTAGGGCTTTTGCCCCCGATTCATCCACACACTTATCCACAGGTTTTGTGGACAACCGGTGGTGGTTATACAGGTCAATTACTTAGATGATTTTCATCAGGGTAGCTATCAGCGAAGCGCGCTAATTGAGGTCTCAGCCGAACCGGCTGCGGCCGCCGGCTCCGGCACACCGGTTTGTTATTACCCCCGCTCCGGCTCTATGATAGATCCCTTCGGTGCCGACCCGACACCGACCAGAGAATAATGATCACGCTCCATGACTGCCGACAGCCCAGTAGTAGACGACAAACCCGCGGCCGGCGCCGCCTGTATCCTGCAGATGGCAGTGCCATCGCCGCTGAACCGGACCTTCGATTATCTACCGCCCGAAAACTGCGACGCAAGCCAATTGCAACCCGGCATGCGCCTGCGTTTACCCTTCGGCCGCGGCAGCCGCATCGGTATCCTCATGGCTGTCAGTTCGCACAGCCGTGTCGACACCGATAAACTGAAACCGGCGCTGGAGCTGCTCGACGAAACCCCGTTGTTACCCACCGATATCGTGGCACTGCTGGATTGGGCCAGCCGTTATTATCATCACGCGCCGGGTAATGTCATCAGTAATGCCCTGCCGGCGTTGCTGCGCCAGGGCCAGCCGCCACGGCCGCAACAACTGACGGTATGGCGGCTGACCGCCAGCGGCCGCGAGCTTGATCCGGCGACGTTGACACGGGCGCCCCGGCAGCGTGAGTTGTTAATGTGGCTGTCGACCCAGGACCATGACGTCGATGTCGCGGCCCTGGACACCCTGGGGAGTTGGCGGCCGACCCTGAAAATAATGATCGACAAGGGCTGGGTGGTCGCCGAGTCCGTTGCCACGGACAGGTACCTGACGGAATCGATAAAGCCGGCAAGCGCACAGGCCACGCAGCCGGCGCCAACCCTGAACCCGGCGCAGCGCCAGGCGGTCAGCGAAGTCACCGCCGCACTGGACCGTTTCCAGCCTTTCCTGCTGGCGGGTGTCACCGGCAGCGGCAAGACCGAGGTCTATTTCCGCACCATCGAACAGGTGCTGGCGCTTGGCCGCCAGGTCCTGTTGCTGGTGCCGGAGATCGGCCTGACACCGCAACTGGTGGCGCGTTTTCACGATCGTTTTACACAAACGCAGGTGTTATTGCACTCGGCCCTGACTAACCGCGAGCGCCTCGATGCCTGGTTGCAGGCGCGCGACGGCCGGGCCGCGATCATCATCGGCACCCGCTCGGCGGTCTTCGTGCCCTGCGCCCGACTCGGTCTGATCATCATCGACGAGGAACATGATGCCTCGTTCAAACAGCAGGACGGCTTTCGTTATCATGCCCGCGACATCGCCATCGTCCGCGCCCAGCGTGGCAAACTCCCGATCATGCTCGGCTCGGCGACGCCATCGCTGGAATCGCTGCATAACGTTGAGTCACAACGTTATCGCTTACTGTCCCTGCCGCAACGCATCGGTGACGCGCTCACCCCCGGCATCCGCCTGCTCGATGTCCGTCACCTGCCGTTCAACGACAGCCTGTCGCCGCAACTCATCGAGATGATACGTGCCCATCTGGCTCGGGATAACCAGGTACTGCTGTTCCTGAACCGACGCGGCTATGCGCCGACGCTGTTATGCCATGACTGCGGCTGGGTGGCCCGCTGCCAGCGTTGTGACGCGCATCTGATCGTTCACCATCAGCGCCGCCTGCTGCGCTGTCATCATTGCGACGCCCAACGACCGCTTGACACTGAATGCCCCGAGTGTGGCAGCCCATCCCTGTTGCCAGTCGGCCATGGTACCGAACGCATCGAGGACGCGCTGCATGACCTGTTTCCCGATAGCGACGTCGTCCGCATCGATCGTGACAGCACCCGCCGCAAAGGCAGCCTGCAGCAACTATTGGAGAAGGTCCGCAACGGCCGTCGCCAGATTCTGCTCGGCACCCAGATGCTGGCCAAGGGTCACCACCTGCCGAATGTCACGCTGGTGGCGATCATCTCGGCCGACCAGGGACTGTTCAGCATCGACTTCCGCGCCAGTGAGCGGCTCGGCCAGATGGTCATCCAGGTCGCCGGGCGCGCCGGGCGTGCCGACAAACCGGGCGAGGTCGTCATCCAGACCCATCATCCTGAGCACCCGTTGTTGCAGGACCTGCTGCATCATGATTACCAGCGGTTTGCCGAACACCTGCTGGCGGAACGCCGACTGGCGGCGCTGCCGCCGTATACGAATATGGTGCTGCTGCGCGCCGAGGCGATAGAGCGTGAAACCTCGCAACAGTTTCTGCAGGACGCACAGCGACTGGCGCTGGACTGCCATATCGACGGTGTCGACATCCTCGGTCCGCTGGCAGCGGCGATGGAACGGCGCGCCGGCCGCTACCGCGCCCTGCTGGTGATACAGTCCGGGGAACGCCAGCCGCTGCACCGCCTGTTATCCCGCTGGCTGCCCCGACTGGACACACTCGCCGATGCCCGCAAGGTCCGCTGGTCGATCGACGTCGACCCGATCGACATGATGTGATCCCAGCAGTGTGTCATCCCAATTGTAGGAGCGGCTCCGCCGCGATTATGACCTACATCGTGCCCAGCCATCGCGGCATAGCCGCTCCTACCCATCACCCTAATATTAGCCCTCCCGCACTCAGCACTCAGCACTCAGCACTCAGCACTCAGCACTCAGCACTCAGCATTT
>Ga0102952_1000599_pt1 | contig 13270 bp, 13 predicted proteins | sample SalPon2A_C_D1_MG_FD_78506 | JGI IMG/M metagenome (GOLD analysis project Ga0102952, IMG submission 78506) | Soil microbial communities from South San Francisco under conditions of wetland restoration - Salt Pond MetaG R2A_C_D1_MG | ecosystem: Environmental > Terrestrial > Soil > Wetlands | place... | reverse complement strand
GGCTGGGCTTCGCCGCGGCGCGGGCGCTGGTCGCCGAGGGCGCGCGGGTGGCCATCTCCGGCCGCGACCCCGACCGCCTGGAGCGCGCGCGCGCGACCTTGGCCGAGCGGCCCGGCGCCGAGGTCCTCGCCGCGCGACTCGACGTCACCGACGGCGCCGCCCTGGAGGCGCATCTCGAAGCCGTGCGCGAGCGCTGGTCGACGGTGCACGTGCTGGTCACCAACGCCGGCGGGCCGCGGCCCGGAACGGCGGCGCAGGTCTCCGACGCTGACCTCGACGCGGCGTTCGAGCTGACCGTGAAGTCCGGCCTGCGCGCCGTGCGCACGGTCCTGCCCTGGATGCGCGCTCAGCGTTGGGGGCGCGTCGTGGCCATGACCTCGTCCTCGGTGCGCCAGCCGATCCCGGGGCTCGCGCTGTCGAACACGCTGCGCGCCGGGCTCACCGGCTGGTTGAAGACGCTGGCCTCCGAGGTCGCCGCCGACGGCGTGCTGGTCAACAGTATCTGCACCGGCATGTTCGACACCGCCCGGCTCGGCGAACTGATCGAGCTGCGCGCCCGCGAGCACGGCCGCTCCGCGGACGAGGAGCGCGCGGCCTTGGCCGCCGAGATCCCGGTGGCGCGCATCGGGCGGCTCGAGGAGTTCGGCGCCGTCGTCGCCTTCCTGGCCTCGGAACGCGCCTCCTTCCTCAACGGCGTGGCCCTGCCCCTGGACGGCGGCGCCTCGCGCTTCCTGCTCTAGCCCGGCACTCCTCAGGGGTCGAAGCGGCGCGCGAGCTCCGGCGGGAGCCCCGGGCAGTCGCTCTCCGGCGCAGCGAACCACCGCCGGCGCCGGGCGGCGACCGCGTCGTAGCCTCGGTCCCGCAGCGGACGGGGAACGCACGCCAGCAGCCGACCGGCGGCGCTCCACGCGCGGCCGCTGCGCCGCAGCAGGTGGATCACGGCCGCGGAGCGCACCAGCGTGCGGCCGTCGGCGGTGCTCACCACCAGGCTGTCGGGAAGGCGCTCGCGGTCCGTCAACAACTCCGCGCTACGCCGGCCGCCCAGCGGCGCGAAGCGAAAGCGCGAGCCCTCGGGGTCGCGCGCCAGCAGCCAGCGCACCGAGCGCTGGCACAGGCCGCAGCCGCCGTCGTAGAGGACGGTGTCGTGGTCCCGTGCGGGCGGCCCCGGGACAACGGAATCCACGGGGCCTCGATCGCTCAGGGGCAGACCGTGAACTCGAGCGCGTCGGACAGCGACGTCGTCTGGTTCGAGGTGTTCTGGGGATCGCGGTACCAGAGCTGTGCCTGCACCACCGCGCCGGCGCCGGGGTTCTGGTTCGGCTTGGCGGTCCAGCGCGCGGCGAGGTCCGTCTGGATCAGGTTGTTGCACTGACCGGCGGTGCCGGTCCCGGTCACGATTCCCGCGCGCATCACCGGCGGCGTCACGCACTGGAAGCTCGTGCCGTTGCCCCAGGAGTTGGCCTGCTGCCCGTTGGTCCCGAAGAAGAACAGGCCGTCCTTCAAGCCCTCGACGTCGGTGGCGAACAGCGTGAAGCCGGTCGTCGCCGAGGCGCTGGCCGTTCCGCTGGAGCCGATGTGGGCCGTGCAGCCGTTGGCCGAGGTGCCCGACGTGCAGTAGGCCACCGAGGCCGAACCCGCGGGGACGATCTTGTAGACCTCGCCGCCGCCGAGGTCGGCGAAGTACAGCTCGCCCTGGGCGTCCTCGCCCCAGGAGGTGATCGACTGCACGACGCCCACCGTCGGCGTTAGCTCGGTCGTGCGCTGCTGGAAGTTGGTGAGGTTCGTGCCGTCGTACTCGAAGGTCCAGATGTGAAACTCGCAGTAGTCGGCGTAGAAGTAGGTCCCCACCAGGTCGGGGATCGCGCAGCCGTTGTAGACGTAGCCGCCGATCACCGTGCAGCGACCGTTGGCGATGTGGGCGTAGTCCTTGATCGGCAGCTCCAGGCCGGCGGCGTTGCAGGTGCAACCCGAGAAACCGGTGCAGCTCGTACCCTCCATGCAGCGCCAGCCGTAGTTCAGGCCGCCCATCCCGGCGGGCTGGTAGCTGATCTCCTCGACCGCGTCCTGCCCGACGTCGCCGACGTACATGTCGCCGGTCGCACGATCGAAGCTGAACCGCCACGGGTTGCGCCAGCCGAGGGACCAGATCTCGTCGCGCACGTTGACGTTGCCCACGAAGGGGTTCGAGGCGGGGATGTACGGAGCGGCGATGTCCACGTCGAGGCGCAGGATCTTGCCCAGCAGCGTCGAACCCGATTGGGCGTTGCCCCCGGCGACGTGGCCGCTGCCGGTGTCGTTGCTGTTGCCGCCGTCGCCGAGGGCGATGTACAGCATCCCGTCGGGGCCGAACTGCAAGCACCCGGCGTTGTGGTTGGTCTGGGGCTGGAACAGCGGTCCGAAGATGATCGTGCCGGAGGCCGTGTCGGCGACGTTCGGATTGGCGCTGACGGTGTACTGCTCGATCACCGTGTCGCTGCCGGCGAGGTCGGTGTAGTCGATGTAGAACCTGCCGTTGTTGGCGAAGTCGGGGTGGAAGGCCATTCCGAGCAGTCCGCGCTCGCCGATCTGCGGGCCGGTGTACGCCTTGTTCAGTCCCGACGGGCCGACGTCGAGGAACGGCGTCGCCAGCACCGCGCCGCCGGTCAGGATCTTGATCTTGCCCGTCTGCTCGACGATGAACAGTCGATCGAGGTCTCCGGGGGCGGCGGTCACGTAGACCGGCCGGGTGAGTCCCGAGGCCACGCGGACGGCGCTCAGCGGCGTCTGGGCCCGGGCCCCGGCGGACAGCACGAGCGCGAGGGCGAGGGTGAGCGCGAAGCGCGAAGCGTACCGCGGTGACGACATGGCTGTGCTTTCGGTGGAGAGGGAAGGGCCGCGGGGAGCGGGGAGCCGATCCCCTCGCTCCATCCTGCCACGAGCGATCCTCGGAGGGGGTCGGCTTCCTGTCAAGGCGAGCTGCCCTGCCGCTGCCGGGAGGCACGGGCGAGTCCGCCGGCGCTGGTCCCGCGCCCCGCGGGTGGTAGCGTGCGCGCGTGACTTCACGGGACCCCGGTTCGTCCCCGCCGGCGCAGGGCGAGCTGCTGCCGGTGCTCGGACGGTTCGACGTGACGATGATCGTCATGGGCTCGATCGTCGGCTCCGGCGTCTTCTACGCGCCGAGCGCGATCGCGCGCCAGACCGGGTCGTTGTCGGGCATCCTCGCGGTGTGGGCGCTGGGCGGCGTGTTCGCGATCACCGGCGCCTTCGTGTTCGCCGAGCTGGGCGCGATGTTCCCGCGCGCCGGCGGGCAGTACGTGTTCCTGCGCGAGACCTACGGCCGGTTCACGGCGTTCCTGTTCGGCTGGATCCTGCTGACCGCCATCGTCTCGCCCGCCGTCGCCTTCGTGGCCGGCGTGTTCGTGGACCACGGCGAGGCGCTGGCGCGCTCGTTCGCGCCCGAGTTCGCCCTGGGCGCCGGGGGGCGCCAGGCCGTGGCCATGGGGCTGATCGTGGGGCTCGCCCTGGCGAACGTCTGCGGCGTCCGGCTCGGGGCCACGGTGCAGAACGCGGCGATGTCCGCCAAGATCGTCGGCATCCTGACCATCGTCGCGCTCGCCGTCGCGGTGGGCGCGGGGTGGCTCGAGCCGCGCGCGGCGGCCGTCACCCAGCCCGTCGCCGCGCCGCTCGACGCCTCGGTCCGGGGCGGAATCGCGGGGTTCGGCGCAGCCCTGTTGGGCGTGGTGTTCAGCTACGGGGGCTGGCAGAACGTCACCGCCGTGGCCTCGGAGATCCGCGAGCCGCGCCGCGTGCTGCCGCTGGGCATCGTCATCGGCACTGTGGGCGTGATCGCGCTGTACCTGACGCTGAACGCCTCGCTGGTGTTCCTGCTCGGGGTGGACGGGCTGGCCGCGACGACGACGCCCGTGGCCGCCGCCGCGGGGCGCGTGCTCGCCTTCGGGGAGCCGCTCGTCGCCGGACTGGTGATGCTCTCGACCTTCGCCGTCTGCCAGTTGCTGCTGATGCTCGCGCCGCGGATCTTCTACGCGATGGCCCTCGACGGCGTGTTCTTCGAGCGCGCCGGCCGCGTGCACCCCGGCTTCCGTACCCCGGCGGTGGCCATCGGCGTGCTGGCCGCGGCGTCGCTCGCGCACGTGGCCCTGGCGGCGGAGTTGCAGGAGCACCTCGAGATCACCACCCTCGCCGACTCGGTGTTCTTCGCGCTCTGCGGCCTGGCGCTGTTCGTGCTGCGCCGCCGCCGGCCGGAGCTGCCGCGGCCCTACCGCGCCCTCGGCTATCCCTGGCTGCCCGCGGTGTTCATGCTCTTCGCCTCGGGCATGGTGGCCGACGGGATCCTGCACGCGAAGCCCGCGGGGGTGGAGCTCGTCGGGGTCTTGTTCATCGCCGGCACCGTGCTCTACTGCCTGTGGAGCCCGCGCGCGCGGGACTTCGCCGGATGATCCACCGCTCCACCGAGGCCGCGTTCGTCGTCGCCCTGGCGCTCGTCGCCGGCTGCGGGGGTGAGGTGCGGCGCGTCGTCGACCCGGCCACCGACCGCGTGCTGGAGGAGGCCTCCTGGTCGGGCGTCGAGCTCCACGGCGAGTTCCGCAGCTGGTACGTCGACGGGACGCCGCGCGCGGCGGGCCGCTGGGAGCACGGTGTCCCGGTGGGCGTGCACACCACCTGGCACGCGACCGGCAGGAAGGAGCAGGAGGGCGCCTGGGTCGACGGGGTGCGGGACGGCTCCTGGCCGCGCTGGTACGAGAACGGGATGCTCGAGTGGTCGGGCTCCTGGGCGGCCGGGGACAAGGACGGCACCTGGACCCGCTTCGACGAGGCGGGGACCGTGCTCGAGACCGAGCAGTGGGACCACGGCACGCGCGTCGCGCACACCCGGGCGGGGGAGTCCGGCTGAGCCGTGCGCTGGCCCCAGCGGAACGCCCCTTCGCCGCCCGAGGCGATGCGGTTGCAGGAGCAGTGGCGCCGGCGCATCCGCCGCGAGCGCGACTTCGACGCGGTGGAGACGGTGGCCGGCGTCGACATCAGCGTGCGCGGCTCGACCGCGGTCGCCGCGGTGTGCGTGCTCTCCTGGCCGGACCTCGAGCCGGTCGAGACGGCGACCGCCGTGGAACCGGTGCGCTTCCCCTACGTCCCCGGCCTGCTGGGTTTCCGCGAGGTGCCGAGCATCCTGACCGCCTTCGAGAAGCTCGAGACCCTGCCCGACCTGCTCGTCGTCGACGGCCACGGCCTCGCCCATCCGCGGCGCTTCGGCGTGGCCTGTCACCTGGGGCTGGAGCTCGACCTGCCGAGCATCGGCTGCGGGAAGTCGCGGCTGGTGGGCGAGCACCGCGAGCCCGGCCGGCGCCGCGGCGCGCGCACGCGCCTGTTGCACGAGGGCGAGGTCCTCGGCGCCGTGCTGCGCACCCGCGACGACGTCAGCCCGGTGTTCGTCTCCATCGGCCACCGCATCGACCTCGAGTCCGCGGTCGCCTACGTCAAGGCGAGCACGCGCGGCTTCCGGCTGCCCGAGCCGATCCGCGTCGCGCACCGCACCGCGGGCTCGGTGACGCCCGCCCCCGGCTAGCCCGTCGGCCTAGGAGCCGGCCGGGCGGCGGAAGAGGGCGCGCCAGCGCAGGCTCGACATCTCGTCGGGTTCGTCGAGCTCGTCGAGGCGCGCGAGCTCGAGCCCCTGGTCGCCGAAGGAGTCGAGCTCGCTGCGCAGCAGCGGCCAGGGCAGCTGGCCGGAGTACGCCTCGTCCGCGGCGCGGCCGCGGGTCACGACCAGGAGCTCGCCGCCCGCGGCCACGAAGCTCGCGATGCGCTCGATCGCGCGGGGCCGCGGCTCGGCGGGCATCGCCTGCAGGGTGTAGATCTCGACCACCAGGTCGAAGGCGTGCGTCCACTCCGCGGGCGACTCGAACAGGTTCACGGTGCGGAACTCGATCTGCGAGTCGGGCCAGATCCGCGGGCACCAGGCGATCGCGGTGGGGGAGACGTCGAAGGCCGTCACCCGCCAGCCGGCGCGCTCCAGCAGGGCGGCGTCCTCGCCGAGGCCGCAGCCGACGACGAGCGCGCGCCGGCCCCGGCCGCCGTGCTCCCCGAGCGCCCCTTGGGCCAGCCAGTCGGCGAGCATCGGGTGCCCCTCGCGGTCGGCCCAGGGGATGCGCGTGTCGTCGCCCGCCGCGTCGCGGTAGAAGGCGTCGAACCAGTGCACCGCGTCGCCGCGGGCCAGGAACTCGGCGGAGATCTCCCGCGCGCGGTCGCGTCCGGCGAGCTTGGGGTCGGTCATCGTTCGTCCTCCGTGGTCAGGAGCTGCTCGATCAGCCGCTCGAAATCGGCGCGCAGCCGCTGGTACTCGGCGCCCGTCGCCGGGCCGGCGAACCCGGTGTGCACGGCGCGCGCGTGCCCGCGACCGTCGAGGAAGATCGTCGTCGGGAAGGCGCGCACCCGGTCGAGCAGCGGGAAGCGCCGCGAGGCCTCTTGCTTGTCGGCCAGTCCGGCCACCAGGATCGGGTACTCGATGCCGTGGTGCTCGGCGTAGCGCCGCACCTGGCGCGCGTCGCGTTCGAAGTCGCCGGTGAGCTCGAAGGCCAGCCCGAGGATCGACAGCCCCCGGTCGCGCCAGCGGCGGTCCAACTCGGCGAGGAACGGCGCCTCGTCGTTGCAGTTCGGGCACCAGGTGCCGAAGAGCTGGATCACGCGCGCCCGGCCGGCGAAGGCCGGATCGTCGAGGGCGCGCAGCCGGCCCGACGTGTCCGGGAAGGCCAACTCGCCCAGCGGCATCGCGTCGGTCCAGGTCGAGAGGCCGAAGGGGTCGGCGAGCCGCGCCTCGGGATCGCGGTGCGCGGTCCAGGTCTCGTGCCAGGAGTCGCGCGACCAGAAGTCCCCGTGCAGCGCGCCGTCCGCTGCGAGCGCGGCGGTGAACAGGAAGGCGTGCGCGCCATCGAAACACGACAGCGTGAGCGCCTCGCCGTCGAAGCGTCCGGCGAGGAAGCGGTAGTCACCCAGCTCGGTCAGGAAGGTCCCGCTCACGCGGTCGCCGGTACCGGCTTCGAAGACGCCGACCGCGGGCGCGTCGGCTTCGGAGAAGTCCACCCGCCAGCGTCCGGCGACGGCCTCACCGGGTGCGTCGTGCGGCGCCGGTGGCTCGTCGCGTCGCGCGGGCGTGGCGCGCAGGACCATCGTCGTGCGGCGATCCGGTCCCGCGACCTTGGTCCACGATCCCACCAGCCCGCCGCCGTCGGGTCGCGCGCGCACGGTGGAGTCGTAGTAGGGAATGCGCAGCACCCAGGCCCCCCGGGCGTCGAGCTCGACCTCGGGGACGGCGAGGCGTTCGGCGCCGTTGACCAGCGTCGCCGCGGGCGCGGGCTCGCGCGTCAGCTCCAGTCCGAAGTGCAGCGGCCCGCCGGGGGACTCCAGCCACGCGTCCCAGCGCGTCGTCGGATCGCGGTCGGCGCGCGATTCCCGCGGCGCGCGGCACTGCGCGGCCGCGACCACGGCGGCGCAGGCGATCCAGGCTGCGCCGCGGACCACCTCACTCCCTCCCCAGCGCGGCGAGCAGCTTGGGACCCCAGAAGCCGGAGAGCTGCGCCTGCCCCGGGAGCGGCCGACCCTCCAGGCGCACCACCGCACCCTTCGGCAGGTGGAACGCCGGGCCGCGGCGCGGGTCGCCGGTGACCAGCCAGGAGACGAGCTGGCTCTGCCACGGCTCGTGCCCGACCAGGGCCGTGTGCTCGCCGCCGCGCTCCAGCGCCTCGAGCAACGCGCCGTCGGGCTCGTCGGCCAGGGCCTCGAGCACTTCGCGTCGCCCGCGCAGCAGCGGCTCGAGCATCTCGGCGGTCTCCACCGCGCGCGCCAGCGGGCTGTGCCACACCGTGTCGAGCTGCACCCCCAGACGTTGCATTCCGCGGACCTCGAGGCCGAAGCGCTCGCGACCCTCGGGGGTCAGACGCCGCTCGGCGTCGGTCGCCGCTCGGCCGTCGGCGATGCCGTGGCGGATGACGAAGATCTTCATGCGCAGGATTCAAACCCCTGGGGGTCAGGGGCGCCAGGGCGATCCGCGGCGGCGGCTCAGCGGCCGGACTGCCCGTTGGGCGGGGGCTCGTCCGCGGCACCCCGCGAGTCGCCGTCCCCGGCGTCGGGCGCGGGCTCGCGCTCGGGCAGCTCCCAGAACTCGCGCCAGGCCTCCCAGGCCGGGCCCTCGAGTCGCGGGGCCTCCGCGGGCAGCGTGTACTCCGGCGGGCGCGCCGCCCACCAGTCGCGCAGCGCCTGCTCGTCGCCGGCGATCCGCTCGCCGGTGAGCACCAGCAGCGCCGTGCGCGCGTCCTCCATGCTGGCCTCGCGGTGTCGTTCCTCCAGCCGCTCGAGCACTTCCAAGACCCCGGCGACGGAGTCCTTCGAGCGAATGTTCGCCAGCGCGAACAGGCGCGCCCGGATCGTCGCCCGGGACATCTGCTCGCGCACGCTCTGCAGCAGGGTCGGGATGGCCCGCGGGTCGCCCCGGCGCCCGACGGCGCGGAACAGCCGCGGCCACAGCTCCGGATCCCGGCGGGTCTTGTTGTGCCGGCGCTCGAAGTAGCGCGTCAGTGCTTCCAGGGAACGGTCGCTGTGCATGCCGCCGAGGGCTTCGACGGCGACGATGCGCACCTCCGCGTCGCGGTCGGAGAGTCCGCGGGAGACGTAGGCGATCACCCGCTCCTCGTCGATCCAGCCGTGCTCGAGGATCGCGCCGATCCGCTCCCGGTGGTCCTTGGCGTCGAAGGCCGTCTTCAGCGCCGCGAGCGCCGCCTCGACGGCCTCCGGCGTGGGGGCCGGAGGCGGCTCCTGCGCGGTGGGTGCGGCGGAGAGCGACAGGAGCAGTGGGACCAGGAGCAGCATGGAGTTCGGGGGCCGTCGGCCGACCCCCAAGCGTACTCCATACGGCCCCGGCGTCCGCGCGTCAGCGCCTTTCGCGGGGATTGGGGTGGTCGGCCGGAGCCGGCCACGCATAGTAGGGCCCCATGAGCGAGCTGGAGACCGCGGAACGGCTGATCGAATTCATCGATCTCGCGCCCTCGCCCTTCCACGCGACCGCCGAGGTCGCGGCCCGGCTGGAGGGCGCGGGCTTCCGGCGGCTCGCCGAGGCCGCGGCCTGGGCCCCCCTCGACGCGGCCGGGGGCCGCTGCTTCCTGGTCCGCGGCGGCAGCCTGGTGGCCTGGACGGTTCCCGCCGGCCCGCCCCGGCCGGCGCGGGGCTTCCGCGTGGTGGCGGCGCACACCGACAGCCCCAACCTGCGCGTCAAGGCCCGCCCGAACACCGGCGTCGCCGGTTGCCGGCAGCTCGCGGTGGAGGTCTACGGCGGCGTGCTCCTGAACTCCTGGCTGGACCGCGACCTGGGCCTGTCGGGGCGGGTGATGCTGCGCGCGGAGGCCGGCGCCGAGGCGCGGCTCGTGCGCGTCGACCGCCCGCTGCTGCGGGTGCCGCAGCTCGCCATCCATCTCGACCGCGAGGTGAACCAGAAGGGGCTGGCGCTCAACCCGCAGCAGCACCTGAACCCGCTGTGGTCGCTGGGTCCGCTCGACGAGCGCGGGCTGGAGGAGTTCCTGGCCGCCGAGCTCGGCGTCGAGCCGGACGACGTGCTGAGCTGGGACCTGATGTGCCACGACGTGCAGGGCGCCGCGCTGCTCGGTCGCGACCGCGAGTTCGTCAGCGCCCCGCGCCTCGACAACCTCTGCTCGTCGTTCTGCGGACTGGAGGCCTTGCGCGCGCACGAGGGCGGCGAGCGCATCGCCGTGCTGTGCCTGTTCGATCACGAGGAGGTCGGCAGCGGCTCGCACACCGGCGCCGGCGGCCCGATCCTCGCCGAGCTGGTCGAGCGCGTCGTGCTCGCGGCGGGCGGCGGCCGCGAGGAGCTGCACCGCGCGGTGGCGGACTCGTTCTGCGTCTCCGTCGACATGGCCCACGCCACGCACCCCAACTGGCCGGAGAAGCACGACCCCGCGCACTGGATCCACATGAACGCCGGCCCGGTGATCAAGATCAACACCAACCAGCGCTACGCCACCGACGCCGAGGGCGAGGCCCGTTTCCAGCGCGCCTGCGAGCGCGCCGGCGTCGGCGTGCAGAAGTACTTCCACCGGGGCGATCTGTCCTGCGGGTCGACCATCGGCCCGATCACCGCGGCGAACCTCGGCATGCGCACGGTGGACGTGGGCACGCCGCAGTTGGCCATGCACTCGGCGCGCGAGCTCTGCGGATCGCGGGATCCGGCGCTGCTCGTGCGCGCGCTCTCCGAATTTCTAAAGGACTAGCAGCCCGTCCCCCGCGGCGGAGCTCCACCACACGATTCATGACTTCCGAAACCCCGTGCATCGAGACCGGCAAGGTCGTCGCCATCTACTACACGCTGAAGAACGACCGCGGCGAGGTCGTCGACAGCAACAAGGGCAGCGGCGGCAAGCCGTTCTCGTTCCTGCACGGCGCCGGCAACATCCTGCCGGCCCTCGAGCAGCACCTGCTGGGCAAGGCGAAGAACGACTTCGTCGAAGTCGAGCTCGCGCCGGCCGAGGCCTACGGCGAGCGCGATCCCGACGCGGTGCGCGGGGTGCCGCGCTCGGCCTTCCCCACCGACCGCGAGCCCGAGGTCGGCGCGCTGGTCGAGGGCCGGAGCCCCGACGGACAGCCGCTCGCCGGACGCATCACGGCCGTCGGCGCGGAGGAGGTCCAGGTCGACCTGAACCACCCGATGGCGGGCGAGCGCCTGTTCTTCGAGGTCACCGTCTGCGGCGTGCGCGACGCCACCGCCGAGGAGACCGAGCACGGCCACCCGCACGGACCCGACGGCCACCACCATCACTAGCTCGTTTCGAGCAGCGCCGAGCTCCACGCACGCCAGCGCTCGTACTTGGCGCGCAGCCACCCGGCCGCGGGCGGCGGCGCGACCGCGCGCGATTTCGGCGCCGGCGCGTCCGCCAGGCCCACGGCGAGGCGCGCGGCTCCCAGCAGTGTGGTCTCCTCCTCGAGCAGCACGCGGACCTCGCGGCCCAGGCAGGCCGCCAGCGCCGCGGCGACGAACGGCTCGTGGGTCAGTCCGCCGGACAGCAGCACCGCCTCGGAGTCGCGCTCCCCGGCGAGGTCGTCGAGGATCTCGCGCACGCGGAAGACCAGTCCCTCGAGGGTGACGCGCCGGCGATCCGCGGGCGCCAGCGAGCGCGCCGCGGCGGAGTAGGCGGCGCCGGTCTGCGCCGGCCGCGCGCGCCAGTGGGGGGCGCCCACGCCGTTCTCGTCGGGCAGGCAGAAGGCCTCGGGCGCGGGGTCGCTCGACGGCAGGACGGTGGGCCCGGGAGCGATGCGGTCGGCGGTCGCGCCGCCGCCGTTGATCGTGCCCTCGAGCGCGAAGCGCGGGCGACCGTCCGGCGCGGCGAACACCGGACCGGTCAGGTACCCCGCGCGCCGCGGGTTCGCGGCGCCGGTGGCGCGCAGCACGAACGAGCCCGTCCCCAGGTTGACCAGGGTCCCGCGCTCACCGCCGCCCAGCGCCGCCACCAGCCCCGCGGCCTGGTCGGCGACCGACGCGGCCCAGGTGCGCCCGCCGTCGAGCGCGACGCCGAGGCCGCACGACGGGCCCAGCGTCGGCAGCGCGCGGGCGGCCACGCCGAAGACCTCCAGCAGGCGCGGCGACCAGACGCCGCGCGCGGGATCGGCGAGCTGCGTGCGCGCGGCCATCGACAGGTCGGTGCGGTGCTCGCCGCCGCTCCAGTGCCAGGCGAGGTAGGTTTCCAGGGTGCCGAACAGCAGCTCGCCCGCGGCGAGGCCTGCGCCGAGCGAGGGATCCTCCGCGATCATCGCCGCGAGCTTGGGGCCGGCGTAGTGGGGCGACAGCGGCAGGCCGGTGCACTCGAACAGCTCCGGCTCGAGGGCGCGGTGGCGGTCGCACCAGTCCGCCGCGCGGCGGTCCTGCCACGAGACCAGCGGCGTGCGCGGCCGGCCGCCGGCGCGTTCGAACAGCACGAAGGAGGAGCGCTGGCAGGCGACGCCCAGGGGCAGGGCCGGCGCGTCGGCGAGCAGCGCCTCGGCGCAGGCGCGGTAGGCGTCGGCGTCGAGCTCCCGGATCGCCCCGCTGCCGGTCGGCCGCGGCGCCGGCCGGGTGCGCGGCGCACCGAGGCGCCCGGCCGCGTCGAGCACCGCGAGCTTCACGCGCGTCGTGCCGAGATCGAGACCGAGGGCGGCGGCTTCCATGGGCGCGGGGATTCTAGCCTCGGTGCCGCGCGGTCGGCGGTTGCGGGGGAGCGACGGCTCGGTCAAGCTCCGGCGCGTGGAAGGTCGCAAGGCGCTGGCGGTCCTCGGCCTGGTCGCGGTGGGCCTCGCGCTCTCCGGGGTGGCGCCCGCCGACCGCGCGACCTGGTGGCTGGAGGTGGCGCCGGTCTGGATCGGCGCGGCGATCGTGGTGCCGACGTGGCGCCGCTTTCCGCTGACGCCGCTGTTGTGCCTGCTGCTCGCCCTGCACGCGGGGATCCTCGAGCTCGGCGGCCACTACACCTACGCGCGCGTGCCGCTGGGCGCGTGGCTGCAGGAGCTGCTCGGCCTGACGCGCAATCCCTACGATCGCATCGGGCACTTCGCCCAGGGCTTCGTGCCGGCGATCCTCGCGCGCGAGCTGCTGCTGCGGCGCTCGCCGCTGCGTCGCGGGGGCTGGCTGTTCTTCCTCGTCGTCTGCGTGTGTCTCGCGTTCAGCGCGTTCTACGAGCTGATCGAGGGAGCGAGCGCGGGGATCCTCGGCCAGGGCGCGGACGCCTTCCTGGGCACCCAGGGCGACGTCTGGGACACGCAGTGGGACATGGCCACCGCGCTCTTCGGGGCCCTCGCCGCGCAGCTCACCCTGGCGCGTCTGCACGATCGACAGCTCGCGCGGTTGGAGGGCGCCGGCCGCGGCTGACGCGGCGCTCACTTGCCGTCGAGCAGCTTGTTCAGGCCGGAGCCGATCTTCTTCGAGGCGTCGTTCAGCAACTCGCCGGCGTCCTCGCCGAGGGACTCGCCGAGCCCCGCGCCGAGGTCCTCGACCTGGGTCACGATGCCCTTGCTCAGCTCGTAGCCGCGCCCCTGCAGCGCCCCCAGCCCCTGCTTCAGGTCGCCGAGCAGCTCCTTGGGGATCACGTCGCCGCCGGCCTCGGCGATCGCCGCGAGCAGCACCTGGGTCAGCTCGCCGACGACTTCGGCCAGCGACTCGCCGTCCTGACCCACGTCCTCCAGCCGGATCTCCGGGATCTTGACCGTGGCCTTGGTCAGCTCGCCGCCCTGCGGCAGCAGGTCGACGTGG
>Ga0102952_1000597_pt1 | contig 13283 bp, 7 predicted proteins | sample SalPon2A_C_D1_MG_FD_78506 | JGI IMG/M metagenome (GOLD analysis project Ga0102952, IMG submission 78506) | Soil microbial communities from South San Francisco under conditions of wetland restoration - Salt Pond MetaG R2A_C_D1_MG | ecosystem: Environmental > Terrestrial > Soil > Wetlands | place... | reverse complement strand
TGGGGAAAGGCGCGCCGGGCGATGTGGGGCATCGGCCAAGCGCCTTGCGCCGGCGGGCGCCCGCCAGGCGGAAACCCCCGGACACGCCCTTTTGGGGGACGGGTGCTTTTGCGCCGATCGCGGCGCGCAGCCGCTCGGCCGTATTCCCGATACGCCCGTCGCGTCTGCACGTGGTCTCCTCGCAAAATCGCTCCGTCAGAATGCTTCAATCCGGTCGGATAAGGCTCTAGCGGCGCGGCGGGGCCCGGCAAGCGCCCCGCCCGCCTAGCTCGCGCGCACCCGGTCCAGGAAATTGCCGAACAAACGGCGGGCGTTGCGGTTGAAGTCGTCCATGTGCCGTGCCGCGGCGCGGTCGAGCCGGCCGAGCGCGCCGGCCCCCAGGGTCGCCTCCAGCGAGGCGCCATATTCCGGCACCGCGCCCCAGTCGGCCACGGTGGTGGCGGTGATCTCGAGGTGATACTGGATGCCCCAGGCCCGCCCGTCCACGGCGAAGGCCTGCACCGGGCAGGCCGGCGACGCGGCGAGCACGGTTGCGCCGGGCGGCGCCTCGGCCACCTCGGCGCCGTGCCACTGCAGGCTCTTGGCCGTTGCCGGCAGGCCCTGGAACAGCGGGTCCCGCCGGCCCGCCTCGGTCAGTTCGATATCGAGGATGCCGACTTCGGCCTCCGCCATCTTGCCGACCCGTCCGCCGAGCGCTTCGGCCAGCAGCTGGTGGCCCAGGCAGACGCCGAGCACGGGCAGGCCGTGGTCTCGCACCGCCGCGCGGATCGCCGCCTTTTCCGGCGCCAGCCAGGGATGCGCATCCTCCTGCCAGACGTCCATGGGCCCGCCCATGACGATCAAGGCGTCGTAGCCGTCGACCGCGGGAATGGGCGCGCCGGCGTCGAGCTCGACCGGCGTCCAGTCGACTCCCTGCTCCGCCATGACGTCGCGAAATATCCCCGGATGCTCGATCGCAATGTGCTGAAAGACGAGAAAATTCATTACGGTCCCCCACGCTTCGCCGTGCCCGGTCGGCTCGGCCGCTAATTGCCCAGGCCTTTGAGAAGGCCCTTGAGTCCTTGCTTGAGAACGTCCTCGGGCTTCAGGTCGCCCGGGGCCGGCTGTTGCGGCGCCGGCTGGGCCGCGCCGTTGCCGCTGGGCGCCGATCCGCTCGGGACGGGGCCGCTCGGGACGGGGCCGCTCGGGACGGGGCCGCTCGGGACGGGCCCGCTCGGCGCCGCCTGCGGCTGGCGCTGCAGAACCTGGCCGCCGATCCGCGGATTGGGTGCGTCGAGCGGGCCGCGCAGGTCGACGGTGACGAAGGGCGTCGTGTTGTCCGGGGCGCGGTAGACATTGGTCCGCATGTCGAGCAGCCAGGCCGGCAGATCCGCCGTGCCCTCCGCCAGGGCCGTCGCCTGACGGCCTTGAACGCGGGTGTCCTCGGTGAGCAGCACGCCGTGCTCGATGGTGAAGGTTCCCGTCACCTTGGCGGGCGCATCGGCGAAGGCATTGAACAGCACGTTGGTCGCGCCGGTGATGCCGCGGATCTCCTTGATCTTCTGCCCAAGGATGTCGAGCACCAGGTTTCCGACCTTTTCCTCGGCCTTGGCCTTCACCTTGAGCGTCCCGTTCAGGTCCCCGCTGCCGGCCAGCGCACCCACCAGTTCCGCTTCGCTGCGCCCGGTGGAATTCAGCGTGGCGTTGACGCTGAGCGGGCCGGAAACACGGTCGGTCTCGGCGACGTCGGCGAGAAGGCGGCCGAGTTCGAGCTTGTCGGCGACGACGGTCAGCGCCAGCCGCGGCGCCTCGCGCGCATCCAGCGTGCCGGTCAGCGACAGCGTCCCGCCGAACACGCGCCCGTCGAGCCGGCGCAGGTCGAGCAGCCCGTCGGCCAGGGCGGCTTCCAGAACGGCATCGTCGAGACGAAGCTTGTCATAGACCAGGGCCTTGGATTTCAGCTTGAGGTCGGCATCGATGCTTTGCAGCCCGCCGAGATCGATCGTGTCGCGCGACCAGCGGCCACTCTTCGCGCCTTGCCCGGCCTTGGTCTGCCCGCCGGCAGCGCCCGCCGCCGCATCCTTGCGCGCCGCGCCGGCCGGCGCCGCCAGCGCGGCGAGCGGCAGCTCGCCGGTCGTGAGGTCCGCGGTCACGCGCGGCTTGCTCCCGGTCAAATCCGCGCCCAGCGTGCCGGCAATCTCCGTGAGACCGAGCTTGCCGTGCAGGTCGCTCGCTTCCAGGTTCCGGCTGGAGCCGGTCAGCCGGGCACTGAGATCGACCGGGCCGAGGTTCTTCGGCGCCGGACCGTTCGGGGCCAGGGCGCGCAGCAGCGTGCCGAGATCGTCGTGCTTGAGGACGAGGTCCAGGGCGACATCCTCGACCTGCGGCCGGTCGCCGCCCAGCTCGACGCGCAGCGAGCCGGTCAGGTGCAGCGGCCCGACGGTGCCGTCGAGGTCGCTGGCCTGCAGCGCCGCCGTACTGCCGGACAGGTGCCCCTTCGCGTCGAGGCCGCCCAGTCCGGCGCCCAACGACAGTGCGGGGTCGAGCGAGCGCGCCAGGCGTGCGACATCGGGGTGCTTGACCGACAGGTCCACATCGAAGGTGGGCGGCACGGCCATGGGCTTTGCCGTGCCCTTGGCGCCGAAGCGTCCGCCCAGCGCCTGCAGGCCGAGATCGAAGGCGGGGGCCGCCGCCGTCCCGCGCAGCGTGCCGTCCGCCTGCACGGTGCCCAGCCGGGCCAGCGGCTCGGCCTGCGGCCCGATCAGCTTGGCGAGCCGCGCCGGATCGGCGACGCTGAGGCTGAAGGTCGTATCCAGCTTCGGCACCTTCGCCAAGTCGGCGATACTGCCGCTCAGCCGCATGCTGCTGCCCGCCAGATCGGCGACGCTGGCGTCGCGCAGCGTCAGGCCGCCCTGCTGCAGAGTCGCGTCCAGCCGCAGGTCGCGCGCCATCAGGCCGTGCAGCGCCAAGCGCCCGACCTTCAGGTCGAGATTGGCATCGAAGGTATCGAGCACCGCCAGCGGTCCCGCGGCGGGCGCCCCCGACGCGCCATTGCTCGGCGCCGCGGCGGGCGCCTGGCCCGCCGTGCCCTGCGCGCCGCCCTCCTGCGCGCCCGGCTGGGCGGCGGATGCCTGCGGCAGGTAGGCGTCGAGGTCGATCTGGTCGACCGCCAGACCGATGCCGAGGCCCGGCCGGTCGCGCAGCGCGATGGCGACGCCCCCCGTCACCCGGCTGAGATCGACCCGCAGGTCGATCTCCCGCAGCGTGACCTGGCGCGTCGTCGCCTCGACGCGGGAGGTCAGGCTGCTGCGGCGCAGGCGGCCCGCCGGAACCTTGGCGACGTCCGCACCGAGCCATTGGAGCACGGCGCGCAGATTGTCCGAGGTCGCCTCGACGCGGCCGTCGAAGGCAAGCTCGGTCCCGGCGTCCGTGTTGCGGGGCGCCAGGGCGCCGCTCAAGGACAGATCCGAGCCGCCCGGCAGCAGGGCCAGCGCCTGGTCGAGGCGCAGCCGGCCCTGGGCCAGGGACGCGCTCAGCAGGAACTGGCGAATCACCTGGCCGCGATACACCAGGGCCTCGATCGCGACATCGAGCTTGGCGTCTATGTTGTCGGGCAGCGCGGCGCCGCCCGCCGCGGCGGGTAGCGCCGCGCCGCCCGCCGCGGCGGGCGGCGCGGCGGCCTGTCCGGCCGGTTCGGCCGGCGCTTGCGCCGCGGCTCCGGCGTCCCGGGTCGCCGCCGCTTTCAGCAGCGAGTCGAGGTCGAGTTGCGGGACGCCCAGGCTGACCTGCACCTTGATCGGAGTCCCGAGCTTCGCCGAACCCTTGCCGTTGAGCGACACCTCGCCGAGGCGCAGATCCAGACCCGCGACGTCGACCTGGCCGGAATCGGCCGTCACCTCCGCCGCCAGATCGAAAGGCTGCGCCAACGCGGCCGGCGCGGCGGCACCGCTCAACGCGCCCACCAGACGCGCCAGGCTTTCGCCTGAGGCGGTCAGGCGGCCGTTCAGCGTCTCCGCTCCGGACTGCGGCGACAGGGCGCCGGAAAACTTGACCGCCGCCTTGCCGGCCTCGGCCATCCGCAGCTCCACGCCGAGCGGCGTCGTCCCTTCGTCCCGCAAGCGGCCGAGCGAGAGCTCGAAGCCGAGCGGCACGCCCCGGGCGGTCGCCTCGCCCTTTGCCGCGAAGGGGCCCTTCAGGCTGTCGGCGGAGATCTCGGCGTTGAGGGCCTCGATTCGCTCGCTCTGGCCGCTGCGCGCATCGGAGTAGATCACCGTTCCGTTTCGGACGCGCAGGCTGTCCAGCCGGACCTGGCCCGGCAGACCGGCCCCCTCCGCCGGGTGGCGCGGCGCTTGGCCCGCGGATTTCGAGCCGGCGGCCAGGTCCCAGTTGCGCCGGCCGTCGGCGAGCACCTCGAGGCGGACCACCGGCTCGACGAGCACGACGTCTTCGACCTGGATATGGCCTTGCAGCAGAGGCAGGAACGCCACCCGGACGCGCAGCGAGTGCAGCGAGACCATGGGCTCCTGGCCGCCGCCGGGAATGTTGGCGAGGCTCACCCCGTCCGCCGACAGGGCGGGGGTGGGTATCAGCGTCAGGCTGAGGTCGCCGGCGATCGTCAGGTCCCGGCCGGTCGCGGCACGGACCTCGGCGGCGATGCGGTCCTTGTAGGAATTCCAATCGACGAAGCTGGGTCCGACCACAAGCGCCGCGACGGCAATCGCGAGCAGGGCGACGACACCTATGGCAATCTTCTTCACCTGGGTTCTCCGGACCTGCCAACCGTCCCACCGCACGCCAGGCTCGAAGAATTCGAGCCGATGGGCGTTGCGCGCGGCCGTGTTTTGGATAAGCTAAACAAAGAGCAATTCGCGGGCAAACCAAACGGATTTCATGCCCGGTTGTGACAGGTATCGACCGCCATGGGTGATATCGTCGATCTCGGTAAATTTCGCAAGAAACGGAACCGTTCGCAGGCGAAGTTGGCGAAGAATGGTCGGTCCGGCGGCCCGTCGCCGCGCGAAAAGCCGGCCAAGGGCGGGGCGGATTCGGCCGAATGGCGGCGCGGCGAGCTGATCAAGATCGAACCGGACCCGGAGCCCGAAACCTAGTCCGGCACGCGGACGCGCCGTCGGGGCCCGCGGGGTACAACCATCTCGCGAATCAAGCGTTCCTTTGCGGCGCGCCGCGAAACAGGCGCTTGTGCAGTTCCACGACGAGTATGAGCGATCCGGCGATGGCCGCCACGGTGAGCCAATCCGCGGCGGAGATCGGCTGCAGGTCGAGTATGTCGCGCAGGCCCGGCAGGTACATCGCGGCGATATGCAGGCCCTGCGCCCCGACGATCGCGAGGATCAGGAAGGGATTGGCGGCAAAGGAAACGCGCAGAACGGAGCGGCGCTCCGAGCGCGCATTGAGCGCGTGGGCGTTTTCGAACAGCACCATGAGCAGCAGCAGCAGATTGCGCGCCTCGAACTCCGACATGCCCCGCGCCAGGCACCAGGCATAGAAGGCGAAGGCCGCCAATCCCATGTAGCCGCCGGCGACCAGCACCTGGGAAACCATGCGGCGATTGAACAGGCGTTCGTTCGGCGGGCGCGGACGGCGTTCCAGCACGCCCGGCTCGCCGCGCTCGAAGGCGAGTGCGACGTCCTGGATGCCGTTGGTCACCAGGTTGAGCCAAAGCAGCTGCACCGCGAACAGCGGCAGCGGCAGATCTGCTGCGATCGCGAGCAGAAACAGCACGATCTCGCCCAATCCCGTGGCGATCAGCAGAAAGATCAGCTTGCGCACGTTGTCGTAGGCGATGCGGCCTTCCTCGATCCCGGCGACGATCGAGGCGAAGTTGTCGTCGGCCAGGATGAGGCCCGCCGCGCCGCGTGCGGCGTCCGTCCCGTCGCGGCCCATCGCCACGCCGATGTCGGCGACGGAGAGCGCCGGGGCGTCGTTGACCCCGTCGCCGGTCACCGCGACGACCTGGCCGGCGCGCCGCAGCGACTGCACGATGGAGAGCTTCTGCACCGGCTCGACCCGGGCGAAGATTCGCGCACGCTCCACCAGGCGATCGAAAGCCGCCCTGTCGCCTTTCGCGCCCGCGAGCTCGGCGCCGGTCACCACCTCGTCGCGATTCGCGGCGATGCCGAGCTCGCGGCCGATGGCGAGCGCCGTATCGGGGTGGTCTCCGGTCACCATGCGGACCGCGACCCCGGCCGAACGGCACCGTGCGATCGCGTCCGGCACCTCGGGCCGCAGCGGATCGATCAGCCCGACCAGACCGAGCAGGTCCAGCCCGTCGAGCCCGCCGTCGTGCGGCGACAGGGCCACCTGGTGCGACACCGGCCCGCGCGCCACCGCCAGAACGCGGTAGCCGTCGACCGCCATGGCTTCCGCCGCCGCCAACGCCGCGTCCCGCACGCCGGGCCTGCACATCGGCAGAATCACCTCGGCGGCGCCCTTGACGTGGGCAACCGGCGGCGCGGCGGAGGCGTCGTCGGGAGACAGCGTGCCGTCGCGCGTAAAACTGGCCGCATAGCGGCGTTGCGGCTCGTAGGGAATCTGGCCGACCTGCGGCGCGGCCGCCTGCAGCCGGTGCGGATCGAGGCCCAGCTTGCCGGCCAGCGTCAAGAAGGCGACGTCGACGGTATCGCCCAGGCGTTCCACCCGGTCGCCGACGATGCGCAGGCTGGCCTCGTTGCACAGCGCGCCGGTGACGGCAAGTCGCGTCAGGGCCTCGTTCTCCGCCGGCGAAAGATCGCGTCCCGCCACGCTGATGGCGCCGCGCGGCAGATAGCCCTCGCCGCCGACCTCGATGGGCTCCTCCGGCGCGCCGGCGCCGAACAGGCGCACCCGTTTCACCGTCAGCTCGTTGCAGGTCAGCGTGCCGGTCTTGTCGCTGGCGATCAGGGTGCAGGCGCCCAACCCCTCGACCGCCGGCAGGGCGCGCACGATGACGTTGCGCCGCGCCATGCGGTTGGTCGCGATGGCCAGCGCCACGGTGATCGCCACCGGCAGTCCCTCGGGGATCGCCGCGACCGCCAGTGCCACGGCAACGAGGAAGACCGTGACCAAGGGCAGGCCGTGGGCAAACTGCACCGCCGCGATCAATGCGACGAGCAGCATGGTCATCACGCCGATCACGCGGCTGAACCGCTCCAGGCGGACCAGCAGCGGCGGCGGGGCCCGTTCGCCGCGCGCCAGCACCTCGGCGATCTGGCCGATCTGCGTGGCGCTGCCGGTCGCCGTCACGATGCCGGATGCCCGGCCGGAGAGGACCGTGGTCCCGGCGTGCAGCAAGTTGCCGCGATCGGCCATCGGCGTCTCGGGCGGCAGCGCGACGGCGGGATCCTTGGCAACGGGCGTCGACTCGCCGGTCAGCAGCGATTCGTCGAGGCTCAGCTCCTGCCCGGACAGCAGGCGCAGATCGGCCGGCACCCGTGCGCCGGAGACCAGGCGCACGACGTCGCCCGGCACCAGCTCCGCGGCGTCCCGCTCGTTCGGCACGCCGTCGCGCAGCACCACCACGACGTTGCGCACGAGGACGTCGAGCGCCTCGGCGCTGCTTTCCGCCTGACGCTCCTGCACCGCGCCGATCACCGCGTTGACCTGCAGCACGACGAAGATGAACAGCGCGTCCAGCCAGTCGCCGATCCCCAACGAGACCAGGGTTGCGATCAGGAGCAGATAGACCAGCGGATTGCGGAACTGCCGAAAATAGACGATCAGGACCGAGGCGCGGGGGCGCCGCGGCAGCAGGTTCGGCCCGAAGGCGGCGCGGCGGCGCGCGGCCTCCTCGGAGGACAGGCCCTCGCGGCCGCCGGCCAGCCGGTCCAGGGCCGCTTCGGCCGCCAGACTGTGCCAGGCCGTGGCGCTTATGTCGTCGGGCGCAGGCGTCGCGGGGGCGTTGTCCGCTGTTGCCGTGTCCCGGCCGGTTCCGTCGTTCATCGGCGTCTAGATGAGGCGGCGGTCCGGCGCCTGCAAGGGAGCCCGACCCGCGGCGAGGTGGATGCCCCAGCGCGGGAATCGGCTATAACGGGGACCGGAGACCTCTGCATCGTCAGGAAACCGTCATGTTCTACGAAACCAAGGCCAACGAACACGGCCTGCCGCACGATCCCTTCAAGAGCTGCGTCGTGCCGCGCCCGATCGGCTGGATCAGCACGGTGAGTGCGGCGGGAATCGTCAATCTGGCGCCCTACAGCTTCTTCAACGCGGTCGCCTCGGACCCGCCGATGGTGATGTACTGCAGCAACGGGCCGGCGACCCGGCCGAGCAAGGACAATCTCGCCAACATCGAGGCGACCGGCGAGTTCGTGTACAACGTCGCGACCTGGGACCTGCGCGACCCGATGAACGCGTCGAGCGCGGCCGTCGCGCCGGAGATCGACGAATTCCCCCTGGCCGGGCTGACGCCGGCGCCGGCGCGCCTGGTGCGGCCGCCGCGGGTCGCCGAATCCCCCATCCACCTGGAATGCCGGCTGCACCAGGTGATCGACCTGCCCTGCGACACGCCGGGCGCGCGCAACGCCATGGTGCTCGGCCGCGTGCTCGGCGTCCACATCGACGAGCGCGTGCTGACCGACGGCCTGGTCGACATGGCCAAGCTGCGGCCGATCGCGCGGCTCGGCTACATGGACTACGCACGCGTCGACTTCGTGTTCTCCATGCGGCGGCCGAGCGTATGAGCCCCGGCGACGGGCGCGACCGCGACGACAAGGATCAGGGATGACGCGAATGAAGACGACCGCATCGCAGGCACTGTTCGAACGTGCCAGGGACGTCCTGGTCGAGGGGGTCAGCTCGGCCTCGCGCGGACCGGTCAACTACGACCCCTACCCGCCCTACATGCGGCGCGGCCGCGGCGCGCGGCTGTGGGACGTCGACGGCAACGAGTACATCGACTGGATGCTGTCGTTCGGGGCGCTGCCGCTGGGCCATGCGCATCCGCGCATCGTCGAGGTGGTGCGCGAGGAGGTCGCCAACGGCACCCACTTCGCCACCGCGCTGGAGGTCGAGGTCGAAGTCGCCGAGCGGATCGTCGGCCTGCTGCCGCACGCCGAGAAGATCCGCTTCGCCAATACCGGCACCGAGGCCTGCATGGCGGCGGTGCGCCTGGCCCGCGGCCTGACCGGGCGGCGCAAGATCATCAAGTTCGAGGGCCATTATCACGGCTGGTACGACGCCCTGCTGGTGACCACCAACCCGCAGCTGCCGACCACGCTCGGCCATCCCAACGACCCGGTGCGCGTTCCCGATTCCTCGGGCCTCACTCCGGGGTCCTGGGAGGACACCGTCGTCGTGCCGTGGAACGATGTCGGGCTGCTCGAGCGCGCCATGGAGACGCACGGGCGCGAGGCGGCCTGCGTCGTCACCGAGGGGGTGATCGCCAACATGGGCGTCATCCCGCCCCGGCCCGGCTACCTGCAGCGTGTTCAGGAGCTGTGCCGCGACTACGGCGCGCTGTTCTATCTCGACGAGACGGTGACCGGCTTCCGCCTGGCGCCCGGCGGCTGTGCCGAGCTGTTCGGGCTGACGCCCGACATCACGACCTACGGCAAGGCGCTGGGTCAGGGCTTTCCGATCGCGGCGATTGCCGGGCCGGCGGCGGTCATGGACGGCCTGGAATGGGGCAAGGTGCTGCACTACGGCAGCCACAACGCGCCGCGGCTCGGCCTCTACGCCGCCAAGACGATGCTGGAAGAGATGCTGCGCGACGACCGCCGGGGCTTTCGCGAGCTCGCGGCCCTGGGCGAGCGCATGGCCGCGCGCCTGCGCGAGGTGCTCGGCGCCTCCAACCGGCACCCGGCGGTGGTCCAGAACGTGGGATCGATGTTCCAGATCTACTTCACGGAGGCCCAGGAGATCGCGACCTTCCGCGACTTCTGCGCCCTGGTCGACCGGGGCAAGTTCCGCGCGCTGGCCAATCGCCTGCTGCGCCACGGCGTCTACATGAGCCCGTCGAACACCTTGCACAGCCTGAGCTGCACGGCCCATAGCGAGGCCGACATCGAAGCGACCGCGAACGCCGTCGGCGCGGCGCTGGACGAAATGCGGTGATCCGCCCGGTGATTCGCCCGGTCAGGCGGTGGCGGGTGGCGGCGCCGATTGCGCCGTTCCGCGCGCGGGGTCCCGGCTCCCGGCAACGGCCGCGTAGGAGCGCAGCGGGCGGTCCAGGTAGGGGCTGCCCTGAGTCGCGGCGCGCGGCGCCGCCTCGGCACCATCGCTGCAGGCGCACAGCCGGTGAAGCTGGCAGAGGACGCTCTCCAGGCCGTCCGGGCTCAGGCAGTCGTAGGTGCGGACCAGGCGATCGATGATCTCCGCCGTGTCCGATTTCTCCCATCCGGTGGCCGTCGCGCGCCGGACCTTCAGCGCGGTCTCGAGGGCGATCCAGAAGGCGGCCCGCAGCTCGCCCGGCAGGCCCGACCTCTCGTAGAGCCGGCGGAACCCGGCATCGCCGTAGTTGTGCAGCAGGGCGCGCACGTTGAGCGTGGGAACCCGCGCCTGGGCGCCGATGCCGGCCATGAAGAAATCGAGCTGCCCCGTGCACAGGGCGCGCAGCAGCAGCGTCGGGGTCAGCGACCCGGCGGCCCGCAGCCGCGCGGCGGCGGCCTCGAGATCGCGCATCGCCTTGACCGGCGCGATCTCCTGCAGCAGCGCGCGCTCGCGGCCGTGACGGACCAGGTGCTCGGTCAGGACCTCCGGCAGGCCGTGCCGCGTAATCAGGCGCTTTTTGAGCGCCCCCGAGATCAGGCCGACGAGCTGCTCGGCAATGGCGAGCGGCAGCTTCGGCCGGTCGACCAGAAGCGTCTGCACCGCCCCGTCGTCGGCGAAGCGGTCGAGCACGTTGCGGTAGGAGTCTTCCCCGATCTCGGCGCCGTTGTTGGCGAGCAGGGCGCGGACCACCGGCGCGTCGCCGTCGCACACCAGGGCGTCGGCGACGGTCTCGCTGACGGTGTCGCGCTCGGCGATGGCGGTCTGCTTCGCGCTCGACCCTTCGGCGATGATCGCCACCAGGTCCTCGTCGGACAGGACGGTGGAATACTTGAGGATCGGCAGGGCGACGGTCTCGATGTCCTCGGCCATCGCGCGGGCTATGCCGCGCGGCAGCAGCGGGCAGCTCTTGATGTGCTCGGCCAGCGCGCGGCGCACGTCGGCCTCGAGGTCCCGGGCGAGGCGCTCGAAGATCTGGATCGCGGCCGGATGCTCGCCCTCGCTCAAGGCGCCGAGGCTGAAGGCAGTGCCCAGGATGGCGGCCACTTCGGCGCGCCGCTTGGGACTGGGATCCCGCTCCAGGCGGCGCGCAACCTCGCGCACCGGGATCCAGGAGTTCTGCGAATTCGCTGTGACCTGAGGCATGACCCAAACTCTTCGCAATCTCACCGAAATTACACAACACATTCTATAGAAAATTAGACGTCTGTCAATAAAAATTGCAATGACGTTAAGTATATTAAAAGTACAATCCAAATATAATTCAAGATAAATCTTGATCTAAACTTATATTGATTTTGCATACATTTGGAACGAATTGTCGGAACCGGCGGCGATTATGTCGATTGCAAACCCGCATCGGTTAGTATGTATCTACGAAAGGCGCACGAAATTTTCGTTGGACAATCTGTCCCTCTGTTGCAGGATGCGCAAAGTTGCGCATTGCGCAATGAGGGTGCCCCGGGCGGGACTCGAACCCGCAATCCCTCGGTAGGAATCCGATCTCAGATCGGACGCGTTTGCCAGTTTCGCCACCGGGGCAAAAAAATGGGGCCTGCCAAGGTGTTAGCCTATGACAGACCCCGGGTGAGTGGACGGGGCGTCTAGATCGCCCCGCCCGTGCCGCCCTTACCAGTGGCGGCTGCGAGTGGTGCCCGACCGCGAATCGTGCATCACCCGGGGTATCGAGGTGGGGCCGCCCAGGCTGGGAAGCGAAGACGGCCCCGTTCGCCCCGACCAGTGACCAGCGGTCCCGAGCGAGACTCGGGGCCGCGGGCACCTTTTGTTCTTAGCACATTTTTTCGAGAGTGAAAGGGCGGCGCTCAAAGTGACAGACGGGCAACGCGGGGATAACCGGCATGAAATCGGCTGAAAAACGGGTTAAGCCTGCTCCGAAGAGGCGCCGAGCCACCGAGTCCGACCAGGACAAGCCAAAGCCAGCCGAGAAGCCAGTGAGCTTGCGGCCGCTGGAATTCGAGGATGCGGTCCGAGGTCTGTTGAAGGTACGCCCACAGAAGAGTAAAAGACCTACCTAGCTGTTCTATGAGGGCAGCGAAGCGGGGGCATCATGGCTGATTCTGGGGACGAAACTCAGCAATCCCGGCCACAACATGTCCATTTTCATCACATAAAAAGCTCGCAATATCGCGTCGTCCATGTTGACGGCGGAACCGGCGGTCTTACGCCTCGTGGGTATTGTGCGCTTTCTCTTTTCAACGAGAGGAAGGTGATTCCGCGTGTGACAACGCGGGATATTTCGGAATCTGGTGATGTCGGGCCAGAACGTGTGACAGAAACCCGTGTTGATGACCCAGATTTTGGCATTGTTCGTGAGATTGAGATTGGATTGATATTCGATGAGAGAACAGCAATTGAGATCCGAGATTGGTTGAATAAGAGAATTGGCGAATTTGAAGAAGCAAGAGCGTCGTTAGAAGGGAGTGAAGACAATCTAAATGGCGCCGACTGATTCAACCTCCGCTGTAGAAACTATCAATCCGCGCCACATCGGACTTCGGGCCGAACGGCTAGGTAGTGACGGAAGGATGATGTTGCAGGGCTGGCGAGGCAGCTCTTCTATTCCGCAAAGAGCCAGGGCAGTTCGCATAGATCAGGAGTTGATCTTGGTACAAGATTTGACTGATACGATAGAGAAGAACGCGGTGCATTATCCGGTTTGGCTACCAAGAATTTTCGTTGTGATTCTTGTGTTAACCGCATTGGCATTTGTTATGTTTGCTATAGCGTTTATCAAGGACAACGCGATCCTTGGGATGCTTTCAACTGCTATGTTGGCAATATGTTGGTTAGGTGTTTCATTGACTCTCCGGTGGGGTGAAAAGATCAAGTTTGGGAGTGCTCCATAAGAGATTTGCTGATTGAGGTACAGTGGGTCCAAATATCTATGATGCTGCTGTTAGTCTTCGCTTGCGACATACAATTAATTGTGGCGCTGGCGGGTTCGCTTCACTCGTAATTTCTGGGGCCGCATTTAAATGGTTGCCTGAGGTGGTCCCGGAAAATCGGACAGGGGGTTAAGGTGTATTCCACCGTATGACGGAGGGATACGCAATGAGGACACGACGCCGGTTCACGGCAGA